>WNFM01206936.1_pt1 | contig 30714 bp, 32 predicted proteins | sample 5400271 | NCBI WGS metagenome assembly WNFM01 (sample SAMN13153352, study PRJNA577476) | soil metagenome | isolation source: 60 cm saprolite on Douglas fir-dominated hillslope | place: USA:California | collected 2013-09-17 | reverse complement strand
CGCGTCGCGTCGGCGGCAAGCCGCTGGACGAGTTCGCGCAAGTCAGCCACCGCGTGCCGATGCTGTCACTCGGCAATGCCTTTACCGAGGAGGATGTGGTCAACTTCGACCGCCGCTGTCGCGAAGGTCTCGGCTTGGTTGATGACGAGCTGGAATACGCCTGCGAGCCCAAGTTCGACGGTCTGGCCATCAATCTGAGTTACGAGAACGGCATATTCGTACAAGGCGCGACCCGAGGCGATGGCGCGGTCGGCGAGGATGTCACCGAGAATCTGCGCACCATCCGCGCGATCCCGCTCCGTCTGCAAGCCGCGCCGCCCGCCCTGCTCGAGGTGCGCGGCGAAGTGCTGATGATGAAAAAGGATTTTGCCCGGCTTAACGAACGACAGGCGGCCAGGGGCGAGAAGCTGTTTGTCAATCCGCGCAATGCCGCGGCAGGCGCACTGCGCCAACTCGATTCGAAACTGACGGCGGAACGTCCGCTGGCGTTCTTTGCCTATGGGGTGGGGACCGTCGACGGTGCGGCGCTGCCGGATACCCATGCCGCGCTGATGGACTGGCTGCAGACCCTGCGCCTGCCGGTAACGCGCGAGCGGCGCGTGGTGCGAGGCGTCGAAGGTTTGCTGGATTACTATCGGCAGATCGGGGCGCGCCGTGCAATCGTGCCAGCCAGCAGGATGGACTGGGCTGGGTGTCGCGCGCGCCGCGCTTTGCGATCGCGCATAAATTCCCCGCCGAAGAGGCGACCACGCTGTTGCTCGGCATCGACGTACAGGTCGGCCGCACCGGCGCCATCACGCCGGTGGCGCGTTTGCAGCCGGTGTTTGTCGGCGGCACCACCGTCTCGAATGCCACCCTGCACAATGAGGATGAAATTCGCGCCAAGGATTTGTGGTGCCGCGATCGCGTTTTTGTCCGGCGCGCCGGCGATGTGATTCCGGAAGTGGCGCGCGTCGCCGAACCGGGCCCGCGCGAACAGGGCGATTACTTCGTGATGCCCACGCATTGCCCGGTATGCCAGTCGGCCATCGAAAAGCTCGAGGGCGAGGTGATCGCGCGCTGCAGCGGCGGGCTGTTCTGCCCTGCGCAGCGCAAGCAGGCCCTGCTGCATTTTGCCCAGCGCAAGGCGATGGATGTCGAAGGGCTGGGGGACAAACTGGTCGAGCAGATTGTCGATGCCGGACTGGTGCGCACACCGGCCGATCTGTACCGGCTTGGTCTTGCCACGCTGGCGGGGCTGGAACGCATGGCGGAAAAATCCGCGAGCAATCTGCTGGCGGCGATTGAAAACAGCAAACAGACCCCGCTCGCCAAATTCCTGTTTGCGCTCGGCATCCGCCATGTCGGCGAGGCCACGGCCAAGGATCTGGCCAAACACTTCGGGCGGCTGGATGCAATCATGAGCGCCGGCGTGGAGGAGCTGCTGAAGGTCAACGACGTCGGCCCGGTGGTCGCGCAGAGCCTGGTCAATTTCTTTGCCGAGCCGCATAACCGCGAAGTGGTCGAGCAGCTGCGTGCCTGCGGCATCGTCTGGCTGGAGGGCGAGGGTGCCGCAGCCGCCCAGGCCGTGGGCGTCTTCGCCGGCAAGACCGTGGTGATCACCGGAACCCTGGCGACGCTGACGCGCGACGAGGCCAAGGACCGGCTGGAGGCGGCCGGCGCCAAGGTGGCCGGCAGCGTGTCGAAGAAAACCGATTTTTTGATCGCCGGCGCGGAAGCCGGTAGTAAACTCGACAAGGCCCGCGAACTCGGCGTGCCGGTCATGGACGAGGCGCAGCTGCTGGACGCGCTGGAATCGCAAACAAAGGAAATGACGCATGGGAAATGATGCATGACGAAGAATAAAAAAATAACCAAGGCGGTGTTTCCGGTGGCCGGTCTCGGCACGCGCTTTTTGCCGGCCACCAAGGCCAGCCCCAAGGAAATGCTGCCGGTGGTCGACAAGCCGCTGATCCAGTACGCGGTGGAAGAAGCGGCTGCCGCCGGCATCACCGAGATGATCTTCGTCACCGGGCGCGGCAAGCGCACCATCGAGGATCATTTCGATAAGGCTTATGAGCTCGAAGCCGAGCTGCATCTGAAAGGCAAGCACAAGGTGCTGCATGAGGTGCGCAATATGCTGCCGCCCAATGTGCAATATGTGTATGTGCGCCAGCCGGAAGCGCTGGGACTGGGCCACGCCGTGTTGTGCGCCAGGCATCTGGTGGGCGACGAGCCGTTCGCGGTGATTCTGGCGGATGATTTGATCGATGCGAAAACGCCGGTGATGAAGCAAATGACCGATCTTTACGCCAAGAAGCAGCATTCGATTCTGGGTGTGGTCAATGTGGCGCGCGAAGAGACCTCGCAATACGGCATTGTGGATTCAAAAGTGATTGGCAAGCGCGTTTCAAAACTGCGCGGCATTGTCGAAAAACCGAAGCCGGAAGATGCGCCCTCGACGCTCAGTGTGGTCGGGCGTTACATTCTCAATCCGCAGATATTCGCCGAGCTGGAAAAAATCCAGGCCGGCATCGGCAAGGAAATCCAGCTCACCGACGGCATTGCCTCGCTGCTCAAACGCGAAAGCATTTTCGCCTATGAATTCGAGGGCACGCGTTACGATTGCGGCTCCAAGCTGGGTTATCTGAAAGCGACGGTGGCGCTGGGCATGAAGCATGCCGAAGTCGGCGCGGCTTTTTCCGCGCATATGGCCGAAGCGGGACTTGCCGAATCTGCCGCAATGAAAAAAGGCGCGAAAAAATCGGCCAAGAAAAACATGAAAAAATCGCCGGCCGGCAAAACCGCAAAAACTGCGCGCATGCCGGCCGCGAAAAAACGCTGAGACCACGGCGCGCGCCGATGTTTACAGATATCACCGGAATTCAAGGAAAAAAGGGAGATGGGCAATGCCGACACTGGCTGAAGCAAATGCAATACTGAAAGAGGGCGATCTGCTGTTCAACGCGACCGAGGTGGCGGCCGCCACCACACGCGTGGCGCGGGAAATCAATCGCGATTACGCCGACAAATATCCGCTGATCCTGTCGGTGATGGGCGGTGCGGTGGTGTTCACCGGCCATCTGCTTTCGCAGCTGGATTTCCCCCTGGATTTCGATATCGTGCAGGCCTCGCGCTACGGCAATGCCAAGGTCGGCGCCGAGCTGACCTGGCGGGTGGCGCCGCGCGACAATATCGCCGGACGCCATGTGATCATCCTCGACGATATTCTCGACGAGGGCGTGACCTTGGCGGCGATCGTCGACTTGGTCAGGAAGCAGGGCGCGCTCAGCGTATCCTGCGCGGTGTTTTGCGTGAAGGATTACGGCCCGGAAATCAATGCCAAAAAACCGCTGAAGGCCGAGTATGTCGGCATCACCGTGCCGAATCGTTTTGTGTTCGGCTATGGCATGGATGTATCCGGTGCCTGGCGCAATTTGCCGGCGATCTATGCCATCAAGGGAAAATAGAAGCTCCAGCATTGGCGCGCCTTCCGGGCCAAAAATGCCTCAAACACCGCACCAATGCTGGAGTTTGTAAATTTAATTTCGTTCGTAACCTGTCAACAAGCTGCTCGGTTCATATAAAAAATCATGCTCGCAATTATCGGTGGTACCGGCCTCACCAATCTGGCCAATCTGCAAATCACCCGGCGCGAAGTGGTGCGCACGCCTTATGGCGAACCTTCCGGCCATCTCACCTTCGGCCAGATCGCGCAAGGCAATGCCAGGGCGGAAGTGATCTTCCTGGCGCGTCACGGCTATGGCCACACCATTCCACCGCATGAAGTGAATTACCGCGCCAATATCTGGGCCCTGCAAGCGGCGGGCGTGACGCGGGTGCTGGCGGTGAATTCCGTCGGCGGCGTGTCCGCTGAAATGGGCCCGGGCGTGATCGCCGTGCCCGATCAACTGATCGATTACACCTGGGGCCGCAAGCACACCATGTTTGAAGGCGATGCGCCGGTGACGCATATCGATTTCACCTTCCCCTACTGCAGCCGCGCACGCCAGCTCTATCTGGATGCGGCCCGGGCGGCGGGCGTGGCCGTGGTCGAGCACGGTGTGCTCGGCGTGACCCAGGGGCCGCGCCTCGAGACCCGCGCCGAGGTCAATCGCCTGGAGCGCGACGGTTGTACCATGGTCGGCATGACCACCCTGCCCGAGGCCTCCCTGGCGCGCGAGACGGGGTTGTCCTATGCGACCCTGGCGCTGTCGATGAACCACGCCGCCGGACGCGGCAGTTCCGCGCAGGGCATCAAGCTCGAGGATGCGGACGCGGTGCTGGCGGTCGGCATGGAAAAAGTGCGCACCATCCTGGCGAAGGCGGTGGAAATGCACGCGGCCCTGCCGGCAGCACAAAAGGGTTTCATCAAGTAAGCGGCCCGGACCCCCACGACCTTCAGGAGCCAAACGATGGCGGTCAGACCGATTCTCAAGATGGGCACCTACAGCCTGATGCAACCCTCGGTGCCGTTGCCGCCGGCGGCATTTGGCTCGGCGGAACTAACCTCCCTGCTGGCCGACATGAAGGACACCATGGTCGCCGCCCATGGCGCCGGCCTGGCTGCGCCGCAGATCGGCGAGAACGTGCGCGTGGTGATATTCGAGGTCAAGAACAATCCGCGCTATCCGGGCTATGAGGTGCCGTTCACGGTGCTGATCAATCCGCATATCGCGCCGATCGGCAGCGAGATGGAAGAAGGTTGGGAAGGCTGCCTGTCGGTGCCCGGCCTGCGCGGCGCGGTATTGCGCCATGCGCGGCTGCGTTACACCGGCTTCAATGAACATGGCGAGTCGATCGATCGTACCGTCGAAGGCTTCCACGCCCGCGTGGTGCAGCATGAATGCGACCATCTCGACGGCGTGCTTTATCCCATGCGCATGACCGATATGTCGAAGTTCGGCTTCACCGAGGTCCTGTTCCCGGAGCTGGCCGGGCAGGACGATGACTAACCCACTGTACCACCAAGGATACTGATCATGACTGAAACGATAGAAACGGCGCCCGCAGGCGAACGCGATGTCTCCTCGTCCATCGGCGTCACCCAGGTGATGTATGCCCTGCACGCCCTGGCGCCGTTCACCATGTGGACGCTGGCGGTGGTGGCGATGATCATCGGCCTGGTCAAGCGCGACGAGGTGCGCGGCAACTGGCTGGATTCGCACTATGCGTGGATGTCGCGCACCTTCTGGTGGGGCCTGTTGCTGGCGATCGGCGCGTGGACCGTGTTCTGGGTGCTGGGGTTTTTGACCCTGGGCATCGGCATGGCCGTGCTATGGGTCCTGCCGGTTGCGGTGGTGATCTGGTACCTGTATCGCGTGATCAAGGGCTGGCTGGCGCTGAACGACCGCAAGCCCATCGCCTAGTTGGCCGGCCGTCTAGCGCGGCGACTCGATTTCCGCCTGAAGCCGCGCCTGCAATTGCCTGGCGAACGCGGCATCGGCCAGCCGCGGATTTTCCACCACGAAGGTATCTTCGGCACGCTGCCCCAGCGTATTGACGCGCGCGTCGAGCAGGTCGAGATCGTATTTCAGCAGCACGCGGGCGATCGTCGACAGCAGGCCGGGACGATCGGCGCAGCTGATCGACAGTTCGAAATAGGGCCGGCGGCGCGAGGGCGTGAGGGTGACCACGGGTGCAATCGGAAAATGCCGCACCTGGCGCGACATGCGCCCCGCCGAGGGCGCTGCGACCGGCACCTGGGTGTCGAGCTCGCGCGCCAGGCCGGCCTCGATGGTCGCGGCCAGATCGTGATAACTGGTGCTCTTGCCGCGCCTGGGCAGCACCTGGAAGGAGTCGAGCGCAAAGCCATGCTGGGCCGTGTATACCTTGGCGGCGGCGATGTCGAAGGCGAGGCGCTCAAAGTAGCCGGTAATGCGCGCAAACAGACCCGGCTTGTCGCGGGTCATCACCAATACGGCAAAGCCGCTGTCGGCGCCCAGCTCCACCGACTGGCGCACCTTGACCACCGACTGCGGCGCCGCCGGATCGACCGCCAGCACCTCGGCGTGCCAGGCGATTTCCTGCGGGTCGAAGCGCTGAAAATAGCGGTCGTCCACATGCGCCCACAAGGACGGGACCGCCGTCTCGTCGCGTTTTTCCTCGCGGTAAAGCTTCAGCGCCTCGGCCTTGCGCGCCTCCACCCAATGTTCGTTGACCACGGCATCGCCGCGCAGCAGGCGGCGCGCGGCGCGGAACAGGTCCTCCAGCAGCTTGGCCTTCCAGGCATTCCACACATGCGGGCTGGTGCCGCGAATATCGGCAACCGTGAGCACATAAAGCGCGGTCAGCCTGCGCTCGGTGCCGACGCGCGCCGCGAACTGGGCGATGATCTCCGGGTCGCTCAGGTCCTGCTTCTGCGCGACGGCCGACATCTGCAAATGCATTTCCACCAGCCACGACACCAGCTCGGCGTCGCCCTCGGCGAGCTCGAGTTTTTTGCAAAAGGCGCGCGCATCTTTTTTGCCCAGCTCGGAATGATCGCCGCCGCGGCCCTTGGCGATATCGTGAAACAGCGCCGCCAGATACAGGATTTCCGGGCGCGCGAATTCATGCGCCAGTTCATGCACAAAGGGAAACTCATGCGCGAAGCGCGGCAGCACCAGGCGGCGCAGATTGCGCACCACCATCAGGATATGCTCGTCGACCGAATAGACATGGAACAGATCGTGCTGCATCTGGCCGACGATGCGGCCGAAGGCCGGAATGTAGCGGCCGAGGACGCCGTAGCGGCTCATGCGCCGCAGGGTGAAGGTGACTTTTTCGCTTTTGAGAATTTCCAGGAACAGGCGGTTGGCTTCCGGGTCGTTGCGGAAGCGGCGATCGATCAGGGGCGCCGCGCGCCATAGCGAGCGCAGGGTTTCCGGCGCAAAAAATTCCGCCTCCTTGACGCGTTGCAGGGCCAGGAAAGCGCGAAAGATGGCGCGCGGATCGCGCTCGAAAATCGTCACGTCGCGCGCCGAGATATTGCCGTTGAGCAGCTCGAATTCATGGTCGATGGCTTTCACCATCGCATTGCGCCGCCGCTCGATGCGCTCGCTCAGGTTGACCAGCAGGATCGAATTCATCTGCCAGATCGCCTTGGCGGTGAGGTAATAGCGACGCATCAGTTCCTCGGACGGCAGCTTGTTGCGGCTGCCGCTGAGCTTCAGTTGCTGCGCGAGGATCGTCTGGTGGTCGAACACCAGACGATCCTCGCGGCGGCCCGAGGCATAGTGCAGGCGGATGCGCAGGTCCATCAGCACCCGCTCGTGACGCGCGATCAGGCGCGCCTCGGTGGCGGTGATGATGTCCTCGCGCGCCAGCGACTTCCAGTCGCTGCCGAGTCCGGCGGCCTTGGACAGCCACAGCACCATCTGCAGATCGCGCAGGCCGCCGGGACTTTCCTTGATGTTCGGTTCCAGGTTCAGGGCGACATCGTTGTGGCGCGCATGCCGCTTGCGCTGCTCGTCGATCTTCGCGTCGAAAAAGGGTTTGAGTTTGCGTGCGCGACGCAGCTCGGCGCTCATCGTCGTCACCAGCGCCGCATCGCCCCAGATAGCACGCGCCTCGAGCAGGCTGGTATCCACGGTGATGTCCTGCGCAGCCTCTTCCAGGCATTCGGCGACGGTGCGCACGGCGATGCCCGGCTCCAGGCCCACATCCCATAGCAGGCTGACAAAACGTTCTACCGCGGTCGAGGCGGCGGCGCCTTCCGGCAGCAGGATCAGCAAGTCCACATCCGAGGCCGGGTACAGCACCCCGCGCCCATAGCCGCCGGTGGCGGCGATGGCGTGATCGCGCGATAGGCCGATATCGCTGACCAGGGTGCGGATCACGCTATCGGTGAGTGCGGCGATATCGCGCACCTGTCGCGCCGGGTCGGCCTTCAGGAAATAGCGCGCCTGCAACTGCGCGCGCGCGTCGGCAAGATAGTTGCGCCAGGCCTTGGCATAGCCGGCATTGACCTCGTGCAATGGCGGCCGGCCGGCGACAATATCGGCCGTCAGGGCTGAAGATTTGAGGACCGCAGCCATTCGCATTCGTCCTGAATTCGCCCTGGTTATGCCGCGCAACGCGCCGACTAGTTGATCGGCGCCGGTGGCGGCGTGCCCGCAGATACGGTCAGTACATCGAAGCCGTCATTGGTCACCAGCACGGTGTGTTCCCACTGCGCCGACAGGCTGTGATCGGCCGTGACCACGGTCCAGCCGTCGCCGAGCATGCGGATATCCTTGCGCCCGGCGTTGATCATCGGCTCGACGGTGAAGATCATGCCGGTCTTCAGCGCCATGCCGGTGCCGGGCTTGCCGTAGTGCAGGATCTGCGGCTCTTCATGGAATTTCTTGCCGATGCCGTGGCCGCAGAATTCGCGCACCACGCTGTAGCCATTGCCCTCGGCAAACGATTGGATGGCATAGCCGATATCGCCGAGGGTGGCGCCCGGCTTGACCTTGCGGATGCCGCGCCACATCGCCTCATAAGTGATATCGCCGAGGCGCCTGGCCTGGATGGAAGGATCGCCGATGTAGAACATGCGGCTGGTGTCGCCGTGATAGCCGTCCTTGATGACAGTGACGTCAATATTGAGCACATCGCCGTGCTTCAGCACCTTTTCGCCCGGGATGCCGTGGCAGACCTGATGATTCACCGAGGTGCAGACCGACTTCGGATAGGGCTTGTGGCCGGGCGGGGCATAGTTCAGCGGTGCCGGGATTGCCTGCTGCACGTCGACGATGTAATCGTGGCACAGCTGGTCCAGCTTGCCCGTGGTCACGCCGGGCTTGACGAAGGGCGTGATGTAATCGAGCACTTCGGAGGCCAGGCGGCCGGCGATGCGCATTTTGGCGATATCTTCGCTATTTTTGATGGAAACCGACACAGGAAACCCCGAAACCGTGGAAGGGCACAGTATAACAAGAGAGATTTGCGCGACCCGGCCGGCTTCAAGTCCCCGGCGAATGGCCGATGGGGAAGAGTTTGATTTGATTTGATTTTTGCCGACTTTTGCCAGTATAATCACGGGCTGTCTGCATCGGGATGGTCTCGCTGTTGACACAAACGCGGCAAATTCGCACCCCTGCACCGTTAAGGTCTATCCGGTTTATCGGGTAGTCCGCAGGGGGAGGCAAACCTTAACTCTGGAGTTATTCATGTCAGTCACCATGCGTCAAATGCTGGAAGCCGGTGTCCACTTCGGCCACCAAACCCGCTTCTGGAACCCGAAAATGGCCCCGTACATCTTCGGTGCCCGCAACAAAATTCACATCATCAACCTTGAGAAGTCGCTCCCGATGTACCAGGACGCACTCAAGTTTGTGCGCCAGCTGGCCTCGAACAAGGGCACCATCCTGTTCGTCGGCACCAAGCGCCAGGCCCGCGAAATCATCATGGAAGAAGCGCAACGCGCCGGCATGCCCTATGTCGACTTCCGCTGGCTGGGCGGCATGCTCACCAACTACAAGACGGTCAAGGGCTCGATCAAGCGCCTCAAGGACCTCGAAGCGATGGTGGAAGACGGCTCGCTGGAAAAGCTGAGCAAGAAAGAAGCCCTGATGTACTCCCGCGAACTGGAGAAACTCCAGCGTTCGATGGGCGGCATCAAGGACATGGGCGGCGTGCCCGATGCGATTTTCGTCATCGACGTCGGCTACCACAAGATTGCCGTGACCGAAGCCAAGAAACTGGGCGTGCCGATCATCGGTATCGTCGATACCAACAACTCGATGGACGGTGTGGACTACATCATTCCGGGCAACGACGATTCGACCCGCGCCATCCGCCTCTACGCGCGTGGCGTGGCCGATGCGATCCTCGAAGGCAAGAACGCGGTGATCGCCGAAATGGTGGCGCCGGGTGAAGAGCTCGTCGAAGTCACCGAAGACGACGCGAAATAAAGCAGCAAACGGAAAAAGGGGCTCCGGCCCCTTTTTTTTAAACATGGATTCCGCAACCGGCCCGGCTGGTTGCAATTGGCTGCATCAAGCGGCAATCACGGCAATTGAAATAGGAAAAGATCATGGCGGAAATCACAGCTGGAATGGTTAAGGAACTGCGCGAGAAAACCGACGCGCCGATGATGGAATGCAAAAAAGCGCTGACCGAAGCGGCCGGCGATCTGGAAAAAGCGGAAGAGATCCTGCGCGTCAAGCTGGGCAACAAGGCCAACAAGGCCGCCTCGCGCATCGCCGCCGAAGGCGTGGTGGCGGTATACATTTCCGGCGACCAGAAGCTGGGCGCCATCGTCGAAGTGAACTGCGAAACCGACTTCGTCGCCAAGAACGACGATTTCCTGGCGCTGTCGAACAAGCTGGCCGAATTGGTTGCCACGCAGAATCCCGCCGATGTCGGGGCGCTGTCGGCCTTGACCATCAATGGCACCAGTGTCGAAGAAACCCGCAAGGCGCTGATCGGCAAGATCGGTGAAAACCTGTCGATCCGCCGCTTTGTGCGCGTGGCCGCCAAGGGCGGCCTGGTGTCCTATTTGCACGGCGGCGCCAAGATCGGCACCCTGGTCGACATCAGCGGTGGCGATGTGACCCTGGCCAAGGATGTGGCGATGCATATCGCCGCCGCCAAGCCGGTCGCCCTGCTGACCTCGGATGTGCCGGCGGCGCTGGTTGAAAAAGAACGCGAGATCGCCCGCCAGAAAGCGGCCGAGTCCGGCAAGCCTGCCGAAATCGTCGCCAAGATGGTGGAAGGTTCGGTTGCCAAGTTCATGAAGGAAGTGGCGCTGATGGGCCAGCCCTTCGTCAAGGACGACAAGCAAACCATCGAGCAATTGATGAAGGCCAAGGGCGCGACCGTCAACAGTTTCACGCTGTACGTGGTGGGCGAGGGCATCGAGAAGAAGGTGACCGACTTTGCCGCTGAAGTGGCAGAGGCGGCCGCTGCCGCCAAAGCGGCGGCCGGCGCCTAGGCGGAGTTGCTTGCAGCGGGATGGCGCGGACACGGTCTGCGCCATCGAAACGCCACAATCGTGCGGCAGGATGGTGGCGTGCAATCGGCAGACAGTAGCGAACAGTTCAACCCCAAAGCGCGAGGAGAGGGTCAGCCATGACACCCAAGTACCAACGGATTCTGCTCAAACTTTCCGGCGAGGCCCTGATGGGCGATGATGCGTTCGGCATCAACCGGCCGACCATCGAGCGCATCGTCGCTGAGATCAAGGAAGTGGCCGATATGGGGGTGGCCATCGGTATCGTCATCGGCGGCGGCAATATTTTCCGCGGGGTGTCCTCGAGCGCGGCCGGCATGGACCGCGCCACCGCCGATTACATGGGTATGCTCGCCACGGTGATCAATTCCCTGGCGCTGCAGGATGCGCTGGCCAAGGTGGGCCTGATCCCGCGCGTGCAATCGGCGATCAATATCGAGCCTGTCGTCGAACCCTATATCCGCGGCAAGACCATGCGCTACCTTGAGGAGGGCAAGGTGGTGGTGTTCGCGGCCGGCACCGGCAATCCCTTTTTCACCACCGACACCGCCGCCGCGTTGCGCGGCCGCGAGATGGAAGCCGAGATCGTTCTGAAAGCCACCAAGGTCGATGGCGTCTATACGGCCGATCCGAAAACGGACAAGAGCGCAACGCGTTACCATACGATTACCTTTGACGAAGCCATGATCAAGGATCTGAAAGTGATGGACGCTACCGCGATCGCGCTGTGCCGCGACCAGAAACTGCCGATCAATGTGTTCTCGATCTTCAAGCAGGGGGCGCTGAAACGCGTGGTAATGGGCGAGGACGAGGGCACCCTGGTGCATGCCTGAGTGCGCGCTTAATGCTGCCGCACGGGCGATTTCAATGGAGCGAGGCAGATGAATATCCCGGATCTTAAAAAACAATCCGAGCAAAAAATGGGCAAATCGCTGGATACGTTGAAAAACGATCTCGGCAAGGTGCGCACCGGCCGCGCGCATACCGGTCTGCTCGACCATATCCAGGTCGATTACTACGGCTCGATGGTGCCGATCGCCCAGGTCGCCAATCTGACCCTGTCGGACGCGCGCACCATCACCGTGCAGCCCTGGGAAAAGAAAATGGCCAGCGTGATCGAAAAAGCGATTCGCGACTCCGACCTCGGCCTCAACCCCTCGACGATGGGCGACATGATCCGCGTGCCGATGCCGGCGCTGACCGAGGAGCGCCGCAAGGAAATGGCCAAGCTGGTCAAGAGCGAAGGCGAAAGCGCCAAGGTGGCGATTCGCAATATCCGCCGCGACGCCAATAACCACCTGAAGGATGCACTGAAGGCGAAGACCGTTTCCGAAGACGAAGAGAAGCGCGCCCAGGACGATATCCAGAAACTGACCGATCGCTTTATCGCCGAAGTCGACAAATCGGTCGCCGAAAAGGAAAAAGAGCTGCTGTCGGTATAACCGGCAACGCTGGCGAAACGCGCATGTCCGATTCCACCAACCATCCCAGTTCCACCGCAACGATTCCCGCCGTAGGTGCGGTGCCGCGTCATGTCTGCATCATCATGGACGGCAACGGCCGCTGGGCGCGCAACCGTTTTCTGCCGCGGGTGGCTGGGCATAAACGCGGCGTCGAGGCGGTGCGCGAAACCGTCAAGGCCTGCGGCGAGTTCGGGGTCGACTATTTGACGCTGTTTGCCTTTTCCAGCGAGAACTGGCGGCGCCCGGCCGACGAGGTGTCGGTGCTGATGCAGCTGTTCCTGCGTGCGCTTGAAAATGAAGTGAGCAAGCTGCACGAGAACGGGATTCGCTTCCGCGTGGTCGGCGATTTGTCGCCCTTCGACGCGCGCATCCGCGAGATGATCGCCAAGGCCGAAGAACTGACGCGCGACAATCCCAAGCTGACCCTGACGATCGCCGCCAACTACGGCGGGCGCTGGGACATTCTGCAGGCGGTGAACAAGGCCGCCGCGAAGGCGCAGGAAGCCAAACTCCAGCGTTGGCGCGCCTCGCAGGGCAAAAATTCTCCGGAAGCCGCGCCAATGCTGGAGTTTACCGAATTGTCCGAGGCCGACCTGGCACAGCATCTGTCGATGAGCTACGCGCCCGAACCGGATCTTTTCATCCGCACCGGCGGCGAAGAACGCATCAGCAATTTCCTGCTGTGGCAGCTCGCCTATACCGAGTTCTACTTCACCCCCGAACTGTGGCCCGATTTCAATCGCGCCAGCCTGCTCAAGGCCATCGAGTCTTACCGCGATCGCGAACGCCGCTTCGGCCGCACCAGCGAACAGCTGCATGCCGCGAATCCCCCGATGCGCGCAGCCGACATTCCCGCTGCCTGAGCGATCACCCGCGCATGCTCAAAACGCGGATTATCACGGCGCTGCTGATGCTGCCGGTCGTGCTGCTTGCCCTGTTCGCTTTCCCCGCCTGGGCCTGGGCCCTGTTCACGCTGGGCATTGTGCTGGCCGGCTGCTGGGAATGGAGCCGCCTGTGCCAAATGACGCCGCGCGCCAAGCTGGTCTTTCTGCTCCTGTCCGGGCTGATCGCCGCGCTGATTCTGGCCGCCTATCTGCGGATATTCCCGGTGCGCTTCGACGCGCTGGCCGTCGCTGCATTTGTCGCTGCCGCGGCGTTCTGGCTGCTTGCCGCGCCGCTATGGCTGGCAAAAAACTGGCATCCGCGTTCGACGGCGCTCGGCGCCGCGGTCGGCTGGGTCGTGATCTTCCCGACCTGGTTCGCGCTGCTGACGCTGCGCGATGCCAATCCATGGCTGCTGCTGAGTTTTGCCGCCATCGTCTGGGTCGCCGACATCGCCGCCTATTTTGTCGGCAAAGCCCTTGGCCGGACCAGGCTCGCGCCGTCGATCAGTCCCGGCAAAACCGTTGAAGGTGCGCTGGGCGGACTCATTGGCGTGAGCGCATATTTCTTTGTCTGGCAGGCGCTGACCCAAACGGCGCTGGGCGCCAATTGGGCAAGCGTGCTGCATGCGCAGGGTCTATGGCTGCTGCTGCTGTTCCTCCTGCTGGCCGCGATCTCGGTGCTGGGCGATCTGTTCGAATCGTGGATGAAGCGCGGTGCCGGCTTGAAGGATTCATCGTCGCTGCTGCCCGGCCATGGCGGCATTCTGGACCGCATCGACGCCCTGACCTCGGCATTGCCGATCGCGGGGCTCTATATCATGCTGTTGGCCCGTTCATGAAAAACGTCACCATTCTCGGCTCCACCGGTTCGATCGGCGTGAGCACGCTCGATGTGATCGCCCGTCACCCGGACCGTTTTCGCGTGTTTGCCCTGTCCGCCGCCTCGCGCATCGAGGAGCTGGCGCAGCAGTGCCGGAAATTCACGCCGCGATACGCCGTCATTCCCGATGCTGCCCGCGCCGAGCAATTGCGCGCGCGGCTCGGCGTGCTGGGTGTGAGCACCGAGGTGCTGGCCGACGCCGAATCGCTGGAGACCATTGCCGCGCATCCGCAGACGCAGACCGTGATGGCGGCGATCGTCGGCGCGGCCGGCCTGCGCGCTTCGCTGGCTGCCGCCCGCGCCGGCAAGACCGTGCTGCTGGCCAACAAGGAAGCGCTGGTGATGGCCGGGCAGCTGTTCATGGACGCCGCGCACGAAGGACAAAAAACCGGCGGCGCTTTGCTGCCGATCGACAGCGAACACAATGCAGTGTTTCAGAGCCTGCCGCGCGGCTTCGCCAGCGGTTTGTCAGCGGTGGGTGTGCGGCGCATCGTGCTGACCGCCTCGGGCGGCCCGTTCCGCACCCGGCCGCTTTCCACGCTTGCCCGCATCACGCCCGATGAAGCCTGCGCCCACCCCAACTGGGTAATGGGACGCAAGATTTCGGTGGATTCGGCGACGATGATGAACAAGGGGCTGGAAGTAATCGAGGCGCGCTGGCTGTTCGATGCGGCGCCCGCGCAGATCGATGTCCTGATCCACCCGCAGAGCATCATCCACTCGATGGTGGAATACTTGGATGGCTCGGTGATCGCGCAGCTGGGCAACCCGGATATGCGCACGCCGATTGCCTACGGCCTCGGCTTTCCCGAGCGCATCGAGGCCGGCGTCTCCGCGCTCGACCTGGCGCGTGCCGGCAAGCTCGAGTTCGAGACGCTGGACCGTGCGCGTTTCCCCTGCGTGCAACTGGCCTATGACGCCCTCAGGCGCGGCGGCACCGCGCCCGCGGTCCTGAACGCCGCCAATGAAGTCGCGGTGGCCGCGTTCCTTGCGCAGGAGCTGGATTTCCTGGGAATTCCCACCGTGATCGATGACGTGCTGTCGCGCGCCGCAATCAGCGAAGCCGTTTCGCTGGACGACATTTTCGCCGCCGACGAATTCGGCCGCCGCGGCGCGCGCGCGCTGATTGCGGAACGCAATGCCCGATCCGAACTCTAACCCGCACTCCAACGGGCCCGATTTGTAAACAGGTTTACATGTCCCTACTCATCACCATTGCCGCATTCCTGCTTGCCATCGGCGTCCTGGTCACCTTTCATGAATTGGGCCATTACTGGGCGGCGCGACTCTGCGACGTGCGCATCCTGCGTTTCTCGATTGGCTTCGGCCGGCCTTTGTATCTGAAGCGTGTCGGGCCCGACCAGACCGAATGGGTGATCGCGGCGCTGCCGCTAGGCGGCTATGTGCGCATGGCCGATGAGCGCGATGGCAGTGCCGGGCCGGACGATGGCCCGCGCGCCTTCAACCGCAAATCGGTGTGGCAGCGTATCTTCATCGTCGCGGCGGGACCGCTCGCCAATTTTGTGCTGGCTATCGCTTTCTATTGGGTGCTGTTCATCAGCGGGGTGCCCGGCACCAAGCCCTATCTGGCCCAGCCCGCGCCGGCCAGTGTTGCCGCCAATGCCGGCTTTGCCGAGTTCGACCTGATTACCCAAGTTGACGGGCGCGAAGTGCAAACCTGGGGCGATGCCAGCCTGGCCCTGCTGGAAGCGGCCGTCAGGCACGAAACGGTCGATATCGAGGTCGAGGAAGCCACGGGTCATCGCAGTATCAAGCATCTGTCCATGGCGCGGATCGACAAGGCGGACCTCGACAAGGATTTTCTGGGCAAGTTGGGGATGGCATCTTATCGGCTGAAAATTGAGCCGGTGCTGGATGTGGTCACCCAGAATGGGGCCGCGGCAAAAGCCGGTCTGCGGCCGGGAGATCGCATCGTCGCCGGCGGGGACAAGCCAATCTCGCGCTGGGAAGAACTGGTCGCGCTGATCAAGGCGCATCCCGGCAACTCATTTCCCCTGCGGGTGCAACGCGACGGCGCCGAGATCGCATTGTCGGTTACCCCCGAGTCCATGACTGAAGGCGGGCGCACCTTCTGGGGGATTGGCATTCGTCCCCGCGTGGACCGCCTCCTCGCGGACAGGCTTAATACCATCGTCCGCTATGGGCCGCTTGACGCCATTGGGCAAAGTTTCAGCAAGGTCCTGGAAATGTCGGTTTTCAGCGTAAAGATGATGGGCCGCATGATCAGCGGCGATATTTCCTGGAAGAACCTGTCCGGCCCGCTGTCGATCGCCGATTACGCGGGTCAATCCGCGCAACTGGGCTGGATACCTTATCTGGGCTTTCTGGCGCTGATCAGCATCAGTCTGGGAGTGCTCAATTTGCTGCCAATCCCAGTCTTGGACGGAGGGCAGTTGATGTATTATATGGCCGAGCTTCTCACGGGCAGCCCGGTGTCCGAGCGCGTGATGGAAATCGGCCAGCAAGTCGGCCTGACACTGCTGCTGGGTCTGACGGCCTTCGCTTTTTATAACGATATTCATCGCCTGGTCGCGGGTTAAGTCTCCCGTTACCGCCACGGCCGGTGCACAGGTTCCCATTGATGCAATTTGTTCGCCCCACATCAAAACTGCTTGCGGCGTTGTTGAGTTCTTTGTTTTCGATGGCCGTGTTCGCGATCCAGCCCTTTGTAATTCGTGACATCCGTGTTGAAGGCGTGCAGCGTACCGAGGCCGGTACGGTGTTCAGTTATCTGTCGGTCAAGGTCGGCGAAAAAATGGATGACGACAAGGCCTCAGCCGCGATCAAGGCGCTTTATGCCACCGGCTTTTATTCCGATGTGCGCCTGGAAGTCGAGAACGATGTACTGGTGGTGTTTGTGATTGAGCGTCCGGCGATTGCCCAAATTGATCTCACCGGCGCCAAGGAATTCACCAAGGAGAATCTCAAGGACGGCCTCAAGCAGGCCGGCATCGCCGAGGCGAAAATATTCGACCGCTCCCTGCTGGATCGGGCCGAAAAGGAAATCAAGCGTCAGTACACCAGCCGTGGTTTCTATTCCGCAAAAGTGCAGACTACGGTGACGCCGCTGGAGCGTAACCGCATTTCGCTGGCGTTCACTATCGATGAAGGTGAAGTGTCGAAGATCGTCGATATCAATATCATCGGCGCCTCGGCGTTCTCCGAGAAAACCCTGCTCAAGGAGTTCGAGCTGTCGACCGGTGGGTGGTTGTCGTTTTTCACCAAGGACGACCAGTACTCGAAACAAAAACTGTCGGGCGACCTGGAGAAACTCAAGTCTTTTTATTTGAATCAGGGCTATCTGGAATTCTCAGTTGATTCCACCCAGGTGTCGATCACCCCCGACAAGGAAAAGATCTACATCACCGTCAACATCACCGAAGGCCCGGTGTACACGGTTTCGGATATCAAGTTCAGCGGGGACCTCAAGATTTCCGAGGAAGAAATGCGCAGGTATCTGCTGATCAAGCCTGGCGAGGTTTTTTCCAGGGGAAAGATAGTCAATTCGGTAAAATTGATGACGGATCGCCTGGCCAATGACGGCTATTCCTTTGCCAATATCAACCCGGTGCCTGAACTCGACAAGGAAAAACGCACCGCGGCATTCACTTTTTTCGTCGACCCGGGCCGCCGCGTTTACATCCGGCACATCAATGTGCAGGGCAACGCCCGTACCCGCGACGAAGTCGTACGCCGCGAGATGCGCCAACTGGAAGCCGGCTGGTACTCGATCGACAAGATCAACCGTTCCAAGGAGCGCCTGGATCGCACCGGCTTCTTTGAGGAGGTAACGGTCGAAACGCCCCCAGTGCCCGGCACCAATGACCAAGTCGATCTGAATGTAACCGTCAAGGAACGCAATACCGGCAGCCTGCAGTTCGGCGTCGGTTATTCCGCCTATGATCGCCTGACGCTGTCGGCGTCGGTGTCGCAGGCCAATATTTTCGGCAGCGGCAACCAGCTGTCGTTCCAGGTTAGCAGCGGTACAGTCAGCAAGGCCTATCAGGTCTCCTATCTCAATCCCTACTGGACGGCGGATGGTATTTCACGCGGTTTCGATGCTTACCATCGTTCTCTGGATACGGCCTCCTTGGTGACGGGCGAGTACAAGTCAACCACTTCCGGCCTTGGAGTGACTTTCGGCGTTCCCGTCACCGAGTATGATGCCGTGAATTTCGGCCTCGGCTGGGAATTGACCAATATCGTGGTGGATGCCGCCAGCCCGCAGCGTTATATCGATTACGTCAATACCTTCGGCAGCCGCAGCAATACCTACCGGGGCTCGGTCGGCTATTCGCGCGATACGCGCGACAGCATCTACTTCCCGACGCGTGGCTATTTGCTCTCCATCGGCGGCCAGGCGGGGCTGCCCGGCAGCGATGTAAAGTACTATCGCGTCGACACTCAGGCCCAATACTTGCGGCCGATCTGGGGTCCCTTGGTTTTTTACTCCAATGTGGAGTATGGTTTTGCCAATGGTTACGGCGGCAAGCCTCTTCCATTCTTCAAGAATTTCTATGCCGGCGGCGTTGATTCGGTGCGCGGCTTCGAGCAAAGCTCGCTCGGTCCACGCGATCCATTTACCGATCAATTTCTGGGCGGCAACAAGCGCCTGGTCGGCAACCTTGAAATCTTGTTCCCGATACCGGGCGTGAAGGATAAATCGGTGCGCTTGTCGGCATTCATCGATGCCGGTAATGTATTCGGTGCGGACCAGAGAGTGACGTTCCGGGATTTGCGCTCTTCGTTCGGCTTCTCGATGAGCTGGTATTCTCCGGTGGGTCCGCTGAAGTTCAGCCTGGCCAAGCCGTTGAGCGTTAATCCCAATGATCGTGTGGAGCGTTTCCAGTTTTTGCTGGGCCGTGCATTTTGAGCGGCGACGTGTGAATGAGGGGATGAGCATGCACAAATTTTTGCGGATGGCTGCCTTGGCAGCGGCAATGAGCCTGCCGGCGCTGACCACGCTTGCGGCGGAAGCGGCCGATCTCAAGATCGGCTTTGTAAACCAGGAACGCATCCTGCGCGAATCGGTGCCGGCCAAGCGTTCGCAGACCAAGCTGGAAAAGGAGTTCGCCACGCGCAAGGCCGAGCTCGACAAGATGGAAAAACAGGGCCGCGATACCGAGGTCACGCTGCAAAAAGAGGCGGTTACGTTGTCCGAAGCCGACCGTGCCGTCAAGGAGCGCCAGTTGTCGCAGCTGACGCGCGATTTCCAGCGCATGCGCCGTGAATACCGCGAGGATCTGACCCTGCGGCAGAATGAGGAACTGGCCTCGCTGCAGGAGCGTGCCAACAAGGTAATCAATGAAATCGCCGAGAAGGAAAAATTCGATCTCATTCTCCAGGAAGCGGTATTCGCCAGCGCGCGCATCGACATCACCGATAAAGTGATCAAGGCGCTTGCCGACAAGTAACCAGTAATCTGCGCTGCGGCGGCGCAATAATAATTTACCGCGCTGCGCGCCGGGTGCGCTGCACCGCAGCGGGTATCTTGGGATTCCCCGATCATGTTTTTGCGCGATCTTATCCATAAGCTGGGTGGCGAGGCTGTCGGCGAGGTCGATCAGCCGCTGCGCAGCGTCGGCACCATTGATAACGCGGACGCCAGGCAAATCACCTTTCTGGCCAATCCGAAATATCGCGCCGCGCTCGCAAGCACCCGGGCGGGGGCGGTGATCGTCAGCCCTGGTGATCGCGATGTCACTTCAAAACCGCGCATCGTCGCCGCCAACCCCTACGCCTATTTTGCCAGGGTCGCGCAGCTGTTCTCGCCGCCGCCACAAGTTCGGCCCGGTGTGCATCCGGGTGCGGTGGTGCATGCAAGGGCCAGCATCGCCGCGACCGCCGAGATCGCGGAATTTGTATCCATCGGCGAGGGCGCCGTCATCGGCGAAGGCGTTTATATCGGACCGGGCTGCGTGCTCGGCGCGCAGGTTTCCGTAGGGGCCGGCACCCGCCTGAATGCCCGGGTCACACTCTATGCCGGCAGCCACATCGGCGCGCGCTGCATTGTCCATGCCGGCGCCGTGATCGGTGCGGACGGCTTCGGCTTTGCGCCGGAAAAGGGCAGCTGGCTGAAAATTCCGCAGACCGGCCGGACCGTTATTGGCGACGATTGCGAGATCGGCGCAAACACCACCATCGATCGCGGTGCGCTCGACGACACCGTGGTCGGCAATGATGTCAAGATCGACAACCTGGTGCAGATTGGTCATAACTGCGCGATCGGCGATCATACCGTGATCGCTGGTTGCACCGGAATCGCCGGCAGCACCCGCATCGGCAAGCATGTGATGATCGGCGGCGCCGCCTCGATCACCGGTCATATCGAAATTTGCGACGAGGCGATCATCTCGGGGAACACTTTCATTACCAAGTCGATCACCGAGCCGGGCACTTATACTTCAGGGATGCCGCATATGACGCACCGCGATTGGCTGCGCAATGCCGTGCATTTGCGCAGGCTCGACGCCATGGCAAAAGCCATCAAGGAACTGGGAGAAAAAAAATGAGCGTCATGGAAATCAACGAAATCAAGGAATATATCCCTCACCGCTATCCGTTTTTGCTGGTCGACCGGGTGCTGGAGCTTGAGCTCGGCAAGTCGATCAAGGCGCTGAAGAACGTTACCGTGAACGAGCCTTTTTTCGAGGGGCATTTCCCGCATTACCACGTCATGCCCGGGGTGCTGATCATCGAGGCGCTGGCCCAGGCCTCGGCCCTGCTGTCGCTCAAAACCCAGAACATCAAGATCGACGACAAGACGGTCTACTACTTCGCCGGTATCGACGGCGCGCGTTTCAAGCGGCCCATCGTCCCGGGCGACACCCTGATCCTCGAATCGACGCTGGTCAATGAACGGCGCGGCATCTTCAAGTTCGCGGTCAAGGCCAGCGTCGACGGCCAGGTGGCCTGCGTCGCCGAGCTGATCTGCACCATGAGGACCATTGCATGAGCGCAAGGATTCATCCGACCGCCATCATCGATCCGCGCGCCCGCCTGGGCGCCAACGTCAGCGTTGGTGCATACAGCGTTATCGACGGCGATGTGGAAATCGGCGAGGGCACGACCGTCGGCCATCATGCCGTGATCACCGGCCATACCCGTATCGGCCGCGACAACCGCATTTTCCATTTTGTCTCGCTGGGCGAGGCCAACCAGGACAAGAAATATCAGGGCGAGCCCACGCGTCTCGACATCGGTGATCGCAACACCATCCGCGAATATTGCAGCTTCAATCGCGGCACCGTGCAGGACGAAGGCATTACCCGCATCGGCGACGACAACTGGCTGATGGCCTATGTGCATGTCGCGCACGACTGCCAGGTCGGCAACCGCACCACTATCGCCAATTGCACGCAACTGGCCGGCCATGTTCATGTGGGCGATTGGGCCACCTTGGGCGGTTTCACCGGCGTGCACCAGTTCGTGAAGATCGGCGCGCATGTCATGTGCGGCGTTTCCAGTGTGGTGCTGATGGATATTCCGCCCTATGTCACTGCCGGCGGCAATCCCTTGACGGCGGTGGGCATCAACGCCGAAGGCCTCAAACGCCGCGGCTTCACGCCGGAACAGATCGCCACGATAAAACGTGCCTACAAGACCCTGTACCGTTCCGGGCTGACATTTGCAGAAGCCAGGTCCACGCTGTCTGCCGAGGCAGCCACCCAGCCGGAGCTGAAAATACTGGCCGATTTCCTGAGCGCGAGCACGCGCGGCATTGTTCGATAATCGCCCCATGAAAATAGGTATTGTGGCCGGGGAAATCTCCGGCGATCTGCTGGGCGGCCTGCTGATCAAGGCCCTGAAAGAAGAATTCCCGAAATTGGAATTTGTCGGCATTGCCGGACCGAAAATGGAATCCGCCGGCGCAACTTCATGGTTCCCGATGGAGAAACTGGCGGTGCGCGGCTACGTGGAGGTGTTGAAGAGTTTCCGGGAGATCCTGTCGATACGCCGGCAGGTGCGCGATCGCATGCTGCGCGAGCGCCCCGATGTCTTCATCGGCATCGATGCCCCCGATTTCAACCTGGGCCTGGAACGCGCGCTGAAACATGCCGGCATTCCCACCGTGCATTACGTCAGTCCGTCGATCTGGGCGTGGCGCGGCGAGCGCATTCACAAGATCAAGGGCGCGATCGATCATATGCTGACCGTGTTCCCCTTTGAGCCGGCGATCTATGCCAAGGAAGGCATTCCCGCCACCTACGTCGGTCACGCCACCGCCGATGTCATTCCGCAGACGGGGCAGCGCGATCTGGCCCGCGAGCAATTGCGCATCAAGCCTGATGAGCTGATTGTTTCACTGCTGCCCGGCAGCCGCCAGAGCGAGCTTGAGTACCACGCCGAGCTGTTCATCGAGACTGCCAAGCAACTCATCAAACAATTCCCGTCCGCGCGCTTCCTGGTGCCGCTGGCCACACGCGAGACGCGCGAACAATTCGACGCCGCGCGCTGGAAACTGGGCGCGCAGGATCTGCCGATCCAGATTCTTTTCGGCCATGCCAATTTTGCGCTGGCCGCCGCCGACGTCGCCCTGGTGGCCAGCGGCACCGCGACGCTCGAAGCGGCCTTGCTGCGCTGTCCGCATGTGATCGCCTATCGCATGTCGCCCACCACCTATCGGCTGATGATCAGAAAAGCCTATCTTCCCTATGTTGGCCTGCCCAATATCCTGGCCGGCGAGTGGCTGGTGCCGGAACTGCTGCAGGATGACGCCACGCCGAAAAATCTGGCGCGCGCCCTCGGCAACTGGCTGACGCACAAGGATGCGGCGGCACGTCTGCGCGGCCGCTTCGCTGAAATTCATGCCTCGCTGGCGGTCGATAACGCGGCCAGGGTCAGGGATGCGCTGCGACCGTTCCTGACCAGGCAGTTGGCGCAGGCGGAAGGCGCTGCGGTCGCCGGCAGCACCCAGCCCGCTGCGGCCTAGCACAGTCACACCCATGCGCCCGGCGATGCGGATTTGCGGCGTGGATGAAGCGGGGCGGGGCCCTCTGGCCGGGGCAGTGTATGCGGCAGCGGTTATTCTCGATCCATCGCGCCCGATTGCCGGCCTGGCGGATTCGAAAATGCTCAGCGAAAAACGCCGCGATCATCTGGCCATTCTCATTCGCGACCAGTCCCTGGCCTGCTGTGTGGCCAGCGCCAGCGTCGAAGAGATCGATGCCATCAATATTTTGCAGGCCACCCTGCTGGCGATGAAGCGCGCCATCGAAGGACTGGGGATGGCGCCGGATGAGGTCGTGGTCGATGGCCTGCATGTGCCGAAAATTTCCCTGCGCAGCCGCGCCCTGGTGCAGGGGGACCGGCTGATGGCGGAAATTTCGGCCGCGTCCATTCTCGCCAAAACCGCGCGTGACGCCGAGATGGTGGCAATGCATGAACGCTTTCCACATTATGGTTTTGCCCAGCACAAGGGCTATGGCACCGTTGCGCATTTGCGCGCCTTGCTGGCGCACGGACCGTGCCCGATTCACCGCCGCAGCTTCGCGCCGGTGCGCGCGGCGGCGCTGGCCATGGACGGCCGATGAAAACCATTCGTTCCCGCGATAATGCCTTCGCCAAGCAGCTGATCGGCCTCGCCCATTCCTCGCGCGATCGCAAGAAGGCGGGGCTGACGGTGCTCGACGGCATTCACCTGGTGCGTGCCTATCACGAGGCGCTCGGCACCACGCAGTCGCTGGTGGTTGCCGAATCGGCGGTCGACGACCCGGAAGTTGTTGCGATGATTCAGCAAGCGGGTCACGCGGAAATAAATATTCTCGCCGATGCGCTGGTGAAAGAAGCGTCGGCGCTTGAATCGCCGTCCACCGTTATGGCCATCGTGCCAACGCCAGCGCCGCAAGCCGTTTCCAAAAGCGCCAGCGCCGTGCTGCTGCTGGAAGATGTGCAGGACCCGGGCAACGTCGGCTCGATACTGCGCAGCGCCGCCGCGGCCGGCATCTCGGACGTGCTGCTGTCAAAGACCAGCGCCTTCGCCTGGTCGCCGAAGGTGCTGCGTGCCGGGCAGGGCGCGCATTTTGCGGTCAATATCATTGAGGGCGTCGACCTGATTGCTTGGCTCAAGGATTGGCGTCAGCAGAAAGGCGCGCAGTCACTGGCCTTGGCGCCGCTTGCCAAGCAGACGCTCTACGATTGCGATTTGCGCAAGCCGACCGCCTTCCTGATCGGCAATGAAGGTGCCGGGCTTTCGGCGGAGTTGTTGCAAGCGGCGTTGCTGCCGGTTAGCATTCCCATGCTCGGGAAAATCGAATCGCTCAATGCGGCAGCAGCGGTGGCGGTCTGCCTGTTTGAGCTGACGAGACAGCGGCACAGAAAATCGTAGAACGCCATTTTGTGCGGGTTTCGGGACAGAAACGCTTGGAAAGGTGCGCCAATGCTGGAGTTTGGAGTGCGGTTAAAAGAAATGGTGTCTGAGCTATTCCGGTTTTCGTGGACAGTTGATTTAAGCACTTCTGTGCTCGCGTTCAAACTGCTCAGGCGATTGGTAACCCAGCGATTGATGTATTCGCTTGCGGTTATAAAACAACTCAATGTACTCACGTATTTCCGCCATCGCTTCGGCCCGGCTGCCGAAGTCGCGATGATGAACCAGTTCATTCTTTAGCGTCGAGAAGAAGCTCTCAGCCACCGCATTGTCCTGCGGCACCTTGCGCCCGTTCATGCTCGCCCGGATGTTGTGCGCCGTCAGTATCTCTCGGTAAGTACCGCTGCGATATTGCGAGCCCCGGTCGGTATGGTGAATCAAGCCCGGCGCCGGCCGGCGCGTTTTGAGCGCCATCGTGAGCGCGTCCACATGGAGCGCCTGGCCGGGCCGGTGATGCATCGCAAAGCCGACCACCTTCCTGGAGAACAGGTCCAGCAAGACGGCAAGATGCAGCCATCCTTCCCGCGTTCGGATGAACGTCATGTCGCCGGCCCAGATACGGTTGGGCTGAGGTGCATGGAACTGACGGATCAGCAGATCGGGTGCCGGTGCGGCCATCTTGTGGTGTTCAACGGTCAATCGTTGGCGGCTCCGCCGTCGGGCTTCGACGCCGCCCTCGCGCCGCAAGCGCGCGACCCGATGCTTGCCACAGGGGATGCCGCGTTCATTGAGCGAACGCCACGTCTTCACGCCACCATACGCGCAGCGGTGTTCCAGATGCACCCGGCGTATCTGGATCATCAGCGCCGCGTCGCGCACCACCCGCTCGCTCGGGCCGCGCCTGAGCCAAGCATGAAAGCCGCTGCGAGAGACCTGTGCCATTCGGCAGTGTTGGGAGATCGAGAACCGGTCACGGTGGTCTCGGACAAACGCGTACTTCACGGCAATTCCTTCGCAAAGTACGCTGCGGCCTTTTTTAGAATGTCGCCCTCCTCAGTGACGCGCTTCAACTCTCGTCTGAGCATCTCGACTTCGGAGTACTCGGACAACGGCTTGGCGCCGGGGCCGCGAAAGGCCTTGGCTTCACCTTTCTTGCGTAGCTGCTCTTGCCATTTATGCAGCATATTCCGGCGTACGCCCAGTTCCAATGCAAGTTGCGTGACGGGCCTGTCACCTTGCTCCAACAGCCGAACCGCTGCCGCTTCCGGTCCGGATTGACCTTCTGCAATTCTTTTCCCATTTGACACCTCCACAGGTATTGTCTACCTTCAAAAGTGTCCACTTCAACCGGGATAGCTCAGTCTGACCCCACTTATTGAAACTTGTGACAGCGATGGGCAGAACTGTACGACTACTTCTGGTGGCGGTGGCGGTGACGGAGGCAGCGGAGGTGATACTCATGAGACTGATCAACCAACAGAATCTGGAGAAACTCAGGGCGGGATTACCGTTACTGCAAAGAGGTGTGCCCCGAACTGTGACGAAGATAAATTTTCTTCCCCCGTAATGCTATCGGCTGTTGGTTCAATTGCGCTTAGTGGAGGTGGAGGTATTGCAAGAACCGTAGCGCTCCGTGTGGTCTTCGTTCCGGTATTAAACTACGCTTGGGTTGCTGCAGTCGCATGCCCTGTTTGTGCTGTTGGCGTAGTTGCAATAGGAGTGGGCTACTATGCCTATAAACAGGGCTATTTCAATGGAATTTTCAATAGCGCCAGTGGTGACGATGGGGACAAAGAAAAGGAGAAGGCCGGAGCAGAAGCGGCGCTTGGTGCAAATAGCACGAGCCCACAGACGCCGCCGCCAGATGATGATGATGGCAGTAATGGGCGAACGGACCATGGAGAAAAGCGGGCTAGTGAGGCTAAAACTGATCCAAATAGGTCTGTTGGCGATGCCAATAGGGTCATAAGAGATGGCCGAAAGTTGGTCGACAACGATACGGGCCATAACGTCTACGTGAGTGGGGATAGGGTAGTGATCACAAATGAAAATAGAGAAATTGTTTCTCAGTTTAAAAATACCCGTGCAAACACAGCTGCTCGCATTGAATCGGGGCGCTGGACGCCGGTCGAGTAGTCGGAACGATCATGATTAATTTGTATACAGAAATAATGGTTTGGAAACGCCTTGATGATAAATCTGCAGTTAGGTATTTCTGTCTTGGCAATGTAAAAACTAAGAAATATGCGGTGCAAAATGCTGATTTTTTTAGACTACCGTTTAAGGAACTGCAGTTCAGAGCGTCCGAAAGACAACTTATTGAACTGTTTATTGAGATTTCACCGCTAGAACGTTGTAATTGGTTTGATACGATAGAGGAGGCTATCTCTGCGCACGACCAAGACTTTGCTTAGCAAATGGCGGGATCCAGATGCTGGCGAAGAAAGAATGCGCATTGATCCTGGCCACGTCGATCGCACGACCGGTCTGCCTTATGACAATTCACGAGCAGATAGCCCGCATGTCCATGGCTATGATGGAGCCGGTAATAAGATTGGCGACCCATCAGCTGGCGGCGATCCGCATTTCCCTCTAAAACCATGAGCAGAACATGATTGCCGATAAGCAACCACATTTGTATGAACTCGCTGAACATGAGGCACTTGCTCTTGCGGAATTACTTACCAAGCTAGTCAAAGAGCAAAGGAGATAGACGCGTCCCAGCAGGTCAGCGCTTTTACTTCAAAAAACGCTCTTGAGCACTGCTAGCAAGTTCATTTTATGAGTTTTCGAGTAACGAGGCCATCCCGTTGAGTCAGGGCAAGCTCATGCAAACCCCTTCCGCACTGGCCGCTGCCGGCGCCACGCCTCAGCGCAGCTATCGCTATTACGAATTCGTGATGGTGGCTTTCGTCACCGTGCTGATTTGTTCCAACTTGATCGGCCCCGCCAAGATTGCGCAATGGGATGTGCCTTTCCTGGGCACGCTGACCTTCGGCGCCGGCGTGTTGTTCTTTCCGATTTCCTATGTGTTCGGCGACATCCTCACCGAGGTTTACGGTTACGCGCGTTCGCGGCGCGTGATCTGGGCCGGCTTTGCCGGGCTGGCCTTTGCTTCCCTGATGGCCTATGTGGTGGTGGCGCTGCCGCCCGCGCCGTTCTGGAAAAACCAGGCGGCCTATGAGGTGGCGTTCGGCACCACCTGGCGCATCTCGATTGCCTCATTGATCGCGTTTTCCTGCGGCGAGTTCGTCAATTCCTTTGTGCTGGCCAAGATGAAAATCATGACCCGCGGCAAATATCTGTGGACGCGTACCATCGGTTCCACCATTTTCGGCGAGGCGGTGGACTCGATGCTGTTCTACCCGCTCGCGTTTTACGCCAGCGGCATCATCCCCGACGACAAGCTGCCCACCATCATGTTGGCGCAGTTCCTGACCAAGGTCGGGGTCGAAGTCGTGTTCACCCCGGTCACCTACAAGATCGTCGCCTGGCTGAAGAAGGTGGAGGCCGAAGACTACTATGATCGCAATACCAACTTCACCCCGTTCTCGCTGAAGACATGATCGCGCCCGAGGTGATCGGCAGCATCGGCGCCTGCCTCACCACCTTCGCCTTTGTGCCGCAGGTGGTGCGCATCTGGCGAACGAAGTCGGCGCGCGATGTTTCGCTGCCGATGTACGTGATTTTCTGCTGCGGCATTCTGTGCTGGCTGGCTTATGGCCTGATGCTCGGCGCCTGGCCGATCATCGGCGCCAATATCGTTACCCTGATGCTGGCCCTGGCGATCATCATCATGAAGCTGAAGTTCAGCTAATCAGGCCGGCAGGGTTTGGCCGCAGTTCCAGCACAGATCAAATTCGCCGGGATTGCTTTCGGTGCAGCCGCCGCAGATGCGCTGCGCGAGCGCCGGGCCGCGCTGCTGATAGCTGGCGATTACAGCGTGTGCATGCGCTTCTTGATGCAGTTGCGCAATCCACACCTGCGGATAGGCGGCCGCCAGCGGCAATTCGCCGAGGGCACCCATCGCGTTGGCATTGAAGATATGGGCGGCGATGCCGGCCTGTTCAAGCAGGTCGTGGAGCAGCTGAGCATCCGGCAGGTTGGCCGCAGTGTAGACGCACTTCATGCGCCATCATCGCATGCGATGTTTGAAACGGAAAGCCGAAGAAAAAAGGGCCGTGCAAGTGCACGGCCCTTTCGGTGCTGCGGATTTGCCGACTAGAACATGTAGGCGAAGTTGGCGGTTACGCCATCCTGCTTGATGTCCTTGCGGCTGTGAACATTGGTATAGACCACCGAGACGCCCAGGCGCGGGCTGATCTTGCCGCGCACGCCGATGGTGGCGGTCACCCATTCCTTGTCGGAGGTGAAGCCCGGCACCACATAGCTGATGTTCTGCGCGATGGTTACCGGCGATGCGCTCACATCGCGTTCGCCGCCCTTGGCATCGCGGTCCACCGTGAAACGCGCAAACGGCGTCCAGCTGCCCAGCGCCATGCTGGCGCGAATGCCAAGGCTTGCGATCTGCGAGACGCGCGACTGGTCGTCCATGCGCAGATCGGTCGACAGCGGCGTCGAGCCGGCATTTTCGGTAAAGCCGGTCACCGAGACGCTCTGCGTCGAATACGAAACGAGGGGCCCCACGGTGAACTTGCCAAACGGGAAGTCGAAGCCGCCGGCCAGGGTGGCCGAGGCATTGCTGCCCTTGGTGCTGGCGCGATTGGTGCGCGTTGCCGGTCCCAGTTTCACATTGCGTTCGATATCGTTGTAACGCAGATCGGACACCGAGCCGCTGGCGTTGATGTAAAAGCTTTCGCCCTGGAAGCCGCCAAACGCCGACAGCGTGGTTTCGTTCAGCTTGTATTTGCCCAGCGAGCCCATGGTGGCGTCGGCCTTGGACTGGCCAATGGCGACACCGAGCGTGGTGGCCTCGGAAACGCGGATCGTGGCGCCGGCGGTGGCGGCATAGGTATTCGACTTCGAATAGACCTTTTGCTCTCCGCTGGAGATATCGAACCTGCCGCCGTCGCCTGCCGCAAAGGCAGTCGCCTTGCCGACTTCCGCCGTGGCGCCGGTGCGCAGGCCTTCATCGAGCGAGCGCACATGGGCGGCGCGCGTGGCCAGCGGCACTTCGGCCATGGTCGAATAGGCGTTCGGGCCGTCGATCATTGCCTTCAGCATATCGGCGATGATGGCGTGGGCGCCGGAGGTCGGGTGAATGGCATCCGCGAACAGGTAGTTTTGGTCAGCACCCGCGGCCACGAGGGTGGCCGTGCTGCAGTTCGGCAAGGCGACGGTACATGCAGGTGTGGTGATATTGACGAAACCGTAGGTCGCCGGCGAGGCGGCGATCTCATTCAGCAGTGAGAAGGTATCGACGGCAATAACCTTCTGGCCGGACGCGGCGATCGCGTTGAACAGAGTGATGTTGAAACCCACTGCGGCCTGCGTTTGCGCGGCAACGGTGGCCGGGCCGCCGGCCTGCGCGCCCGGGGTCAGGCCCAGGTTCGGCAGCCCAAACACGGCGATGTACTTGCCGCCGGCGCCCTGCAGTCTGGCCACTTGACCGGGAATGGCGGCGGCAAAAGGCACGCCGCCCGCGCCGGCCTGAAGCAGGTCATTGGCGCCTGCCCAGATCGCATAGAGCGCCTTCGAATCGGCGCGACCGCTGGCAAGAAATTCATCAATTTGTGTAGTGACGGGACGCTGTGCCGCGCCGGCCGGTGTGGAAGCCGATGCAGCCGACACACGTGCGCCACCTTGGGCATAGATGCCGCCGCCGGCGTTACTGGGGATTGGTGGTAAAGCGGCCCACCGCGGCTGCCTGTGCGGGTGTCAAGCCACCGGCGACCAGGACCGGACGGAAAAACCCCGAATCCGAGAGGCTGTCGCCGAACACATAAACGCCGCTGAAAGTAGTGGCCTGCGCGGCGGGAGCGCCGATTGCAAGCGCGGATGCAACGAGTGCGGGAATAAGACGCTTTTTGACTGACATGCGAAGCTCCTCAGAGATATATTTATTGGATTTGATTTTTTTATCCGGTTTGTTGATTTTTTCAACCGGTTAGTGCGGCAAATGATGTCACAAACGCTGGCCCTACTCAATAAACATGTCAATAAACGCGACGCACCAGATGGGCCTCATGCAGGATGGTGGCGGCCAGTTCTTCAATGCTCTTGGTGGTGGAGTTCAGGAAGGAGATGCCGGCTTGCTGCATCAGCGATTCGGCGGCGGCGACTTCCCAGCGGCAATTTTC
>WNFM01301538.1_pt1 | contig 30749 bp, 25 predicted proteins | sample 5400271 | NCBI WGS metagenome assembly WNFM01 (sample SAMN13153352, study PRJNA577476) | soil metagenome | isolation source: 60 cm saprolite on Douglas fir-dominated hillslope | place: USA:California | collected 2013-09-17 | reverse complement strand
CCGGCTTCACCGAGCGGCGCTGCGCCGCGGTGCGCTTCGTGCCGCTGATGACGGGGATCGCGTGAAGCGCCTCGTACTTCTTGCGCTCGCGCTGCTGCTCGCCGCCTGCGCCTCACGCGAGCGCGCGCCGGTTGTGGACCGCTTGCCCGGTGCGCCGCCGCCCGCTGCCGCGGAAGCGCCGGCGCCGCCCGAGCCAGCCGCGGAAAAGCCGCCCATGCCGAGCCACGTGGTGAAGCGTGGCGAGACCCTCGTGGGCATCGCGCTGCAGTACGGCCTCGATTACCGCGAGCTCGCCGCATGGAACAACATCACCAACCTCAACGTGATCGGCGTGGGCCAGGTCCTGGTGCTCGCGGCCCCCGGCAGCAGCGCGCCGTCCACGGGCCCGGTCACGACGCCGCTCGCGCAGCCCGGGCCGCCGATCGAGGCGCGGCCGCTCGCCAACACCGCGACCGCGAAGGTCGAGCCGCGCGGGCAGAAGGTGCCTTACTCCGACAAGGCGCTGGCGCAGTTCGGTGCGCCGGAGGGCGGTGCGCCGCTTCCCGCTCCCGCGCCCGTGGCCGAGGTGCCGCCGGCGCCCATCGAAACGCCGAAGCCGCCCCCCGAAGCGCCGAAGCCGCTCGCCCCGGACGGCGACGACATCGACTGGGTCTGGCCGGCGAAGGGAAAGCTCCTTGCGAGCTACACCGAATCGAGCAAGGGCGTGGACATTGCCGGCAAGAAGGGCGCCTCGGTGCTCGCGGCGGCCGCCGGGCGGGTGATCTATGCCGATTCCGGCCTGCGAGGCTACGGCAAGCTCGTGATCATCAAGCACAACAACACGTGGGTCACCGCCTACGCCCACAACGACAACCTGGTGGTGAAGGAGCAGCAGGACGTGCGCAAGGGACAGAAGATCGCCGAGATGGGCTCGAGCGACACCGACCAGGTGAAGTTGCACTTCGAGGTGCGCCGGCAGGGCAAGCCGGTCGATCCGGCGCGCATCCTGCCGCCAATGTGAGCTGGAGCAGGACCTAGGCGAGGGCCTCTCGCCAGGCGCCCTCGTCCCAAGACCCGTCGACGCGCTGCCGATGCACCCGCATCGCGGGGAACCATGGCGAGCGCGCGCCTTCGAGTCCCCAGCGCCACTCGGGTGGATGAGGCACGAGCACCTGCATCGAGCCTCCGGTCGCCGCGCGCAGGTGCGTATTGGCGTTGCTCACGCCCAGGTATTCGTCGACGAGCGAGGTCACGGCGAGCGCATCCTCGAGATCCTCGTTGATCGCACTCAGGTCGTGCACCGGCGCCGCCAGTGCCTCTGCGAGGCGCTCGTGTTCGCCATTGCGCGGCAGGCGTTGGATGGAAATCCACGTCGCCTTCACCCCGCGCAGCGCCGCGCCCATAGCTTCGGGCGCCAGCGCCTTGAGCTGCGTGCGCGCGGGTCCGGCGAGTGCGAGCCCGGCGCGCCACGTGAGCGCGATGCGCGGCGCCGGACCGAGGGCTCGCAGCTCATCGCGCCAGCGCGCGAGGCGCCCGGCCTCGGGGGAAAGCGCGAGTGCGCGAGGGAATCGGGCCGCGTCGTTCGCTTCGAGCAGCCAGGGAAGGTCGCCCGCGGCAATCGCTTCGAGGCGCGGATGCGGATCGAATCCGAGCACGAAGAGGCCGGTGCGCTCGAGCATCGAGTGCAGGCGCGCGTCGCCGTTGAACGCGAGGCGCGCGCCGCGGCGCACGAGCTCGGGGGCGAAGCGCAGGAAGAAGAGCACGTCGCCGAGGCCTTGCTCGCCCACGATGGCCAGCTCGCGTCCGGCGAGCGTGGCGGGGAAGGGCGCCGCGGCAAGGTCGGGCTCCTGGGCGGCGACGCCCTGGGCGTACAGGCGCCAGCGGTAGAGCGCCCATCCTTCGGCGTATTCGCCACGCGTGAGCAGCACGCGCGCGAGGTTCTGCAGCGCCGGGGCGAAGCGCGGCGCGCGCGCGATCGCATCGCGGTTGGCCGCGACCGCGCCGTCCCAATCGCCGGCGGCCTCGAGCGCGAGGCCGAGGTTGTTCGAGGCCTCGTACCAGGCCGGATCGACGCCGAGCGCGCTGCGAAAGCACGCGATCGCCTCCCCGATGCGGCGAGTGTCGCGCAGCAGCAGGCCGAGGTTGTTGTGGAAGTCGGGCACCGTTGCGTCTGCGGCGAGCGCGGCACGCATTTCGCGCTCGGCCGAATCGAGGTCGCCGCGCGCCCACGCCACCATGCCGAGGTAATGAGTGGCCACCGCGTTGCCGGGGTCGCGGGCGAGCACGTCGCGATAGGCGGGCTCGGCTTCGTCGATGCGGCCCTGTTGGTGGGCCAGGAGCGCTTGTTGCAGCAGCGCATCGACGGGGATGTCGCCCGCGAGCTTGCCGTGGCAGTCCTTGTAGCGGCGCCCGCTGCCGCACGGGCACGGATCGTTGCGGCGGGTCGGGGTCACGCGGGCCGGAAATCGCGCACGAGGCGGCGCAACGCGCGCAGCTCTTCGCGCGTGGCCCCGCGCCCATAGCGCGCCTCGACGTAGCGCCGCGTGATCTCCGCGGCGCTGGTCGCCGAGCGCGGGCGCTGCGACCGGACTCGCGTGAGGTAATCGACCGGGCCCTCGGACGGGTCGCGCGGGAGTCCCACCGCGGCGAGCTTGGCGCAAAAGCGATTCCAGGCGACGAGCGCGGCTTCGCGGCGCGGCGCCCGGTCGCGCACCAGCAACCCCAGCGAGACGCCGCCGCCCACCACGAAGGTCGCGACCAGCAGCCAGAATCCGAGCACGCGCCAGTCAAGCGCCGTGAAGCCGAGCTGGCCGAAGAACTGGCGCTGGCGGTCCACGTTGTAGCCCACCACCCATTGGTCCCATTGGCTGTTCATGAGCTGCCAGCCGTAGCGCAGGTTGGCAAGCACGCCGAGCGGGTCGGCGGCGATGATCGAGTTGTAGACGCCGATGGGGCCGAGCGCGGCGTTGACGCCACTCTCGACGCGCAACGGCGACACCGCCGAGGTCGGATCGACGCGCACCCAGCCCTCTTCGGCGACCCAGATCTCCGTCCAGGCATGCGCATCGGCCTGGCGAACGATGAGCTCGCCGTTGAGCGGGTTCACCTCGCCGCCCTGGTAGCCCGTGACCACCCGCGCGGGAATGCCCGCCGCGCGCATCAGCAGCGTGAAGCTGCCCGCGTAGTGCTCGCAGAAGCCCTGCTTCGAGGCGAAGAGGAAGTCGTCGTAGGGATCGCGCCGGTCGAGGGTCGGTGGCTCGAGCGTATAGGTGAACTCGCGGTTGTAGAACTGGAAAGCGCGCGCGAGGAGCGCGCGCGGGTCGGGCGTCTCGCGCGCCCACTGGCGTCCGAGGGCGACCGTGCGCGGGTTGCGCGTCTCGTCGAAGCGCAACGCCGAGTCGCGCGCCCATTTCGAAGCACGCTCGCCGACCCTGTACGAGAGATACGAGCTCATCTCGTAGCGCTTGCGCTCGGTGACCGGACGGCGATCGCGCAGCTGCAGGTCCGGCTGCAGGTACGCCCCCGGAGGCGGGCTGGCGGTCACGTCGAGCGCGAACAGCCAGTTCTTGTTGTGCGGCTCGAGCGTCACCGCGTAGCGCACCGGGCGCTCGCGCCGGGTGTACGCGATGTCATCCGCCGGAGGAATCTCGGGCATGCTCCAGGTCACGCCGTCAAAGTCCGACAGCACGGGCCCGCGCCAATAGAGCGTCGAGAAGGGCGGCCGGTCGCCGTCGAACTGCACCCGAAAAGCCACCGCGTCGGATTTGATCAGGTTGGCGATGTTGCCGGGCGACATGGTGTCGGATAGTCCGCTCGCGGCGGAGCGCGTATCCCGCGGCAGGGCCCACAGCGGCCCCTGCGCGCGCGGGAAGAGGATGAAGAAGGCCACCATGAGCGGCAGCGATTGCAACAGCAGCGCGCCCGCCGGGCGCAGGCGCTCGCCGAGGCTGGGCGAGCGTCCTATGCGATTGAAGCCCACGAGCGCGGCGACGAAGACCCACACGCACGCCAGCATGTAGAGACCGAGCGGGATCGACTGCGAGAAGAGGAAGTTGGTCATCACCAGGAAGAATCCCAGGTAGATGGCGAGCACGACGTCGCGCTGGCTGCGCATCTCGAGGAGCTTGAGCGCGGCCATGATCACCAGCAGCGACACGCCCGCCTCGCGACCCAGGATGCCGCCGTAGGTGGCGATCGTCCCGATGGTCGCGGCGATCGTGAGGATCCACATGAGCATGCGCGAAGGCACGTGCAACGCCCACCAGGCGATCCAGGCGCGCCACCCCACCACCAGCACGAAGAATGCGCCGATCCAATTGGGCACGCGCGCGAGGTGCGGCGCCACCACGAACGCCATGGCGCCGAGGAGCCAAAGGAGGTTGCGGACGTCGAGGTGGGGGGAGGGCGCGGCGCTCATGCGATCGCGGGCTCGCCGAAGAGCGCAAGCGCCTCGAGGCAGCGCGCGCGGTGCGCCTCGCCGCGTCCCGGCTCGATGACCGTGCCCGGGAGGCGCAGCCCGTAGCTCTGGCCGAAGCGCTCGGCCTGCAGCACCCAGTGCGCGAGCACCGACAGGCGTGCCTCGATGTCGGCCGCGCGCGCCTCGTCCCAGTCGAGCCACAGCTCGCTCGAGGCGGTGGCGCTGAATTCCTTGATGAGCAGCCCCTGCTCGCGCGCGAGCGCCTTCCAGGCGATCAGCTTGGGCGCATCGCCGGCGTGATAGGCGCGCAACACGTTGAACTCCTCATCGCCCGGAATGGGTATGCCTTCCTCGGACGTGCTGCGAGAGAAGGCCGGCGGCATGCCCGCGAAGGGGTCCGGGCGGGGGTAGACGATGATGTTGAGGTTGAAGTCGACGTACGACCACGCGTGAAAAAAGCCGACGGGATAACGCGTGAACACCTCCAGCCGGCCGCAGCGCAGCAGGCCGCGGCGCGGCGTGTGCACCGGCAGGGCGATCGCAGTGGTCTCGCCGGCGGCGACATCGGCGAAAACCGGCTCCTCATCGCGACGCCTCGCGGCGATCGCGAAGCGGGTCTTCGACGGCGTCTCGACGGTGACGGAGAAGTGCGCGCCGTCGCCGGCGAACGCCGCATCGCACCTTCCGGGACGCAGCTTCAGGTGCGCGAGGTTGCGCCACGTGTGCAGCATCGCCGTGCCCGCCATGCTCGCCAGCAGGAAAGTGAGCACGAAGCCCAGCGAGAGCGTGTAGTTGATCGACGCGACCAGCAGGACGAGGATGGTGAAGGCGAACACATAGCCCTGCTTCGTGGGCAGGATGAAGATGCGGCGCTGGACGAGCGTGACCGGCGGCGCCTCGGGGACCCTCGCCCGGAAGATCCAATCGGAGATCGACTGGCGCAGGTCCGCGAACACGACGAGTCTGCGCGCGCCTAGGGGATCGGGACGCCGGCGATCAGCTCCTTGGCCGGATCGAAGCCGCCCTTCACCGCGTCGGCGTTGCCGTGCAGGCGGTGGCCGACCACCGCGGGAAGGATCGCCTGGACGTCCTCGGGGAGCACCTGGCGGCGCCCCTCCATCATCGCCCACGACTGCGCGGCGCGCAGGATAGCGACGCCGGCGCGCGGGCTGAGTCCCTGCGTGAAGCGCGGCGAGTGGCGCGTGTAGTTGATGAGGTGCTGCACGTAGTCGAGCAGCGCCTCCGAGACCTGCATCGTCGGCACCGCCTTCTGCAGCTCGGTGAGCTGCTCGGCGCTCATCGCGGGAGTGAGCTGCGAGATGATGTCCCTGCGCTCGGCGCCCTTGAGCAGCTCGCGCTCGGCCTTGGCGTCGGGATAGCCGAGCGCGATGCGCATGAGGAAGCGGTCGAGCTGCGACTCGGGCAAGGGGAAGGTACCCACCTGGTGCATCGGGTTTTGCGTGGCGATGACGAAAAAGGGCTCGGGCAGCGGCCGCGTCTCGCCCTCGGCGGTGACCTGGTGCTCCTCCATCGCCTCGAGGAGCGCGCTCTGGGCCTTCGGGCTCGCGCGGTTGATCTCGTCGGCAAGGATGATCTGCGCGAAGATCGGGCCGGGATGGAAGCGGAAGGTCGAGCTGTCGCGATCGAAGATCGATACGCCGATGATGTCGGCGGGGAGCAGGTCGGAGGTGAACTGGATGCGCTGATAGTCGAGGCCGAGCAGGCGCGCGAGCGCGTGCGACAGGGTCGTCTTGCCCACGCCCGGCACGTCTTCGATCAGCAGGTGGCCGCGCGCGAGGATGCACGCCATCGCCTGGCGGATCTGCCGCTCCTTGCCGAGGATCACCTGGCCGGCCGCCGCAACCACCGCCTCGGTGGGTCCCGCCGCCAGCCGGCTGCGTACGTCGATCAGCATGAAAAAGGGAACCTTGTCAGCGGTTTAGGAGTCCACTGGGGTGCGGAGCCGAGGATAGCATGAGGGGCCCGCGAGACGCGACGCTGGCGGTTGGAATTCCGCCTCGACATATAGTTGCATTGCATGAGGACCCGATGATTCGACGACTGCTTGCCACCGCCACCCTCGCGATCGCGCTGCCCGCGATCGCCCAGACGCAGGCCGTTCCGGCCGCGAACTACACCGACCTCTGGTACAACCCCGCCGAATCGGGCTGGGGCGTCACCATCACGCAGCATTCGCCGCCGGCGAGCCCCAACAGCCAGACCTATGCGATCTGGTACACGTACGACCCGCGCGCCTCCGATCCGGCCACGCCCGCCACCTTCAAGCCGCTGTGGATCGTGATGTCGGGCGGCACGTGGACCTCTCCCACCTCGATCACCGGCCCGGTGTACGTGCTCAACGGCGTGCCGTTCTTCCAGTCGGGATCGCAGCGCGTGCAGACGCAGGTCGGAACCTTCACCTTCCAGTTCGCGGACGCCTCGCACGGCACCTTCACCTATAACATCGCGCCCCCGTCCGGGCTCGCGAGCACCGATCCCGCCTATAACCTCCCGGCATTCTCGGGCAGCAAGAGCATCGAGCGCATCGCGTTCTAGATACAATCCGTGGATGGCCACGGCGCTCTTCACGCACCCCGATTGCGTCCTGCATGAGATGGGCCCGGGGCACCCGGAGTCGCCCGCGCGCCTGAAGGCGATACTCGCCGCGCTCGAAGCCTCGGGGCTCGCCGCGCGCCTCGCGATCCGGGAGGCGCCGCTCGCCGCGCGCGAGCACCTCGAGCGCGTCCACGATGCCGCGCACGTGGACCTCATCTTCGAGTCGGCCCCGGGGCGCGGCTATGCCCGCCTCGACCCGGATACGTCGATGAACGCAAGCTCGCTTTCCGCGGCCCTGCGCGCGGCCGGTGCGGTGGTGGCGGCCACCGACGCGGTGATGAACGGCGAGGCGCGCACCGCATTCTGTGCGGTGCGCCCGCCCGGGCATCACGCGACGCCGTCGCGCGCGATGGGCTTCTGCATCTTCAACAACGTCGCCATCGGCGCCATGCACGCGATCGAGGCGCATGGCGCGAAGCGCGTCGCGATCCTCGACTTCGACGTGCACCACGGCAACGGCACGGAGGACGCCTTCCACGACGATCCGCGCGTCATGCTGTGCTCGACCTTCCAGCATCCGTACTACCCGTACTGCGGCGCCGATTCGGGCAACGACCACATCATCAACGTGCCGCTGCCGGCGATGACCGATGGCCGGGGCTTTCGCGACGCCGTGCAAAGCGCCTGGATTCCGGCGCTCGAGCGCTTCGCGCCCGAGGTGGTGTTCGTGTCGGCGGGCTTCGACGCGCATCGCGACGACCCGCTCGCCTATCTCGAGCTGGCCGACGAGGATTACACCTGGGTGACGCAGAAGATCGTCGAAGTCGCCGCCCGCCACGCACGCGGACGAGTGGTCTCGACGCTCGAGGGCGGCTACGACACCGGCGCGCTTGCCCGCTGCGTGGTGGAGCACGTGCGCGTGCTCGAGGCCTGAACGAAGGGAGGCCAGCGCGCGATGCGCGCGGCCTTCAGTGCCCGCCCGGCGGTGTCGAGGTGGTGGAGGCGGTCTGGGGCGTGAGACCGATCAGCGCCCAGTTGCCGGTGTCGACGGCGGAGTGAATGAGGTTGCGATAGCGCACCGCCTGCAGGTAGGTCCACGGCGAGGCGAGGAAGTTCTGGTAGAGCGTCTCGAAAGTCGAGGTGTCGCAGTAGCTGCCGTAGGCACACGCGAGCTGCGGCTCGCGACTGAGCGCCTGGCAATCCCTTTCCAAGTCGCACGCGACGAGCGAGAACGCGCCGAGGAATGCCGAGGGTTCCGGGACCTCTCCGTTCGGGCCGACTCGCAACTGGCTCGCCATCGCCGATTGCGCCAGGAACTGGCCCACGATCATCATTGCCTCGGGATCGCGGCTCTCGAGCAGCGTCACGATGCGGGAGAAGTCGTCGCCGCCGACACGCGCGCTCTGGGAGTCGCCGCGCGCATTCGTATTCAGGTTCTTGTTGAGCTCGGCGACCAGCAAGCGCGCCTGCGCGCGCGCATCGCCCTGCTGCGCGGCCTGCTGGAAGAGGTCCTCGATTTCCTTGGCGGATACCTTCGCGCCCTGGAAGCGCAGGCATCGCTGCGTATTGTCCACGGCCTCGTATGCCGCGACGCGCTTCGGGTTGAGCGGATCGCCCGCGGGCAGGCTCGCGAGGAATTGGCGCCGCTGCTTGGCGCTGTAGGCCCCGAGGTCCTCGCTGATCGTGGTCGTGAACTGGCACTCCTCGAGCGCCTTCGCGAGGTGGTAACGCTCGTCGCCGGTGAGGGACGCTCGCCGCGCGCTGAGCGCATCGGCGTAGGCCTTGAGGTCACGCGCCGCGCGAAACTCGATCGCCGCGGGCGTCGAACGCATGCGCTCGGCGCGCGGCAGGGGCGCGGGGAAGTCGAGGGTTGTCTGGCGCGGTTCGGCGGCGGGAGGGAATGTGATCGCCTCGCCGACGCGCTGGTGGCCCAGCGCCCTGGCGCCCGGCTCGTCGTGCGCTGCGGAGACCACGCCCATGTACTTGCTCGTGATCAGCAGCCCGTAGGCGACGAGCGAAGCCAGGCCGATGGCCGTGAGGCGGTTCATAGGGCGCCAGTTTCCGCCAAAAAGGGCCTTTTCGTCAATGATTTCGGAAGGTTGGGGCAGGCCCGCCCATGGGGGGCTGGAACCTGCCCGCCCCTCAATGGTGCAGGATCTTGGAGAGGAACTGCTGCGCGCGCTCCGAGCGGGGCTTGCCGAAGAACTCGTCCTTGGGAAGATCCTCGACGATCAGGCCCTTGTCCATGAAGATCACGCGATGGGCGACCTTCTTGGCGAAGCCCATTTCGTGGGTGACGACCATCATCGTCATCCCTTCCTTCGCGAGCTCGACCATCACGTCGAGCACTTCGTTGATCATCTCCGGGTCGAGTGCCGACGTGGGCTCGTCGAAGAGCATCGCGATGGGGTCCATGGAGAGCGCGCGGGCGATCGCCACGCGCTGCTGCTGCCCGCCCGAGAGCTGTCCCGGGAACTTGTCCTTGTGGGCGAGGAGCCCGACGCGGTCGAGGAGCTTGAGCCCCTTCTCGCGCGCCTGATCCTCGGGGCGGTTGAGCACCTTCACCTGGGCGAGCGTGAGGTTCTTCTGCACCGACATGTGCGGGAACAACTCGAAGTTCTGGAACACCATGCCGATGCGCGAGCGCAGCTTGGAGAGGTCCGTCTTCGGATTCCCGACGGAGATGCTCTCGACCATGATCTCGCCCTTCTGGAAAGGCTCGAGCCCGTTCACCGTCTTGATGAGGGTCGACTTGCCGCTGCCCGAGGGGCCGCAGACGACCACCACCTCGCCCTTGGACACCTCGGTGGTGCAGTCGGTGAGGACCTGGAACTGCCCGTACCACTTGCTCACGTTCTTGATCGAGATCATGGCGCCTCTAGCGGATCACCGCGATTTTCGACTGCAGTTGCTTGACCAGCAGCGACAGGCTGAAGGAAATGACGAAGTAGACCACCGCGGCGAACGAGTACATCTCGATCAACCGGTAGTCGCGGTTGGCGATCTTGGCGGCGGCGCCGAGGAAGTCGGTGGCCGAGATCACGTAGACGAGCGAGGTGTCCTGGAAAAGGATGATCGTCTGCGTGAGGAGCACCGGCACCATGTTGCGGAACGCCTGCGGAAGCACGATGTGCCCCATGGTCTGCCAGTAGTTGAGCCCCAACGCGTAGCCGGACCACACCTGCCCGCGGGCGATCGACTGGATCCCGGCGCGCATGATCTCGCAGTAGTAGGCCGCCTCGAACATCGTGAAGGTGATCAGCGCGGAGTAGAAGGCGCCCACCTTGATCGGGCTGCCCGCGCCCGTCACCCACGCGCCGATGTAGGGCACCAGGAAGAAGAACCAGAAGATCACCAGCACCAGCGGGATCGAGCGCATCAGGTTCACGTAGGCGCCGGCGACCATCGAGACCGGCTTGAAGCTCGAAAGTCGCATCATCGCGAGGATCGTGCCGAAGACGATCCCGCCGGACATCGCCAGCAGCGTGAGGGTGACCGTGAAGGTCATGCCCTCCCTGAACAGGTAGGGAATCGATCGCTGGATGACGCCCCAGTCGAAGCCCGCGTCCATCTCAGTGCCCCGCCATGGGCGCGCCGCCGACGGCGATCAGGCCCGGCACGCGCACCTTGTGCTCGACGAACCGCATGCCCAGGACGACGATCAGGTTGGTGATGAGGTAGAGCGTGGTCGCCGCGGCGAATGCCTCGAACACCTGGAAGGTCATCTCCTGCATGGCGCGGGCACGCCCGGTGAGCTCGAGCAGGCCGATGGTGAGCGCGATCGAGGAGTTCTTGACGATGTTCATGAACTCGGAGGTGAGCGGCGGCAGGATGATGCGAAAGGCCTGCGGCAATATCACGTGGACGTAGGTCTGGGCCTGCGTGAGGCCCATGGCGGTGCCCGCCATGCGCTGGCCGCGCGGCAGCGACTGGATGCCGGCGCGCACCTGCTCGGCGACGCGCACCGAGGTGAAGATCCCGAGGCAGAGCACCGCGGGAATGAAGGAGCTCCACGGCGGGGCCATCTGCTTGATGGCGTCTCCCATGCGCGTGGGCAGCAGTTCCGGAAACACGAAGAACCACAGGAACATCTGCACGATGAGCGGGACGTTGCGGAAGATCTCGACGTAACCGTTGCCGAGGCGCACGACCCACTTGTTCGTGGTGGTGCGCAGCGTGCCGACCATGGAGCCCACGAGGAGCGCGATCAGCCACGCGCTCAGGGCGGTGACGATGCTCCAGCCGAGCCCGACCAGCAGGTATTGCAGATAGGTCCCGGTGCCGCCGGGCTCCTGTTGGAGCAGGACTCCCCAATTCCAGTTGTATCCCACGCCGCTCCCGTCAGTATGAGACGGGGCCCCGGCTGGGGCCCCCCTCCATCAGCAACCGGTTACTGGTAATCCTTCGGATCGCCCGAATCGGTGGGCTTGGCGACGACCTTCTTGAACGGCTCGCTCATCGGGATGTTGAGATTGAGCCCCTTGGGCGGAATCGGCTTCTGGAACCACTTCTCGTAGATCGCGTTGATCGCGCCCGAGGCGTAGATCTTCCTCATCGCGCCGTCGACCACCTGTTTGAAGGCGACGTCGTCCTTGCGCACCATGATGCCGTAGGGCTCGACCGAAGTGGCCACCGGCGAAATCTCGAACTCGGCGGGATTGCGCGCCTGCGCGGCGAGGCTGTAGAGCAGGATGTCGTCCATGGCGAAGGCGACGGCGCGACCGGTCTCGACCATCTGGAACGCCTCGGGGTGCCCGTTGGCGGAGATGATGTTCATGCCGAGGTTCTGCGCGGTGTTGAGCTCCGTCATCTGCTTGATGTTGGTGGTGCCGGCGGTCGAGACGATCGTCTTTCCCTTGAGGTCGTTCAGCGACTTCAGGTTGGACGACTTCTTCGACACCCAGCGGTTGGCGGTCACGAAGTGCGTGATCGTGAACCACACCTGCTTCTGGCGCTCGAGGTTGTTGGTGGTCGAGCCGCACTCGAGGTCGATGGTGCCGTTGGCCATGAGCGGGATGCGGTTGGCCGAGGTGACGAGCTGGTATTTCACCTCGAGGTTCGGCTTCTTGAGCTCTTCCTTCACCGCGTCGACGATCTTCATGCACAGATCCATCGCGTAGCCGACCGGCTTCTGCTGGTCGTCGTAATAGGAGAAGGGGATCGAGGCGTCGCGGTGGCCGATGGTGATCGAGCCCGAGGTGCGGATCTTGGTGAGCGTCGCCTCCTGCGCGTAGGCGGTCACGGCCAGCAGCGCGCAGGCGAGCGCCGCGGCAGCAGCCTTGGTGGTACGAAACATGTGGAACCTCCACGGGTTGGACAGGGGTTGGCGGCTCTGGGTGCCGATTCCGAGAGGAAGGGCCGCTTCTGACGGCTAGGATACCCGGAACGCGGATTGGTGGACAATATCGCTTTCGCGTCTCGCGGCGTCCCTCATGCACTTCCCCACCCACGAGCAGAAGCAGGCCCTCCTCGAGAAGGTATTGCGCCTCGCCGACCAGCGCCTCGCGGGCGCGGCCGCCGGCGAGGCGCGCGCGTTCATCGAGCACTACTACGGCAACGTCGATCCCGAGGACCTCGCCGACCGCGTGCCCGACGACCTCTACGGCGCGGCAATGGCGCACCTCGCGTTCGCGCGCCAGTTCTCGAGCGGCACGCCGAAGTTGCGCGTCTACAACCCGCGGTTGGAGGAGCACGGCTGGGCGAGCGCGCACACCGTGATCGAGATCGTGAACGACGACATGCCTTTCCTCGTCGACTCCGTGACGATGGAGGTCAATCGCCAGGGCTACACGCTGCACCTCTTCAACCACCCCATCTTCGCCACGCGCCGCGATCCCGAGGGCCAGCTGCAAACCTTCGGGCCGGCGGTGAAGGATGGGCGCTACGAATCGCTCATCCACGTCGAGGTCGACCGCGAGATCGACGCCGGGCGGCTGAAGGCGCTCGGCAGCGGGATCGCCGCGGTGCTGGGCGACGTGCGCGCCGCGGTCGAGGACTGGAAGGCGATGAACGAGCGCATGGCTGCGGTGATCGCCGAGCTCGCCAACCCGCCGGCCTTCCTCAAGGGGGAGGAGACCGACGAGATCCGCGCGTTCCTCGAGTGGGCGAGCCACAACCATTTCACGTTCCTGGGATACCGCGAATACCAGCTCGACTCGGTGAACGGCGAGGACCAGCTGCGCATCGTGCCGCGCTCGGGGCTCGGCGTGCTGCGCGAGCCCAGCCTCGGCGGCGTGTCGCACAGCTTTTCCGAGCTTCCCGCCCAGATCCGCGCGCTTGCGCGCGAGCCCAAACTGCTCATGCTCACCAAGGCGAACTCGCGCGCCACCGTGCACCGTCCCGGCTACCTCGACTACATCGGGCTGAAGAAGTTCGACAGCGCGGGCAAGGTGGTGGGCGAGCGCCGTTTCGTCGGCCTCTACACCTCGTCGGCCTACCATGCCGATCCCGACGAGGTGCCGTTGCTGCGGCGCAAGGTCGCACGCGTGGTCGAGCGCGCCGGGTTCCGCCCGTCGAGCCACATGCACAAGAACCTGCTGTCGGTGTTGCAGAACTATCCGCGCGACGAGCTGCTGCAGGTCGACGAGGACACGCTCCTCGAAACGGCGCTGGGCGTGCTGCGCCTCGGCGACCGACGCAAGACGCGCGTCTTCGTGCGCCGCGACCTCTACGGGCGCTTCTACTCGTGCCTCATCTTCCTGCCGCGCGAGTCCTACAACACCGACGCGCGAGTGAAGATCCAGGAAATCCTCAAGCGCCACCTGAACGGCACGAGCGCCGAATTCACCGTGCAGCTATCGGACGCGGTGCTGGCGCGCATCCACATGCTGGTGCGCACCTCGCCGCGCGAGGCGCCGCGCTATGACGTGCGCGCGATCGAGTCCGACATCGTCCAGGCGACGCGCCGCTGGGAGGACGACCTCAAGATCGCCCTCATAGACGCGCTCGGGGAGGAGCGCGCGATCACCGCGATGCGGACCTACGCGAATGCGTTCCCGGTCTCCTACCGCGACCGGGTGAGCGCGCGCGCCGCGGTGCGCGACATCGCGTTCGTCGACCGCCTCGACACCGCGCGCTCCTACGACGTGACGCTCTACCGCCCGGTCGAGGGCGACGAGCGGACGCTGCGCCTGCGGGTCTTCCGCCTCGGCGAGCGCGTGCCGCTCTCGGGCAGCCTGCCGGTGCTCGAGAACATGGGGCTCGAGGTGCTCGACGAGGATTCCTACACGATCGAGCGCGAGGGCCGCGAGGCGGTCTTCGTGCACGACTTCGGATTGCGCAGCGCCCGCGCCATACCCGACGTCGAGGCGGTGAAATCGATCACCGAGGACGCGCTGCGGCGCATCGGGCGGCGCGAGATCGAGAACGACGGCTTCAACCGCCTGAGTCCCGGCGCCGCGATCGCCGCCGATGACGTGCTGGTCCTGCGCGCCTACGCCAAGTACCTCAAGCAGGCGGGCTTCACGTTCAGCCAGGCCTATATCGAGCAGACGCTCGCCGCGCACCCGGCGATCGCCGCGCGGCTGGTGGCGCTTTTCCGCGCGCGCTTCGACCCCGCGAAGGACGCGGACCGCGACGCGCTGCAGCGCGACCTCGAGGAAGAGGTGAAGGGGCTCCTCGACAAGGTGCCCAACGCGGACGAGGACCGGATCCTGCGCCGGTATCTCAGCCTCGTGCGCGCCACGATTCGCACCAACCACTGGGTGAAAGGGGCCGATGGCGCCCGCAAGCCCTACGTGTCGTTCAAGCTGGTTTCGGCGCAGGTGCCGGAGTTGCCCGAGCCGCGCCCGCTCTTCGAGGTGTTCGTATACTCGCCGCGCTTCGAGGCGATCCATCTGAGGGGCGGAAAGGTCGCGCGCGGAGGGCTTCGCTGGTCGGATCGCCCCGAGGATTTCCGCACCGAGGTGCTGGGCCTCATGAAGGCGCAGATGGTGAAGAACGCCGTCATCGTCCCGGTCGGATCCAAGGGCGGCTTCGTGCTGAAGAACGCCCCGAGCGCCTCCGATCGCGAGGCCTACCTCAAGGAAGGCGTCGAGTGCTACCGCAACTTCCTGCGCGGCCTGCTCGACGTCACCGACAACCTCGTCGGCGGCAAGGTCGTGCCGCCCAGGGACGTCGTGCGTCACGATCCCGACGATCCGTACCTCGTGGTGGCGGCCGACAAGGGCACGGCGACCTTCTCCGACATCGCCAACGCGATCTCGATCGAATACGGCTTCTGGCTCGGCGACGCGTTCGCCTCCGGCGGCAGCGCGGGCTACGACCACAAGAAGATGGGCATCACCGCCAAGGGCGCCTGGGAGAGCGTGAAGCGCCACTTCCGCGAGACGGGCGTCGATACCCAGAGCCAGGATTTCACCGTGGTGGGCGTCGGCGACATGTCGGGCGACGTCTTCGGCAACGGCATGCTGCTCTCACGGCACATCAAGCTCGTCGCGGCGTTCGACCACCGCCACGTGTTCCTCGATCCCGCTCCCGATCCCGAGTCGAGCTTCAAGGAGCGCGAGCGCATGTTCTCCTTGCCGCGCTCCTCGTGGGACGACTACGACAAGGGCCTGATCTCCAAGGGCGGGGGAATCTTTCCGCGCACCGCGAAGGCGATCCCGATCTCTGCCGAGGTCAAGGCGGCGCTCGCGATCGAGGCCGATTCGCTCACCCCGCCCGAACTGCTCAAGGCGATCCTCAAGGCGCCCGCCGACCTGCTGTACAACGGCGGCATCGGCACCTATGTGAAGGCGTCGCACCAATCCAATGCCGAGGCGGGCGACCGCGCCAACGACGCGATCCGCGTGAACGGCGCGGAGCTTCGCTGCAAGGTGGTGGGCGAGGGCGGCAACCTCGGCTTCACGCAGCTCGGGCGCGTCGAGTACGCGCACCTGGGCGCGAGCGGGGCGGGCGGGCGCATCTGCACCGACGCGATCGACAACTCCGCGGGCGTGGACTGCTCCGACCACGAGGTCAACATCAAGATCCTGCTGGGGATCGTGCAGGGCGACGGCGAGCTCACCGACAAGCAGCGCAACAAGCTGCTCGCTGACATGACTGAGGACGTCGGGCGCCTGGTGCTCGCCGACAACTACTACCAGACGCAGTCGCTCTCGGTCTCGGGAGTGCGCGGCGAGAAGCTGCTCGACGCGCAGGCGGCGTTCATCCGCGCGCTCGAGAAGGCGGGCAAGCTCAACCGCGCGGTCGAGTTCCTGCCGTCCGACGACGAGATCGCGGAACGCCGCGCGGCGAAGAAGGGCCTCACCTCGCCCGAGCGCGCGGTGCTCCTCGCGTATTCGAAGATGGTGCTCTTCGAGGAGCTGGCGTCCGCGGGCGCCCTCGTCGACGACGAGTATGTGAGCCGGGCGCTGGTGGCGTACTTCCCGGGGCTGCTGCAGAAACGCTATGCGGACATGATGAAACGCCACCCGTTGAAGCGCGAGATCATCGCGACGGTGGTCGCCAACACGATGATCAACCGCACCGGCAGCGTCTTCGTGCACCGGATGCAGGAGGAAACCGGCGCGAGCCCGGAGGAGGTGACGCGGGCCTTCATCCTCACGCGCGACGTCTTCGGGCTTGACGAGCTGTGGGTCGCGATCGACGCGCTCGACAACAAGGTCGCCGCGGACCTGCAGTACGAGATGCTGGTCGACGTGGGCCGCCTGGTGGTGCGCGCCACGCTCTGGTTCCTCAGGCGCCGGCGCGAGAAGATGCCGATCGCGGAAGTCCTCGCGATTTTTGGTCCCGGGCTTGTGGCGCTGCGTGGCCAGCTCCCCGCGGTGCTCTCACCCGACGATCGCATGGCCTGGAACCGCTCGGTGCAGCGACTCACCTCGGCTGGCGTCGAGCGCTCGCTCGCGGAGCGCTACGCGGCGCTCGAGGGGCTCTACGCCGTGCTCGACGTGACCGAAGTGGCTCTCGAGCAGAAGAAGGCGCCGGAGGCGATCGCGGCGCTCTATTTCGCCCTCGTCGGCGAGCTCGACCTGCGCTGGATGTCGGAGAAGATCACGCAGCTGCCCACGGACACCTCGTGGCAGGCGCTCGCGCGCAACGCGCTGCGCGACGACCTGGCGAGCCAGCAACGCGCGCTCGCCTCGACCGTCGCCAGGCTTTCGCCCGATGCCGGCGACCCCGCGCAAATGCTGGCGGCGTGGAAGGAGCGCTATGCGCCCGCGATCGCGCGGCTCAAGGCGATGACTGAGGAGCTCAAGCGCGCCGGCGCGCTGGATCTCGCGGTGCTCTCGGTGTTGCTGCGCGAATTGAGGGCGCTCGCCTGAAATCCAGCGCTGCGCGGGAGTTGAAGCCCTACTTGCCGACGATCAGCGCCGCGACGACGTTGCGGCCTTCACCCATAAGGATGTTGTAGGTCCTGCAGGCGGCGGGCGTGTCCATCACTTCGACGCCGATGCCCGCCTTGTAGAGCGGCGCGAGCGTGGCGCGATCGGGGAAGCCGAACGCTGGGCCGGTTCCCAGGAGCACGATCTCCGGCGCAAGCTCGAGGATCGCCGCGAGGTGGTCCGCCGTCAGGACATCGATGCCCGCCGCCGGCCAATCGGCGATGACCCGCTCGGCGCCCACCACCAGGCTTTGCGCGTAGCGCGTGCCGTTCACCTCGACATAGCCCGCGCCGTAGCCGGTGAAGGCGTTGCGTCCGTCAGGCAGCTCGCGCTCGATTTTCAAGGACTTATACTCCGGGACCGACCTGCTAGAATCATAGCTTTATTGCAGCGCAGCATGCGATGAACCTGAGCGACGCCGCCAAGCCCGTGGTCCCCGAATTCTCGCGCATCAAGCGCCTGCCGCCCTACGTCTTCAGCATCACCAACGAGCTGAAGATGGCGGCGCGGCGCGCGGGCGAGGATGTGATCGACCTGTCGATGGGCAATCCCGACGGTCCGACCCCGCGCCACGTCGTCGACAAGCTGGTCGAGGTCGCGCAGCGCGAGGACACGCACGGCTACTCCGTCTCCAAGGGCATCCCGAGGCTACGCCGCGCGATCTGCCAGTGGTACAAGCGACGCTGGGACATCGACCTCGACATGGACCGCGAGGCGATCGTCACCATCGGATCGAAGGAAGGGCTCGCGCACCTCATGCTCGCCACGCTCGATCGCGGCGACACGGTGCTGGTGCCCAACCCGAGCTATCCGATCCACATCTACGGCGCGATCATCGCCGGGGCGGACATCCGCTCGGTGCGCATGACGCCCGACGTCGACTTCTTCGCCGAGGCCGAGCGCGCCATCCGCGAGCTCATCCCGAAGCCGAAGATGATGATCATCGGCTTTCCGTCGAACCCGACGGCGATGTGCGTCGAGCTCGATTTCTTCGAGAAGGTCGTGGCGCTCGCGCGCCAGCACGGCATCCTGGTGGTTCACGATCTCGCCTACGCCGACATCACGTTCGACGGCTGGAAGGCGCCCTCGATCATGCAGGTTCCCGGCGCGAAGGACGTGGCGGTCGAGTTCTTCACCATGTCGAAGAGCTACAACATGGCGGGCTGGCGCATCGGCTTCATGGTCGGCAACGCCGAGCTCGTCAACGCGCTCGCGCGCATCAAGAGCTACCACGACTACGGCACGTTCACTCCGCTGCAGGTAGCGGCGATCGCGGCGCTCGAAGGGCCGCAGGAGTGCGTCGAGGAGATCCGCGAGAAGTACCAGCGGCGCCGCGACGTGATGGTGAAGGGGCTGCGCGAGGCGGGGTGGCCGGTCGAGAACCCGAAAGCCTCGATGTACATCTGGGCGCGCATTCCGGACGCCTATCGCGCCATGGGCTCGATCGAGTTCGCGAAGAAGCTCCTGCGCGACGCGAAGATCGCGGTCGCGCCCGGCATCGGCTTCGGCGACTACGGCGACGACCACGTGCGCATCGCGCTCATCGAGAACGAGAACCGGCTGCGCCAGGCCGTGCGCGGCGTGAAGGAGATGTTTCGCAAGGACGGCATCAAGTGAACGTGGTGGCGGTGTCCAACGAGAAAGGCGAGGTCACGGACGAGGCCTTGCTGCGCGCGGCCGAGCGCGTCCACCGGCAGCTGCGGCCGCACCTTCGCGAGGACTATGTCGGACGCATGAGGCAGGTGCTCGCCGGCGGCGCCGAGATGGCGGTCGCCCTGGTCGGCGGCGAGGTGGCGGGCATCACGGTCTTTCGCGTCCTCGAAAAGACCCATTCGGGGCGTGACCTCTACTGCGACGACCTGGTCACCGACGAATCGAAGCGCTCGACCGGAGTGGGTCACGCGCTGATGCAGTACATGGAGGGCCTCGGGCGCAAGCGTGCTTGCGACACCTTTTCGCTCGATTCCGGATCGCAGCGGCAGCAGGCGCACAAGTTCTACTTCCGCGAGGGAATGACGATCACGTCGTTCCATTTCGACAAGAAGCTCGGCCGGAACATCACGTGAAGCCCATCCAGGTCGGCCTGCTCGGCCTCGGCACGGTCGGCAGCGGCACCATCGAGGTGCTGCGCCGCAATCGCGAGGAGATCCGCCGCCGCGCCGGGCGCGACATCGTGATCAAGGTCGCCGCGGCGCGCGACCTCACGAAAGAGCGCGCCGTATCGCTCGACGGCATCGACCTTGTAGCGCGGGCGGACGAAATCGTGGCGCGGCCCGACATCGACATCGTGGTCGAGCTCATCGGCGGGGAGACCGACGCGCGCGTCCTCGTGCTCAAGGCGATCGACAGCGGCAAGCACGTCGTCACCGCCAACAAGGCCCTGCTCGCCAAGCACGGCACCGAGATCTTCGCCCGCGCGCACGCCAAGGGCGTCATGGTCGCCTTCGAGGCTTCCGTGGCCGGCGGCGTGCCGATCATCAAGGCGATCCGCGAGGGCCTCACCGCCAACCGCATCGAGTGGATTGCCGGGATCATCAACGGCACGTGCAACTACATCCTGTCGGAGATGCCTCGCCGAGGCGCAGCGCCTGGGCTACGCCGAGGCGGACCCGGCCTTCGACGTCGACGGGATCGACACCGCGCACAAGCTCACGATCCTCGCGGCGATCGCCTTCGGCATCCCGATGCAGTTCGACAAGGTGTACACCGAAGGCATCGCGCGCCTCACCGCGATCGACCTCAAGTACGCCGAGGGCCTGGGCTACCGCGTCAAGCTCCTCGGCATCACGCGGCGCGCGAAGGGCGGCATCGAGCTGCGGGTTCATCCCACGCTCATTCCCTCGCGCCGGCTGATCGCCAACGTCGAAGGCGTGATGAACGCGGTGCTGGTCAAGGGCGACGCGGTCGGGCCCACGCTCTACTACGGGCGCGGGGCTGGCGCGGAGGCGACGGCGAGCGCGGTGGTCGCCGACCTCGTGGACGTGACGCGCATGGCGACGTCCGACCCCGAGCATCGCGTCCCGCACCTCGCCTTCCAGCCCGACCGTCTCTCCGACGAGCCGATCCTCGCCATGGAGGAGATCGAGACGGCGTACTACCTGCGCCTGCGCGCCCTCGACCGGCCGGGCGTGCTCGCCGACGTGACGCGCATCTGCGCCGACCTGTCGATCTCGATCGACGCCATCTTCCAGAAGGAGGCCGGGGAGGGCGAGGAGCAGGTCGACGTCGTGATCCTCACCCACCGCGCGCCGGAGAAGAGCGTGAACGCCGCCATCCGCAGGATCGAGGCGCTGGCGACGATTCCGGCGCCGGTCGTGCGCATTCGCCTCGAAGAGCTGCTTTGAAATACGTCAGCACGCGCGGCCACTCCGGCGCGCAATCGTTCACCGGCATCCTCCTCGAAGGGCTCGCCCCCGACGGCGGATTGATGATGCCCGAGCAGTGGCCGCGGGTGATGCGCGCCAAGATGGACGCGATGCGCGACCTGCCGTACCCGCGGCTCGCCTTCGAGATCCTGCGTTTCTTCGCCGACGACTTTCCGGGCGCGGAGCTCAAGGCCGTGGCCGAGAAGACCTATACGGAGAAGATCTTCGGCACCGCGGAGATCACGCCGCTTCGCGCCCTGGAGCCCAACCTGCATATCCTCGGGCTTTCGAACGGGCCGACGCTCGCGTTCAAGGACGTCGCGATGCAGCTCCTGGGCAACCTCTTCGAGCAGGTGCTGGAGAAGCAGGACCGCAGCCTCAACGTCCTGGGCGCCACCAGCGGGGACACGGGCTCCGCGGCGGAGCACGCGCTCAAGGGCAAGGAGCGCCTCAAGGTCTTCATGCTGTCGCCGCACGGGCGCATGAGCCCCTTCCAGAGCGCGCAGATGTACGCGCTCAAGGACAAGAACATCTTCAACATCGCGATCGAGGGCGCCTTCGACGACTGCCAGGATGTGGTGAAGGCGGTCGCCTCAGACCTCGACTTCAAGGAGCGCCACCACATCGGCGCGGTGAACTCGATCAACTGGGCGCGGGTCGTCGCGCAGGTCGTGTACTACTACAAGGGCTATTTCGCCGCGACCCGCTCGAACGACGAGCAGGTCTCCTTCGCGGTCCCCTCGGGGAACTTCGGCAACATCTTCGCCGGCTACGTCGCCAAGCGGATGGGGCTGCCGATCCGCCGCCTGGTGCTCGCCACCAACGAGAACGACGTCCTCGACGAGTTCTTCCGCACCGGGCGCTACCGCCCGCGCCCGTCGGCCGAGACACAGGCGACCTCGAGCCCCTCGATGGACATCTCGAAGGCGTCGAATTTCGAGCGCTTCATCTGGGACATGGTCGACGGCGACGGCGACAAGGTGGCGTGGCTGTGGACGCAGGTCGACGAGAAGGGCGGCTTCGACCTGTCCACCGACCGCGCGTGGGAGAAGGTGGAGGACGACTCGGGCTTCGTCTCCGGGCGCAGCACCCATGACGATCGCCTGGAGACGATCCGCCTCGTGAAGCGCAAGTACGGGCAGGTGATCGATCCGCACACCGCGGACGGGGTGAAGATCGCGCTGCGCTACCGCGAGGCGCGCTACCCGATGATCTGCCTGGAGACGGCGCAGGCGGCGAAGTTCGAGCGCACCATCGTCGAGGCGCTCGGCGCCCCCGTGCCGCGTCCCAGGGGATTCGCCGGCATCGAGCGCAAGAAGCAGCGCTTCAAGCTGATGAAGCCCGATCCGCAGGCGGTGAAGGAATACATCGCGGCCGCGGCATGAGCACGGGTAGAATCGCGCCATGACTCGGCGCGCCACGTTCCTCCGCCTCGCCCTCGCGGCGCTGGTGCTGCTGCCCGGCCTCGCCGCGGCGCAGGTCATGTACGCGGCCAGCCTGCGCAGCTTCGCCAACGCGGGCGGCCAGATCGTCGTCGGCAACCTGTTCACCATCAACCTCGGAGATGGCGCCACCAAGCTCCTCGCGCCGATCCGCCTCGATAACGGCACCGCGGTGGGCATCACCGGGCTCGCGGTGCACCCGACGGACGGCGCCTTCTACGCCATCACCTCGGGCTTGTCGCCCGACCATCCCCACTCGCTGGTGCAGATCGACCCGAAAACCGGCAACGCGAAGCTGATCGGAGCCCTCAAGGCGCGCGGCTCCGACATCGCGTTCGGCCCCGGGGGCACTCTCTACATCTGGATCCCGGGATCGCGCCAGCTCGGCACGGTGAATCTCGCCACGGGCGAGGTCACGGCGCTGGGCGCGCCGGGGCCGCAGACCACCGCCGGGGGCCTCGCGATCGACGGCAACGGGATCGCGTACATCACTCCGGGCGGCGCGTCCGGGACGCTCGATACGGTGGATCGCAAGAGCGGCGCGATCGCCACGGGCCCGCAGCTTTCCGGGGCGCCATACACCTCGATCAACGCGATGACCTTCACGCCATCGGGGCTGCTGCTCGCCGTCAACTCCAACGCCGGCTCGCCCGCGCTCACGCGCCTGGTGCAGATCAACACCTCCACGGGCCAGGTGGCGGCGCTGGTTCCGCTGCCCGACGACACCGATGCCATTTCGTTCGGGCCGCCGCACTCGCTCGACATCGCGGCGATGCTGGAAACGATGGGTGGGCGGATGCTCGCGGTGATCGCCCTTGCCGTGGGCAGCGTGCTGGCCCTGCTCGGAGTGGGCATCTTTTCCTGGCGCAAGCGCCGGCACGCCGCCAAGCCGTAGGCCTGGAAAGGCGCCGCTTTCAGGCGCCTAGAGGAAAACCAGCCAGGCCACCAGGATCGTCAGCAGCATCCCGCCGAAGATCGCCCCGAAGATCACCGCCAGCACGCGCGCGTCCTGCGCCTGCTGCGCGGCGACATCGTTGTCGGACATTGACTTGGCGAGCGCGCGCTCGCGGAACGCGACGAAGACGACCGTCGCGAGGATGGCGAGGAACGCGACCGAGACGAGGGCGAGTTTCTCCCCCAGGGTCATCAGTTACAGACGCTGGTCGGCAGCGCGTAGACCATCCGCTGGATCGCCTTCGACTGCGTCACCCCGTCGACGGCATAGGCGAACGTCCCGTTGGATCCGTCGGTGAAGGTGAGGGTCGCGGACCCGACTTCGGCGAGCCGCACCTTGGAAACGTCCCAGGGGGCCGAATCGAAGGAAGGCCCGGTCGCGCGGTAGACCGCCCCGGCGTAGGTGTTGTCCCCGGTCCTGGCCGCACTCGACATCACCAGCCACATGCCTTTGCCGGCGGCATCGTAGGTGTACCACGTGGCGAAGAGGATGTTGCCCTGGTGCGCGATGTTGAGGCCCCAGCCGGGTTCGGTCGCACGCCACCACAGGTCCTGGTAGTTGATCCCGCCCGTGACCTTGGCCGCGCCGCCGACGGAGCAACTCGGCATCCCCGATGAGAAGACCATGCGGGAGATGTTCTTCGATCCGGATGTATTGCCGACCGTATAGGCGAATACGCCTGAGTTGTTGCCGGTGAATAGGAAGGTGGCCATGCCGACTTCGGTCACGCCCACGGCGTTGCGGTCGAATGTGGCGCTGGAGAAGGCCGGACCCCTCGAGCGGTAGAGGCTGCCGGTGTAGATGGGGGGCATGCGCGTCATCCCCATCATCGACATCTCCATCATGCTCATCATGTCCATGTCGCCCGCGTCGACGAGCACCGCATCGGGCATCACCAGCCACATCGGCGTGCCGTCGTGATCGTAGGTGTACCAGACGGCGAAGAGGATGTCGCCCTGGTGCGAGACGCTCACGCCCCAGCCGGGCTCTGCCGCGTTCCACCACAGGCCCGCGTAGCTCGGGGCCATGCCGTTGGCGAAGTTGATGTAGCTGTTGCCCTGGGCCCATCCGCAGACCGGGAGGAGCAGGGCGAATGCGAGGGCGAACAGGCGTTTCATCAGGTGCTCCAAGGATTCGCGACGTCGCGCGAGGCTCATTCTATTCCCGAAATCCCTCGTTCTGTCAGGGGTTTGGCTAGTGGAACAACGTCCTATTCCTCTTCCTTCTCACGCGGCGGGCTGCCGTCGAAGACCTGGTTGCGACGCCGCTGCAGCCAGGCATCGCGCAGGAAGGTATAGCGGTCGAGCGCCGCGTCGTCGAGCACGCCTTCGGCCTTGAAGAGGTTGGACCGGGTGCGCACCTTGTCCACGCCCCACCAGGTCCAGTAGGCGGTGCTGTTGTTGATCGCCCGCGAGTAGTACCACGAGGGATCGACGATGCGGGCGGGCGCGTCGCGGGCGGTGCTCGGCCCGAGGAACGGGATCACGAAATACGGTCCGGGGGCCATTCCCCACCATCCGAGCGTCTGGCCGAAATCCTCGTCGTGCTTCTCCAGCCCGAAGGGGGTCGCGACGTCCCAGAGGCCGAAGATGCCGAGCGTCGTGTTCATGAGCACGCGCATCGCGTCGCTCATCGCCTGCTTGGGCTTGCCCTGGAGGAAATTGTTGAGCGAGGTGGCGATGTCCTCGATGTTGGAATAGAAGTTGTTCACGCCCTCGCGCGCGAACTCCGGGGTCACCGCGACATAGCCCTTCGCGATCGGCTTCATCACCGCCTTGTCGAGCGCGTCGTTGAAGGCGAAGGTCTTGCGGTTGAGTCCCTCCCAGGGATCGCGCGGGTCGTTTCCGGTGGTGGCACATCCGCCGAGCGACAGCACGGCAAGCAGCAAGATCAGGGTTCGCATGGGTTCCTTTTCCTTCAGTGATGCAGGAAGCGCATCGAGAGGTCGAGCGCCTTCACGTCCTTGGTGAGCGAGCCCACCGAGATGCGATGCACGCCGGTCTCGGCGACGGCGCGCACGCTCTCGAGCGACACGCCGCCGGAAGCCTCGAGCTCGGCGCGCTCCCCGGCGATCCCGACCGCCTCGCGCATCTTCGCCAGGTCGAAGTTGTCGAGCAGCAGCAGCTTCGCGCCCGCATCGAGCGCCTCGCGCAGCTGCGCGATGGTCTCCACCTCGATCTCGACCATCACCCCCGGGGAGGCCTCGCGCAGCGCCTCGCGCAGGGCCGGAGCCACGCCGCCGGCGGCGACGATGTGGTTCTCCTTGATGAGGATGCCGTCGTGCAACCCGATGCGATGGTTGGTGCCGCCGCCTACGCGCACCGCGTACTTCTGCGCGAGCCGCAGACCCGGAAGGGTCTTGCGCGTATCGAGGATCTTCGCGCGCGTGCCCTCGATGGCGCGCACGAAGGCGCGCGTGCGGGTGGCGACGCCGGAGAGCAGCTGGGCGAAGTTGAGCGCCGTGCGCTCGGCGCTGAGCATCGCGCGCGCATTGCCCTCGAGCTCGCAGAGCGACGTGCCGGCGAGGATGTCGTCGCCGTCGCCGTGATGCCAGAAGATCTCGACGTCGGGATCGAGCTCCTCGAAGGTGCGCACGAACCACTCGGCGCCGCACAGCACGCCGTTCTCGCGGGTCATGAGGCGGGCTCGCGCCTGCCGGTCGGCCGGCACGAGGCGCGCGGTCAGGTCGCCGGTGCCGATGTCCTCGGCGAGCGCCCGCGTCACGTCCAGGGTGACGGTTTCTTCGAGGGCGTGGAAGGCGTCGGGCATCGTGGCGCGCGGTTTCGACCGAGGATAGCAGACGGGCGGAACCTCCCGCCGCATGGAAGACAGGAACGGCCGCGACTTGGTTCACTCCCCGGGCGTAGAGCGGCGGCTTCGCCCTGCGCTCCAACGCCCGCCATACTTGAACCGCCGTGGCAGCGCCACCATCTAAGGTGCAGAATCGGACCCGACGCCCATGAGAATCGACAAGCTCACCACCAAGTTCCAACAGGCGCTGGCAGACGCGCAAAGCCTGGCGCTCGCCAACGACGGCGGCTTCATCGAGCCGCAGCACCTGCTCGCCGCGCTCCTCGCCCAGGAGGACGGCGGCACCGCCTCGCTCCTGCAAAGAGCGGGCGTGGCCATCGCGCCGCTGAAGAAGGCGCTCGAGGATTCCATCCGGCGCCTGCCCAAGGTCGAGGGCACGGGCGGGGAGATCAGCGTCTCGCGCGACCTTAACAACCTCCTCAACCTCACCGACAAGGAGGCGACGAGGCGCGGCGACCAGTTCATCGCCTCAGAGCTCTTCCTGCTCGCCGCGGCGAAGGACAAGGGCGAGACCGGGCGCCTGCTCAAGCAGCATGGCGTCGACGCCAAGGCCCTCGAACAGGCGGTCGCCGCGGTGCGCGGCAACGAGACTGTCCATGACGCCGAGCAGGAGGGCGGGCGCGAGGCGCTCAAGAAATACACCATCGACCTCACCGAGCGCGCGCGCCGGGGCAAGCTCGACCCGGTCATCGGCCGCGACGAGGAAATCCGCCGCGTCGTGCAGGTGCTGCAGCGGCGCACCAAGAACAATCCGGTGCTGATCGGCGAGCCGGGCGTGGGCAAGACCGCCATCGTCGAGGGGCTCGCGCAGCGCATCGTCAACGGCGAGGTGCCCGAGGGGCTGCGCGACAAGCGCGTGCTGGCGCTCGACATGGGATTGCTCATCGCCGGAGCCAAGTATCGCGGCGAGTTCGAGGAGCGGCTGAAGAACGTCCTCAAGGAGCTCTCCCACGACCAGGGCCAGACCATCGTCTTCATCGACGAGATCCACACCATGGTCGGCGCGGGCAAGGCCGAGGGCGCGATGGACGCGGGCAACATGCTCAAGCCGGCGCTCGCGCGCGGCGAGCTGCACTGCGTCGGCGCCACCACCCTCGACGAGTACCGCAAGTACATCGAGAAGGACGCGGCGCTCGAGCGCCGCTTCCAGAAGGTGATCGTCGAGGAGCCGTCGGTCGAGGACACGATCGCGATCCTTCGCGGCCTGAAGGAAAAGTACGAGGTGCATCACGGCGTCGACATCACCGACCCGGCGATCGTCGCCGCCGCCGAGCTCTCGCAGCGCTACATCACCGACCGCTTCCTGCCCGACAAGGCGATCGACCTCATCGACGAGGCGGCCTCGCGCATCAAGATGGAGATCGACTCCAAGCCCGAGGTGATGGACCGGCTCGACCGGCGCATCATCCAGCTCAAGATCGAGCGCGAGGCGGTGAAGAAGGAGAAAGACGAGGCCTCGAGGAAGCGCCTCGCGATCATCGAGGACGAGATCAAGCGCCTCGAGAAGGAGTACGCCGACTTCGAGGAAACCCTGAAGGCGGAGAAGGCGCGCGTGCAGGGCTCGACGCACGTGAAGGAGGAGCTCGAGAAGGCCAAGCTCGCCATGGAAGAGGCGCGGCGCAAGGGCGACTGGCAGAAGATGAGCGAGCTGCAGTACGGCAAGGTTCCGCAGCTCGAGAAGCAGCTGAAGGAAGCCGAGTCGGCTCCCATCGTGGCCGCGAACAAGCTGCTGCGCACGCAGGTCGGGGTCGAGGAGATCGCCGAGGTCGTCTCGCGCGCCACGGGCATTCCGGTGTCCAAGATGATGCAGGGTGAACGCGACAAGCTGCTCCTCATGGAGGACCGCCTGCACCAGCGCGTCATCGGCCAGGACGAGGCCGTGCGCCTCGTCTCGGACGCGATCCGCCGCTCGCGCGCGGGCCTGTCGGATCCCAACAGGCCCTACGGCTCGTTCCTGTTCCTCGGGCCCACCGGGGTCGGCAAGACCGAGCTCAGCAAGGCGCTCGCCGAATTCCTGTTCGATTCCGAGGACCACCTGGTGCGCATCGACATGTCCGAGTACATGGAGAAGCACTCGGTCGCGCGCCTGATCGGCGCGCCGCCCGGCTACGTCGGGTACGAGGAGGGCGGGCACCTCACCGAGGTCGTGCGGCGCAAGCCTTATTGCGTGATCCTGTTCGACGAGATCGAGAAGGCGCACCCGGACGTGTTCAACGTGCTCCTGCAGGTGCTCGACGACGGGCGCCTCACCGACGGGCAGGGACGTACGGTGAACTTCAAGAACACCGTCCTCATCATGACCTCCAACCTCGGCTCGCAGATGATCCAGCAGATGTCGGGGCAGGACTACCAGGTCATCAAGCTCGCGGTGATGGGCGAGGTGAAGACGCATTTCCGGCCCGAATTCGTCAACCGCCTCGACGAGATCGTGGTGTTCCACGCGCTCGACGAGAAGAACATCGCGTCGATCGCGCGCGTGCAGCTGGGCAACCTCGAGAAGCGCCTCGAGTCGATGGACCTCGCGATCGAGTTTTCCGACGCGGCGGTCGCCGAGCTCGCCAAGGCGGGGTTCGACCCGGTCTACGGCGCGCGCCCCCTGAAGCGCGCGATCCAGCAGCAAGTCGAGAATCCACTCTCGAAGGCGATCCTCGAGGGCAAGTTCGCGCCCGGGGATACGATCCGGGCCGACGCGAAGGCGGGCGTCTTCAGCTTCGAGAAAGCCGCGGCGGCGAAGGCGAAGAAAGCCGCCTGAATCGCAGGCGGCGCTACAAGCCCTTCCCGCCGCAGTCCTTGAGCAGATAGTCCTCGATGTAAGTGAGCTGCTCGGCCATGATCTTGCGCGTCCACGCCGGACCATGCGCGTAGTCGGAGAGCTCATGGTAGACCACCGGCTGGCGGGCGCCCTTGGCCTTGGAGACGTACCAGTCCGATTGCTCCAAGGGCACGGTCTGGTCGCGATCGCCGTGGTAGACCATGATGGGGATCTGGAGCTTGTCGGCGCGATCGATGGGATTCAAGCCATCGACAGTCGGCGCCTGCCGTTCGCGGAAGAACGGGTTGGTGTAGAACTGCGCCCAGATCCGCTTGTGGTCGGAGACGCCGGCGCCCGCGATGGCGCACTTGTACGGCCCGTCGGGACGAACGGCCGCCGCCATCGCGGAATAGCCGCCATACGAGAACCCGAAGATGGCGATGTGGCCGCGCTGCGCGATGCCCTGCTCGATCATCCACTTCGCGCCGTCGTCCTTGTCGTCCTGCATCTTCTGCCCCCACTCGGCGTCGCCCGCCTTCCAGAGCTTGCGGCCCCACCCCTGCGAGCCCCGATACTGCGGGCGCAGCACGGCGTAGCAGCGCGAAGCCAGGAGCGGCACCCACATCGAGCCGTCGAATCCCATCACGTCGCGAGACCAGGGACCGCCATGCGGATGCACGACCGCGGGCCAGGGCGCGGGCCCGCAAAGCTCCGGATTCGGCGTGGTGACGAACCCGGGGACATCGAGGCCGTCGCGGGCCTTGTAGTAAACGAGGCGCGTCTTGCCGAGCGAAGCCGCGTCGATTTCGGGAAACTGCTTCATGAGCAGCGTGAGCTTGCCGCCGCGCAGCAGGTAGTTCTCCGGCGGGCGCGAAGCCCCGCTCACCGTAAACAACACCGCGCTGAAATCCTTCGTCCATGCGCTGAGCGAGTACGTCGCCTCCAGGTCATAGTCGAATTCGGCGCTCTCGCCGGTCGCCGGGTCCGTCACCCGCAACGGCTGGCGCCGGAGGCCGAGCGCATCGCGGATCGCCTTGTCGAGCGCCAGCGTCCTCGGTGAAGTCCATTGCACGTCGAGGCCGGAGCCGCGCGGACCGTTGTAGCTGATGCCGAGGAGATCGCCGGTGCTGCGGCTCATCACCACCCCCTCGGCATCGAAGAAGCGGTGCTTGAAGAGGATTTCCTTCTGCTTTCGCGACGGAACGTCGTACTCGTAGATGACGGACTTGTCGAGCCCGACATTGCTCATCACGAAGGCGGTGTTGGGGTCCTTGGCGAAGCCCACGATCTGGACGGCGTCGCGCTCCTTCACATACGAACGGAAGTGCTCCACCCAGTTGCCGCTGCCGGGCTCCTTGATCTCCGCAGTGATGAAGGCGCCGGTCGTATCGACATCGGCGCGCGCTCTCGCGCGAAGGTTGCCGTCGAGGTCGGTCACGTAGCCGGCGATCTTGCTGTCGGCGCGATGGATCCGCTCGGCACGATTGGTGCGGACATTCACCTTGAAGACGTCTCCGGCGGTGCCCAGATCGTCGCTGATCACCAGGATGTGGTCCGGGTCGTTCGGCAGCTCGTCGAGGATCGCGGGCTGGGTGAGGGCGCCGATCTTCTCCCCGACGCGGCTCATCGCCTGCTCCTGGGGCAGCGGCTCGCGCCAGTTCTTGCCCGCCAGGTCGGTGAGGAAGAGCTTCGTGAGGAACGTCTTGGTGAGCTTGTCGACGCGCGCGTCGAACGGCTGCCACATCGTGACCGCGAGCAGGTCGTCCTTGACGAACTGGACGCTCCTGAACTTCATTCGCGACGTGCCGAGCACCGCAGGCGGCTTGTCCATCTCGTCGGTGTTCCAAACGAGGATGACGCGCTCTTCCCCGCGGCCCTCGAGCGCTGCGAGGTGCTTGCCGTCGGGCGCGAGGGTGAAGCTCGACATCTTCGGATAAGCGGCGAGCTGCGCGATCGTGGGGGCCGAAGGTTTCGCGTGGACCGCGCCCGCGGCGAGCGCGAGCGCTACGAAGATCGATTTCCAGTGATTGAACGTTCTCGACATTGCGACCTCCCGAAAGAGAAACGCCACGTCACCGGCGTGACGTGGCGTGTCCTGCGATACCTAGAACGTGTACGAGCCGTTCACGAACCAGGTGCGGCCGACG
>WNFM01240394.1_pt2 | contig 30749 bp, 27 predicted proteins | sample 5400271 | NCBI WGS metagenome assembly WNFM01 (sample SAMN13153352, study PRJNA577476) | soil metagenome | isolation source: 60 cm saprolite on Douglas fir-dominated hillslope | place: USA:California | collected 2013-09-17 | reverse complement strand
CGACGGTCTTCAACAGATCGCCCGCCTCATCGCGCTGGATGTCAAAGTCCGCGTCGCGGAGCACACGGAACGGATAGGAGGCGACCACCTCCATGCCTGGGAAGAGCTGATCGAGGTGCGCCGCGATCACTTGTTCGAGCCACACGAACGTATACCGCTGTGGACCGCTGGTCTTCGCGCCGTTGCGCGCGCGCGTGCGGCCATTCAGGGGCACCGGGACGAGCCGCCGCAGCGTGGACGGCACTTTGACGCGCGCGAAGAGGCTGCTGCCGTCAAGGTCGCGCAAAACCACCGCCAGATTCAGGCTGCGATTCGAAATCAGCGGAAAGGGGTGACCGGGGTCCACACCCAGCGGCGTCAGGACGGGGAACACTTCCTCGTGGAAGTAATGGGCCGCGGCGGCCTGTTGCGATCGCGTGAGCTGCGCATACTCCAGCACGGTGATGCCATGCGCGGCCAGCGCGGGCAGCAGCTCGCCCTGCAGGCGCCGCACCTGGGAGCTCAGCACTTCCTGGATCTCCGGGCGCAGCGCCTCGATTTGCTCGCCAGGAAGCAATCCGTCGGGACCGGCGTCGAGCACCTGCGCCGTCTGCTGATCCTTGAGTCCCGCGAGCCGCACCATGGAGAAATCGTCCAGCAAGGAGCTGACAATGCCGATGAACTTGATGCATTCGAGCAGCGGGTGGCGCTGCGGGTCGGCCTCCTCCAGGACGCGTTGAATGAAGGACACAGCGCTGAGCTCGCGGTTGATGTAGAGCTCTGGACGGTCGAGATCGAGTGTTGCCTCCGGCACGGACGAAACCATCTACGTCGCCTGTTCAATGTGGCGCCACGTGGGCGAGGGGACCAGGACCTGGTGTGAATCGATGGGGATACATCTTAGTGTACATCACGTCGAGCGGCATAGCAGACAAACAGCCCCGGCGCTCTCCACACGGGAGGAGGCGCGGCGTGTCCCGTGGAGAGCGGCCCGGCCGGAGCGATGCGCTCCCCGCTTGTGTGGACTTCCTAAAAGCGGCGGTTCCTTGTCGCGAGACGGGTCGTGTGGCCTTGCTGCCGCCGATGTGGCGTGCATCTTGCGCACCACCCTCGCGTGGCGTCACGAGCCCGCACGCAGAGCGTGGCGCACCGGCCTTTCATGATTCGCATGAGGCCCACAAGAGCAGGAGTAGGTGGATGAGCGAGGAGCGCCTTGATCCCGCGCAACCGGTGCGTCAGGAGGATGCGGCGCGGTCCGCGCCAATCGATCGGATACCTGTCGCCGGACGTGGCTCCTCGCTGTCGGACAATGCGGCCCGCTATCGTGCTGGGTCCGTCATTGTTCCGCCACAATCTGGCATCGGCTACCCGCGCGCGGCGTTGGGGCCTGGCAACGAAGCCATGGAGGGCGGGCTGAGCCCCGCCCCGCGCGGCTTCACCGGAGGCGCAATGGGGAAGTATGTGGCTGGGCTCAGCCCAAGCTTTCCTGAGGCCGCGATGGGCCTGCCCCCGCCGGGGGGGAATCGTCTGTACACGCTCGCCGAATTGGTCGCCACCTTTGGGGAGCACGAAGGCACCCAGCTGAGCGCGGCAGATGCGTAGCCCGTGGCCAGCGCGGGTCGCGGCTCGCCGCGCCGAGTGGCTCACACGGGTGGATGCGCACCCAGAGCGATCACCGCGCTGCCTACGCCCGCGCCCAGTCGCGCCGCCGCCGAGCCGCCGCGGACAGCGATAGCTAAGTGCCCCGAGCTATCCAGAAACATGAACGGCGCGTCCGGCGGGCCCTCGGCAAACGTGGCCGCTCGCGCCGCGACCTCCGCTATCCCAATGCGCAGTCTGACCAGCGGATCGCTGAGCACGAGTGGCGCGAGCTCGGGGCCCAGATCCGTGATCAGGTTGCCGAAGCGATCGACGTGAAGCACGTGCCCCACGAGTCCCTCTGGATGGGGGCGCGGCCGTGTGGGCTGGAACGTGGTGAGCGTCGCCGCATCCGCCGCTGAGCCAAGCTCCGCCAGTGGCAGCCCGGCGGCCAAATATCCGGCGGCCGGGGCGAAGATGTCGCGGCCGTGAAACGTCGCGCTGACCGGCGTCAGATGATACGCTGCATTATCGAGCACGACCGCCGCCGCAACCGGGTTCGCGTCTAGCACGTAGCTGAACAGCCCGTTGTCGGGCCCCACGAAGTAGCATCCAGCCGCCGCAAACGCGATGGGGCGGCGGGAGGTGCCGACGCCTGGATCAACCACCGCCAGGCACACACTGCCCTCCGGCAGATAGCGCCACAACGTATGCAGGATCCACGCACCGTGGCGCACGTCCTGTGGGGGCACCTCGTGTGTGAGGTCCACCAGCGGGACGCCGGGCGCGATGCGCAAGATGACCGCCTTCATCACCCCGACGGTGCCGTCACCTAGCCCGAAGTCGGAGAAGAGCGCGACCAGGGGGGCCATGACACCTGTGGGCACTTCTCGCCTCAATCCAGGAGCTTGCAATCGAAGCGCACGACCCCTTCCCGGCGATCGGTCACCACGCGCGTGACCTCCAACCGAATCAGGCCGCCCACTTCGACAGGCAGATCCTCCACTCCCACTACGCGCGCCTCGGCGTGGCGCTCGGGATCGTCCAGCCGCGCGATCGTGCAGCGCACGTACGGCTGCTCGACCCCGGCGAAGGATGCGCGTAAGCCCGTCTCTTTCGTGACGACTGTACCCTCGATAATCATCGCCATGCGCGTCTCCTGGGTCACGCCCCTCGTCTGCATTGATCACACGCGCGGCCGTCAGGCGCACTATAGGCAGAGACTCGTGGCGCGTGTCAAACTGGCCAGCGCACACCTGACCAGACCGGCCATAGGGCGTGGCGCCACGGGTGCTATACTGCCACATGCGGGCTCGCTGCGCGGAGAGGATTGGCCATGGCGGATGACGAGCAACAGGCGTCGTTATTCGGCGACGCGCTGCCAGAGGGATCGGATGCTTCACCGGACGCGCGCAAGCGCGCGGGACGCTCCGCCGCGCCGTTCGGTGCTCGTGAGATGCGACCCGAGGCCGCTGCGGCGCAGCCGTTGGCGGCGCGCATGCGTCCGCGCACGCTGGATGAGGTGGTCGGCCAGCAGCACCTCCTGGGCGCGGGGCGCGCGCTGCGCCGCAGCGTCGAGGCCGATCGCGTGAGCTCGATGATCTTCTGGGGGCCTCCAGGCAGCGGCAAGACCACCCTCGCCGCGGTGATCGCGGGCTCGACCAAGGCGCGCTTTGTCGCGCTGAGCGCCGTGACGGCCGGCGTAGCCGATCTGCGCCGCGTTGTGGAAGACGCCGAAAAACTGCTGCGTGCCACCGGGCGCCGCACCATCCTCTTCATCGACGAGATCCACCGCTTCAACAAGGCGCAACAGGACGCCATCCTGCCCCATGTCGAGCGGGGGACGGTGACGCTCATCGGGGCCACCACCGAGAACCCCTCGTTCGAAGTCAACGCGGCGCTGCTCTCCCGCGCCCGTGTGCTCACGCTGCACGCGCTCTCCGACGAGGAAGTGCTCGTCGTGCTGCGCCGCGCCCTGGCGGACCGCGAACGCGGCGTGGGCGATCCGCCCGCCACCGTCACCGACGAGGCGCTGGCGTACCTGGCGGGCTTCGCGAATGGGGACGCCCGCAGCGCGCTCAATGCGCTCGAGTTAGCGGCGGCGGTCGCGCCGGTGACCGCCGACGGCCGGCGCACTATCGCTCTGGCCGCCGCCGAAGATGCAGTGCAGCGTCGCGCGTTGCTCTACGACAAGTCTGGCGAAGAGCACTACAATATCATCTCCGCGCTGCACAAATCGCTGCGCGGCTCCGACCCGGACGCCGCGCTCTACTGGCTAGGGCGCATGCTCGAGTCTGGCGAAGATCCGCTGTACGTAGTGCGCCGCTTGATCCGCTTCGCGAGCGAAGATGTGGGGATGGCCGATCCCCAGGCCCTGCTGGTCTGTGTCGCGGCGCAGCAAGCCGTCCACTTCATTGGCATGCCCGAAGGGGCTCTGGCGCTGGCGCAGGCCGTCGTCCATCTGGCCACCGCGCCCAAGAGCAACGCCTTGTACATGGCGTATGCGCGCGTCCAGGAGGACGTCCAGGCCACACGGAATGACCCGGTGCCGCTGCACCTGCGCAATGCGCCCACACGCCTCATGCGCGACCTGGAGTATGGCAAAGGCTATCTCTATGCCCACGACGTCTACGCTGGCGCGCCCGATCCTGAGGATCCCAGCCGGCCTCCTCCAGAGCAGCCGCAGGCCTATCTGCCGGAGGCCTTGCGCGCACGCACGTACTATCAGCCGGGCGGGCAGGGCGGCGAGGCCTCGATCCAGGCGTGGCTCAATCGGCGCCGATCCGCACGCCAGCAGCCGTGAGCGCGAGCGCTCGGTGAGCGTCACTGGTGGGCCGGACGCGAGCGCAGTTGGCCAAGCGAGCGGTTGCTGTGCTATACTCTGTGATGGTCGGCGGCAGCGCCTCACAGCGCCAGGCGCTGACCCTGGCACGATTTAGGCTCACACCTGCGCGAGCTGCTCCTGCGCCTCAGCCACGCGTGATTCGCCGTGGCGGCGTGCTATGGACGTGATAGGGCTTATGTACTGGAGGTCACTCACCAATGGCGGAACAAGCAACATTAACGATTCAGCGTCGTGACGTGCTCGGCAAACGGGTCCGTCGGCTCCGAGCGCAAGGTATTGTGCCGGCGAACGTGTACGGGCATGGCCGTGCCTCACGTCCGGTGCAGTTCAACGACCTGGAGTTCAGGCGGCTGCTCAACGCGCACGGTGGCACGAAAGTCATCGACCTGCGCGAGGATGGCGCCAACGAGGCGGCAGTCGTGCGCCACATCGAGCGAGAACCCAAGACGGGGCGGATTCAGCACGTCGACTTCATGCACGTGGAGATGAACGAGACGCTGCGTGCGCGTATCCCCATCCGTCTGGTCGGCGAGGCCCCCGCAGTGCGCACGCTGGGCGGCACCTTGCTGCATCTCGTGGATACCGTCGAGGTGGAGTGCCTCCCGCGCAACCTTCCCGACGCGCTGGAGCTCGACATTTCGTCATTGGAGGACTTTGACTCCACCTTGCAAGTGAGTGATCTTCCCCTGCCGCGCGGCGTAACGCTGCTCGCCGACTCTGCGGAGCCCGTCGTCAGGATCGCGGCGCCACGTGCGGAGCCCACTCCCGCCGCTGAGCAACCGGAGCCGCAGGCGGCCGCCGCGGAATCGGCCGAGGCTGCCGGCACGGAGCAAGAATAGGCGATGGGCCTTCACGCGTGGTTATCGGGTACCTGCTGAGGGTGACGCGGCTGGCGCGCCAGCTCAACTGGCACGCTCGCTGCGTGGCATTGGCGCTGTCCTGCGGCACCCGTTGGCAGAGGGTAGCATCGCATGCGCATCGTGATCGTGACTGAGCAATATCCACCGATGCTGGGTGGAGTGGCGACAGTGACACAGCACCTGTCCCAAGATCTGGCCGAGGCTGGGCACTACGTCTGTGTCATCGCTCCCAGCGAAGGGCATTTCAACGAACATACCTGGCACGGTCGGATCCAGGTGCACCGATTCGCGTCGTTCGAATGGCCGGCGTATGATGGCCAGCGCATCGCGTTTCCTCCCGTGGCGCCGCTCCGCCGACTGTTGCGCGCGGTGCGGCCTGACGTGGTACATGTGCATTCGCCGATCGTGCTGGGCAATCTTGCCCAGTTGTGGGCGAGCGCGATGCATGTGCCGGTGATCGCCACGAATCACTACATGCCGGAGAATATAGCCCCGACGCTGAGTAACGATCCGCTCCTGGGCAAGAGCTTCGATTCCCTGGCCTACACCTATCTCGTCAGTTTCTACAACCGCTGTGACTACGTCACCGCGCCGACAGCGACGGCGCTGGCCTTGCTCCAGCAACATGGACTGCGGGTACCGTCACAGCCGGTCTCTAATGGGATAGACGTGATCCGGTTCTCCCCCAAAGGGCGCGATGAAGCCTTGCGCCGCCAGCTGGGACTGCCCGCCGACCGCCCGCTGATCCTCTATATCGGCCGACTCAGCGATGAGAAGCGCGTCCAGGTGCTCATGGATGCGCTGGCCCAGCTCCACGTGCCCGCGCATCTGGCGATCGGCGGGATTGGCCCGTCGGCGGAGGCCCTGAAGGACCATGCCGCAGCGCTGGGCATCGTGGACCGGGTGACGTTCCTCGGACGCGTGCCAGAGGACGACCTCGTGCCGCTCTATCGGCTGGGGGACGTCTTTGTCATGCCTTCGACTGCCGAACTCCAGAGTGTTGCCGCGCTCGAGGCGCTCGCCGTTGGCTTACCAGTGGTGGCCGCGCACGCCGGCGCACTGCCCGAATTGGTCCGCGATGGCCACAACGGCCTGCTCTTCACTCCCGATGACAGCGCCGCGCTCGCTGAGCAACTGACGCGCCTCGTCTCCGACGACACCCTACGACGCACGATGTCAGAGAACGCGATCGCCACCGCGGCCCAGCACGATCGGCGCCGCGTGACGCAAGAATGGCTGACCCTCTACGGCAACGTCGCGGCCCGCGCGCGCAGAGGACGAGCGCCGCGGCGCGTGTTGTCGGGCCGGTCTCGTTCGGGCCGGCTGCTGCCTGTGCGCCTCACCAGGCACTTTCCCAGGGATGTGCGCTCCCACCTGATCAGACGGCGCAGAGCCCACGGCCCGCCTGCCGGGCAGCGCGACCAGCGCAACGGCGCCAGCCTGCCGTGCTGAAGCCCTCTCGTCACCGCGGCAGGCGTATAGGACCTCCGCCCGCCGCGGCAGCCCTCCATGCTATACTGGGCGCTATACTGGGCCCGCCGGACGACCCGATAGCCTCTGGAGATACACACACGTGGTAGCTCTTTCTCCTGTGATCCTGACGCTCGAATATGGCGCATCTGCCGCGCTTGGGCTTGCTGCCGGTGTAGGAGTGAGTGCCCTGGCCGACCGTGTCGCCGGCGACGAAGATCCACCCCTGCGCGGCGACCAGTGTCCCTCCTGTCGCAAGCCGCTCCCTCCAGGTCGGCTGTGGCCCCTCGCGGAAATCTGGCTCCTGCGTGGGCGCTGCCCCGCCTGTGGGGCGGCGGTCTCGCTGCGACGCCTTGGGGTGGACGTCGCGCTGCTCCTCGCCTTTCCGCTGCTGCTGGCCCACGCGCTCGCGCCGGGCACCAGAGGGCAGGTGGCCCCTGGCGTGCTGTTCACTGTGGATGCGATCGTGGCGAGCGTACTGGCGCTGATCTTTGTGATCGATCTCGAACATCATCTGATCCTTGACGCCGTGGTCTACCCTACCGCCGCCGCGTTGGTCGTCACCGCGCTGGTCTTCGACCACAAGGCGCTCGCTTCGATGTTGCTTGGGGCGGTCATCAGCGGAGGGCTCTTCCTGGGATTTTACGGGCTGGGCTTCTTGATCTATCGCGAAGAGGCGCTTGGATTTGGCGACGTAAAGCTCGCCGCGCTGGTCGGTGTCGCAGTGGGATGGCCGGGCATTATCTCCGCCCTCGTCATCGCCGCGCTATTCGGCTTCGCGATCAGCGTGATGCTGCTCGGGCTGGGCCGCGTTACCACGCGTACCTACGTCCCGTTCGGGACGTTCCTCAGTCTGGGAGGTGCGCTCGCGCTGCTGGTGGCGGTCCCCGTGTGGCATTGAGACGTCTGATCCCCTTCGCTGGCGTCACTCTTGCGAGCTGGCACGATGAGCGATCGCCCAGACAAGCAGTGTGAGACTGGTTGGCGCCACCTGCCCGGTTGGCACAAGCGCGTGGTGGGTCCGCGCACCGTCTTTGTGGTCATCCTCGTGCTCGGAACGGCTGTGGTGTTGTTCAGCGTCGGGAAGCGAGCGAGGCCAACGGCCCCGCGGTCCCCCCACTCGGGGGCGAGCAGCATGCCGATGGCGGCGCCGCAGCCCACATCCACGCCTAGCCCGGCCGCACTCACGGGGATCTCTCAACCAGGAAAGATGACGGCCGTGGCCCTAAAGATGGCTTCCGCGGCGATGATCGGCGCGAGCTGGACGCTGCGACACCTTCCGCTCACGCTCCGCTATCTTCCCGCCGATGCCGTCACCACAGTAGTCGCGCGCTTCTGGCGGCGGCGCGCCATCGCGCGCAATTACGCGGCTGTCCTTCGTCGCTCCTGCGCCGACCGTGAGGTCGCACTGTGCGCCCGGCGCAGTGTGCGCAACTTCGGGCGCATGGCGGTTGACTTTCTGGCGAGCTGCACGATGGGCCGGGAGGCGATCCTGCGATGGGTGCGGCCCACGGGCGAGGACAATCTGCGCGAGGCGCTCGCGGCTGGCCGTGGGGTGATCTTCGCCATGCCCCATCTCGGCAGCTGGGACGTCGCGGCGGCGTTCACCGCGGCGTACGGGCTGGCGGTTACGGTCGTGGTCGAGGACCACGCCCTGGCGCAGCTCGTGGATGGCGCCCGGCGCTACCAGAATCAAGGTGTCATGCTGGTGCCGCGCGAGCGCTCGCTCCGCCCGCTTTTCCAGGCGCTGGCACGCAATAGCGCTGTGGTGCTGCTCAGCGATGTCGCGCCGGGCTCCGTCACCACCGTCAGCGTGCCCTTCTTTGGGCGCCCGGCGCGCTTCCCCGACGGGCCGGCGCGCCTCGCGCTCCGCACAGGGGCGCCCATCCTGGTGCTCTATTGCGTGCGCCAGGCGGGCGGTGGCTATCGCATCGAAGCGTTGCCACCCATTTGGCCGGACCGGCGCCCTCCCGAATCCGATGCGATCTGCGCCCTCACGTCGGCTGTGGCGGCTGGATTTGAGCGCGTGATCGCCCAGTATCCCGCCCACTGGTACCCGTTCCATCCGATCTGGGACGACGTTCCTGAGTGAGCCGCTCACGCCGGAGGGCCCAGCAGCTCCTCCGCGCAGCGTAGCACCTGTGCTGGAGTGATGCTGGCGAGCCGGCGCGCCGCTTTCCTCCCGCCCCAGCGTTGCCAGATCGGGCGCCCCCCCACGAAGTAGCTCTGGTGGCGGTCGGGCGGCCAGGGCGCCACGATGCTCCCTTGCCCCGCGCGGGTCGGGATGGGCTGAAAATTGGCGAGACTCGTGAGGCCGAAAATGCCGACGTAGGCGGTGCCCACCGCCGCGGCCACATGGAGCAGGCTGGAGTCATTGCCCACGATGAGCGTACAGCGCTCGACCACCGCAAGACTCTCCACCAGTTGCAGCTCGCCCGCCGCCAGCACCGCGCCATGCCGCATACGCGCCGCGACCGCACGCGCAAGTGTCCGCTCATCGGGACCGCCCAGCAGAATGATGCGCGCGTGATGCCGCTCGATGAGCCGGTCGGCCACCGCCGCGAACTGGACAACCGGCCAGCGCTTTCGCCCCGCGAGCCCCGCCCCTCCTGGATGCATGCCTACGAGCAGGGTCCGTGGCACATCCAGGTGGTGCCGCGCCAGCCACGCTGCCGCCGCCGTGCGGGCCGCAGCGGAGAGCGCGAGTCGCGGCGTGTGATCCACATGTTCCCAGTCTGGCAGGTCGAGCTCGCTGGCGCAGGAATAGTACAGACGGGTGGCATGGGTGGACCGCCACCAGGTATGGCGCGCGGGGAGCAGCCACCACGCGCGATCGAACTTCATGTACGTGCGCATCGGTATCCCGGCGAGCAGACTGATCCATTTATAGGCGGGGCTGGTGAAGTCCACCGCCACGTCGAAGTCACGGCGCGCGAGCGTGCCCAGCAGCCGCGGCACCCTCCGCACGCCGGACCACCAGGGGAGCGTGGGCAGCACCAGCACCTCGTCAATGGCTGGGACGCAGCGCAGGATCGGCGCATTGCTCGCGCGAGCTAGCGCGACGATAGCGGCCTGGGGATAGCGCGCACGCAGCGCACGCACGGTGGGAATGACGAAGAGACTATCGCCGATCGGCAGCATCGCCAGCAGCAGGATGCGCGCGTGCGCACGAGCGGTGCGGTGACGCCAGCGCAGGAATGCGGTCATCACGTGCTCGTGTTGCGATCGTAGAGCAGGCGATAAAGCAGCGCCACGGGGTGCGCCGCCGGCCCGCACTCGGCGTCATCGGGCGCGCGAGCCGTCATCCGGCGCAGCACGATCACCGCGGGAAGCAGCGACGGCACGAGCGTCGTCGTGCGCGTACGATCCACCACCCGGTAGATGACCGGAAAGAGCGTGGTGGCGAGAAGACACCCGAGCGGCACCGCCTTGCCGCGTGTGGTCATGAGGCGACGCCCATCGTCGCGGGCGCGCCGGCCGAGCAGCGATACGGCCCGCATGAGCGCGCCGCCGATCATGGGTAAGAGCGAGACGCCCCACGCAAGGGGATCGATCGCCAGCGCCGCTCCGACAAAGGCGCTCATGCCGCGGCCCCCGCTCAGGTCCAGGAAGAGCGGCCAACACTGGCCTGCCACCCCACAGACGCTCGCCAGCTCGTAGACTGGACGTGGGCACCCCAGCGTCCGCGCCGCGACGCCAGGCAGGAGACCTTTGGAGGCATCCGCCAGCCATCCCGCCACGGCCAGTCCTTTGCCTGCTACCTGCCAGAGATTCGTCGCGCCCACGTTGCCGGAGCCGCGCGCACGCAGATCCACGTGACGTGTGCGCCCCAACAGATAGACGAACGGCAGTGATCCGTAGAGATACCCCGCCACGCAGACCCCGACCTGCAGCGCTGGACGTGAGCGCCGGCGCGCGGAAGGCGCCACCACGTCCACCGGCGATGGCTCAGCCACTCTCGTCATCGCCGGTGGCCTCCGCGTAGAAGGCGACGCCGAGCAGGCCGGGCCCGCAGTAGCCGCCCATCACCGGCGAGAACTCGCGCGTCGTCAGCTCGGCGCAGTCAAAGTCTGTCGCGAGACGCCGCCGCAAGAGCTCCGCCTCGTCCGCCGCCTGAGTGTGGTGCACCACCATGTGGAGACGGCCACCTGCAGGCGCCCGCAGCCGCAGCTGCTCGATTACCTGGTTGATGGACCGCCGACGCGTGCGCACCCGCGCGAGCTGGCGCACGTCGCCGTCCGCGAAGAGCACGATCGGCTTGATCGCCAACACGCTGCCGACGAACGCGGCCACCTGCGGGATACGCGACGCCCGCGCCAAATACTCCAGCGTGTCCAGCGTAACGATCATGCAGACACGACGCTTCACGGCTTCGGCGGCGCGCAGGACCTCCTCGATGGACTGGCCTCTGGCGGCTGAGCGCGCCGCGGCCAACGTCACGAAGCCCTGGCCCATCGCCGCGGACCCGGAATCGAGCACGACCACCGCCACACCCGGCAGCAACTCGCCCGCGAGTTCCTGGGCAAGCTGCGTCGAACGCTGAAAGGTGGTGAGCCGCGACGACGCCGTCACCATGACGAGCGCGCGGGCCTCACTCCCAGCCGCAGCGAGCGACTGCTGCCACGCGCGCACGTACTCGCCCGGCGCGGGCGGCGAGGTGAGCGGCGGGCTGTCCGCGCGCGCCAGCCGAGCATAAAACTCCTGTGTCGTGATGTCGACGCCATCGAGGAAGGTTTCCTGGCCGAACACGAAGGGAATCGGCACCACCGCGATCCCGTACCGACGCACCGCATCGTCGGGGAGGCAGGCGGTGCTCTCGCAGGCGACCGCGACCGTGCGCGAGCGGCTGGACGCCGCACTGCCATCGGGAGGCGGCATCAAAGGCTCGGCGGCCTCTCGCAGGTCGGCGTTCATAGGCTGCCCACCCTCGCCAGCGCCGCAGCGTGCGGACCGTCGGGTATCAACGCCGCCACGCTGCAGTATGTGCGCGTGCGCTCGACCGCACGCACGCAAGCCACGGCGCGGGCGTTGTACGGAGTGAGTATTCCATGCTGCCAGCCTCGCCGCACGATCTCGCCGTTGAGATAGTCGATCTCCGTGGCCTTGCCGCGCGCGATGCTCTGCCAGGTCGATCCGCGAATCGGCAGCCGGCCGAGCGCACTCCGGCTCGCCGCGCCTACCACGGCCAGCGCCGCGCGCTCTGGGAGCGTGGCCAGCGCGGGCGTCATCATGCTCTGCAGCAGGGCCACTCCCGCGGCAGCGGGGCGCTGACCCAGCGCCCGTGGCGTGAGCCCGTACAGCCCGTGATCGAGTCTTACACCGGTCGCCCGCGCGACGCGCCATCCCTCCTTCATCAGCCGTACCGCCAGCACTCGTCCCGTCGGCGTACGCGTCACTTCAGCGAGCGTCAGGCCCGTCGCGGCGCCCAACGCGTTGTTGAGGTTGGAGAGCAACTTGCTCCAGCGCACGCGCTCCAGGTGACGTGTGATGTAGGTGGGGACGGCGGCCGCGAGCGCTGCGGCGATCGAGCTGGTGCGCGCACCTACGGCGCTGTACGGCTCGCCCACGATCAGCCAGCCAGGAAACTGGACGGAGACCACGCCGGGCCGCAGATACGTGGCCGCGCACATCACCACTCCCCCTGCTGCGGCGTGGCGTCCGAGCGCCGCGGCGGCCAGCTGATCGCCTCGCACCCCATTTTGCAGCGCCACTACCGGCACGCCCGCCGCCACCGGGAGCAGGTCGGCGCATGCCTGGGGGACGTCCTGCGTCTTTACGGTGAGCAGCACGAGATCAGGTCGCTCGCTGAGCTGGGTCGCAGCCTCCAGGCGATAGCGCCGCGCGGTGTGATTCGGCTGGACCACCAGCAACCCATCGCAGCGAATGGCCGCCACATGGTCGGCTCGGCCGATGAGGGTCACCCGATGCCCGTGTTCGCTGAGCCGCGCCGCCAGCGTACTCCCGATGGCGCCCGCCCCCACGACAGCGATCCGCATGGTGTCCGCCTCCTCCGTTCAGAGGCCGCCAGCCTGTGCGCGCGGCGACGGCGACCCGATCTGCTGCCGCTCGCTGCGGTCCCGCAGGAGCGCCTGCGCGCCCGTGGTGATCGCCACCGCGCCGGCTAGCAAGCCCAGCGCCACGGCTGGTGGCACATACAGCGCGATATAGGCGCTCATCAGCAAGAGGCGCTCCACTACCAGCACCTTGTGCGCCCGCAGCGCAGCGGGCCGCGACACGCGCTGACGTGCGAGCCAGAGCGGCACGTACACTGCGGCGGCCAGCATCACCGCCACGCCGAACAGGCTGAGCGCCAGTGGATCCGTGGGCAGGGTCGCCAGCGCCGCGAGCCCGCACAGGGTGCCCGCGCACGACAGCGCCAGCGCGATCGTGACTGCGGGCGCGAGGCCGTAGACCACGGGCACCGTCGTACAGCCCGCCGCGCGGTCGCCCTCGGTGTCGCGCAGCGCTCCGACCAGGTTCGTGGCGGAGTCATGGAAGCAGACCAGCCCCGCCACGAGCAGCACAGAGGCGCGCGACACGCCGCCCCCAGCGAGCGCGCCGAAGAACACCGCGGAGGCGCCCAGCACGCCGCGGTCGAAATTGCCCAGGATCGCCCGCGACTTGAACGTCTTGGAGTACCCGATGCCCAACGCGGTGGCGGCCACCGCCAGCACGAGATTCGCGCGGCCCAGCGCCAGGGCGGCCAGGTAGCCGACGACGATGAGCGCGACCATGGACGCGAACGCTGCGCGCGGCGAGACGCGGCCGGACGGCACGGGTCGTGTGGGCTTGCTGCGCGCGTCAATCTCTCGGTCGTAGTAGTCTCCGGCGTAGAGGCCCGCGACCCAGCCGCACATCGTGACCACGGCCACCAGGATGACACGCCAGGGAGCCGCCCGACCGAAGGAGGCCAGCTCGATGCCTGCGATGGCGGCGAGACCGGGGTACCAAACGGTATATGGGCGCATCATCTCTAGATGCGCCAGCGCCTTGGTGCGCATGCGCTCAAAACTGGCCATGGGCTTGCGCTCGTGCCAGGGCGCGGAGCGGCAGCGCCACAGCGTAGTGCGAATCGGCATACCACATCGCGCTGTAATATAGGCCGATGGGCGCTGCGGTCCACGTGCCATCCGCCCGCTGTTCAGCGATCAGCCAGCCAGCGCCCGCGCGCAGCGCGCGCTGGCTGGCTTCGTCCATAGGGCAGCGCAGCAGCGCCATCAGAGCCCACGCGGTCTCCTCAGCCGTGCCGGCCTGGCCGCGCAGGCCCGCCCAGCCGCCGTCCTCGTTCTGGCTGCCCAGGAGGTATGCGCGGGCGCGCCGGGCCATGTCACTGTGCGCCAATCCGCAGTCGGCTAGGGCTTCCACCACGGCGCTGGTCCCCGCCATCGCCTCGCGGAACCACACCGACCCGAAGGAGCCGTCGTAGCGCTGCACGCGGGCGAGATACGTGAGCGCCCGCGCGAGCACCTCCGGCCTGCGGGCGAGCCGCCCGCAGGCTTCCAGCGCGCACAGGACGTGCCCGATGATGTACGGGCAGGCATGATCGAACGGCATCGACGAGTCGCGTACGAACGTGGACCACGAGCCGTCGCGGTTTTGCATCTGCTCGAGCCAGTGCGCGCCCCGCCGCAACGCCGGCGTGTTGGCCGGCAGTCCCAGCGCCAGTAGCGCCAGCACGGTGTACGACGTGTCGTCCGTGTCGGGCCAGCCCGACGGCATCGCCCAGGCCCATCCGCCCGGCGGCGCGCCGGTCGGAAAGCACTCCGCCGTGAGTTGCCGCGCCAGCAGCCAGTCCCGCGCGCGCTCCGCCCGCGGAATGGCGGCGCCCAGCTCGTGCAGCGCGAGCACCGTCAAGCTAGTATCAAACGTCTCCAGATCGCGGTCGATGGGCCAGCTGCCGTCCTCGCGTTGGCTGGCAGCGACGAAGTCGATGGCTGCTGGGAGCCAGGCGAGCTGCCGGCGCCCCGACGCGAGCATGCCCGTGATGATGACTGCGGTGAGGAAGGCGGACTCCTCAAATGATCCATTGGGACCCTGCGCCCGGGCCAGCCAGTCCAGCGCGCGATTGGACGCCCGCCGGTAGGTGGGAAGGGCGTTGAGCGGCCGCGGCGCCTGGTGTGTATGCAGCAGCGCGAGACTCAGATAGGCGGCAAAGGTGGTCGAGATGGTCCGTCGCAGCTGGCGAGGCAGCAGGATCACCTCGGGCCGCAGCGCTTTGATACGCTGCCAGTCCATGAGTCCGGCCAGCGCCGCTACGCTACGGCATGGACCGCTCAGCGTACACCGTTGCGGGTCGCCGACGGCCGCGAGCCCGCCGAAGAGGTCCAGACGCGCCCGCGCCCGCTGCAGGCCGGGGGGATCAGTCGGGTCCTCATCGGCGCCGGCTGTATAGACGAGCGCGGCGAGCGCGAGGCTGGTGGCGTTGATATTCGCGGCGTCTACCACCGCGTCGCCCCAGCCACCGTCCGCGGCCTGCGTCTGGAGGAGCCAGCGGCGTCCCCGCTGCATGCGGTCGCGGTACCGTGCGGGGTCGGCCAGCTGCAAGGCGACGATGGCCATGGCCGTCGCCAGCGCCGACGATGAAAGCGTGCCGACCCAGTGCCCTCCGGCGAGCTGCCGTGTGCGTAGGTACTGCGCGGTGCGCTCCAGGGCGCGGCTCAGCGCGGCAGGAGCGGCGGGCGCTGGCGACGGCCGCGCCTCCGCAGGCTCATCCGATGGGGTTCGCTCGCGCAGCACGCGGCCCATATCATCCCCCGTGACGCTAATGGTCGCGCTGCAAACACACGTCCGCCAGACTACGTAACCGCTCGCGGGACGGCGAGAAAGGCAACCGATCGAGTTGATCCTTGGCCTTCTGGGTGTAGCGATACGCCGTGGCGCGCGCCCGATTCAGCGCACGCGTCGCGGCCAGCAGGCCAGCGAGCTGGCGATGGGTGTGTAGGGCTGGCTCGGCGGCGAACATCTCGACAATCTGCTGCCTGACCGGCATGCGCCCCGCTTCAAGCGCATAGATCACGGGCAGCGTGACGCGGCGGTTATCCATGTCGCTGCGCAGCGACTTTCCGACGATCCGCGTGTTCCCGACATAGGAGAGCAAGTCGTCGACGATCTGGAAGGACATGCCAAGGTAGTCGCCGTACGCGCCCAAGGCGTCCGTCGCATCTTGGTCGGCGCCTCCCAGATGGGCGCCGATGAAGGCTGCAGCGCGGCAGAAGCTCGCCGTCTTCAGCCGGATCATATCCAGATACGTCTGCTCGGAGGTGGTCAGATCGCCCGAAATAGCCGCTTCGAGCGCCTGGCCCTGACACATCTCAATGCAGGTCTTGCTCAAGACCTGAATGGCCGTCACCACCCGATCGGAGTCGACACCTGAGGCCGCGCAGTGGGTGAACATCAGAAACGTCTGGAAGATCAAGAGGTCACCAGCGAGGATGCCTGTCGGCACGTCGTACCGCTCGTGCAGCGCGGGCTTTCCGTGTCGCTCACTATCGCCGTCGATGATGTCGTCGTGCACCAGACTGGCGACATGCCCATACTCTGTGCCCAGAGCGGCCGGAAACGCTGCTGCAGGGTCGCCACCACCGGCGCGGCATGCCTCCAGCATGAGCAGCGGGCGCAGGAGCTTACCCGGCGAGCTGAGCACATACGCCATGGCCTCTCCCAATAGCCCCGCTGGTCCCTCCAACGAGTCTTGCGCTTGGGAGACGAGCACCTCCGCGATGCGGGCGCGCTCCGCTTCCAGAGCATCGAGTTCATCAGAATCCTGACGAGCCGTGACCATGTGCTACTCCGTATGCCTCCACCACGCCACCTACTCGCTCAGCGGCCTCGCCTGGTGTCGGGCATGTCTCGCTCTGGCAAGTAGCATGCCTGTGGCGGCATGCGCTGGGTGGGGAAATAGGCGGCGCCCGCCTAGCCGCTTGCGAGTGCTCCTGTAGGCATGGGGAGCGATCACGTGTAGCGCGCCCGTCACGCGTGTGCGCCGTTGGCAGAGGCGGGCTGGCGACGATTCGTCGCCAGCTGAACGGGATCGCACAACATGGCCGCCGGAGGTGCGAAGCCATGTTGTGCGATATCCAGGCGGGCGCCTGGAATACCCAGAAGGTGGACCCAGGGGACGCCGCTGCGCTCAGGCAGCGGGCTCCTTATCGGCGCGAGGGGCCCTCTTAGGCGGCAACAGATCGCGTCCAACGGGCGGCAATTGCCGGTAGAGGTCCGCACCGGTCAACCCGGTGCGCCAGCTGCGTGCCCGCGCAAGGTCGGCGATGAACGCGGCCTGCAAGCTTTCGTGCGTCGCTTGCCAGACGAGGCTGATCGCGCGTCTCCCAAACGCGATGTCATTGCGCGGCTCGATGCGGTCGAGATCCTCGAAAAAGAAGCCGCAGCTTGTGTACATCCACTGGGTATAGTACTCCGCCTCCAACAACGTCTCGGTGCGCACCTGGGCCACGCGCGCCCGCGGCTTGGCGCCACGCGTGCCGTGCCGCTCCCAAAACGCCTCCTCGGGCATCCAGTCGTTCCGGAGGGCGAGGTAGTCCTGGCGCGCGGCCCACGGGTCACGGAGCGTTGCCGCGGTTTCGCGCTCGAACACTGCGTCCACCTGGTCCGCGAGATGCACAAACGCCTGACGGAGCGCCGGCTTCCAGCTCGAGTCGCCTTCTGTGCAGTCACAGCCTTCGCCCCAGCGTGCCACGCCGTGCCCGCAGCTCCAGGCGCTGGGCACCCGCAGCGTGATCTCATGGGTCGCCGGGTGGTCGCGCACGTAGCGCCCGAGTGAGGTGACCTCGAAGCCGACGCTTGGCGCTCCCTGCTGCACGAGATGACTCAAGAAGCGATCGCGCCAGGGTTTATGGTGGCCGTAGAGCTCGCCATCGGTGGCGACGACGATCACCTGCGGCTCGCCCTGTCGCGTCTTCTCCTGGTTAAGGTGATGCGGGAGGTAGGAGGCCGCGAACAAGTCCGCGTTACTGGTTATGTCCCAGTCGAAAGAGACGCCGCCACTCAGCGGCCCGTTGTAGAAGAAGGCGGTGATGGACCGCCCGTTCGGCAGGCGCACGAGGTAGGCCTCGGTAGCATCAATCGGCTCCGCCGCCTGCCACGGCGCCAGCACGGTGTAGCGCACGCCGTGCTCGGCCATGATCGCCAGCGTCTCGATATCCACTGCGGTTTCAGCCAGCCACATCCCCTCGGCGCGCCGCCCGAAGCGGTGCTCGAAATCACGCAACCCCCATACGATCTGGACACGCTTGTCGCGCGAGTTGGCCAGCGGCAGGATCGTATGATTGTACGCCTGCGCCAGCGCGTTCCCGACGCCATACTGGCGCGTGTTCTGGCGGTCTGCATCGAGAATGCGGGCGTAGACGTCTGGATGCGCGCGCTCCAGCCAAATCGCTAGCGTCGGACCAAGATCGAAGCTGATGTGCGCGAAGTTGCCGGCCTCGGCGTTCGGCCGATAACACTCCGTGGTGATCTTCTCATTGAAGTTCGTGTACGGCGTGGCGCCTGGCTCCATCGGAATGCTACCGGTGAAAGGATCCTCGCGGGGCGGCTGATAAAAGTGGCCATAAAGGCACAAGGATGGCTTTACCATCTCAGCTTGCATGTATGCGAACACTCAACTTTCTGTGCGGGGCTTCCCTGTTCGAGCCGCACCATCGCGACCTCGATACGCGTAGGCGCCCCGCCTGTGCGAGCGGCGACCAGCTGCGGCACCATGTTCCCACGGTGCGCGGCGGCGTTCCCTCCACACATGACCTCCACTGGTGCACCCCATTATAGCGGCTCAGCCGCCGCTGTCTACAGGCGCGCGTGCGCCTGTCGGGGCGCTTGCTGATGTTCCACGTTCCTGCTGCGCACACTGCACGGGTTGGGGCACGTGCGCATGTGCGTCGTGCGGGGCGCTTGGCGGGGCAGGTGGTCGCCACGATGGACGGCCACCTGGTCTCGAACGGGAGCAAGACGGTGCGAGCTCGCGAGCGCATATCGGATTACAGCCCCATGCGGACCGCGCTCACGACGTGGGCCGAGCTCAAGAATGCCTCGTACGCCTCGCGCAGGCGTGGATAGCGTAAGAGGAAGAAGCCAGCGTATTCCTGCTCCAACGGGCGTGGCTGGCGAATGAGATGCATACCAGCATCCTTCAGCAAACGATTGCCCTTCCGCCCATTGCACACGCGACAGCTGGCGACCAGGTTTTCCCAGGTGCTTTGGCCACCGCGCGAGCGCGGAATGACGTGATCGAGCGTGAGCTCACGGAAGTGCTTGCCGCAGTACTGGCACGTCTCCTCGTCGCGCAGGATGATGTTGGCGCGCGTCGGGCGCAGCACCATGCGCGGCACGCGGACGTTCGCGAGCAGCTGCACGATGACGGGCTCGTCCGTGCTCAGTCGCCGCTCCTCGATGCCCTGCTCGATCGCCGCGCGCACAGCCTCGTCCACAAACGTGACCTTCTGCTTCGAGAGCAGCACGACGAGCCGCCGCTCGGGAATCACCGAGAGTGGCTGGAGCGAGGCGTTGAGGACCAAGACCGGCATGGACACTTCCCCCTTTCACCGTCCGCCAGCTCTTGCCGCAGCGCCAGGAGAGGAGTCAGACAGCGCTTCACGGCCTGCCAGGCCGTGAGGGCTATCTCCGCCCCTGTCGTCTATGGCGACGCGCACTCCGCACCGGCGCTCCGGCAGGCACGAGTGGCGCAAACGTGCGGTCGGACAGCACAAAAAACACGCCACCGCTTAGGGGGGCGATGCAGACGCTCGGCGCGCCGCACATCACATCCCTCGCTCGCATGGCGTGCTCCTCGGCTTGCACCACATCACCTCCCTTCCGCAGAAAGGCGGTGATGGGTTGGTCGGGGTGAGAGGACTCGAACCTCCGACCTCAGCGTCCCGAACGCTGCGCGCTAGCCAACTGCGCTACACCCCGATGGACATCGTTCCCCATGCGAGCCCCGTGCGCCAGTGAGGCTGCTCGTCGCAGCCGCCCGCGTCGGCCTGCTCGCGGCTGTAGTATAGCATACGGCTCGCGGCGACCGCAAGGGCGAGGCGTTCGAAGGAGCCTCATGCCGCGCGTTCACCAGATCGCGGCGCTCAGGCCTCGCCAAGCCCGCGCCCATCCTCGCGCGGGCCCTGCCACCAGCCGATGGTGTGGGCCAGCCAACGCGGCTACCCGACGAGCCCGAAGTCCAGCACTTCGTCGCCGAGCCGCAGCTCATCGCCTTCCACCAACGGCGCCGGGCGCGAGATGTGCACGCCGTTGACGCAGGTGCCATTCTTGCTGTTGAGGTCTTCCAGATACCACTGGCCATTGTGAAAGACGAGGCGCGCGTGGAAACGCGACACAGTGGGATCGGACAGCACGATGTCATTGCCCACCGTCCGCCCCAGCGTGGTGGCGTCCTGATGCAAGGTGAAGCTGCGCCCAGCAAGTGGACCGTTCCGCAGCAGCACGCGGCAGCGCAAGGGGCGTCCATTCGGGAGCAGAAAGCGATCGAGCGCTGCGCGCCTGCCGGAGAGGTCATAGCCACAGCTCGTGCAATACCGATTGCGCGGGTCGTTCACGGCGCCGCAGCGAAAACACGTGCCGGGTGCGTCGGGATCGCCGCGGACCGTGGGCGGCACCATCGCTGGCGCTTCGCCGTTGCCGAAATGCCGCGCCGGCACCCGCATGCGCACGCCCATGCCGCGTAGCTCCGCCGTCGCAACACTCAACTGGTCCGCCATCTCGCGCGCCTGCTGGAAGCGCGCCGCCGGATCTTTCTCCATGGCCCGGAGGATGATCTGCTCCACCGTCTGCGGGAGCCCCGGCACCAGCGCGCTGGGCCGCGGCACTGGCTCGCGCATGTGCTGCATCAGGATGCCCACGGGCGTGTCGGCGTAGAAGGGCAGCTGACCCGTCACGCAATGGAAGAGCACGACACCCAGCGCGTAGATGTCGGTGCGTCCGTCCACCGTGGCGCCTGGCGTGCCTTGTTCTGGGGCCATGTACTGCGGCGTGCCCACGTTCGCGCCCGACCGTGAAAACGCTTTGTTTGCTTCCAAGATGGCGGCGATACCGAAATCCGAGAGGAGCAGTTGATCTACAGTGCGCAGGAGCATATTGCCAGGCTTGACATCGCGATGGACCACTCCGCGGGAGTGGGCGAAATCCAGCGCGAGCGCCGCTTGCTGGATCAGCTCAATGGAGTGCCCCAGAGCAATGCGCCGCGTGGTCGCTTCTGCCTGCACCAACTGATCGCGCAGCGTGCCGCCAGGGATATACTCCATGACGATATAGGCCCAGCCGCCTTGCTCACCAAAATCGTGCACGGGCACGATGTTCGGGTGCGTCAGGCGCGCGATCAGGCGGGCCTCGCTGGCGAAACGCAACAGGAACGCCTGATCGCGCGCCTCCTCGTCTCCAGCGGCGATCACTTTGATGGCGACGTAGCGGTCGAGTGACGTCTGATACGCCTTGTAGACGCGGGCCATGCCGCCTTGCCCGATCTGCTCCAGCACGAGGAACTGACCAAGCGTGAGGCCTGAGAGCTCGGTCATGGACTCCTCCACGCTTGCTGGCGGACCGCGAAAAGGTGACCGCACTGGCAGCATCCAGTTGCCGTTACGCCGCGGGTATTATATCGCGGGGCCCCGCAGCATCGCCCGATCACGCGAGGGCGCCCGGTCGATTCGTTGACGCCTCGCAGGACGCCTGCTCAAGCCAAATCTCCTAATCAGCTCGCTCGGTAATCGAGGCGAGTGGCTCAGTGTCTGGAGGGAGCTCTGCCGTCCACACCTTGAGCTTGCCGCGCAGGTGGAGCAGCTCGCGGAAGGCCCGGACGATCACCCGCAGATTGGCTCCCGTCGAGCTCCCATGAAGACGGCTATAGTGGCGCACGGGCACCTGCACGAACGGCACACCCAGCTTGGAGAACTTCACCAGCATCTCGGTGTTCACCATGGCGCCCTCGGCCTGAACATCCGCGACGTGCACCAGCGACGTATCGTAGAGCTTGAAGGCGCAATCGACGTCCCGCACACGCAGCCCAAAGAGCACCGACACCAGCACATTCCAGCCCCAAGCGTTCATCGAGCGAATGAAGGGATCGCGCCGATGCTTGCGGTACCCCAGCACCGCGCGATGCCCCTGTTCGCGGAGCTTGAGCAGCGCCTCGATATCGCGGATGTCGAACTGACCATCAGCGTCCATGAAGAAGGTCAACGACTTCGCGACGGCATTGAAGCCCGCGATGAGGGCACCGCCGTAGCCGCGATTCGGGCGGTTATGGACGACGCGCACGTGTGGCGAGGCGGCCGCAAGCTGGTCGGCGATCTCGCCGGTGCGGTCGCGCGAGCCGTCATCCACGATGATGATCTCGAACTCAGGAGCGAGCACGCTGAGCACATCGACGCATCGTCGCACTGTCTCGGCAATGACGCTCTCTTCGTTGTAGGCGGGGAGTACCACCGACAGGCCGCGCAGCGTCACCGGACCTGCGAGCTCTAAGAGATCGCCTGGCATGCTGTCGCCGTGCGGCGTCGCTGCCGCATTCGTGCTCACAGTGCTCTTTCCCTCACGTGCGTGCCCAGCCATGCGCCGCCCATCTCTATGCCTGCTATCTTGACCACTACGCTCCCATATTGCGTCACACTATACCTGATTCCTGGGCGCACAGAAACCCATTTATAGCTCCACTTTCCCATGGTTGGGGCTTGGTGAGGTGGTAGGCGCGCGGAAAGGGTGAGTGATGCGCCGTACTCGAGCGCATGGCCTCGCATCTCCCAGACGGGCTAGTGGCCACACGCCAGAAGGCCTATCCGTCCTGAGCAGCCTTGACGCCTGCGACTCCACATTCGTACACTCACAACAAGTGATTCGCAGGTATGCGTCCTTGGATTCGCGGCGGCTCCTGGATACAACCAGACAATTATAGGCGTGAGGCGTTGTTTTTCCAGCGACCTGCGCCTCACACAGTAGCATGATTCTTGGCAAGAAGGAGCCTTGTGTGGAAGCTAGGGCGGCAAGCCTGAAACAACCGCAGACGCAGGATAGCGTGGCCACCAAGGGCCTGCCTTCCCCCAAAGCACAGAACGGGGCGCGCGCTGCGGTCGGCAAGGGCGCCACGAGCGGAGCGCGCACAGACAAGTGGCGCTTTCGCATTGGCGCCTTCGCTATTATCGAGCGCGATGGCCTGATCCTTCTGGCGCGGCGCAGCGACATCGGATGGTGGAATCTGCCAGGCGGTGGTCTGGAAAGCGGTGAGACAGTCGAAGAGGGCCTGCGCCGCGAAGTGCGTGAGGAAGTCTGCGTCGAGGTGGACGTTGTGCGCCTGGTGGGGGTCTACTCCAAGCCGCAGAAAAATGAAGTGGTGTTGACCTTTCTCTGCCGCCTGGCCGAAGGCCAGGAAGACGCGATTGGGACGAGCGACGAAGTCTCTGAGACCGGTTGGTTCGCGCCTGACGAGCTGCCGGCGGATCTGCTGCCGAAGCACCGCCAGCGCGTGCAGGATGCTGTGTCCGGCCAACTCGTGCCGATTCTGCGCGCGCAGCGCTCGTCGACCGAAGAAGACCAGGACTGGACTAACCGCGCTGTGACGTTGGAGCCCTGAGGCGCGCCCGGTGCGCGGCCAGCGCCGGCGGGAATGGCGTCGGCCTGCGGGCGCACCCGCGCGGGGCGCAAGTGGACGCTCATCTATTTTTGCTTGTATAATGCGGCAAGTCCCCTGCCCAGTATTCAGCCTGGCGGGTCATTACGCCGGCGGGCCGCGGTGGCTCTTGGCTGGGCCCTTTCGCTGGCAGGCCAGCATTCCAGCGCTCGCTGACTGTTGCCCACCAGGACGTTCGGGCTATAGCCAAAGAGTCCTCCGCCAGCAGACGCACAGCCGTGGCGGAGGCGAGGCGCAGGGATGACGTTCAGGCGCGTCTAGGGGGTGCGGTGTGGCCGTGCTCAGAGGAGGACATGGCGCATGCAGGCTCCGGCGCTGACCGACGATCGCGTGCTCCCCTACAGCATCCTGGTGGTTGAGGATGACGCCATGCTCGCCGGTCTTCTGCAAACCACGCTGCGTGTAGACGGGTTTGCGACGGCGATCGCCTCGTCGGGCGAGGCGGCGGTGGAGCACGCCTTGCGCGAGGTGCCGCATCTCGTGCTCCTGGACCTCATGTTGCCGGGCATAGACGGCTTTGAGGTCGTGCGGCGCCTGCGCTCGAACGTGAAGACCACGACGTGGAAGATAAGGTGCGGGCCTTCGATTCGCGCGTGGATGACTACCTCACGAAACCCTTCGACATGGACGAGCTGATGGCGCGCATCCGCACGCAGCTGCGGCGCGTGCAGGAGAACCTGCTTTCGCCCCTCACAGGGCTGCCTGGCGGTCTTCAGGTCGAGCGGGCGATCGCCCAAAAGCTGCGCGAGAAGACGCCCTGGGCGATCCTCTATCTCGATCTGGACCACTTCAAAGGCTACAACGACGTCTACGGCTTCATTCGCGGCAATGATCTCATTCGCTTGCTGGCGTATGTCGCCAGTCAGGTCGTGCGCGAGAGCGGGAATCTGACGGACTTTCTGGGCCACATCGGTGGCGACGACTTCGTCGTGATCACCACCCCCGATCGCGCCGAGATGCTCTGCCAAAGGCTCATCCGGCGCTTCGATTTCGAGAGCCGTCACCTCTACACAGAGGAGGACCTGCGGCGTGGCACGCTGCTAGCCCCTGATCGGCAAGGGCGCGAGCACCCGTATCCGCTCGTCAGCCTCTCAATCGGGGTGGTCACCAACCAGCATCGGCAGTTCACGAACATTGGGCACGTCAGCCGCGTCGCCGCCGAGGTGAAGCGCAAGGCCAAGGCAACATCGGGAAGCAGCTACTTTGTCGATCGCCGTGGGACCACCGCGGATGATCCGGCGAGCGCGCAGGTCTCGCATCAGGGTGCGATCACTGCCTATGATCTCGATCATCCGCTCATGTCCTGACGACCACTCTCCTGAGCGGTGAGCCACGCGCCCCAGATTGCCACGCGCTGAATCCTGCGCGGAGATCGCGTCACACGGCTGCCCACACGCCGTTGGTGAACATGACGACGTACAGCGCCAGGAGCAGCAGCGACGGGATCACTACCACGCGGTCGCGCAGGTCCAGCGTGGTCGCGGAGATCTTATCGTGCGTCGTTCCCGTGGGCGACCAGCGAACGCCCAACGCCCAGGCGGCAATGGCGATGAAGGCGGGAAAATCGGTCACTAGATAGCGGGTGAGGCTGGTCAGCTGGTGACCGCCGCTCGAGAGCGGAACCAACACGCCCAGCCAGATCCACACGGCGTAGATTGGCGGTAACCGGCGCGCCGCGATCACGCCCGCAACGAGAAACACGATCGCGCTCGCGAAATTCGCGGCGCCGAAGTCGAACGTGAACGCACCCCCCAGTGACGGAGCGAGCGCGTAGCGGATGAGCGGATAAATGGGGGGTGTGACCCGGCGCCCCCACACGTGTCCGGCTTGGACGAAGGCCAGCCAGTAGCCCGTTTGCGCATGGCTATACAGCGCATACCCTCCGAGAGCGACGAACGGGAGCGCCAGCCACCCGGCACGTAGCAGACCCACCACGAAGCGCCGGCCTTCCGCGCGCCACGCGGCCACAAACTCCAGGCCCAGTGGCACGAGCAAGACGAGCCCTTGGACGCGCGTCAACAGCGCCGCGGCAGCCAGAATGCCCGCCACCGCCCAGTAGCGTCGCCGCGCGGCGTAAAAGGCGCCCACGCTCGTCAGCAGGAAGAGGCCTTCGGGATAGATCGCCGAGAGAAACAAACTGGTGGGAAAGATCAAGAGATAGGTCACTGTGCGTTGCGCCGCAGCCCCGTTCAGCTCGGCACGCACCAGGCGATACAGATAGATGATGGCGACGAAGAGGGCCGCGTGCGACACCAGCACACCGGCGATGCGGTCCACGTCGCCGGGAATATGCAGCACCTGCAGCGCCAGTGAAGCGCCATGGAGCACGATGGGGTAGAGCGGAAAAAATGCCCACTCGCGCAGCCAATCAGGGTCGCCGCTCGACGGCACCAGATAGTGGTGCGAAATGCCGAGGTACCAGCCGCTGTCGAAGTTATTGTAGACGCGCAGCCAGCTCCCGGACGACAGCAGTGAGATGGGCTGCAGCGACCACGTATGTAGCCCCACCACGCTGGGGAACATCGCTGAGCCGATGATCCCCAACACGAAAATGAACACGCGCGTCAGCACGAAGACGCTGGTGATGTACACCCAGTCCGCTCGCGTGAGCGTGGTGGCGGGCAGTCGCCCCGTGCGCAGGCTCCACTGGACGACGGCGCGCATCCAGCTCTGGTGGGTGAGCGCGTCGGGTGGCGCCGTCGTGACTGCTTTGCGCTCCGCCATGCTGCTCCGCCTCCACCAAGCCTGCGACGTGCCCCACGCATAGCTCCTTCGGACCAACCGCTGCGCCACGTGGTCTGCGAGGTCGCGTAGGCTATCCGGAGCAGCGTGGGAGCGCCGTTGCCCGGCCGCCCGCGACAGCGCATCCCTTCTGTCGCACAGTACGACGGAAGAGACGGCGCAGAGTATCGCACCGTGCCGATCCAGGTGACCGCGGGCGCCGACGCGCCGCGTCTTTCGCGCGGCCCGCAGGCCGTTGTACAATACCATCATGCGAGAAGAGCGACGAACAACTCTCGATCGTCTCTTTGCCCGCCGCTCGGCGGGCTCTGGTCACATGAGTGTCCCAGGGGCGTGGTCGCCGCCATGGCACCCACGTGGACGTTGGTGGGTGCGCACCCGCTCGCCGCGCACGTGGCAAAACGTCGCCGCCGTCACGCTGCGCGCATGGCGGCGGCTGTCCCGCGCATCCTAAGTCGCCCCACGGTGCGTGGTTCCCGGTGCGTCTCAGGGGCGCCGGGGCGCGCGTCCCCCTTTCGGCTGGCAGCGGAATTGCGTGCGCCCTCGGGTGGCTGGAGCGCCCCGCGGCGCATCGCGCTTCCGCGCTAGTCAGGAACACAGTTGCATGCCACTTCCCCTCTCAATGGGTCCCTGGGCGAGGCGCCACCACGGGAGCGTGAGCACGGCATCTGAGGCCGCGACACGCCACGCGGCTTCGGGGTCGCCTGACCTCGACGGGCGGGACATCATCGAGCTTGAGCACGTGACCAAGCGCCTGGATGGCCGGACCGTGGTCGCCGACGTGTCGTTGGCGGTCCAGCGCGGCACGCTGTACGCGCTGATTGGACCCAGTGGCAGCGGCAAGACGACGACGGTGCGCATGATTTGCGGCATCTACGCGCCGGACGCTGGGACCGTGCGCCTATTCGGGCATTCCCACCTGCCCTGGTCGCGCGCGCTCAAGCAGCGCTTTGGCTACATGCCGCAGACCGAAAGTCTCTATCCTCGGCTGACGGCGACCGAGAATCTCCGCTATGCCGCGGCGCTGCAGGGGGTCTCGCGGGAAGCCGCCACCCGCCGCCTGGCGGAGGTGTTGCAGCTGGTTGAGCTCACGGACCAGCGCCAGCAGCTCGCGGGGAGCATGAGCGGCGGCCAACGGCGGCGCCTCGCGCTGGCGGTCGCCCTGATGCATGCTCCCGAGCTGCTTTTCGTGGACGAGCCTACCGCTGGCCTCGATCCGGCGCTGCGCATCCGGCTCTGGGCCTACTTTCGCGCGCTGGCTCAACAGGGGCGCACGGTGGTGGTCACCACGCAATACATCGACGAAGCCGAGCTGACGGATCGGGTAGCGATCCTCCGGGCCGCGCAGCTCGTAGCGGTGGGTACGCCAGCCGAGCTGGCGCACCGTGCCTTCGGAGGTGAGATCGTCGTGCTGCGTAGCCCCGACATGACCACGCAGGCCGCCAAGGCCCTCGCGGAGATGCCGGGCGTCCACGACGTGCGCTTCGTGGATCTGGAGACGCTGGAGGTGGTCGTCGATGCCGCCGAGGCGGCGGCGCCCTATCTCCTGGCCGCGCTCTCGCGCTGGGGGTGCACCGTGCGCTCGATTGCGATGCGCCGCCCGCGCTTCGAAGAAGTGTTCCTTCAGCTTACAGGCGTCGCTCCGTCAGCAGCATCGAGCGCGGCTGACCTGGCGCCCGAGGTGCCCGATGCGTGAGCCTTCCTCCCGACCTCTCTCGTCCGCCGGCGCGGATACCCGCGTTCCTGGGCCGCCTCCCGAGCAGCAAGCTCGCTCTTCACCAGGCGAGTCACGACAAGGTGCTGCGGCGCTGCGGCGTATCCTTGCCGTCAACGTCCGCTGGCGCGGAGAATTGCTGCGGCAGTCACGGCTGTACGCGCTGGCTGTGCTCGGTCCCTTCGTGCTGCTGGGCTTGTTCGCGGTGGGGTTCCGCTTCTCGGCGTTCCGTCCGACGGGGCTCCTCGTGACGCCTCCTGGCTCTCCTGACGCCGCTGAAGTGACCCATCTTCCCTACGTGCAGGGCCTGGAAGCGAACATCAATATCGCCGGCATCACCACTGACGAGCAAGGCGCGCTGAATCGCCTGCGCACGGGCAATCTAGACATGGTCATCGTGCTGCCGCGCAGTCCCGTCACCGACGTCGCTCACGGCCAGCGCGCGACGCTGAGCATCTACGTGAACGTCGTGAACCCTTTGCTGCGCATCGCGCTGTACAATGCGGTCAACCAACAGATCGCGGGCGTCAACGATGAAGCGGTCGCCGCGGCGATCGGGACGGTGCAGAATCAAACCTTGGATCTGGTGCCGCAGATCGAGCGCCTGAACACGACGATGCAGGCTATCAAGCCGTCCGATCCGCCCGACGTTGTCGAGGGGCAGCTGGCGTCGGTTCAGGACCAGCTGGCGCAGATTCGCGATCGCGCGCTGACGGGCGAGGCGGCGCAGCGCGGCACGGCCGCCGATATCTATTACGCGGCGATCATCAGCGAGACCGATCAGGCCATCGAAGCGATCCAGCAAGCGGAGCTTCAGGTCGCCGAGCGCCACACCGACGCCAGCGCGATCGCCACGGCGCAGCAGCGTGTCGCGGGTCTCAACGACTTCCTCCACCAGCTGAACGCCATTCCCGCGCGGACGATCGCCATTCCGTTTACCGCACATATCACTAATCTTGCTTCCGGTGGCGAGGACCTGACCAACTTCTATGGCCCGGCGGCGCTGGCGTTGTTGCTGCAACACCTGGCGATCACGCTGGCGGCGCTCTCGCTCGTGCAGGAGCGTCAGCTCGGCGCCATCGAGAGCCTGGCCGTCTCGCCCGCCTCCGCGGGCGAGATCCTGCTCGGTCGCCACCTCTACTATGGCGCGGTGACGCTGGCGGCGGGGCTCGTGCTCACCGTGCTGCTGGTAGTCGGCCTCCATGTGCCATTCACCGGTTCGCTCGCGCTGTACGTGTTCGTCCTGGCGCTGCTCGTCTGGGCGTCAACCGCGGCGGGATTCTGTCTGGCGCTCGTCACGCGCAGCGACGCACAGGCGATGCAGAGCATCATGCTGCTCCTGGTCGGCGCCATCTTCTTCAGCGGCTTTATCGGCCCCCTGCGCGCACTCTCCCTGCCCGTCGCGGGTTTGGCATACCTGTTCCCGCTGACGTACAGCATCGAGGCGCTCGATCGGATCCTATTGCTGGGGGCGGCCCCGCCCCTGGTCGACTACGTTGGCCTGGCGGTCCTCGGGACGAGCCTCTCTGTGCTCGCGTGGCTGCTGTTCCGCCGCGAGCTGGCGCCTCGGTGAGGCGTCAACTAGCGGGCCGCCAGCGCGGCGAACAATGCCTCGTACTGGTCGGCCACCGTATCCCAGCTGTAGACGGCGGCGGCGCGGTCGAGCGCGCGCTGGCGGTAGTCCTGAATGACGCCCGGATCGGCCAACACCTGCCCCAGCACGCGCGCCAGATCGGCCGCGCCCTCCGTCCCACGATAGGGCAGCGCCGCATCGCCGACGGTCTCAAGATTGGCGGCCATATCGTTCACGATCACACAATTGCCGAAGGCCATCGCTTCCAGCAGCGCGGGATGCGTCCCACCGACGCCGCTCGCGAAGGCATAGACGCGCGCGTTCGAGCCTAACTCGTGGTAGCCCTCGCCAAACACATAGCCGGTGAAGACAACGCCAGGGCCTGCCTGCGCCTTAAGCGTCGTGACGTAGTCTGTGCTATAGGGCGCATCCCCGACCAGGCACAGCTGCAAGCCGGTGGCCGGGCCGCCCAGCTGCTGATACGCAGCGACGACATCGTGCGCGTTGTTCTCCGGCACCAGCCGCCCGACCCACAGGATATAGCCGTCCGGCCGCAGACCGAACGTCTGCAGGGTGGGTCCGGGTGGGACGCGCGGCACGTCGGACCCATAAGGAATGAATACCGACGGCGCCTTGAAGTGGTCCAGGTAATAGCGCTCCACCACGCGCGAGTCGGAGACAATCACCGTCGGGCACGTGGTGGCCGCGCGCTCCGCGAAGCGCAGGTAGCGTTTGGCGAAGCCGCCCCACTTGGCCCGCTGCCAGTCGGCGCCATCTACGTTGAGGATGGCGCGCTTGCCAGTGAGCCTGGGCAGGAGGGCCAACGGCGCGTTGCCCACGCCACAGATGTACACGATGTCGTAGGCGCGGAACGCCCCATGGAGCATGGACACGAACGTATGCACGATCGTATCCAGGTGCTTGCTCGCAATGGTCGGCAGCTTGACCAAGCGAACACCCTTATAGGTGCGGTCCGGCCACTTGATGTGGTGCGAGCGGCAATAGACCGTGACATGATGGCCGCGCTCCACCAGGCGCACAGAAAGCTGCTCGACGGCCGTCTCAAAGCCGCTGTAGCTGGCGGGAATGCCGCGCGATCCCATCATGGCGATGCGCAGCGGTCGGCTCCTGGCTCGTCGCACGAGCTGTGACTGGGAGAGATGCCCCGCAACCGTCCCACGTGCCATGTCTGCCATCTCCTCGCTGCTGCGCGACCGAGCGTGATCAGGATGCGCGCGGACCTATCATAGAACGGGCGCTGCCTGGTGCGGTAACGGCTGACCCGATCTTCCCAGTGGTCCCGGCGCCGGCCGACACCACTGCTGCTCGGAGCAAGCGGCTCGGCTGCG
>WNFM01264251.1_pt2 | contig 30755 bp, 31 predicted proteins | sample 5400271 | NCBI WGS metagenome assembly WNFM01 (sample SAMN13153352, study PRJNA577476) | soil metagenome | isolation source: 60 cm saprolite on Douglas fir-dominated hillslope | place: USA:California | collected 2013-09-17 | reverse complement strand
AAGGACTTCTGAACGCTAATTCGCCGCTGCATCGCCGGGCGGCAGGACTTCGCGAAACACCGGTTGCTTCTTCCAGCCCGGCACCGGCGGCACGTGTCCTTCGCACGGCACGTAGGCCGATTGCTCCACGACCTTCATCTTGTGGATGTAACGCGGGCAATTCGGGAAAATCGCCTCCGCCTTCACGCGCACGATCAGTTTTGCGCCTTCGAATTGCGTCAGCAGCGGATCGTCGTCGCCGATGCTCGCGTGGCCGTTCACTCGCAAGCGGCGCGGACTTTCGAAATCGATGAACAGGATCCCGACAGCCGGATTGGCGAGCACATTGCCGAGGCTCTTGAACATGCCATTGCCGTCGTAATCGGGAAACGCCAGCGTATCCGGTTCCACCACCCGCACGAACCCCGGCAGCCCGCCCTTGTGCGAACAATCCGGCCGGCCATCGGCATCGGCAGGAAAAACAAGGGGCGGCTTTCGATGAAGACGCGATCGTCGTCGGTAAAGGCGTTGCGCGCGAGAACTTCGACCAGCCGGTCGGCCAGCCTGCGGGTGGAATAGCGATCCTGTATCTGCCTTGAACCGTCGTGGTACATCGGAATGTCAGCCATGCGTTTCTCCACTCGTGCCGGGACGATGGAGAAAGCTTAGCCCGCACCGCTGCGCGGTTGCCATACGCATATTGGCGTACGGCCTGCCGGACCCCGGGGGTCTGTATCCGGCCTGACCGGCAGTGGTATCGAATTGGACTGATGTGCGATGATGCTGCGCACGGCAAAGCATCCGGAAACGCAATCATGAAACGCGGTAGCTGGTTCAACGCTTTTGCGGCCAACGAGAACAGTGCCCAGGGCCTTGCGCCGCAGTCGCGCGAGGAAATCGCCAAGCTCGACGACGCCCTCTACACATTGTGGAACCTCGGCGACAACGTCATCATCGCCTGGACCTTCAAGGGCAAGGAGTTGCGCTTTCTTTCGGTCCGCCACTACGCCATTCCCGACGCGATTCACGCCGACACGCCGGATCCCGAGCGCACGACGGATACCGTGAAATTCATCAACGGCGTACTGTCGGGACCGAAGTTCCTGGTCCCGGAGATGTTCGAGCGGGTATGCCGCGTCTTCGACGCCACGCCGGAAATCATCAATGTGAATTTCCGCATCGAGTACGACCTGGACATCGAACTCGTCAGCGGCCTGGTGCGCCGCTACAGCGTGTCGCTGGTACTCGGCCGGGCGGTGGTGCTGCTGGACGCAGTGGAGTTCACGCTGCGGTCGCCGCTGGACCAGATGGCCATGCTCAACAGCCTGGCCTACTCGGTGAATTCCGCCTACGGGCAGCTCATGCAGAAGGACATCAAGATCAATTTCGCCCGCACCACCACCGGCGACGGCTTCTACATCTGGAACCGCGCGACGACGCCCGAAGCGAACATCGAGCTGTACAAGCTGATGATGATGGTGCTGGCCGACAACGCCGTCGCGCAGCGCAAGGCGCGCAGTTCCTGGGTGCCGAAGCTGCGCGCCGCCTTTCACATCGGCGAACACTATGAATTCCATCAGGTCGAGGGCCTGAACCCGACCACTTTCAGTTACATCGTCGGCCAGGTCACCATCGACCTGTCGCGCATGGTCGAGCGCGCGCTGCCCGGCCAGATCCTGCTCGGCGACTTCCGCATCGAGATGACCGACGAAAAGACGCGGCGCAAGATTCGCTATGACACGCTGGACTTCGTCGAGAACACGGCCGCGACCCTCGACCAGTTGCACGGCATGAACATCTCGGGCGGGAGCATCGACAACATCCGCTGCTATCTCACCGGGCAAAGCCTCGGCTCTGGCCGTTACCTGGTCAATCGCTATTACATCGTCGACAAACATGGCACGTCCAGGACCGTCTACAACGCCAAGATCAACATCCACCGCGAATATGCCGAGCCGATATTTCTGGGCATTCAGACCGAAGATCTGCAGGCCTTCCCGGTTACGCGCGTTGAGTCGCTGAGCCGGGATGGCGAACAGACCGGTTCGTTCTTCGTGAGACCTTGAGGGCGGTGGACGGTGAACGGTGAACAGTGAACAGTGAAGTCTAGTTGTCACTTAAGGCCATTACCGATTACCGTTCACCGTTTACTGTTCACCGTTCACTTCGCAAGCGCCAGCGAGCGAATGAAGTTCAGCAAGTCCCAGATCTCGCTTTCGCTCAACGTGGATTTGAAGGCGGGCATCATCTTCACGCCATTGATGATGCGGTAGGCGACTACGCCATCCGGAAAAATCGGCGGCGGCGCGATCTTGCTCAGGTCGTCGGGACGCCGTGGCAGGGCTGCCGCTGCCACACCGTCGCCGCGCCCTTCGGCGCCATGGCACACGGCGCAATCCTTTGCGAAGAGCTGCCTTCCCCTGGCGATTGACTCCGCTGAGCGCGGGACCGGATTGCGCAGGAAAGCCGATCTCAGCAGATCGGCGTAGTAAATGCCCGAGCCGATGCACACCGCCGCCACGGCGGCCAACGGCCATCTGATCTTCGATCGGTTTCGCATATCGGTGCCGCGGGAGCGTGACGGATGAAACCTATCACGCGACTCCGGCAGCGACAACAGCAATCCGTTGCAGCTTCGCACGGATCGCGCAGCCGCCAGGAACTTTTGTCCGCGGGCGGCCGTCGCAGAAGGGGAGCAACGACGCCGGCGGGAACCCGGCAACCGGCCTGCGGACACGCAATGTCGACCTCACGCCATTCAGGCCGTATAGTCGCCAAGTCCGAACTTTCAACGTGCACGCATGCGCCGGAGCGCCGGCGCGGTTCCGGGAGGACAGTTTGATCGAGTCGTTGCTGCTGGCCGTGACCCGCGTCACGACCGTACTGGACAAGAAGGAAAAAACGAATGCGACCGGTTTCTTTTTCGAACGCGACGGCCGGTTATACCTGGTGACCGCGCGGCACGTATTGAAAGACGAGACGAGCGATCATCATCCGGACAGCCTGCTGATCGAATTGCACGTGGATCCGGAAAATGCCGTCCTGATAACGCAATTCATGATTCCGCTTTTCAGGGACGGGCAGCCGGTGTGGCACGAGGGTGCCGATTCGGCCGGCGAAGTCGATATCGCGGTCGTGGAACTGGACCGCGCGGCGCTGCCGGAGACACTTTCGCTGAAGGCGTTCACCCCCGGTCACCTGGTCAGGCAGTTCGGCGAAATCGAAGTCGGGGCCTCGATCCTCATCGTCGGCTTTCCGCTGGGATTCAAGGATACGCTGCATCACCTGCCGGTGGCCCGGCAGGCGATCATCGCCACCTCCTTCGGCCTGCGCTTCCAGGGCGAAGGTTATTTCCTGACGGACGCGCGCATGCACCGCGGCGCGAGCGGAGCGCCGGTCGTCGCCCGGGCGGCGGCAGCGGGGCAATCCGGCCGCGAAGACCTGTCGTGGCTATTGCTCGGGGTTCACACGTCGCGCATGGACGTGGATAACCGCGATGTCGCGGAAGACGAACGGCTTAACCTGAATTGTGCCTGGTACGCCGACATCATCATGCAGTTGACGCAACCCGACAGGGACGGCTAATCGCCGGAATGCTGCTCCCGATTGCATTGGTTTCGGATTGGGTGCAGGCTAATCCGTGCTTGCCGGGAGTAACCGTCTTGAGTTTTGTCGGTTCCGGATGGTTATAGTTGGCCCGGGAGCGGAGTCCGGGATCTGATGACGCGCTACCAGGAGCTGTCCGAAAAGATCGGGACCATGATCGGACGCAGCGCGGGGTCCGAAAAAAATGAAATTCGTTACGCTGCCATCCGGTGAAAAGATCCCGGCGCTCGGCCAGGGCACCTGGAACATGGGCGACAGACGCGAATCCCGCGCGGAAGAGATTTTCACGCTGCAGCTCGGCCTCGATCTCGGCCTCAAGCTGATCGATACGGCCGAGATGTATGGCGAAGGCAAAGCCGAAGCGCTGATCGGCGAGGCCATTGCCGGCCGGCGCGACCAGGCTTTCCTCGTCAGCAAGGTCTATCCGCACAACGCCTCGCGCAAAGGCGCCGTCGCGGCCTGCGAGCGCAGTCTCGCACGCATGCGCACCGACCGCATCGACCTGTACCTGCTTCACTGGCGCGGCAGCATTCCTTTCAGCGAAACCCTCGAAGGTTTCATGGCGTTGCAGAAAGCCGGCAAGATCCGCTACTACGGCGTAAGCAACCTCGACCTCGACGACATGCAGGAATTGACGTCGTTACCCGGCGGGCATGCCGTGGTTACCGACCAGTTGCTCTACAACCTCACGCGGCGCGGCATCGAGTGGGATTTGTTGCCATGGCTGCGCGAGAAACGTATCCCGGTCATGGCCTATTCACCGATCGAACAGGCGCGGCTGCTGGGCAATCCGAAACTGGTCGAATTCACCAGGCGCCATGGCATGCCTCCGGCGCAAGCGGCACTGGCCTGGCTGATGGCCAAAGGCGACATTATCGCGATACCGAAAACCGGGCGCCGCGAACGCGTGAAAGAAAATCTCGGCGCCCTGGAGCGCGACCTGTCCGCGGACCAGCTCGCGGAACTCGACGGACTGTTTCCGCCGCCGAAAAAACCTGTCCCGCTGGAAATGCTCTAGCGGGACAGGCGAGTGGATAGACAAGGGAACTTTTCGCGGAAAATTACACTCAGTTGTCATGGTCTTCCCGCGGTGAGACATCATGGACAAAGCCTCCCTCGTCTTATTCTGCATCGCGTCATCGTTTAGCTTGGCGGCGTTCGCGCAAAGCACGGATGACGAAAAATACATCGGCGGTGGCGCTCGAGTGCGGCCCGCATACGAGGGCGCGAACAGCAGCCGCGTTGACCCGATCCCCTATCTGCGGCTTTACGGCGAGCACTTCTTCGCGCGCACGACGCAAGGCATCCTGGAAGGCGGCTGGCGCACGCAATCGTTCGGCGGCGTGGTGTTCGGCGCGCAACTCGCTTACGAGGAAGGCCGCATTGCCGATGAATCCGCATTCCTGTCCGAACATCATCTGGAGGATCTGGACCCCAGCGCATCGCTCGGCCTGCACGCGGAAGGCGACTGGAAACTGGGGCCCGTACCGTTGAATGCGCTGCTGCGCTACAGGCGGGATATCGACTCGGACAATGGAGCGCAGGTCGATTTTCGCATGACTGCGGGCGTCCTTGACTGGAATCGCGTGCGCGCGGCATTGTTCGGTCAGGTCACTTGGAGCGACGGCAAGTCCACGCAGCGCTATTTCGGCATTACGCCGCAACAGGCGGCGGCATCCGGCCTGCCGGCTTACGGTGCAGGCGCCGGAACGCGCTCCTTCCAGCTCGGCCTGCTCGGCGATGTAGACCTGGCAAAACACTGGGTCGGGCTTTGGGGCATTACTTACCAGCAGTTGCAAGGCGACGCCGCGGACTCGCCGCTTACGCAAGAGCGCAACAACTGGTACGCCAACGCCGGCGTTGCTTATCGCTTTTAGCGTCCGCCAAGAGCAGGAGAAAAGTCAAAGCCTGTCTTTCGCGGCACGCAGCACACGATTTCAACTTTCACCTTTCCCTGGGCCTTGCGGCAGTCGGACGCCTGTGGCCAAATCGCGTTTGTCCTCAAGCCCTGCACACCCTCGATCGATCATGGCCGCACACTGGAGCCAGGAACTGCATCAGTTGCTCAAGCAGCAGAATATCCGCCAGGTAAGTTTCGTACCTGATGCCGGCCATACCGCGCTCATCAGGCTATGCGAAGCGGACAAGGCGTTGCGCGCAGTGAGGCTTACCACCGAAGAGGAAGGCATCGCGCTCGCGGTCGGCGCATGGCTGGGTGGAGACAAGAGCGTATTGCTGATGCAGTCGAGCGGCGTGGGCAATTGCGTCAACATGCTGTCGATGCTGTCGGTTTGCCAGATCCCGCTGACGATGCTGGTAACCATGCGCGGCGACTGGGCGGAATTCAATCCCTGGCAGGTGCCGATGGGACAAGCCACCCGGCCGGTGCTGGAAGAAATGGGCGTCCTGGTCAATCGCGCCGATCGCGAGGAAGACATCCTGCCACTCGCGGAAGGCGCGCTTCGCATCGCCTACAACACGTTGCGACCGACCGCCGTGCTGATCGGGCAGCGGCTGCTGGGCGCAAAAACCTTCGACAACTGATTGCTATCGACAACGAATCATGCCCGCAACCGGATCGCCGGACGCAACATCGAGGCTCGAACGACGCGCGGTCGTGAGGATGCTGCTCGCCGATCGCGGTGACTTGCTGGTCGTCGCGGGACTGGGTGCGCCGGCATGGGACGCGACCGATGCGGGCGACCATCCACTGACTTTTCCGCTGTGGGGCGGCATGGGCGGCGCCACGGCGATCGGGCTTGGCCTGGCCCTGGCGCAACCGGGCCGGCGCGTGCTCGTGCTCACGGGCGATGGCGAAATGCTGATGGGCATGGGATTGCTGGCCACGGCCGGCGTGCAACGTCCACGCAATCTTGCCGTGGTCGTGCTCGACAACGAGCATTACGGCGAAACCGGCATGCAGCCCCCGCATACGGCGTTCGGCGTCGATCTCGCCGCCGCCGCAAAAGCGTGCGGCTTTGCTTCTTCATCGTTGGTCACGACGATGGATCAAGTTGCGACCTTGCACGCGGACATCCATCAAGCCGAAGGTCCGCTGTTCGCGCAAATAAAGATTACAGCGGACAAGCTGCCGCTGGTATTGCCGCCACGCGACGGCACACACTTGAAGAACCGTTTCCGCGAAGCCCTGCTCGGGCCGAAGGCCCTCTTCCAGAAATAACGCGACAAGTTCATCGCGCATTTGTCTGCCACCGCGCAATTCATGCGCAGCACGACCTTCACCGCTTCGAGACGCGTGCGCCAACGAGCCTTCCCGGCGCATTGCAAAAATTTCGTCGCAATCCAGCGACCTGCGTGAGTTTTCCTGGCTGGCCTGCAACTCGCGCGCGAGCGGGCGGTCAAGGAAAGTATGAACGGGCGTCTCCGGCACGACGCAGGGGTCCGATCGACCGATCTTTCGCAGGCGCGTCTGACTCCTATTGCGGCATTTCCGTCGGTGTTGGGATGGGAACGGGGTTGCATTGCGGGTGCAAGTGTCCGGCGGTTGATGCCCGGCATCGGTTCCGGTCGCGCGCGCGAGGACCGATACTGCGGCCGCCCAGCAAATTGGCGGCGTGGAATTTGCACATGCTGATTCGTGGCCCTCCGGAACTGCAAAGTCTCTACCTGACTTTTGACGACGGCCCCGACCGGCTGTGGACGCCGCTGATCCTCGATATTCTCGAGGCTGCCGGCGTGACGGCCACGTTTTTTGTGGTCGGCAGGCACGCCCACTCCATTCCCGCAATGGTTCGCCGGGTCGCCGCCGCCGGACACAGCATAGGCAATCACACCTGGAGCCACCGGCATCCCTGGACGATGTCGCCGACTGTCGCGCGCCGCGAAGTGCGCGACGGCACGGCAGCAATTTCCGACGTGCTGGGCTTCGCGCCGGGATTCTTCCGGCCGCCCCACGGCCGGGTACGCCGCTGCATGCTCGACGAAGCCGAGGATGCGGGTCAGACCGTCGTTCTCTGGAGCCTCAGTGCGATCGATTGGGGACCGCTGGGATACGCGGACCGGATCGCCGACAGGCTGGCGAAAGCCAACACGGGAGACATTGTCCTGATGCACGATGGCGGGAACAACAAGCCCGCGCGGCTCGCCGGCGTATTGCCCGCGTTCCTGGAAGTCATGCAGTCCAGCGGTTTGAAGATTCGCTCACTGTGGGACGCCGTACCGGCTGATTCCGACTATTGATTGCGGTTTTTTTGCGATGAGGGGGCAATTGTGCCAACTCGCACCAGCCGCTGCGTTGTTCTCTGCGAACGATTGTGCGCCGCACGCAGGATTGCGCGATTGGCGGCCGCCGCGATGGACCTGACAAAGCGCGAGCCGCGATCGGTATCCATATAGCGGCTCGCCCATATTCTCGGCCAACCCGCGGGCCCGCAACGGCGGCGTCTTTCCAGACCTGAATTCAAACCCGGTTCAGCTCCATCGGGGCATCGTCATCCGCTTCGTCGCCGCTCCGGCGCGCAATCCAGATGATTTCATCGACAAGGTCGGGCAGGAGGGCAACGCAGGTCGTGTAGGGATCTTTCGGAAAGCCGGTAACGGCGGTCGCCATCTTTTCGCAGATCAGCCGTCCGTCCGGCCACATCGTCTGCATGATGAAGACCCCGGCGGCGTCCTGCGACACCGACGTGAGGTGGAATACCGGTTGTTCGATTCCGGCGCGTTGCGCGATCGTGCGGATCGCGTCGTTCAGATATTCCTGCTTGTTCATGATGTCCCCCCAATTCGCGGGTCTGACAGGATGAACGTCAGCTAAGTTCCAAGACAATCTTGCGACACTGATCTTGCAATACGGCAGGGTTGTCGCCTGAGGACGACGCCGCATGTGCGCAAGGTCCGTTCAGCCGCCGCTCAGCGCGGCGACGATCATCACTTCGTCGCCGGCGACCAGGACCCGATCGAGGCGCTCGGCCATTTCGCCGTTGACGAAAAAACGGATATGTTTGCGGATGCGATCCTGCTCGTCCACGATACGGTGGCGCAATCCGGGATAGCGTGTATCGAGCGCTTGCAACAATGCCGCCAGCGACTCGCCTTCGGCTTCGACCTGGCGCTGGGCGCCGGTGTAGGAGAAAAGCGGGCTGGGAATCAGGACCCGGATCAAGCGACGCCGACCGAATAGATATGCGGCAGGTGTTCCGCGATCCGCGACCAGCTTTCGCCGCCATTCACGCCGGCCCAGATTTCTCCGCTGGTGGTGCCGAAATAAAGGTTCGGCGGATCGGCGCTGTCCGCGCACATGGCCTGGCGTTTCACCGTCCACCAGGCGTGCTGCTTCGGCAATCCGCTGTCGAGGCGCTGCCACGACGCGCCGCCATCGCGGGTGCCGAAGACCGCAGGTCGTCCATCCGGACTGGTGCGCGGCCAGACTTCGGTGCCATCCATCGGGAACACCCAGGCGCAGTCCGGGTCGCGCGGATGCAGGACGATCGGAAAGCCGATGTCGCCGATTTCCCTGGGCATGTTCATTCCGATTCTTTGCCACTGCGTAGCCGGACGGTCCAGACGATAGATGCCGCAATGGTTCTGCTGATAGAGCCGTAACGGATTACGCGGATGCAATGCGAGCGTGTGCGGATCGTGGCCGTATTCGAGGTTCGGGTCCGGCAGGAAATCCGCGGCGACGCCCTTGTTCAGCGGGTGCCAGGATTGCCCGCCATCCATGCTCTCGAACACGCCGCCTATCGATATGCCGATATAGAGGTGGCGCGCATCGGTCGGGTCGACACAGATCGAATGCACCTGCGCGCCGTCGGGTCCCGGAAAGATGGCGGGCTTTATCTGCGGATACAGGACGTCGTTGAACCCGGCGACTTCCGTCCATGTGACACCGCCGTCGGCCGAACGGAACAGGCCCGGCGGCGACGTCCCCGCATACCAGACGCCGGGTTCGGACGCATGCGCGGGCGAAAGCCAGAACACGCTTTCCACCGAGCGCCCGTCCTCGCCTTCCGCGGCTTTTTTGAACATGGGTGGTTGCTTCGCCTCGGCCCAGGTCTTGCCGCCATCGTGCGAACGGAACACGGTCGGGCCGAGATGGCCGGTTTTCGCGGCCATCAGCAACGTGCGCGCGTCGCGCGGATCCGCGACGAGGTGATTGACGATGTTGCCAAGAAAATGCGGGCCGTCGAGCTGCCACGTTTTTCGTGCAGCGTCGCCGCGGTAAATGAATGCGCCCTTGCGCGTGCCGACCAGCAGCGTGACAGAGGCAGCCATGCGTGTTACCTCTTGCCTGAATCTGATCCCCGATTGCCAATCATCCCTGGATCAGAACGATATCCCAGACGACAAGTTTTGAATCGGACTCTTCGTTCGCAGTCGGGGACAGGACTTGCGCAATCATCACGCTCATCACCTCCGGAAAAATAGCTGGTGCAAGCAGGCCGCTGCAGGTGCTTACTCGAAACTGAATCCCGGCGTGCGCGTGTAATGATGCAAGCCTTCGTCCTGGATGACGAAAGAACGCATGCGCTGGGCGCCGCTGCTGTGATGCGAGTGCAACAGCGTGGCCGGCGTGATCTGCGCCGCGCCCGTGGACCAGTCCACGCGCTTGCCGTCGATCATCGAGTGAATGCCTTCCCCCTGGATGGCCAATGTCACGGCAGCGCCGTTGTGGCGATGCGGGCGCTGGTCGCAACCCGGCTCCAGCGTATTGATGGCGGTATTGATGGTGGGGATGGTGTTGGAACTCGGTGCCAGTGCGGTAGTTGAAAACTGCACCGAGTTACCAGTTGTGTTCGCGCTGACGGGACGGCGCCAGACTTCCTGGAATTGACACTCGATTTCGGCCGCGGGCCAATACGTGGTCTCGACCACGGCCTGTCCCGGCAACGGCGCGCGCAGCCGCTCGAAAGCCAGCAGCGGTTCGTTGGTGACCGCAAACAGCAGGCAGTTTGCGCTGCCGGCGCGATGCATGGTTTCGCCACCGCCCGGGAAACAGAATACGTCGCCGCTCGTCCAGCCGATGGCGTCATTGCCGTTGCGGCTCTCTCCGCCGCCCGACATGACATAGTAGATTTCCCCCGACGCCGCAAAAGCTGTGCGCAACTGCTCCGTGGCGCGGATCTTCACATAACGGCACAGCAAGGTCGGTGTGGTGGCCGGATACTTCGTTGAAAGGTCGGCGCAGATGTCCAGCGCGATCAAGCCCGTCGGCGACCCGGCATCGAAGGCGCGATCGCGCTCGGCGAGGAATTGACGTATCGGCACCGCGGGCCAGGAAAACGCAAAGCCGTTTTCGTTGATCAGGTAACGGGCGCGGCGGGCGTAAAGGGTTTCCCGATCGGCTTCGGCGCGGACGGCAGTGGCGGTCATGACGGCTCTCCTCATGTTATGCCGCCTAATATACTGCTAATGGCGCAATCGCGTCCGCCGGCGATTCCGTGCTCCGCAATATAGGCACGGAGAAGCTCGCCTTCCGAAACGGCACTGCCGGAACCGCGCGGCTCACTACGGCAGAACCGGCGGGTGATAGGTCAATGTCGACGCGAGGATCCATAGCAGAAATAGCACGAGTGGCACATGAACGATGAATTGCGTGAACGTGTAGCCCACGAGATCACGCGCCTTGAGCCCCAGAACCCCGAGCAGCGGCAGCATCCAGAAAGGGTTGATCAGGTTCGGCAACGCCTCGGCCGCGTTGTAGATCTGCACGGCCCACCCGAGATGGACCTTCAAGTCGATGGCCGCCTGCATTACGTAGGGCACCTCGATGACCCACTTGCCGCCGCCCGAGGGCACGAAGAAACCGAGAATCGCCGAATAGATGCCGATGACTACCGGAAAAGTTTCCGTCGAGGCGATGCCGACGAACAGCGACGCCAGGTAGTGAGACAGCGAGAAGCCGTCGATATTCTTCGCCTCCGTGAGCAGGCTCGCGATGCCGCCGTACAGGGGGAATTGCACCAGGATGCCGGCGGTAGCGGGTACAGCCTTCATCACGGCATCGAGAAATCGCCGCGGGCGCCAGTGCAGCAGCAACCCAAGCATGAAAAACAGAAAGTTGTAGCTGTTCAGGTTCGAAATGCCGACGATGAAACTCTTGCTGCTGAATTCATTCCAGAGCCAGCCGATGCCCAGCGCCGCGATAAGCACGCAGAGGATCGGGCTGTACTCCAGCCATTCGCCAGGGCGCTTGCGCTCGGGCAACGCATCACTTTCGGCGCTGGTGTCGATGCCGAGGTCGGTTGCCGTAAGGGAGCGCGCTTCCGACGGCGCCGAGTAGTAGGCGATTGCAAGCGACACCAGCAGCAGGATGAGGGCCATCAGCATGGACTGCCACGTGAAGATGGTCTCGCTGAATGGAATGACGCCGGTAATGGCGAGGATCGGCTTCGGCAGGCTCGTGGCATTGGCCTGCAGCTGTGCGGCCGACGAGCTGATGCCCAGGGCCCACACCGAACCGAGTCCCAGGTATCCGGCGGCGCCCGCCGCGCGGTAGTCCATTTTGAGGTCGCTCCGGCGCGCGAGCGAGCGGACCAATAGCCCGGCGAATACCAGGCTCAACGCCCAGTTGAGCAGTGAGGTAACCATACTCACCAGCGCCACGTAAGCGATGGCCCCGCGTCCTGTTCTCGGCACAGAGGCCAGCGCGTCGATGAGCTTCTTTACGGGCGGGGAAGTTGCCACCACGTAGCCGATGATCACGATGATCGCCATCTGCATCGTGAAGTTCACCAGGCTCCAGAAGCCCGTGCCGAAGGACACCACCACGTTCTTCGGGCCGGCGCCGATCGACAACGCTCCGGCCGCCACGACCAGCACGGCCAGCGCCGTGAACACGAAGGCATCCGGGAACCAGCGTTCGCTCCACTCGGTGACCGCAAACGCCACGCGCTGGAGCAGTCCCTCGCGCGATCCGCCATCCGGCGACACATCGCCCGCTGCCGGGATCTGCGCACGCGAGGCCGATTCGTCAGACTGTTTCATCGCTGCTCCTGTTCAGTTCTTGTTGGAATCGGAGTGCCGGCTTCGCAAGAACTCTGCGGCCGCGGCGGCAAGCTGAATGTCTCATTACTGCGAAGCCTGAACTCTGCGCGACGCGATAGCGGCAAGTCGATGATACCCAATTCGGACGCGAAGCTACTTTGCAGTCCACCCTGCCGCCATTTGTCTGGGCAGATCGGCGGCATTGGCCCTGGGCATGACGAACGGCTGCGTCTGTTCGTAGGCGCGCGCAGCGCGTAGAACCAGCTTGTCGGCGAATTTATTGCCCACCAGCTGCAACGCGACCGGCAATCCTTCGTCGGTGAATCCGCACGGCACCGCCGCCGCCGGCTGTTGCGACAGATTGAACGGGTAAGTGAACGGCGACCATTCCCACCAGCGGGTGCGGTCGGAACCCGGCGGCACTTCATGCCCGGCTTCGAACGCCGTCACCGCCAGTTGCGGCGTGAGCAGCAGGTCGTAGGTCTGGTGCAGCTGGCACATCCGTCTGGCGAATGCCTCGCGCGCCCGTTCGAGCTTGCGATAGGCGAGCGCATCGAGGCCGGCTCCCGACTCGGCCAGCGCGAGCAGCGGCGGATCGAGCAGTGCACGCTGGCCGGCGCTCATCGGCGCGACCGCCAGCGCAAGCGCAACCGCCCACATCGGTTGCATGATCTCGATTGGATCGTCCAGTCCGAGGTCGACATCCTCGACCTTCGCGCCCATGGATTCGAACAGTTTCGCCCCGCGCTCCACGATGTCGGCGACATCCGGATCGACGCGGGCATAACCCAATGTGCGGCTGTAGGCAATGCGCAATCCTCTGACGCCATCGCCGAGTCCCTCGCGGTAATCGATGTTCAGCGGCGGGGCCTGGTACCAGTCGCGCGCATCCGGCCGCGCGATCACGTTCAGCATCAGCGCCGCATCATCGACGGTGCGTGCGATCGGCCCCTGGTGCCAGAGCGTGCCGGCGGGCGAATGCGGATGGACCGGCACGACGCCGAAGGTCGGTTTGAAACCGAACAACCCGCAAAAGCCCGCGGGAATGCGGATCGATCCGCCACCATCGGTGGCGATGTGCAGAATGCCCATGCCCAGCGCAGCGGCTACCGCGGCGCCGCCGCTGCTGCCGCCGGGGGTCAGGCGCCTGTTCCACGGATTGACGGTGACGCCCGTGAGCGGGCTGTCGGTCACGCCTTTCCAGCCGAACTCCGGCGTGGTGGTCTTGCCGAGAAACACCGCACCCTGTTCTTTCATGCGAGCCACCGGCGGCCCGTCTTCCGTCCACGGCTGGTCCGGATCGATGGTGCGCGAACCACGCAGTGTCGGCCAGCCCTCGGTCACGATGAGGTCCTTCACCGTGGCGGGAACGCCGTCCACGCGTCCGGCCGGCTCGCCGCGCTGCCACCGCGCTTCGGAAGCGCGCGCATCCTTCATCGCACGCGTCTCATCCACCATGACGAAGGCGTTGTAAACCGGATTCAGCATGGCGATGCGGTCGAGCGCCGCCCGCGTCGTTTCGACGGGCGACAGTTTTTTGCTGCGGTAGTGCTCCGTCAGTTCGACGGCGCTTAACGAAAGAATGTCGTCGGACATCTTGCTCCTGCTCCTGCCTGTGCGAATCCAGCAAGCGGCCGCGTGCAGCCAAAGAAATCACGGGTTCCGCGGCGAACATTGCCGCGGAACCCGGACACGTTTCAACGCATCAGGCCTTGCTCTTCATCGCGGCAAGCACGGCTTCGGGCGAGATCGGCATATGCCTCACGCGCGCGCCGACCGCATTGGCGATTGCGTTGGCCACCGCCGGCGCCACGATGGTGGATGCCGGTTCACCCACGCCGGCCGGATGGTGGTTCGACTGGATGATCGTGACATCGATCTCCGGCACCTGCGCCAGCCGGATCGGCTGGTACTCGTGGAAGTTGCTCTGCTCGAAACTGCCGTTCTTCAGCGTCAACTTTTCGGACATGATCTGGCTCGCCCCCCAGAGCGCCGAGCCGCGGATCTGCGCCTCGATGTTCCCTGGGTTCACCGCGATTCCGCAATCCATGGCAATGGTGATTTTGTTGATGCCGAACTTGCCGGTGGCCGGATCGACGGTGACTTCCGCCACCCCGGCCACCCAGGTCGGGCTCTGGCGTTCTTCCGCCGCCGTGACTGCGATGCCCATGCCGGTGTTGGGCGGGAGCGTCTTGGTGCCGTAGCCCGACTTGCCCGCCGCAACGCGCAGGCAATTGGCGAGCCGCAGCGCGCCGCCGACCGTGCCCGACTCATAGACCGGCCACGACCCTTCCTTCGGCCACGGCAGGGAAATCCACAACTGGTCCATGTAGTAATCGGACCCGGTGCCCGGCGCATAGCCGGTGTTGGGAATGCCGCGATTGCCGCCTTTGCCGTTCAACATCGACAGCCGGAACTCGAGCGGATCGCGCCCGGCCGCCCGCGCCACCTCGTCCATGAAGGACTCGACGACGAAGATGTTGTAGGAATTGGACACCGTGCGCAGCGCGCTGGCCTGCACCGCCCACGTGGTGGCCTCGTGGTTCCAGGCACGCACGCGATGGTTCTTCACGTAATACCAGTGATCGCTGCCGCCGATCGACCATTGGTCGATGTCCTGCTTCTTCTCATCCCAGGAATCGAGTTGCAGCCAGTCGGTGCCGCCCTTCTTGCCGACGCCGAAACGCGCGCCCATCCAGCCGCATACGATGTCCTGATTCATCGCGGTGAGTTCGCCGTTCTTGATGCCGGCCTTGACCTTGTGATAGGTCGGCGTGCGCGCGAAGCTGGTGGCGAAATTGGATTCGCGCGTATGGATGAGCTTGACCGGACGGCCGGTTTCCTTGACGCAGTATGCCGCCGCCAGGATATCGTCGTAGTCCTGCTTGCCGCCGAATCCGCCGCCCACCAGATACTGGTGCACGAAGACCTTGATGTCCTCGGGTTTCTTCTTCAGCACATTGGAGAGGTAGCCCGTCAGGGTCATGCGCGCGAAAGACGTACTCTGCGTGCCGACATGGACGTGCCATTCGCCGTTGGTCAGCTGCACCGTGGCGTTCAGCGGCTCCATGGTCGCGTGGCAGACCATGTCGGTGGTGTATTCCACTTCCAGCACTTTCTCGGCTTCGCCGAAACCCTTGTCGACATCGCCTTCGAGCACCCAGTTCGCGCCTTGCTTCTCGTCCTTCGAAAGCTGCTTGTACTGCTCGAGCATTTCCGCCGAACCGAGGTTGGCGTACGGACCCGCGTCCCATTTCACCTTCAACGCTTTCGCCGCCTTCATCGCGGCCGGAAACTTGTCGGCAACGGCAACCACCCAGCCGGTGCATTTGCCCATCGAGTTGTCGATTTTGACCGCTTTTATGAAGCCGGGGATCTTCTTCGCTTCCGAATCGTCGATGCTCAGCACTTTCGACGCATAACGGCTGCGCGGCACAACCAGCGCGCCGTAAGCCATGTTCGGCAGGAAGACGTCGATGCCGTATTTGGCCTTGCCGTTGGTCTTCGCCGGGATATCGAGCGCGGCAAGCGATTTGCCGATGATCTTGTACTGGCTCGGATCCTTCAGCGTGATGCCCTTGAGATCGTCCGGGTAGGCGAACCTGCGGTCGATCTTCACCTTCTGCAGAATCTCGCCGTAGCCCACCGACCTGCCGGAAGCCTTGTCGATCACGCGCCCGGATGCCGCATGGCAGTCCGCGAGTTTGGCATTGAGGAGGCCGGCGCCGGCTTCCACCAGCGCGATGCGGCCTGCAGCGCCGGCGCGCGCGATGCGGTCGAACTCGGTCGTCACGCTGCCGCTGTTGACGGTGTAGGCCAGCCCATAGACGGCGAAGTTCTCCACGCTCTCGAGCGGCGCGTCGAGGCGCACGTCCGCCCAGTCGACTTCCAGCTCTTCGGCGATCACCTGGGCCAGGCCGGTACCAATGTGCTGGCCCATTTCCGCCTTGACGATATGCATTGTGGTCATGCCGTCCGGCGTGATGGTGAACCAGATCGCCGGCGTGAAGGCCGGGGTCGCCATCGCCGCTTCGGCGTTCTTTCCGGACAACAGTGCCGGCATGCCGATGCTGAAGAAGCCGCTGCCGGCAATCACCGTGGACCGGACCAGGAATTGGCGCCGTGTCATTGTCTGCGTTCCGGTTTCAGTCATGATGGGTTTAGCCGTGGTTTTCTCAACCATGATTGCTGCCCTCCTTCATCATGTCGGCGGCGCGATGCACGGCGCCGACGATGCGCGAGTACGTTGCGCAACGGCACAGGTTGCCGTTCATGTGCGTCACGATCTCTTCGCTGGTTGGACTGGGATTGACCGCGAGCAGGGCCGCCGCCTGCATGATCTGCCCCGACTGGCAGTAGCCGCATTGCGGAACCTGCGCTTCGATCCAGGCTTTCTGCACCGGATGCGCATCGGCGGGATCCAGGCCCTCGATGGTGGTGATCACCGCGTTGCTGTCCACATCGGCGAGCTTGACCATGCATGAACGCACGGGCTGGCCGTTCAGGTGCACGGTACAGGAACCGCAGACCCCGAGACCGCAACCGTACTTGGTGCCCGTGAGCCGCAGATCCTCGCGGATGACCCAGAGGAGCGGCGTATCCGGCGGCGAGTCGCTGAAGTAACTTTGACCGTTGATGCTGAGTTGTGGCATGGCTGCGAGACCTCCCTTGCAAGTTACGATGACAAAATGGCCGTTTTGACGATTGGCCAATCCAAAGCGCAACGGTTGCGATCCGCAACGCCGGGCCTTCCCCGGTCCGTCACGGCGTCGCGCCGTTCACCTTACCATTGGGCGGAGCACCCATGACGTTTCAACTCCGCCGCATTGCCCGGGCGCGTGGCGCAAAAGTCGCGAGAGTCTGGATAGCATCTTCCATACCATTGCGACAAGCCGAAAACTCCTGCGGCAAAACAGCGCGCTAGCCGCATGGAACGTACGCGCGCCGGTTTGTTTCCGCGTTGCATTGGTGCCTGCAGCGACGCGACGCACGACCGCTGTGCGCGCTATTGCGTTGCCTGCGCCTTGCGCACCGGAAGCAACAGGCGGCGCGACAGATTGTGGGATTCTTCGAACCCGGAGGACATCCGACCGAAGAAGGAAACGCCGGAGTTCGTTGGTGTGAGACGCAACTCACCCTTTCGGGTGAGACGAGGCTTGCTTCGGATCGCGCTGCGAAGCCGCCAGTTCAGAACTTGACCAGGCCGCGGCGTGCCGCCAGCGCAATCGCCTCGGCGCGGCTGGTGGCGTCGAGTTTGACGAACAGGCTTTTGAGATGGCTCTTCACGGTACTTTCGGTGATGTGCAGCGCCTGGCCGATCGCGCGATTGCTCTTTCCTTCGGCAAGCAGCTTCAGGATCTGTTCCTCGCGCTCGGTCAATTGCTGCTCCTGGACGCGTTGCACGAGCTTTGCCGCGACCTTCGGTTGCAGATAAGCCTCGCCCGCATGCACGGCGCGGATGCAGCCGAACAATTCTTCCGGCTGGACGTCCTTGAGCAGGTAAGCCTTCGCGCCCGCGCGAAGCCCCGCATAGATGTCTTCGTCGTGGTCGAAGGTGGTCAGCACGATGATGCCGGCCCTCGGATCCTCGGCGCGTATGCGCTTGATCGCCTCCACGCCCTCCAGCCTGGGCATGCGCAAGTCCATGAGCACGACATCCGGACGCAGCCGCCGCCACTGCTCGATCGCCTCCTCGCCGTCGCCTGCCTCGCCGGCGACGGTGATGTCTTCTTCCATGTTGATGATCGCCGCGAGCCCACGGCGCACCAGGGACTGGTCTTCCGCGATGAGCACGCGGATGCGTCTGGTTTCCGGCCTGGTCCCCGTGACGGATGCGGGCGGATGCGGAATCGCTTCCTTCATCGAAGCACGCTGCGCGGGATGACGGTTTCGACCCGGCTGCCTTGCGCCGGACTGCTGCTGACGAGCAGCCGCGCGCCGATGCTCTGCGCGCGCTCGCGCATTCCGAGCAAGCCGAACCCGTCATGGTGGGCACGCGGGTCGAAGCCGACACCGTCATCGGCAATGGACAATGTCACCGCATCCGGGCCGAACACCAGGTTGACTTTCACGTGCTGCGCTTTCGCATGCTTGAGGACGTTGGTCATGCCTTCCTGCGCGATACGCAGCAGCTCGCTTTCGACCTCGCCCGGCAGCGCGACCTTCTCGCCTTGCGTCGAGAAGTGCGTATGCAGGGTGCCGCTCGCCTCGACTCTGCGCAGCAGCGCGCCGAGCGCGTTGGTCAGGTCGGCGCGCTGCAAAGCTTCGGGCCGCAGCGCGCGCACCGACAGCCGCGCTTCCTCCAGCCCGGCCTGGGCCAGCTGGCGCGCGTGCTCGATGTGCTCGAGGGCGGGCTCGAGATTGTCTTTCTTCAGCGTGCGCGTGGCCGCTTCCAGGTTCACCAGGACGCCGGTAAAACCCTGCGCCAGGGTATCGTGGATGTCGCGGGCGATGCGGTTGCGCTCTTCGAGGACGGCCGCCTGGCGCGCCTGCTCTCCCAGCCTTGCCATCTGCACGGCGAGCGTCGCCTGCCCGGCCAGTGCCTCGGCGATGTACAACTTGCTCTCCAGTTCCTTCGATTCGCTCTTGCTGCTGCGCACGCAGATCCAGCCGACCGCTTCCTTGCCGAGCATCATCGGTACGGTGAGCAGCGTGTGCACGCCGAGCGAATTGATATAGGCACGATTTTCCTCCGGCATGCCGCCGACTTCGCCGGAAAGCACGTAGGTTTCGGCGCGCGCCATGGGAAAGGTCGATACCGGCCTGCCGCCGGCGGGCAGCGGATGCAATACCGCGGGATGCTGCGATTGCGCGGCGGGAATGATGCGGGAATCGAGATATTCCAGGTGCAGGCGGATCGAACTGGTTTTCGCGTCGGGAAACCAGAGCGTGCCGCCCACACCCTGCAACTGCTGCACCGTGACCTTGAGCACGTGGCCCAGGAACTTGTCGAGGTTGGATTCAGCCGCGAGAAAATTCAGCGACTGGATCAGCATTTCCGACTGGCCGCGCGCGAGTTCGGCGACCATCCGATGCTGTACGACCTCCTGTTCGAGAAGCCGGTTGGATTCTTCGATTTCGCGCAGACGCTGCGCAGAGTCCGCCGCCGTCTCTTCGCGTGCCGCGACCCTGTCGATTGCCGGCTGCCCCGCTTCCACCACGACTCAGGCCTTTTTCATTTTCCGGGCGAACTTGGCCCTGAACTTGGCCACCTTGGGTGCCACGACGAACTGGCAATAAGGCTGGTTCGGATTGTTCTCGAAATATTCCTGGTGATATTTTTCGGCAACGTGGAATTGCACGGCCGGTGTGACTTCGGTAACGAGCTGGGACGAAAAGGCCTTGTCCGCCGTGAGTTCCGCGATTATTTTTTCGGCTTCGGCTTTCTGTTCGGGCGAATGATAGAAGATCGACGAGCGGTATTGCGTGCCGACGTCGTTGCCCTGGCGGTTCAGCGTGGTCGGATCGTGAATGACGAAGAATACTTCAAGCAGGTCGCGAAAACTCAGGACTTTGGGATCGAAGGTGACCTGCACCACCTCGGCATGTCCGGTGTCGCCATCGCACACGTCGCGATAGGTCGGCTTCGGCGTTTGCCCGCCCATGTAGCCCGATTCGACGCTCTCGACCCCTTCGAGCCGGTCGTATACCGCCTCCAGGCACCAGAAGCAGCCGCCCGCCAGCGTGGCAACTTCCTTGTCCGATTGACCTTGAGCCTGTCCCATGCAACCTCCGCGATTTCCGCCTCACAGTGTAGCGGTACCGCAGTCCGTCGGGGAAGCAGGCACACCCCTACCGGATTGCCGCCTTGGCGCGATAAGAGGAGTCGGCACGCCCGCCGAGTTCGGTTGAAACCCGGCCGTTCGTTCCAATGACTTCCCGGTAAGCATTCGCGAGCCGCCCAGCCAGCGCGGCCGCATTCCACTCGGCGGCATAGGTGCGGCCTTCGGCGCCCAGATGCGCACGCAGCGCGGGATCCTTCACCAGCTTTGCGATATTGCGGGCGAAATCGGCCTCGTTGTCCTCCGGTACCAGCGCGCCTCGCTTCGACCCGACGATGTCGCGCGTGCCCATGACCGCGGTGGAAATCACCGGCACGCCCAGCGCCATTGCTTCCAGCAGCACCAGGCCCTGTGTTTCGGTGCGCGAAGCAAATACGAAGGCATCGGCGGCCCGGTAACAGTCGGGCAGCGCGGTGCGCCTGTCGAGATAACCGACGAAGAGCACATGGTCCTTCAGGTTGCGTTTCGCGACGAGCGTCTTGAGTGAGGCCAGCGCCGGGCCTTCGCCGGCGATGGTCAGCAGCAGGTCGGGAACATCGGCAAGTGCGAGTTCCAGCGCGCGCAGGAGAAAGTCGATGTTCTTTTCAAAAGCCACCCGGCCGACGAACAGCAACATCGGCCGGCTCTTTTCAATGCCGTGACGAATGCGGAAAGCGTCGCCGTCGCCCGCGGAAAATTCCGCCATCGGGATGCCCGTCGGGATCACATGCATCGGTGCCTGCACGCCGTATTCGGCAAGTTTGTCGCGCATCGCAGACGACGGCACGATCAACGCGTTCATGCGGTTGCATTGCTTGCGGGAAAAACGGCGCGACAAAGCGCGCAATACGCTCTTGGGCACGACCGGCACGTAGTGGAACAGATACTCCTCGAAAAAGGTGTGGTAGGTCTCCACTCGCGGCAAGCCGAGCGCATCGGCGATCTCGATGCCGAGATAGTGAGCGACGAACGGGGTCTGGATGTGGACTAGGTCGTACCGTTTTTCACGCAAACGCGGCAGCAGCGCGCGCACCTCGCGCGGTTTCATCATGCGGTCTTCGGGATCGAGCGGAACGAAACGGGAGGCCACGCGCAAAGTGTGGCTGTCCTCGGCATATTGCGCCGGATAGGCGGGCGCAATCAGGTCCACTTCGTGGCCGAGATCGGCAAGTTCGCTTCGGAAAGTCTGGATCGATGTCGATACGCCGTTGACCCGCGGGAAGTACACATCCGAGATCATCAGGACATTCATCGTTTCCCCTGGCTGGTTGAAATGTTGCAAGTCTATGGGAGAAATATGACAGGCATGAGATGCGTCATGCGAACACGCCGGCAGTACCGCAAAACTGTCATAATTGGCTATCAGAACAAGAAGATAAAACATGATCGGATTGCTGCAGCGGGTGACCGAAGCCCATGTGGAGGTCGATGGAAGCCGCATCGGCACCATTGGCCCGGGTCTGCTGGTGCTTGCCTGTGCGGAACGCGGCGACAGCGAATCCGAGGCGGCGCGGCTGGTCGAACGCCTGCTCGACTATCGGGTGTTTGCCGACGTCAACGGCAGGATGAACCTGAGTTTGCGCGACGTGCGCGGAGGCTTGTTGCTGGTGCCGCAGTTCACGCTCGCCGCAGATACGAAAAAAGGCACACGGCCAAGTTTCACTCCCGCCGCGCCCGCTGAAGAGGGCAAACGGCTGTTCGAGCATATGCTGGCTTGTGCCCGCTCCGCCCATGCGCCGGTGGCCAGCGGGGAATTCGGCGCGCACATGCACGTTTCGCTGGTAAACGACGGACCCGTGACCATCTGGCTGCAGGTCAGCGCGCAGCCGGCGGACCGGGTGTAAGCAGAATGATGGTGCGCGCGTGAGACAATAACAAGCTTAGGTAAGCCGGCGCCTGGAAAGCGCAGATAAAAAATGTCGATGCATTCGAATTCCCAAGGACCCGTGCCGCGCGTGCTGCTGGTGGACGACGCGCCCGACAATCGCCTGTTGATGTCGCTCTATCTCAGGCGTTCCGGCGTGGAGATCCTGACCGCGCGAAACGGGGAAGAGGCCCTCCAGATCGCGGCCTCGATGCTGCCGGACCTGGTAGTGCTCGATCTGACGATGACCGGAATGTCGTGCTACGAAGTCTGCAAGCGCATCAAATCCAATCCGGCCACGTCGATGACCCCGGTCGTGTTCCTGATTTCGACCGACGAGCGCGAAGAGCGCATCAAGGGCTTGCAGGTCGGAGCGGATGATTTCTTCAGCAAACCGATCCAGCGGGACGAGTTCCTGGTCAGGGTCAAATCGCTGGTAAACGGCTACCAGGCGCGCAAACAGCAGGCAGCCGCACCGGTATCGGCCGAGCCCGACGGCGATGGCGCGCGCGACGACTACGGCCACCTCAGGTCGCGCAAGCTGATGGACAGGATACTCACCACACCCGGCGTGCCAGGAAATCCCCAGGTGGGTTATCAGAACCGCTTACCTGCGTGGCTTTACCCGCATGGCGGAAAAACTTCAGCCCACTCAAGTCGTGCTGCTGCTCAACGAATATTTTTCGCTGCTGACCGACGTGGCCTACCGGCACAACGGCGTGATCTTCAACATGGCGGGCGACAGCCTGCTGGTCGGATTCAACGTGCCCTTCGAGCAGCCGGATGCCGCCGAACGCGCGATCAAGTGCGGCAATCAGATGCTCGCCGACTTCGACGCTATGTCCGTCGAATGGCGTGCCCGGCACGGGCTGGAGACCGGCCTGGGGATCGGCGTGAACAAGGGCGAAGTGGTGGCGGGCAACGTCGGCTCGTCCGCCTACTCCAATTTCACCATCATCGGCGACGCGGTGAATATCGCTTCACGCCTCATGCAACGTGCCCGCGCCGGTGAACTGCTGTTGTCGGATCGCGTCATGGATGGGCTCAAAACGACGCAGTACTTCATGGAAGCCCTGCCGCTGCCACCGCTGACCCTGCGCGGCAGGACGGAGCCGATCGGCCTGTACTGCATCCCCTACAAGGGCCGCATCGACGCCCGGTCGTAGCCGATGACGCTAACCGAGCTGCGCTATGTCGTTGCGGTGGCGCGCGAGAAGCATTTCGGTCGCGCCGCAGAGGCCTGCTTCGTCAGCCAGCCGACCCTGTCCGTCGCCATTCGCAAACTGGAGGAAGATCTCGGCGTCGTCCTGTTCGAGCGCGGTCCCGGGGATGTGGCCATCACGCCCGTCGGCGTGCGCATCGTCGAGCAGGCGCGGCACGTCGTAGAGCAAGCCGCTGCAATCCGGGAGATCGCGCAGCAGGGCAAGGACCCGCTCAACGAACCGCTGCGCCTTGGCGCGATTTACACGATCGCCCCGTACCTGCTGTCGCACCTGGTCAAGCAGTTGCACAAGCGCGCGCCGAAAATGCAGGGCTGGGGAGCTCGACGTCATTGTCGCAGCGCTGCCAATCGATCCTGCGGGGCTGATGGTCCAGCCGCTCTATGACGAGACTTTCCAGGTTGCGGTGTCGGCGGACCACCCGTGGGCCGGACGCAAACGCATTTCTGCCGAAGACCTGGCCAGGCAACCCCTGTTGTTGCTCGGCAGCGGGCATTGCTTCCGCGACCATGTGCTCAATGCCTGTCCCGCGCTGAAGCGCGGCGCCGCCGCTCCCGGCTCTCTGCAGCAGACCGTGGAAGGCAGTTCGCTGGAAACCATCCGCCACATGGTTGCATCCGGTGTGGGCATCACGGTGCTGCCCAGTACCTCGATCAACCCGGCCGAGAAAAACGGCATGTTGCGTTACGTTCCTTTCACGCGCCCCATTCCCGATCGCCGCGTGGTCATCGCCTGGCGCAAGAACTACCCACGCATCGGTGCCATCGACCTCGTGCGCCAGAGCATCCTTTCTTCTGCCCTGTCCGGCGTCAGCTTCCTCGACGTCCCGACACGCGGCTGAAATCCCATCGATAGCTGCCGGCTATCGTATTGATAAGAACAATTCATTGGATCAATTGTCGGGCCGCACCTAGGATTCTCCCAACGCGTCCTTTCCCGGGCGCAAACAAGCCGAGGAGAAGCCGATGCGCATCCGCTATGTCCTTCTGATGCAAATCATCAGCCGCAAGCTCGCCGAGCTGCCGCTGGTCTGGTAACGGAATTTTTCAATCTGACAAGGAGACAGGCAATGACCGCCCAGCAAAATCTCACCACTTCCGCCGGCGTCCCGGTGGGCGACAAACAGAATTCGCTTTCCACAGTTCCGCAGAGGTAGAGAAACCATGTCAAACGAAGCCAAGTGCCCGTTCAATCACACCGCCGGCGGCGGTACGTCGAATCGCGACTGGTGGCCGAACCAGCTGCGGCAGGATCTCCTGCACCAGCATTCCTCGAAGTCCGATCCGATGGGCGAGAACTTCGACTACGCGAAGGAGTTCAACAGCCTCGACCTGGCGGCCGTGAAGAGGGATCTCGCGGCGCTGATGACCGATTCGCAGGACTGGTGGCCCGCGGATTTCGGTCATTACGGTCCGCTGTTCATCCGCATGGCCTGGCACAGCGCCGGCACTTACCGCACCGGCGACGGCCGCGGCGGCGCCGGCAGGGGCCAGCAGCGCTTCGCCCCGCTCAACAGCTGGCCCGACAACGTCAGCCTCGACAAGGCGCGCCGCCTGCTCTGGCCGATCAAGCAGAAGTACGGCCGGAAGATCTCCTGGGCCGACCTGATGATCCTCACCGGCAACGTCGCGTTGGAAACGATGGGCTTCAAGACCTTCGGCTTCGCCGGCGGCCGCGCGGACGTGTGGGAGCCGGATCAGGATGTCTATTGGGGTGCTGAGAAAACCTGGCTGGAAGGCGACGAGCGCTACTCCGGGGAGCGTGATCTGGAGAATCCGCTCGCGGCCGTGCAGATGGGCCTGATCTACGTGAATCCGGAAGGCCCGAACGGCAACCCGGACCCGATCGCCGCGGCGAAGGACATCCGCGAGACCTTCGCCCGCATGGCGATGAACGACGAAGAGACCGTCGCACTGATCGCAGGCGGCCACACCTTTGGCAAGACCCACGGCGCCGGCCCCGCGACCCATGTGGGCATCAATCCGGAAGCGGGCGACATCGAGGCGCAGGGCTTCGGCTGGAAGAACAGCTTCGGCACCGGCAAGGGCGGTGACGCGATCACCAGCGGCCTGGAGGTCACCTGGACCACCACGCCGGCGAAGTGGAGCAACGACTTCTTCAAGCACCTGTTCGATTACGAATGGGAGCTGACCAAGAGCCCGGCCGGCGCGCACCAGTGGCGGCCGAAGAACGGCGCAGGTGCCGACACGGTACCGCACGCCCACGACAAGTCGAAGCGCATCGCACCGTCGATGTTGACCACCGACCTCTCGCTGCGCTTGGACCCGGCGTACGAAACGATCTCGCGGCGTTTCATGGAAAACCCGGACCAGTTCGCGGATGCGTTCGCGCGCGCATGGTTCAAGCTGACCCACCGTGACATGGGTCCGCGCGCGCGCTATCTCGGGCCGGAGGTGCCGAAGGAAGAACTCATCTGGCAGGACCCGATTCCCGCGGTCAATCACAAGCTGATCGACGCACAGGACATTGCTGCGCTCAAGGGCAAGGTCCTGGCTTCGGGACTGACGGTATCGCAACTGGTTTCGACGGCCTGGGCGTCGGCCTCCACCTTCCGCGGCTCCGACAAGCGCGGCGGCGCGAACGGCGCGCGCATTCGCCTCGCGCCGCAGAAGGAATGGGAAGTCAACCAGCCCGCGCAATTGGCGAAAGTGCTCAAGGCGCTGGAGGGCATCCAGGGCGAGTTCAACAAGGCGGCGCCGGGCGGCAAGAAGGTTTCGGCTGCCGATCTGATCGTGCTGGCTGGCTGCGCCGGCGTCGAACAGGCCGCGAAGAACGCCGGCGTCAACGTGACGGTGCCCTTCGCGCCGGGCCGCATGGACGCCTCGCGGGAGCAGACCGACGTCGAGTCCTTCGCCGTGCTCGAACCGGTCGCCGACGGCTTCCGCAACTACCGCAAGGGCAAGTACGTCATCCCGGCCGAGGCGTCGCTGGTCGACAAGGCACAGCTGCTGACGCTGACCGCGCCCGAGATGACAGTGCTCATCGGTGGCATGCGCGTGCTCAACACCAACGTCGGGCAGTCCAAACATGGCGTATTCACCAAGCGGCCGGAAGCGCTGAGCAACGACTTCTTCATCAATCTGCTCGACATGGGCACGGAGTGGAAGGCCACGTCGGACGCGAAGGACGTGTTCGAAGGGCGTGATCGCAAGACGGGCGCGGTCAAGTGGACCGGCACTCGCGTCGATCTGGTCTTTGGCTCCAACGCTGTGCTTCGCGCCCTGGCGGAGGTTTATGGCAGCTCGGACGCGCAGGCGAAGTTCATCCAGGACTTCGTCGCGGCCTGGACCAAGGTGATGAACCTCGACCGCTTCGACCTGGCGTGACCGCAAAGGCCACGCCTTGAAGGTCTTCGCCAGCCAGGCATGGCCACCGCGACGGTTGCCGCCGAAAAGCGGCTGAACGACGGCACGTTCCCGACCCGCCATCCCTGGCGGCGGGGACGGCTCCGCGCCCACCGTTGCGGCGCGCTCAGACCTTCAGCGTCTTCTTCAACTCCGGCGGATTGACGAAGGTCTTCAGGAAACTTTCCTCCGAGCCGCTGCCGTATTTCAGGCCGGCTTCCTTGATGGCCGAGTCCGGCACCTTGTCCAGCGGCGTGTAGAACGGATGATGGTGCTCGACGTAGGGATTGTTGCGCGCAGCGTTATAGCAGAACAGGACCGTCCAGCGCCGGTTCGGCGAGCGATTCTGGTCGGAGCGGTGCAACGTATTGCAGTGGAAGAACAGGCCGTCGCCCGGTTCCATTTCGGCGTACACGGTTTCGAGCTGCTTGAGCGCCTGCTCGACGCGAACCGGCTCCGCGCCGACCTGGCTGCCCTGGATGACGCCGTGGTCGATGCGCCCGAGCAGGTGGGAACCGCGCACCACTTGCAGGCAACCGTTTTCCTTCGTGCATTTGTCCAACGCCACCATCACGCTGGCCATCAGGGGAAACAGGCAACCGTTGTTGTACCAATAGCCATAGTCCTGGTGCCATTCCCAGGCACCGCCTTCGAACGGATCCTTGGCGGTAAGTTTCGAGTGGTAGTGGTAGACCTCCCCGCCGAGAAGCGACTCCATCGTATCGACGATACGATGGCTGCGCGCGGCCAGGCCATAGACGCTGTCGCCAGGATGGTTCCAGAGCACCATCTTCGTCGCCAGCCCCTGCGCATCGTTGCGGTTGTAAAGATTGCCGCGTACCTGAGGATCGGTTTCCATCGCCTTCTGCAGCAGAACCGCCTCTTCGGGATCGAACAGGCCGCGCACCATGACAAAACCGTCGCGGTCATAAGCAGCTCGCTGCTCGGGTGTGAGTACCGATTGATTCATTGTGTCTCCTGGATCGGATTCGTGCGCCGGTCCGATGAACGAACAGCGGCTAATAATAAAGGCTTCGCGATTCTAGCCAACACGGTTGTGCCGCACCAGTCCACTTGCGTCATTACTGGAACGGGCACAGGCTCATCCGCGGTGCAGCATGTGCCCGGCCTGAAGCGCCGCATAGCGTGTGGCAGAATGCAGCCGATACCAAGAACGATTGGAGGAACCCGATGAAGCGTTTCGATCCTGTCACCCAGGCCCGCATCGATCTGACTGCCGCGTTGCGTTCGGCTGCACGCATGGGCCTCAATGAGGGTGTCTGCAATCATTTCAGCCTGGAGATGCCCGGCGACCCCACAAAGTTTCTGATCAACCCGCAGGGCTTCCATTGGTCGGAACTCACGCCGGCGGATCTGATGGTCGTCGATGAGAACGGCGTGGTCGTCGAGGGCAAGCATAAAGTCGAACCCACTGCGTTCTTCATCCATGGCCGCATCCATCTCGGCAAGCGCAAGAAATGCGTCCTGCACACGCACATGCCTTTCGCGACGGCGCTGACCTTGCTCGACGGCGGCGAACTGGATGTGTACGCCAACCAGAGCGCGATGCGGTACTACGGACGCATCGGCTATGACCGGGAATATGGCGGCGTGGCGCTTGCCAACGAGGAGGGCGACCGCATCAGCAACGCACTGGGAAACAACAGCGTGGTGTTCATGCAGCACCACGGTGTGATCGTGTGCGGCGACAACATGGCCCATGCATTCGACGACCTCTACTATCTCGAACGCTGTTGCATGGTGCAGGTTCTGGCGCAGAGCACGGGCGGAAAACTCAAACGCGTGGCCGAAAAGATGGTTGCCGAGGTTGCCAAGCAGATCGAGAGCGAGCGCCAGCAATCGATCCTTCACTTCGAGGCGCTGAAACGATTGCTGGATCGCAACGAGCCGGGCTGGTCGCGGCTCACCTGATCCAGCGGTAGTCGCAAACCATCGTGGCGCGGCCGGGCGAAGCCCGCGCCGCAGCGCACGTATCCGAATATCCCGGGAGAAAACGTGCCGCCAGTTTCCGAACTTCGCATTGCCGTACTGCCGGGCGATGGCATCGGCATCGAAGTCATGGATGCCTGTCTTGAAGTTCTCGACGCCCTTTCCCTGAAAACGGGACCTATCCGCTTCGCATGGAACCGGCTGCCAGGCGGCGCCATCACCTATCGCGAAACCGGGACCGCCCTGTCCGACGAAACGATGAAGGAACTCGGCAACGCCGACGCGATCCTGTTCGGCGCGATGGGCATGCCCGACATTCGTTATCCCGACGGCACTGAAATTGCCCCGCAACTGGACATTCGCATCGAGTACGAGTTGTATGCCGGCGTGCGGCCGATCCGTTCCCTGCCCGGCACGGTCGGCCCGTTGAGAGATCACCGCTGCGCGCAGATCGATCTGGTGATTTTACGGGAGCAGACGGAGGGTTTGTACTACTCGCGCGGGCGCGGCGTGATGCAGGATGCCGATACCGCGCTCGACACGATGCGCATCACGCGCGCCGGCTGCGAACGTGTTTTCGATTACGCATTCCGGTTGGCGGCACAGCGACGCAAGCGCGGACGGCCCGGCAATGTTACCTGCGTCGACAAGGCCGGGGTATTGAAGTCATACGCCTTCATGCGCAGCCTGTTCGAGCAACGCTCCGCAAACTTTCCCGGATTCAAAGCCGACTGCGCGAACATCGATGCCACGGCACTCAATCTTCTGCTCAAACCGTGGGCCTTCGATGTGATCGTGACCGAGAACATGTTCGGCGACATCCTTTCGGACCTGGCTGCCGGTTTGATCGGCGGCATGGGCTTCGCTCCTTCCGGCGACATCGGCGACCGCCACGGCATGTTCCAGCCCTGTCACGGCACTGCGCCCGATATCGCCGGCACCGGAAAGGCCAATCCCACTGCAATGTTCCTGTCGGCCGCCATGATGCTCGAATGGCTGGGTAATCAAAACGGCGTCGGGCGATTGTCGGAAGCAGCCGATTTATTGGATAGCGCCGTGCGAACCGCATTTGCCAAAGGAACCCTGCGGCCTTATGAATTCGGCGGAAGCGATGGCACGGCGGCGATTACGCGTGCCGTGCTGGCCGGGATATCGCAAGCCTGATGGCGGTGGAGCCGCGCGTATTCATCGAGTCGCGCAATCAGATCGGTGAGAGTCCGGTTTGGAGCGCCCGGGAAAAGGCGTTGTACTGGGTCGATGTTGACGGTGGATCGATTCACCGCTGGCGCGACGATGACAAATCGATGCGGAAATGGGAAGTGGGGGAGCCCGTTGGTTGCATAGGGCTTCGCCAACGCGGCGGACTGGTCGGCGCGCGCCGGTCGGGATTCTTTTTTCTCGACGTCGCGACCGGACACATCACGCCAATCGCCGATCCGGAAGTGGATCTGCCGGATAACCGCTTCAACGACGGCAAGGTCGACCGGCGCGGGCGCTTCTGGGCCGGAACGCGCAATTTCGTCGACACCGAAAAGGCGACGGGTTCGCTCTATCGCCTGGATGCGGATCTTTCCGTGCACCGCATGGAACAAGGCTTGCGCTGCCCGAACGGGATGGCATGGAGTCCCGACGACAAGCTAATGTACTTGTGCGATACATGGGCTCGCAGAATCTACGTCTACGATTTCGACATCGACGACGGCTTCCCCGGCAGCAGACGCCTGTTTGCGCAGTTGCAGGAGAGCGAAGGATTTCCCGATGGCCTGACCGTGGACGCTGAGGGGTTTGTCTGGAATGCGCACTACAACGGCTGGCGCATCACCCGCTATGCGCCCGATGGCACGGTCGATCGCGTCATTCGCATGCCGGTACAGCATGTCACCAGCCTAACGTTCGGCGGTCCGGGGTGCGACACGCTTTTCACGACCAGTGGATCATTGCGATTGAGCGAAGAGCAGCGCCTCCTCCAGCCCCTTGCGGGAGACGTCTTTGCAATCGAAACGGCGGTGCAGGGCATCTCGGAACCACAGTTCGCCGCTTGACCGCGGGACCGCCGCCCCGTTGA
>WNFM01176398.1_pt2 | contig 30779 bp, 34 predicted proteins | sample 5400271 | NCBI WGS metagenome assembly WNFM01 (sample SAMN13153352, study PRJNA577476) | soil metagenome | isolation source: 60 cm saprolite on Douglas fir-dominated hillslope | place: USA:California | collected 2013-09-17 | reverse complement strand
CAAGGCCGGGCACGACGTGGTCCCGCTCGTCACCCCGGGGGCGCAGCGCTTCGTGACCGAGGAGACCTTCCTCGCACTCGCGCGCCGGCCGAAGAACGAGGACGTCTACCCGCACCTGACGCGGGCCGATCTACTCGTCGTCGCGCCGTGCACCGCGAACACCCTGGCGAAGCTCGCCCAAGGCATCGCCGACAACGTCCTCAGCGAAGCGGCCCTCGCCCACCGCGGGCCTGTCCTTGTCGCGCCCGCGATGAACCCGCGCATGTGGCAGAGCCCCGCGACGCGCGCCAACGTGGAGACGCTCAAGGCGCGCGGCATCGAGCTCATCGGCCCCGACGAAGGCGAGATGGCCGAGGGCGAGTGGGGGGTCGGCCGCCTCGCCGGGCCCGCAGAGATCGCCGCACGGATCGAGCAGCTGCTCGCGCCCGGCTCGCTCGCCGGTCGCCGCGTCCTTGTCACCGCCGGCGGCACACGCGAGCCGGTCGACAGCGTCCGCTTCGTCGGCAACCGCTCGTCGGGCCGCATGGGCGTCGCGCTCGCCGAGGAGGCCCGCCGCCGCGGCGCCGAGGTGATCGTGCTCGCCGCGAACCTCACGGTTGAAGTTCCTTACGGGATCGAGACGATCCCGACCCCGACGGCCGAGTCGATGCGCGACGCGGCGCTCGCGCTGCCGGACGTCGACGTGCTGCTGCTCGCTGCTGCCGTGGCCGACTACCGCCCGGCCGAGGCGCTCGCCGGCAAGCGCACGAAGGACGGGCAGGGCTGGACGCTCGAGCTCGAGCCGACGGACGACATCGCGAAGGCACTGGGCGAGCGCAAGCGCGCCGGCCAGGTGCTCGTGGCGTTCGGCGCCGAGCACGGCGAGGAGGGGCTCGAGCGAAAGCGCGCGATGCTCGAGACGAAGAACGCAGACCTGGTCGTCTTCAACGACGTCGGCCGCTCGGACATCGCGTTCGACAGCGTCGACAACGAGGTCGTCCTGATCTCGCGGGAACGTGAACGCGCGGTGCCAAAGGCGGCGAAGGCCGCGGTTGCCGTAGCGATCCTGGACGAGGTCGAGAGGCTGCTCCCGTAGACGCGGTCGTCATGGCCGCCGGCGAGGGGACGCGCCTCCGGCCGATCACGGAGCGCTGGCCGAAGCCGGTGCTGCCGATCGACGGTAAGCCCGTCGTCGTCACGCTCGTGCACGAACTTGCCGCCGCCGGTTGCGCGCGGATCGTGGTCGTGACGGGTCATCTCGCTGGGCAGGTCGAGGCGCTGCTCGCGCCGCTGCCCTACGACATCCGCTTCGTCCGCCAGCCGCCGGGGCAGGGCTCGGCCGACGCCGTGCTGCGCGCAGGCGCGACGCCGCCGTACCTCGTAGTTGCGGCCGACACGGTGTTCGCCGAGGGCGACCTCGCGCAGTTCGCGCGCGCTGCTGCCGGATTCGACGGCGCGGTTGCTCTCCACGGTCAGGTGCGCACGCCACTCTGGCTGGTCGGGGCGCGCGTGCACCGTTTCCTCGACCCGCTTCCCGGTAAAGCGCCCTACGAGTTGCAGGACGTGTTCAGGAACGCGACCGACGCCGGAGCGGAGGTGTCTGCTATCCAGGTGGGGCGCACCCGCGACCTCACCCACCCGGCCGACCTGGTGCGCGAGAACTTCCCGTACTTACGATGAGCGATGCGTACCACCATTTCCGCGAAGGCCAGAAGCGGCTCCGCACAGGGATGACCGCACAGGCGACCGTGCCACTCGAGAAGGCGAAGAAGCTCGAGCCCGGGAAAGCCTCGATCCGAGAGGCGCTCGGGATCGCGTACTTCCGCCTCGCGCGCTGGCAGGAGGCGGAAGTTGAGTTCCGGACGATCGTCGAAGAGCTCGAGCCGACCGACGACTACGCGCACTACGCACTCGGCCGCGCGCTCGAACAGCAGGGCAAACAGGCCGAGGCGAACGGGCACTACAAGCTCGCGAGCTCGATGAAGCCGGGCTCCGAGACCTACGCGGCGCGGATCAAGGACCTCGAGGGCGACCGCGAAGCAGACGCGGGCTGATGCGAGCCGTCATCCAGCGGGTCTCCCGGGCGTCATCGACGCCCGGCGGCTCGATCGGCCCGGGCCTCTGCGTGCTCGTCGGCGTGGCCGAGGGCGACGACGAGGCCGCCGCGGTGCGCCTGGCGGAGAAGGTGGCCCGCCTGCGGATCTTCGAGAACGATGAGGGCAAGTTCGACCGCTCGCTCCTCGACACGGGCGGCGAGGCCCTGGTCGTGAGCCAGTTCACCCTGCTGGCGGACACCGCGAAGGGCAACCGCCCGAGCTTCTCCGGCGCAGCCCGGCCCGAAGTGGCCGAGCCCGTCTACGAGCGGGTCGTGCAGGCGCTCCGCGACCTCGGCATTCGGGTCGCGACAGGCGCCTTCGGTGCCCGGATGTCGGTCGAGCTCGTGAACGACGGCCCGGTCACGATCGTCCTGGAATAAGGCCGATTCTGGTACCCTGCAACCAACATTTCGGTGGGTTCGAAGTGGGCGCGCGGCGCCCATTTTTGTTGATGGGGGTAGTTCGCACGTGGCAACGGCTCAGCTCCAGAAAGAACGACAGCTTCAGCGTGACGTAGCGCGCCTCGTCGAGGACGCGGTTCCAGGTGTGGAGGTGCTGGCTCTCGAGTTGACCGGCAAGGAACGGTTTTGCGTGTTCGTCGACCACGCCCAAGGCGTCGACCACGCGTTGTGTGTACGGGTGACGGAAACCCTGCGGGACTACCTCGACGAATACAGCGTCGAGGTCTCCTCACCGGGCTTCGAGCGTCCACTCCGAACGAAAGAGCATTTCGAGCGCGCGGTCGGGCAGGCCGTGCGCGTCAAGACCGAGACAGGCCGCGCACGCGGCGAAGTCGTCTCCGCCGGGGAGAAGGTCGTGCAGATCGAGAATGGAAACGGACCCGTGGAGATCTCGTACGACCAAATCGTGCGGGCCAATGTGATCGATGAAGGGACGCCGTTCGCGAGATCGAGCGCGAGAAGGGCATCGAGAGCGGGACGCTCGTCGCCGCGCTCGAGGACGCGCTGCTTGCGGCGTACAAGAAGACGCCGGGCGCAGCCCGGCACGCAACCGTGGTCCTCGACGACAAGGGCGACTTCCGCGTCTTCGCGATCGAGATCCCGGAGGACCTGGAGGTGCGCCTGCTCGAGGAAGCACGCGAGCGCGCTCTCGACGACCTCGAGCGCATCGAGGAAGAGACCGGCGAGAAGAACCACACACTGCTTTCCGACGACGATCTCGAGATCGACTGGACGCAGGTCCCGGACAGCGAGGTGAACCGGGAGGACGTGACGCCGGACAACTTCGGCCGCATCGCCGCGCAGACTGCGAAGCAGGTCATCCTGCAGCGGATCCGCGAGGCGGAGCGCGAGATGATGTACGACGAGTACATCGACCGCGTCGGCGAGGTCGTCACCGGCATCGTCCAGCAGACCGGCGACCGCCGGAACATCCTCGTCGACCTCGGCAAGGTCGAGGCACTGCTGCCAGGCCCGGAGCAGGTCGACGGTGAGCGCTACGAGCAGGGCTCGCGCATCAAGGCGGTGATCCGCGAGGTCCGAACCGGCACGAAGGGCCCGCAGGTGATCCTCTCGCGCCGCGACCCCGAGCTGATCAAGACGCTGTTCGAGCTCGAGGTGCCTGAGATCGCCGACGGCCTCGTCGAGATCCGGGGCGTCGCTCGGGAGCCGGGCTACCGGTCGAAGATCGCTGTCGAGTCGCACGCGCAGGGTGTCGACCCGGTCGGTGCGTGCGTCGGCCCGCGTGGCTCGCGCGTCCGCATGGTCGTCTCGGAGCTCCGCGGCGAGAAGATCGACATCATCCCGTGGAACAACGAGCCGGCGCGCTTCGTCGCGAAGGCGCTGTCGCCCGCCCGCGTGCGCGAGGTCTACCTCGACGACGAGGGCAAGGAGGCGACCGTTGTCGTCCCCGACGATCAGCTCGCACTCGCGATCGGCAAGGAAGGCATGAACGCGCGGCTCGCCGCGCGCCTCACCGGCTGGAAGATCGACATCACCTCCGACTCCGAGTTCGCGCAGCAGGAGGCCGACGCGGCTTTCGGCGGCGGCGAGCCCGGCGACGAGAACGACGTCTCCGGCCGCTGCGCAGCAGTCCTGTCGAACGGCAAGCGCTGCCCGAACGGGTCGCTTCCCGGGTCGAAGTACTGCGGCGTCCCGGCGCACCAGGAGCTCGCGCTCCACGAGACCGACGACGAGGACAATGCGATCGTCACGGAGTCCGAGCCCGAGCTCGAAGCGCTCGCGGACGTCACCGAGCCCGACTCGGTGACCGAGGATGCCGCCGCGTTCGGGAATCCCGAGCCGGAGGAGTTCCCCGCGGGCCCAGGCGACGCTCCGGTGGCGGGCGAGGACGAGACGCTCGAGACCGGCTCCGCGCACGTCCAGCATGTCGAGGACGATCCCGACGGAGGCATTCCGATCGAGCACGAGACGGTCCCGCCGGTCGACGCGGGGGAGACGCAGTAGCGCAGCAGACGCGCACGTGCGCCGGCTGCGGCCGCAAGGCGCCCCAGGGCGAGCTTCAGCCGTTCCATGCGGAACGCGGCGAGCTCGTGCCGGGGCGCGGTCTCGGCCGGGGCTCGTACACGTGCCCGCGCCTGCAGTGTTTCGAGCGCGCCGTCACCGGACGCGCCTTCAATCGCATCCTGCGCTCCAACCTCCGAATCGACCCCGCTCTCGCCCGTCTCTACACTGGAGCCTGACAAATGGCCAACGGCAAGCCCAATAGACCGATCAGACCACGCGGTGGCGGCCCCAAGGGCCGGCGTCGCGTCGTGATCGATCAGGGCGGCGGCCGTCCGGGGCAGGGACAGCGCCAGCGCCCCGGCGATCGCCCCGCCGATCGCGGCCCCAGGGCCCCGCGCGAGGTCATTGCCCCGACCGGGCCGGTCACCGTTGAATCAGGCGTCACGCTGCGCGACTTCTCACAGGCGCTCGGCGTCGCAATGCCGCAGATCATCAAGCTCTTGATGGGCCTCGGGACGATGAAGACCGCGACGCAATCCTTGAACGACGACGAAGTCCAGTTGATTGCAGCCGAACTCGAGCGTGAGGTGACGATCAAGCACGCCGACGACGACGACATCGAGCCCGAGGTCTACGAGGACGCGGAGGAGACGCTGTCGGCACGCCCGCCGGTTGTCACGATCATGGGCCACGTCGACCACGGCAAGACGACGCTGCTCGACGCGATTCGCAAGACGTCCGTCGTCACGACGGAGGCCGGCGGGATCACACAGCACATCGGCGCCTACCAGGCAGACCACAACGGTCGCCGGATCACGTTCCTCGACACCCCGGGCCATGAGGCGTTCACCGCGATGCGCGCCCGCGGCGCGAAGGTGACCGACATCGCGGTGCTCGTCGTCGCGGCCGACGACGGCGTCATGCCGCAGACGAAGGAGTCGATCTCCCACGCCCGCGCCGCCGAGGTGCCGATCGTCGTGGCCATCAACAAGATCGATCTGCCCGACTCGAACCCGGACCGCGTGCTCAGCGAGCTCGCAACCGAAGGGCTGCAGCCGGAGGAGTGGGGCGGCGACGTCCAGGTGTCGCGCGTCTCCGCCAAGGCGGGCGAGAACCTCGACGACTTGCTCGAGCGCATCCTGCTCGTCGCAGACGCCGAGCTCGACCTGCGCGCGAACGCGAATGTCGAGGCGTCCGGCCCGATCATCGAGTCACGGCTCGACGTCGGCCGCGGCCCGGTCGCGACGATGCTGATCCACCGTGGCACGATCAAGGTCGGCGATGCGATCGTCGCCGGGGATGCGTGGGGCCGCGTGCGCGCGCTCTACGACTACCTGGGCGAGCGCGTTCAGTCGGCAAGCCGCCGCCCGCCGGCGAGCTCGGCCGCGTCGTCGAGAACGAGCGTCGGGCCCGCGAGCTCGCACAGCAGCGCGGGGAGCGGCTGCGCCGCGAGGCACTCGCGAAGCAGGCCCGCGGCAGCGGCGTCTCGCTCGAGAAGCTCTTCGAGCAGATGCAGGCCGGCGGCGTGCAGGACCTCAACATCGTGATCAAGGGCGACGTGCAGGGCTCGGTCGAGGCAATCGTCTCCGAGCTCGGGAAGATCCAGCACGACGAGGTGCGCGTCAACGTCATTCACACCGGCGTCGGCGGCATCACCGAGAACGACGTCAACCTCGCTGCGGCTTCGGGCGGGATGGTCGTCGGCTTCAACGTACGCCCGTCGGCCGAGGTTCGCGCTGCGGCCGAGCGCGCGGGTGTCGAGATCCGCCTCTACCGCGTCATCTACCAGTTGACCGAAGAGATCGAGCAGGCGCTCGTCGGCATGCTCACCCCGGTCGAGACCGAGGCGATCATCGGCGAGGTCGAGGTGCGCGCGCTCTTCAAGGTCTCGCGGCTCGGTACGATCGCCGGCTGCATGGTCACGAGCGGGCTCGTGCGCCGCAACTCGAGCGTGCGCATCTTCCGCGAAGGAACACGCATCCACGAGACGAGCGTCTCTGCGCTCAAGCGCTTCAAGGATGACGTGCGTGAGGTGACCGAAGGCTTCGAGTGCGGCGTCCTGCTCGACGGCTTCAACGACCTCCGCGAAGGCGACGTCTTCGAGGTCTTCGAGACCCGCGAGATCGAGCGGACGTCGCTCGACGAAGCACCGGGCGGCGACACGGCCTCCTAGAGGGCTCGTGCCTTCCGGTTTCGTCGCGATCCTCACCGTCGAGCTCCACTTCCCGGAAGCGGCATCCCTGAAAGGGAAGCGCCACTATGTGCGCTCCGCAAAGGACAACCTGCGCAACCGCTTCGGCGCCGCCGTGGCGGAGGTCGACCACCACGATCTCTGGCAGCGCGCGACACTCACCGTGGCGTGTGTCTCCCGTTCGGCCCACGAGGCCGACGAGCTCGCGGACGGCGCGGAGCGCTGGCTTGCCTCGGGCGACTGGGTGCTCGTACGGTGCGACCGCCTGTTGGTCTCTCCGGACGACTAGGGTCCCGGGCCGTGTCCGAACGCATGCGCAGAGTCAACGAGTCCGTCCGCGCCGTCGTCGCGGAGGGCCTTGGCGAGCTGAAGGATCCGCGGATCGGGATGGTCACGGTCACCGGCGTCCATGTCACTCCCGACCTCGCCGAGGCGCGCATCTTCGTCTCCGTCCTCGGTAACGACAAGAAGCGCGCAGCGACGCTCGCCGGGCTCGAGTCGGCGCGCGGCGTGCTGCAGGCGAAGCTCGGTCGCCAGCTCAGCCTGCGGCGGACGCCGACGCTGACGTTCACCTACGATGACTCGGTCGAGCGGGGCGTGCGCATGACGAAGCTGATCGAAGACCTGGCTGTCGATCTTCCCGAGGACGTGCCTGATGCAGAGCAGTGAACGCGTCGAGGACGAGGTGAAGACGGTCGCGGATGCGATCCGCGAGAACGACCGCTTCCTCGTCGTGACGCACGAGAATCCGGACGGTGACGCGCTCGGCTCGATGCTCGCAATGGCGCTCGGTCTGCGCGCGCTCCGGAAGGACGTCGTCATGTACCTCTCGGGCAGCGCGCCGACGCCGGCCGAGTACCGCTTCCTCGATCTCGACGACGTGCGCCGCGAGCTGCCCGACGACCTCGAGGAGCGCGTGCTGCTCGCCGTCGACTGCGCAAACGACCGCCGCATCGGTGAGGAGAACACGGGCGTCGATCGCGCGAAGCTCGTCGTGAACATCGACCACCATCACGACAACTCCGAGTTCGGCGACGTCAATTTGATCGAGGCCGACGCGTCCTCGACGTCGGAAATCGTGCGCGACATCCTCGCCGCGCTCGACGTCGCGCTCACGCCGGAGATCGCGGCCGCGCTCTATGTCGGCCTCGTCACCGACACGGGACGCTTCCAGTACACGAACACGACGCCGAAGGCGCTGCGGCTCGCCGCGGAGCTCGTCGAAGCGGGCGCCGATGTGCACGGCATCTTCCGCCACGTGTACGAGACCGTGCAGTTCTCGAAGCTGAAGCTGCTCGCGCGCGCGCTCGAGCGCGCGCGGCTGTTCGAGGGTGGGCGCCTCGTCGTGTCGTATCTCCTCAAGGACGACTTCGGCGACGTCGGAGCAGAGGAGCCGTACTCCGAGGGGATCATCGATTCGCTCCGCGCGGTCGAAGGATCCGAGATGGTCGCGCTCATTCGCGAGCCGCCTCGCAACGAAGGGCCGGCGCGCCGCATCTCGTTGCGCTCGAGCCGAGATGAGGTCGATGTGTCAGCGGTCGCGCGCAAGATGGGAGGCGGGGGGCATCGCCAGGCTGCGGGGTTCTCCTCGGACAAGCCGATCGGCGAGATCGTCGAGTTCCTCCGCCGCGAGTTCGCACTGATCGCAAACGGTGCCGGTCCCGAAGGCACTTAGACCGGTCGGGATCGCGCTGGTCGACAAGCCGGCGGGCCCGTCCTCGTTCGGCATCGTCGCGGCGCTTCGGCGGCGCACGCGCGCGCGGACCGGTCACGCCGGGACACTGGACCCATTCGCCACGGGCCTTTTGGTTCTGTTGTCCGGTGCGGCAACTAGGCTTGCTCCATGCTTCGTTGGGCTCGACAAGCGCTACGTCACGGACATCGATCTGACGTCCACGACGACGACCGGGGACCCGGAAGGGGAGATCGTCGAACAGCACCCGGCGCCGTCGCGCGCTGGGCTCGACGAGGCGCTCGCGCGCCTCCGCGGCGAGATCGAGCTGCCGATCCCCGCGGCCTCCGCGGTCAAGATCGACGGTGAGCGCGCCTACAAGCTGGCGCGTCGGGGCGTTGCCGTCGATATGCCCCTGAGGCGCTCGCTCGTGCACGCGCTCGACGTCATCACCTATAGCGGCGATGCCGCGGCCGTCCCGAGCGTCCGGATCGAGCTGCACGTCAGCTCCGGGACCTACGTGCGCTCGATTGCGCAGGCACTCGGCGGGCACTGCACGACGCTGCGTCGCACGGCGGTCGGGCCGTTCGCGGTCGACGAGTCCGCACCAGTCGAGGACGCAACGCTGCTGCCGGTCGCGGAAGCGCTCGGGCGCCTGCCGGGGGACGCGCTCGACCGGGTGCCCGACGCGGTGCGGGCCGGCGTGCTCGCGCTCGACGCGCCCGTCGGGAACGGGAACGCGGCATGAACGTCGCGCGGAGCCCCGAGGAACTCGAGCGCCGTCCGCGGGCGGTAGCGATCGGCACCTTCGATGGAGTGCACCTCGGTCACCGCGCGATGATCCGCGCGGCGGTCGATGCCGGCGCGACGCCGACGGTGGTGACGTTCGATCCGCATCCGAGGACGGCGTTCGGCAACCGGGTCGCGCTGCTCTCGACGCTCGAGCGCCGGCTCGAGCTCTTGGCCGAGTGCGGCATCGAGGACACGCTCGTCGTCGAGTTCACGCCGGAGCTGGCATCCGTGCCGCCGGAGGACTTCGCGCGTGACTACCTCGGGCAGATCGGCGCGGAGATCGTGGTCGCCGGAACGGGCTTCCGCTTCGGACGCGAGCGCGCGGGCGATTGCGAGCTGCTGCGCACCCTCGGCTTCGACGCACGCGAGGTGCCGCTGGTCGAGGGGATCTCCTCGACGAAGATCCGCCAGCTCGCGCTGGCCGGCGAGGTCGAGGAGGCCGCGCAGCTGCTCGGACGGCCGCTCGAGGTCGACGGCACCGTCGTCACAGGCGACCATCGCGGCGGCACCCTCGGCTTTCCGACGGCGAACCTGCTCGTCGAGCCCGACATGCTCGTGCCGGAGTTCGGCATCTACGCCGGCGCCGTGGGGGACAAGCGGGCGGCGATCTCGATCGGCGTCAACCCGCACTACGGCGGCACCGAACGGCGGGTCGAGGCCTACCTGCTCGACTGGACCGGCGACCTCTACGGCAACAGGCTGGTGGTCGAGCTCTGGCAGCGCCTACGGGAGGAGCGGGCCTTCGCGAGCGAGGCAGACCTGGTCGCCCAGATCGCCCGCGACGTCGACGAGACGCGGTCGGCGGTGCGGCCGATCTGAGCCATCAGCCGCGGGTGCCTGTCAACTCCACGTCAAGCCTCCAAGGTAGGACGCAAGTTTGGCCTGCGTACGGCGTCTTTCGTCGTATGGGGGAACCGAGCAACAACGTGATCCAGATCGACCGCGTGCAATGCCTGGAATGCAGCACGCGGTACGTGAAGCCCGCCGACGGCGGCACGGTGCATGAGAATCCCGGCTGCCCGAAGTGCGGCTACGTGGGCTGGATCTCCGCGATCATCCCGGCCTCTAACGGGGGCGGACTGCGCCGCTTCGCCGCGGATCGGCGCCCGCGCCAAGCCATCCGAGCGCACTGACGCCGCCGAAATAGTGGTGCCGGCCCGGCCAGCGGCGGACAGCCCGCCCCTGGCGCTCGAGCGCGGACAGCCACTCCTCGTCGATCCCAGGCTCGGCGTTGATGACGTCGTCTGCCGGGTGGAAGCGCGGCCGGTCAATCGCGACCTGCGGCTCGACTCCCTCGTGCAGGACGGCGCCAAGCACGCCGACGAGCGCGGTGCGCAGACGCGTGCCGCCCGCGGCGCCGAGTGCCAACTCGAGCCCGCCGGAGTCGAACGCGAGCGTGGGAGCCATCATGCTGGCCATGCGGTCGCCGGGACGCAGCGGCCCGCGGATCAGGTCGGACTCGCCGAGCATGCTGTTCAGGTGCAGATCGAGCCCGGGCAGCCAGTCACCCGAGCCGAGGCCGAGGCTCGTCGTGAGCACGCACGCGTTGCCGTCGGCGTCGACGACGGTGAGGTTCGTCGTGTGGCCGTCCGCCACGTCGACCGCGTCGAGCGCCTCGAGCAGCGCCGGCGGCCCGCCCGCCGGATCGAAGCGCGCAAGCGTCTCGGGAACACCGGAACGGCCACGCCGCGTCAGCACGCGACGGCCCACGAACTCGACCGCGGCCGGCTCGGCCCACACCGGTGCGTACCCCTCGAGGTCGGCGGCGGTGATCACCCCGCCGCGCTCCGCGACGAGGTCGAGGAGCGAGCGCGCGATCGTGCCCGAGTAGACGGACGCGGCACCCTCGTCGCGCACGAGCTCGAGCGCGCGCACGAGCCCGGGCTGCTGCAGCACGTCGCCCTTGGCGAGCAGCTCGCCGGTCGGTGCGTACAGCTCGCCGCCCTCCCTCATCGTCATCACCGGAGCGAGCATCACGAGGCACGCGACGTGCGCGGCCGGCATGGCGACGCCCTCGCGTGCGAGCTGCAACGCAGGCTCGACGAGCCGCGCCCACGGCAGACGGCCGTGGGCACGCCACAGCGCATCGAGCCCCGCCGGTACGCCGGGCACGGCGCACGACGCCGCGCCGATCGCGTAGTGCACGAGCTCCTCGCCGAACGAAACCTCGAGCGACTCCAGCGGCGCGCCCTCGCCCGACGGCACCGAGACGAAGCAGTCGAGGTTGCGCGCCGTGCCGCTCGCGGCGTCGAAGTAGATCGCGTGACCGCCGCCGAGCAGCCCGGTCATGATCGTCTCCGCGACGCACGACGCGAAGCACGCGGCGACCGCCGCGTCGGCCGCGCTGCCGCCGTCGGCCAGGATCTCCGCGCCCGCGTCCGCCGTTGCGGGATGGCCCGTTGCGATGCCGGCCGAAATCACGCGACGCGTTCGGCGAGCCGGCTGGCGAAGCGGCCGAAGCCTTCGAGCGGGAAGTCGAAGCGCTCGCGGATGCGATGTCCCTGCGTGATCTCGAAGACGCGCTCGGCGATCGCGCGGGCAGCGAACTCGCCGTCTGCGAACTTGACCGACAGGCCGTCGACTGCGAACTCGACGTCGGTCCACCCGCCGCTGTTCGCATACGAACCCGTGAACCCGTCACGGAGCTCGTCGGACAACTCAACGGTCGGTGGCACCCGGCGGCGCACGCCGAAGAGGCGCTCGAAGAAGTCGTCCTCGATCTCCCAGAGCGCCTTAGACCCGAGACCGCTGTTCGTCAGTCCGACGAAGACCGCCTCGCGCTCCGGCACCAGGAGCAGTGACGACTGGAACCCGCCCCAGGACCCGCGGTGGCCCCACACCTCGACACCCGTGAGCCGCTCACCGGACAGTCCCAGGCCGTAGACGCCGCCGGTCGGCTTGGCGTGCACGACGCGCATGCGTGCGAACTCGGGAGAGGTGCACAACCAGCGGCCGAAGCGGAGGAGATCGGGAACGTTCGAGACGAGCCCGCCCGAGGGGCGGCGCGCCGTCGGGTAGGGACCGGGGAGCGCGTCAAGCCCGGTCCCGGCGAGGCCCGGCTCGCCGAATGACGTCGCCTCGAGCCCCGCCGGCCCGAAGACGCGCTCGGCCAACGCCTCCTCGTATGACGTCCCCGCCCGCTCGGCCGCCAGCCAGCCGGCGAGCCAGTAGCCCGTGTTCGCATACGACCAGGCTTGCTCGACCCCGAGGAAGCGGCGGATCTTCGGGAGCTCGGCGACGAGCAGCTCGAGCGCGCCGTCGTCGTCTCCGAACCGTCCCAGATCGCCGGCGTCGCCGTCGAAGCCGCTCGTGTGCGAGAGCAGGTGCCGCACCCGGACATCCGGTGGCCAGATCCCGCTCGGCTCCTCGAGATCGAGGAGCCCGACGACGAGGAGCGCGGTGAACGGCTTCGTGATCGACGCGACCCGGAAGAGCGTGTCCGGCTCGCACCCGATCGCGGCGGTCTCGACCACCGTTCCAACCGAGACGCCAAGGGCGAGCGCAGGCACCTCCCAGGTGAGCGCCGCGGCCTCGGATGCCTGCAAAAACGACGAATCCAGCACGAATTCGCTACCCTACTGGCCGACCCGGTCTCGGCCGTGCGCGTCTTCCTTCGCGCTGCGCTGGGACCTGGGTGTCAACTACTCAGAGGAGACCAGCATGCCCCTCACCAAGGAAGAAAAGGTCGAGCACGTTCAGAAGTTCGGCAAGCACGAGACGGATACCGGTTCACCGGAGGTCCAGATCGCGATGCTGTCGCAGCGCATCAACGAGCTGACCGAGCATCTCCGCACGCACAAGCACGATCACTACTCGCGTCGCGGCCTGCTCAAGCTCGTCGGCCGTCGCCGCAGGTTCCTGAACTACCTGCAGCGGAAAGACCTCGAGGGCTATCGCGCCCTCATCAAGGAGCTCGGTCTCCGCCGCTAAGGCGAGACGAGCCAGTCAAGAAGGGTGGAGTTTGGGCGAGCGCCGCAACGTTGGCGCTGACCCAAACTTCCACCCTTCACTCAGTAAGCACAGTGGAGGAATAGGAGAACAAATGAGCATCGTTGAAGCTGAGCATCCCGCAGGGGTGCCGGTTTCCGTGTCCGTCGAAGTCGGCGGCAAGGAGATTTCATTCGAGACGGGGAAGATCGCCAAGCAGGCAGACGGGGCAGTCCTCGTCCGCAGTGGCGACACCGTCGTCCTCGGAGCAGCGCAGGGCCGGACGGAAGCACGCGAAGGCGCGGACTTCTTCCCCCTGACGATCGACATCGAGGAGCGCATGTACGCCGCCGGCAAGATCCCCGGCGGCTTTTTCAAGCGGGAAGGCCGCCCGACCGAAAGGGCGATCCTGACCGCACGCATGATCGACCGCCCCGTCCGGCCGCTCTGGCCGAAGGGCTATCGCAACGAGACGCAGGGCGTCGCCACGGTCTTCTCGGCCGACATGGTGAACGCGCACGACATCCTCGCGATCAACGCAGTGTCCGCGGCACTCACCGTGTCGCCGCTGCCGTTCCTCGGCCCGATCGGCGCCGTGCGCATGGGCATCGTCGACGGCAACCTGGTCGTCAACCCGACGCTCCAGGAGCTCGAGGACACCGAGCTCGACTTGATCGTCGTCGGCACGAAGGACGGCCTGACGATGGTCGAGGCCGGTGCGAAGCAGGTGCACGAGGACAAGCTCCTCGAAGCACTCGAGATCGCACACCGCGAGATCATCAAGCTCTGCGACGCCCAGCTCGAGCTGCGCGCGAAGAAGGGCAAGACGAAGTGGCTCGACCCGGCCGTCACCGAGCGGCTCGAGTCGACGTACGGCCACTCGATCTGGGAGCGCATCCAGCAGGTCGGCCTTCGTGAGGCCGCCGCCGTCGTCGAGGAGATCGTCGAGAAGGAAGTCGGCGCCCCATCACTCGACGCGAACGAGGAGAAGGTGTTCGGCGAGCTGCAGGTCCGCATGTCGCTGGCCCAGATCCTCGAGAAGCAGCGCTCCGTCGCGGTCGAGACCGTCGTCCGCGAGAAGTTCGAGAACGACCTGAAGGGTCTCACCGAAGCCGAGCAGGACTCGAAGGAGCTCAAGTCGGCGAAGCGCAACCTCGTCTTCGAGCACATCATCGAGAGTGTCGAGCTGCCGTTCCCGGTCGGCCCGGCCACCGTCGACGGCGAAGGCCCGGTCGTCAAGGACACGCTCACGAAGAGCTACGTCAAGAAGGCGTGTGAGGCGATCTACAAGAGCCTCGTCCGCCAGAAGATCGCCGTGCAGAAGATCCGTCCCGACGGCCGGACTGCAACGCAGATCCGCCCGATCGAGATCGAGGTCGGTCTACTGCCGCGCGCTCACGGGTCTGGCCTCTTCACACGCGGCCAGACGCAGATCATGTCGGTGCTGACGCTCGGCACGGCGAAGGAGGGGCAGCGCATCGACGACCTCTCCCTCGAACGTGACCGGCGCTTCATGCACCACTACAACTTCCCGCCCTACTCGGTCGGTGAGACGGGTCGCATGGGCTCGCCCAAGCGGCGCGACATCGGTCACGGTGCGCTCGCTCAGCGCGCGCTCGAACCGATCTTGCCGGCGACGGAAGACTTCCCGTACACGATCCGCATCGTGTCCGAGACGCTCGAGTCGAACGGCTCGTCGTCGATGGGCTCGGTCTGCGGCTCGACCCTCGCGCTGATGGACGCCGGTGTGCCGATCACGGCTCCTGTCTCCGGCATCGCGATGGGCCTCGTCAAGGAAGGCGACGAGTACGAGATCCTCACCGACATCCAGGGTGCGGAAGACCATCTCGGCGACATGGACTTCAAGGTCGCCGGAACACAGGAGGGCATCACCGCCCTGCAGATGGACATCAAGATCACCGGCGTCAGCCGCGAGATCATGTCGCAGGCCCTCGCCCAGGCGAAGGACGCCCGCATCGCGATCCTCGGCAAGATGCACGAGGCGATCTCGGCCCCGCGCGAGGCACTCGCGGAGCATGCACCGCGGATCTCGACGATCCAGATCAACCCTGAGTTCATCGGGATGGTCATCGGCAAGGGCGGCGAGACGATCCGCTCGCTCGAGTCCGACTACGAGGTGCAGATCGACATCGAGGAGGACGGCACGATCCTCGTGTACGCCACCGAAGGCACCAAGGGTGACGCCGCCATCGAGGCGATCCGGAACCTGACCAAGGAGCCCGAGGTCGGCGACACCTACACGGGTCGTGTGGTCAAGACGACCGACTTCGGCGCGTTCGTCGAGCTGAAGAAGGGCACCGACGGCCTGCTCCACGTCTCGAACGTGGGCCCGGGCCGCGTCAACCACATCGAGGACGTCATCGCCCGTGGTGACATCCTCGACGTCGTCGTGCAGGAAGTGGACAAGGCGCGCGGCCGGATCGGCCTCAAGCTTGTCCAGAAGCACGAAGGCGAGACCATGGTCTCTCCGGAGGAGCTCGTCGAGCGCGCGAAGGACGCCCCGCCGCGCGAGCCTCGCGAGGACCGCGGCCCGAGGCGTGACGGCCCCCGCGGCGGCGGCCGTGGCGGCCCTCGTCGCGAGCGCGAAGGATCTCGTTCCGAGTAGTACGGTCGGCGGTGCATGAAGCCGCCTGATTCGATCACCGACGGCGTGGTCGCTCTTCGCACAATGCGTGAGAGTGACCGCGCCGTCGTTCTGTCCACGTTCGCCGACCCGCTCGTGCGGCAGTGGCTGAACATGCCGCCCAGGCCGAGTGATGCCGATTTCGACGCGGTGATGCGAACGATTCACAACGGCTTCGAGTCGGGCGACCGTTACGACTACTGCGTAACCGAGCCGCCTGACGATGTGTCGCTCGGCGCGGTGATCGCCTCGCGCCGCCACCGCGACAACTGGGAGGTCGCCTACCTCGCGCGGGCGGAGGGGAGAGGGCGCGGTCTGATGACGCGCGCGGTGCGCCTGCTCTGCGACTGGCTGCTCGAGGAGGGCGTCGGCCGGATCGAGCTGCGCACGCACCCCGACAACGAGGCGTCGCAGAAGCTCGCGCAGCGGGCCGGCTTCCGGCGCGAGGGGCTCGAGCGGAAGTCGATCTGGCTGCACAACGAGCGGCAGGACGCCATCGTCTGGTCGCTGCTGCCGACTGACCCTCGGTGACGCGCACGATCTACCGCCGTTAGGCAGGCACGAGAAAGCCGAGCTCGGCCAGGTGGCCCGCGAGCTGGACCGCGCCGTCGACTCGTTCTGCCCCGAAGCGGTCCTCGGCGACCTCGCAAACGGGGCGGCCGTCGAGCGCGGAGACGAACGCCGAGCTCGGTCCGTCGAGCGCTGCCGTGAATGCGAGACCGCCCTGGAGCGCGAGCTCCGTGCCGGTGACGACCCAAGTGCCATCGCGCCGCTCGAGGGTGTGGCGCATCGTCGCGTCGGGCGCCGGGAGGAGGACGGTGTCACCCGCGACGTCGCGCACGGTGAAGAGGCGCAGCAGGTGGTCCGAGGCCGGCTTGACGCCGGCGGCGGGGAGGTGCGCCGAACGCCGCCAGTTCTCGCCGCGGCGGCGGTGCAGGATCCGCCTGCGCGTCTTTCACGCTGAGACGTTCTTGATGAAGTCCCACCCTGCCGAGACCAGGTCGCCGAGCGACCCATCGGGCTTCTGTGGCTGGTACTCCACCTGCAAGGCCCCGTAGACGAACGTGACGCTCTCCTGAGGCCCCTCGTCGGAACTGCCGCCCCACTCGATCTTCGTCGTGAAGACCGTGCCGAAGTCGTACTTGAGGAAATCCTGGCCGGCTGCTCGCTGCGAGCCACCGGCCTTCCTCATCGACAAAGTGGCGGTCGGATAGTGGTCTCCCGTCACGCATTTCTTGAAGATCTGCGGTGACGCCGCGCTGAACGGCATGACGACGACGAAGTCACCGGGAACGGCTTTGCCGGCCCCGGCTCCGCTCGTCGCCGAGCCGATCGTGGTCGGGTTCGAGACGCCCCAGCTGAACGACTCGATCTCGATCCATTTGATGTGCTGCTCGTCGGTCGACTCGCCGTCGACCCCGTCGAGCTTCAGGAACATGTCAACTGCTGCCATTGCTGCCCTCCCGGAACGTGAACGTGAACTCCCGGCCCGGGAGGCGTGTCGCGGGCCGTTCGACGTAGGCGCCGGCGACGCCGGCGTACCTGCCGGTGCTGCCGACGACGACGTAGGTGTCGTTCGAGCCGACGCCGACGATCGTCCCGCCGGCGAGCTGGAACGTCTGCATGGTCACCGCACCCGCGGTCGAGTCGAGCTGCCCCGTGTGGAGCGAGCCGAGCTCGCGTCCGCGCCCGTCCACGACGGCCCCGTACGGCAGGTACGTGGCCGAGCCCGCGGGGCCGACCTTCGTCTGCCACGGGTGTGGGACGTAGAGCGTCAGCTGTACGGGTGACTTCGTTTCGGCCTTCGCCTCGGCCTTCGACCCGGTGAGCGCGCCGACACCGACGGCTCCCGCGACGATGCCCAGCAGGCGGCCGAGCGCACCGCGCCGGGTGGTGACTGGCTTCTTCTCTTCCATCGTCGTCACCTCCCGAAGCTCGGGTTGCTCGAGGTGCCCGTGTGGAAGCGGTCGACGTACACGGTCCCGCTCGGCCCGCGAAGGAAGATCCCGTGATCGGTGATCTCCACCTTGAACACGCCGTTCGGGCTGGTCAGCGTCGAGGTTCCACCGGACGTGCCGGCCGGGCCCTGCGGCCCCTGAGCGCCTTGCGGTCCCTGCGGCCCCGGGTCACCTTGGGCACCTTGTGCGCCCGTTGCGCCGGTTGCGCCCGTTGCGCCTTGCGGCCCCGGTGCGCCCTGTAGACCCTGCGGGCCTTGCGGGCCGACGACGTTCCACTGGATGCCGGCTTCGTTCTTCTTGCACTGGCTGAGGCTGCTCACCAGCCGAAGCTGACCCTCGTCGTTCGACTTCGCGCAGGCGAAGATGACGTTGGTCACGGCCACGGTGTGCGTTGCCTTCAGGGCCTGGTCGGCGGCGTAGGCGCCACCGCCGATCACGCTCGCGGCGACGAGCAGAACGACGAGTACCGACGGCCGCCGCACGAGCTTCTTCATTGGCTCCCCTCCTTTATACCCCGAGACGACCCTACGACGCTCTGCCTCGGCGTTCAAGGGCGGCCGCGGCGTTCAAGGGCGCGGACTACCATCCCCCCGGTGCAGAACTGGACGCTGACCGAGCTGGACTCGGGCGAACGCGTGATCTCCGAGCCGCTCGACCACGTGCGCTCGGCGGCGGTTGGCTTCTGGATCGGCGCGGGGTCGCGCGACGAGGAGCGTGCCGAGGCGGGGGTGACCCACTTCATCGAGCACCTCCTGTTCAAGGGCACCGACCGCTACAGCGCGGTCGAGATCGCCGAGATCTTCGACGGGCTCGGTGGCGAGCTGAACGCTGCGACCTCGCGCGAGCACACGCTCGTTTATGCGCGCATCCCCGATCACCATCTCGAGACGGCCGTCGACGTGATGAGCGACATGGTGTTCACGCCGGCCTTCGCGGAGCTCGACTCGGAGCGCGAGGTCGTGCTCGAAGAGATCGCGATGTACGACGACGCGCCGCAGGAGCTCGTGCACGACCTGATTGCGGAGGCGGTGTTCGGCGAACACCCGCTCGGCCGCCCGGTGATCGGAACGGCGGAGTCCATCTCCTCGATGCCGCGCGAAGCGATCGCCCGCTACCACGACGCGATGTACGTCCCCGGCAACATCGTCGTCGCAGCGTCGGGCAACATCGAGCACGAGCGCGTCGTCGAGCTCGTGCAGCGTGGGCTCGCCCGCCGCAGCGCGGTGAGCGCGGAAGCGCCGAACGTGCGCCCGCCGCTCGTCACGCCGCCGGCGCCGAAGCTGCGGTTCCAGCAGAAGGACACCGAGCAGTACCACGTGTGCCTCGCGGCGCCGGGGATCTCGCGCTCCGACCGCCGCCGCTTCGCCGCATCGATCCTGGATTCGATCCTCGGCGGCTCTGCGTCGTCGCGGCTCTTCCAGGAGATTCGCGAGAAGCGCGGCATGGCGTACGCGGTCTACTCGTTCGTCTCGCAGTACACGGACACCGGTCAGATCGGCGTCTACCTCGGGACGCGCGAGGACAACCTCGAGGAGGCGCTGAAGATCACCGCCGAGCAGATCGGGGACATCGCCGGTGGGAACGTGCCGGTGCGCGAGTTGCAGCGCGCGAAGGAGAACCTCAAGGGACGCATCCTGCTTTCGATGGAGTCGACGTCGGCGCGCATGAACCGGCTCGGCAAGTCGCTGATCACCGACTCGGAGCTCTTGTCGCTCGATCGGATCGTCGCGGAGATCGACGCGGTAGAAGCGTCGTCGGTCTCGGAGCTCGCCGCCGCGCTGCTTGCGCCGGAGCGTTTGTCGGCCGCGTGCATCGGGCCGAACGACGAGCGCTTCCTCACGGCGCTCGAGCAGATCACGCCGGGCCTGGCGCGCGCCGCGTGAGCTTGCTCACGTTCTCGAATCCGCGTGCATCGGGCCGAACGACGAGCGCTTCCTCGCCGCGCTCGAGCAGATCACGCCCGGCCTGGCGCGCGCAGCGTGAGGATTCTCCTCAACGGCCGCGGTGGGAAGGTCGGATCGGTGCTCGGGCCGGGGCTCGAGGCGGCGGGCCACCGGCTCGTCGACTCGCTCGACGCGGCAGATGTGATGGTCGACTTCACGCGTCCCGACGTCGTGCTCGCGAACGTGCGCGCAGCGATCGATGCCGGCGTTCCGAGCGTCGTCGGCACGACCGGCTGGGACCCGCAGGACGTCGCCGACGCGAAGGTAACGGTGTTTTTCGCGCCGAACTTCGCGATCGGCGCGGTGCTGATGATGCGGTTCGCGGCTGAGGCCGCACAACACCTCGACCGCGCGGCGATCGTCGAGTTCCACCATCCGGCGAAGGTCGATGCCCCGTCGGGCACGGCGAAGCTGACCGCCGAGCGCATGGGCGGCAACGTGCCGATCCACTCCGTGCGCCTGCCCGGGCTCAACGCCCACCAGGAGGTGCTGCTCGGCGGGCCGGGCCAGCTGCTGACGATCCGGCACGACGCGACCTCGCGCGAGGCGTACACGCCCGGTGTCCTGCTCGCGCTCGAGAAGCTGCCGACGCTGCCGCCCGGTGTCACGATCGGGCTCGACGCGCTCCTCCCCCGCCCGATGCCCTCCTCGACGAGGAAGCGTTCGAGCGCGACGAATTTCTGCCGTACTGGGCCGAGCTCTGGCCCGCGGCGACGGCGCTCGCAGGCGCTTTGCCCGACGTCGCCGGCCTGCGCGTCGTCGAGCTCGGCTGCGGCCTCGGGTTGCCATCGCTCGTCGCGGCTGCGCGCGGCGCCGACGTGACGGCGAGCGACTGGGCGGAGGATGCCGTCGCGCTGCTGGGCAAGAATGCGGCGCGCAACGGGCTCGTCGTGCGGACGGAGGTTCGTGACTGGCGCGAGCCGTGGCCCGAGCGTTTCGACGTCGTTCTCGCCGCCGACGTGCTCTACGAGCGGCGCAACGTCGATCCGCTGCTCGAACGGCTGCGCGAGCTCGCACCGGTTGCCTACGTGGGGCTCGCCGGGCGGCCCTACGAGGCGGAGTTCCTCGGCAAGGCCGGCTTCGCCGCGGCGATCGCAGAGCGCGTCGTCTCACTGCGCTGGCTCTCATTGGGCTGACGGGCGAGCATCGCAGCAGCGACGACGACGCTCGCAAACGCGACGACGCGCAACACGCCGAGCGCGCCGCCCGGCAGGTGCTCGTGGAAGAGGGCGATGCCGGCCGCGATCGGGAGCGCATTCGTGAGCAGTGTCGAGGTTCCGGCGGTCGCGAGCGGCGTCCCGCGCTGGAAGCCGATCTGCAGCGCGACGAAGGCAGCGCCGTGCGCTGCGAGCACGACCGGCACGACGAGCAGCCAGGCGCCGCCGTGCACTGCCGCTTTCGTGCCGACATCGCCCGCCGCGTAGAGCGCTCCCGCTGCGAGCCCGAGGCCGGCGCCGGACCCGCGCACGCCGAGGAGGGCTGAAACGATCGCCGAGGCCGAGAGCCACGCGACGAGCGCTCCGACAGAGACAGTGGTGCTGTTCGGCGTCCCGCCCACGAGCGACACTGCGAGTAGTCCCAGTCCGGCGACCGCAACGTAGACGGCGGGCCACTGGGCGGCATGGCCGCGGCGGTGCGCGAGCGCGGCGAGGATGCCGATCCCACCCGCACCGGTCGCCTGCACGAGCGAGAGCGGTGCGAGTGCGAGCGCAGCGACGTAGAAGGCCCAACCAGCGAGTCCCACGACGAAGCCGATCAGCCACGTCCGGTTGCCGAACAGGAGCCGGAGCGAGCGCACCGGCGCGCGTCCGGACAGCGCCGGCAGCTCCTGCGTCGCGCCGTGCTGTTCGAGCCAGCCCCAATTGAGCGCGAACGCCGAGAGCAGCGCGAGCACGAGCCCCGCGCCGACCGTCATCTGCGCTCGTTCTGGAACGGCAGATACGCCTCGGCGGCGAGCGCCGCGATCCCGACTCTCGGCAGGTCGCGCCGGCGCTCGTAAACGACGAAGCGCCGCTCCCAGCGCGGGAAGAACTTGCGGTTGAACGTGAGCAGGTTGTCGAGCTGGAAGTGGCCCTTGAGCGTCATCAGCGCCCGGCGCTGGACTTCCTGCAGGCCGGTGAGGTCGGCCTCGGGCGCGAGCAGCGCTGCGAACGGCGCGAAGTTCAGCGACACGCGCTCGAACCCGTTGTCGCGCGCCCAGTCGATCGCCTCGCAGATCAGCCACTCGTTGAAGCCGTTCGGCGTCGTGCGCAGGCGCGGCATCGACGAGAGCGAGAGCGCTGCGCCGCACGAGACCGCGAAGTGGAGGAAGCCGGCGGGGTGCCCGTCGGGCGCGAAGCCGATCACGAAGAGCGCGTCCTCGTCACCGAGCGAGAAGAGCGCGTCGAGTGCCATCACGAATCCGCGCTCGGGCGCCTCGCCGCGCCAGTCGCGCGCGACCGCCTCGAGCTCGCGTCGCAGGCCGCTGTCCAGTTCGCTCGGGCGGAGAACGCGCGTGTCGTACCCCGCCTGCGCGAGCCGGTGCACCGACTGGCGCACCTTGCGGATCGGGCGGCCTTCGAGTGAGAAGCTCGCCGTGTCGACGATCGCTTCGTCGCCGTGGTAGAGCGAGTGCAGGCCGTGTGCCGCATAGAGCGGCAGGAAGCCTTCCGACGCACCGAGGATCGCAACGCGCCAGTCGCGATGGTGCGCGTGATCGACGAAGCGGCCGATCAACTCGTCGAGGCGGTCGCGCGGGCCGATTGGATCGCCCGAAACGATCGCGACGCCGCTGACGACGCGGTAGGCGAGGAAGGCGGCTTCGTCGTCCGTGAAGAAGTACGACTTGTCCGAGCGCAGCACGAACGGCGCGAGCGTGTCGACGCCCCAGGCGTGCACGAGCGCCCGCGCCACGGCGCGCTCGCGCTCCTCTTGCACGACGCGGTGGCGCCAGGGCGCGATCCAGCCCGCGACGACCCAGAGGGTCGCGCCGATCCCGAGCAGCAGCAGCGAGAGCGGGAACCAGTCGCCGAACGCGCCTACCAGGTGTGGCGAGCCGCGAACGTTGAGCGCGACTAGATCGTCGAACGTCTCCCGAACGGCAAACCGAAGCGTCAACGGCTGGTCGGCCGCCGTTCTGTTCATCCAGAGCGCGGCCATCGCGTAGACGCCAATCACGGTGATCACGGTGACAGCGCGGCGGAGGACGAGTCCTCGCGACTCGGTGTCTCCGGGTCGGTCGAAGTCGTGGCGGCGCGCGATCAGGAGGATGAGGACAACGGCGGAGGCGAGTGTTCCATGGTTGAACCCGTGGAGGACATGGATGCTCGTCGAAAGCGCGGCCACCGTGGTGGCGACCTGCCACGCCCGATGTCGACGCCGCACGAGGCCGCGAGACGCGACGAGCATCGCGACCGCTGCGAAGACGCCGAACGCTTTCGCGAGCGGCCCGACAGCGTCCGGGGTGATGTTGTGCAGCAGGCCGGTGTTACGGCCGGGCAAGACCCCGTGGATGAGGTTGAGCAGCCCACCGATCGCGACGACGGTCGCGATGAGGATCGGTGCTCGCGTGTCAGGGCGCGGCCGTGCGAGCGCCGCGGCCCCGACCGCAACGATGGCTGCCGAGAGGTAGACGAGCTGGAGCCGGTCGGCTTTGTCGAATGCGGAGCGCATCGATACCTGGCGAACGATCGAGATCGAGATGCCGACCTGGAGGTAGCTCCAGATGCCGATGCCGAGTCCGAGCACCACGGCTGCGGTCAGTCGCTCGATGCGGGCCCACCGTGCGTACGCGCCGAGCAGGGTCGCCGCGGCTCCCCAGATGAGGAGGTACCAGAGGAGCGACACCGAGGAGTGGCGCGAGAGCTCGTCCAGCGGCAGCGCGAGGCCGATGCGCGGCCCCGGCAGTGCCGGATTCAACAGGTACATCCAGCCCGTCGCTGCGATGCCGACGAACAGAAGAACCGGGAAGGCGAGTGTTCTACGCGCCACGGAGCCTCTTCGACGCGGCAAGGTACGCGCTCGCGGCACGGCCGCGCCAGATCGCCCAGTTGTGACCGCCATCTGCGATCGCGTAGCGAAACGGCAGGTGGAGTCGTGCGAGCGTGCGCGCGAAGCGATCGTTTTGCTTCAGCGCGTGGTCGCCGGTCCCGCTGTAGAACCAGAAGAAGGTGTGAGCGCTCTTGAGTTTCTGCGCAGCCCGGGAGATCGTCAACTGCGGGCTGTTCCGCGGCATGAGCGCCCCGTGAAGGCCGAAGATCGATGGGATCCGGTCCGCCACCTGATACCCGGACCAGCTTTCGACGACGCGGAACTCACCAGGATGGTGGATCGCGATGTTGAGCGCGGCATAGCCGCCCTCGGAGAGCCCGGCGATCCCCCGGCTTGCTCCGGAGCGAATCGTCCGGTACCGCTCGTCGACGGCGCGAACCACGTCGCGCGCGACGAACGTCTCCCAGCCTTCGTGAGGGCGCACGCCGTTCGCCCACTCCTTGTCGGTGAACGAACCCGTCGACCCGAACGGCATCACGAGGATCATCGGGCGCGCGCGGTGCAGCGCGACGAGCTCGTCCTGCACGACGCCCATCCGAACGGTCGCAAGGAACGCCGCCGGCCTGCCCGGGACCCCGTGCAGGAGGTAGAGCACGGGATAGTGGCGGCGCGGGTGGGTTGCGTAGCCGGGCGGGAGGTAAATGTCGATCGGTTGCCGGCGACCGCCGAGCGCGGGGCTCGCGACGTAGAAGCGATCGGGCGTTCCCCGCACCTTCACGAACGCCGCGTCGTGCGGTGGGGCAAAGCCGCGATAGACCCAGTAGTTGTCGACGTAGCGGTAGGCGCCGATCAGGCCGACCGCGAGGAACGTTGCGAAGGCGGCCGCTGCGACCCAGCCGCCCCGTGGTGCCGGGAGCACCCAGCTGGACATACACCGTGTTGTAGGCCGCGCGGCCTGAACAGATGATTAACGCGTCGCGAGATGCTTCAGGGCGAGCCGCAGCCAGGTGATCGCATGGCTCCGCCAGAGGACCGTCTCGTGCTTTCCCGCGTAGACCTCGAAGACGTGGGAGACGTGCGCCGCGATCAGCTCGCGGTTGAGCTGCTCGTTCTCCGCGAGGAAGCGGCCGTCCCCGTTGCCGACGTAAAACGCGAAGAACGTCGAGCGGCTACGGAGGCCCCCGAGGAGAGTGTGTGCGTTCGCGGCCGGGCCGCGCGCGAGCGGCTGCGTCCCGGATGGGTCGGTCGGATGGAAGTAGCCGGACCACGACTCGATCACCGAGAATGTGCCGGGGTGGTGCAGGCCGACGATCGTCGCGCCGTAGTCACCGGCGGACAGGCCGACGATCGCGCGTCCAGCCGGCGAGCGGATCGTGCGGAAGTGCGCGTCGACGTAGTGCGGAAGCTCGCGCGCGATGTAGTTCTCCCAGTTGCGACCCGAGCCCCAGTTCAGATACTCGGGATCGGAGTCCTGGTCACGCGCGCCTTGTGGGAGGACGAGGATCGCCGGCCCGACCCTCGCCATCGCAGCGGCGAGCCACGTGTTGCCGCGGTAGGCGGTCGAGCCCGCCGGCAATCCGTGCAGGAAATAGATGACGGGATAGCGGCGGTGCGGCAGGTCGTCGTAGCTCGCCGGCAGGATCACGCGCGCATGCACGTCGCCGTTGAGCGCCACCGACGTGATGCGCTCGTCGAGGGAGCGGCTCTGATGCTGCATCGCCGCAGCGGCCGTCGCCGCGAACGTCAGCGCCGTCAGCGCGCCCGCGGCGTACCGAGAGGAACGCCTCATCCAGACACCATGCCCACTGCGCCGGATTTGCCGCAGCCGATGCAACGATTTCTTCACGTTTCCCTAGCTACCGTCGGGACTGAATGCCGATGCTTGCTGCGATCGCGACGGCGCTCCTCCTGCCGGGGTTCGCTCCGGTCGCGCCCGGGCCGGCCGGCGGCCAGGTGCTCAGAGGGATCTTCCCCGGGACGGAACGGGCGGGCTACGTCTACCTGCCGCCCGGCTTCAGTGAGGCGGCGCGCTATCCGGTCGTCTATCTCCTGCACGGCATGCGCGGATCGCCGGAGGAGTACATCGCCGCCACGCACCTGCCGAGCTTCGCCGACACGGAAATCGCCGCGGGGCGCCTGCGCCCGTTCATCGCGGTGTTGCCGGCGGCGGGGCCGAACAGCGCGTACGACGGCGAGTGGGCGGGACCGTGGGAGCGCGCGCTCGTCGAGCAGATCGTTCCGTGGATCGACGCCCGGCTGCCGACGCGGGCGGATGCGGCCGGCCGCGTGATCGCCGGCCTCTCGGCGGGCGGGTTCGGCGCGGTCGACATCGGGCTGCGCCATCCGTCGCTCTTCGGAACGATCGAATCGTGGAGCGGCTACTTCACGCCGGTGGCCGACGGCCCGTTCAAGCACGCGACGCGCACGATGACAAGACACGATTCTTCGTCTCGACCGGGCCGCCGCACAGCCGCTGGGCGCCGCCGGCGCAGACGATCGACTACGCCGACCGCCTCCACGCCCTCGGCCTGCGTTACACCCTGCGGATCTATGCGAGCAAGCTGGGTCAGTGGCGCAACCAGCTCGACGACGGCCTGCGCTGGGCGCTCGGTCCGCTACCGGTGCGCGCGTAGAATCCTCAAATGCTCGGCAACGTCCTCACTGCAATGGTGACCCCGTTCCACGAGGACGGCTCGGTCGACTTCGCGTCCTTCCAGAGCCTCGCACGTCATCTCGTCGAGAACGGCTCCGACGGCGTCGTCGTCTCCGGCACGACGGGGGAGAGCCCGACCCTGACCGACGGCGAGCGGATCGACCTCTTCCGTGCGGCGATCGAAGCGGTCGGGGACGACGCGACGGTCGTCGCGGGCACCGGCACGTATTCGACGGCGCACTCGATGCACCTGACCGAGCGGGCGCACGAGCTCGGAGTCGATGCGTTCCTCGTCGTGACGCCGTACTACAACAAGCCGCCGCAGCGCGGGATCGTCGCGCACTTCAAGGAGATCGCGCGCGCGAGCGACAAGCCGATCGTCGTCTACAACATTCCCGGTCGCGTCGTGATCAACATCGAGCCGGAAACGATCAGCCGGCTGGCCGAGATCCCGACCGTGCGCGCGGTGAAGCAGGCAAACGACGACCTCGCGCAGGCCATGCACATCGTCGACACGGGTCTCGATCTCTACGCAGGCGACGACAACCTAATTCTGCCGTTCCTCGAGCTCGGCGGGATCGGGGGCGTCTGCGTTCACACGCACGTCGTCGGGCCGCAGGTCGCCGAACAGGTGAAGGCGTTCCTCGCAGGCGACGCCGAGCGCGCGAGGGAGATCGACGGCGACCTCGACCCGGCCTACGAGCTGCTGAGGGTGCAGTCGAACCCGATCGCGATCAAGGCGGCGCTGAACCTCCTCGGTCACGCCGTGGGCGGGCACAGGCTGCCGATGCCGCCACCGACCGAGGACGAGGTCGCGGCCGTGCGCGGGTGCCTGGAGCGGCTCGGCCTGCTCGTAGCGGCCTGAAGCGTCGCACCACCTACACTGGCTCCCTTATGAGCGACGTATTGCGCGTGATCCCGCTCGGCGGGCTCGGCGAGGTGGGCAAGAACATGACGGTCTACGAGATCGGCGGCGAGCTGATCATCGTCGACGCCGGCATGGCCTTCCCGCGCGACGAGCATCTCGGCGTCGACGTGATCCTTCCGGACTTCGGCTACCTCCGTGACAAGAAGGTGCGCGCGGTCGTGCTCACCCACGCGCACGAAGACCACGTCGGCGCGCTGCCGTTCCTGATGCGCGAGATCAAGGTCAACGAGATCTGGGGCACGCGGCTCACGCTCGGGCTCGTCAAGTCGAAGCTCGACGAGCACGGCCTGCTTCGCGCAGCCGAGCTGCAGGAGGCGGACCCCGACGGCGAGCCGATCCAGCTCGGCCCGTTCCGGCTCGAGTTCATCCGCATGGCGCACTCGATCCCCGATTGCGTCGGGATCGCGATCGGCACCAGCGCGGGCCTCGTGTTCCACAGCGGCGACTGGAAGCTCGACCACACTCCGGTCGACGGGCTGCGCACCGACGTCGGCCGTCTCGCCGAGCTCGGGAACCGCGGTGTCGACTTGCTCTGCGGCGACTCGACGAACGCCGAGCGCCCCGGCTTCACCCGCAGCGAGCGCGTCGTCGGCGAGGCGTTCAGGCAGATCATCCCCGCGCGGAAGGGGCGCATCCTCGTCTCGAGCTTCGCCTCGAACATCCACCGCATGCAGCAGGCGATCGAGGTTGGCGTCGACTCGGGCCGGAAGATCGTCGTGATCGGGCGCTCGATGCGGCGCAACATGAACGTCGCGCGCAACCTTGGCTACGTCGAGGTGCCGGAGGACGTGCTGGTGAAGCCGGCAAACCTCGACGACATCCCGCCGCACCAGCAACTGATTCTCTGCACCGGGTCGCAAGGCGAGCCGCTCTCCGCGCTGACGCGCATCGCCTACAACGACCATCCGGCGATCAAGGTCGAGCGCGGCGACACGGTGATCATGTCGTCGCGTCCGGTTCCGGGGAACGAGCTGCGCGTGCACGACACGATCAACCGGCTGACGAAGAGCGGCGCCGAGGTGCTGCACGAGGAGAACGCCGACGTGCACGTCTCGGGCCACGCGCGCGCGGAGGAGTTGCGCACGCTGCTCAGCCTCATCCGCCCGAAGGCGGTCATGCCGATCCACGGCGAGTACCGCATGCAGGCCGCGCACGCGCGCCTCGCGCAGGACGCGGGCGTCCCGGCGAGCGCGATCGTGATCGCGGAGAACGGCGACGTCGTCGAGCTCTCGCGTGAAGGGATTCGCATCGCAGACAAGATCGAGGTGGGCGTGACGTATGTCGACGGGCTCGGCGTGGGCGACATCACCGACGTTGCGCTGCGCGACCGCCGTCACATGTCAGAGGACGGCGTGCTGATCGTCGTGACGACGCTCGCCGACAACGGTGCGACCGCGCCGGAGCTGATCTCACGCGGCTTCGCCGAGAACGACGACGAGCTGTTCTCGGAGATGCGCGACGAGGTTCGCGACATCGTCCAGGAGCTGCTCGCTGACGACATGCGCGAGATCAAGCTGCTGCAGGAGCACATCCACGACGGTCTCGGCCAGCTGATCTACGACCGCACGCGCCGCAGGCCGATGATCCTCCCGGTCGTCATCGAGGTATGAGCACTCCACTTGGCACCACGCGCCCGGAATGGGCGGTCGTGATCGCCGAGCATGCGGTGGAGGACGCGACCGCGCAGAGGTTGATCGGTCAGCTCGCGGCGGTCGAGGTGTCGTCGCTCGCGTTCTGCCGGCTGCTCGAGCGCTGGGCGCGCGGGGAGCCCGACCCGAGCACGCCGGGCCGTCGCCAGGCCGCGCTGCGCCGTGCCGCGGACCGCGTCGAGACGGCGCTCGCGGGCCTTGAGCAGCCGATCGGCCGTTATCTGCTCGAGCTCGAGGCGGACTCGGCCGAGGGGCGCTCGTGGTTCGGCGAGCCGAGCCGTGCCGAGCTCGTCGACTGGGAGCCGGTGCTCAACCGGGCGGGCGTGCACGTCGCGCCGCATCGGATCGCGGCCGCGTACCTGGAGCTCGCAGTCCTCGTGCGCGCGCTCGAAGGGCTGTCGGCAACGGTGCAGTGGCAGTCGACGATCGACCGCGGCTCACTGTGGGCGGGCCTGTTCGACCTGCGCGAAAACCTGCTCGGTCGCGCGCTCGACGACCTGCGCGCCATCGCCGCATAACACTCGGGCGTGAGGACGCTGGCGCAAGCCACTACCCCGCATAGTTTGTGTTGACTCAACACAAACTTGTCCAGGCACTGCGCACTGCAGTTTGTGTTGAGTCAACACTATGTGCGTCTCTGCTCAGGGTGCGCTCCGGGACACTGGCGCAGCCGACGTTCTGCAGACCGGCTGATCGTGATGCGACAATTTGGGCATCGTTCCCGTTTCGCCGCATACGCGCATTGTCAACGAGGCCGCCCGTGGAACGCTGCGGCCGCTTGGGTTGATCCAGAAGGGTCGATCGCGCGTCTGGCTCGACGATCATGGTTGGTGGGCGACCGTGGTTTCGTTCGAGGGCTCCTCGTACAGCAAAGGCGTCGGCCTGAAAGTTGCCGCGATGTGGCTGTGGCACGACCTCCCTCCGGGCACCGTCTTGTACTCGCGCGGCCGCGGACAGTGGGGAGCTATCAGCAAGCCCGCCCCCTGGGTTCCCTACGAGTCCGAGGTGCAGTTTGAGCCCGAGGTGCGGCGGATGGCGGTCCTGGCGGCCGATGAGGTTGATCGCTACCGAAGCTGGATCCGGAGCTTCCGAGACTGCGCGGAGTCGTGCGATTTCTCCGACGACCTCATTGACATGCGTGACGCGGCGATCGCCTGGGGTCTTGCTCGCGACGAGCGGCGCGCGCACTCGGCGCTCGACCGCTATGAGGCGCTGGCGCGGCGCATCACGTTCTGGGCGGCCAGGGAGAAGTCAGAACAGGAGGGTCGACAAAGGGCACCACAGCCCTGGGAGCTGGAGGCTGAGCAGCGCGATCAGGAACGCGCGACGAGAGCGCGCGAACTACGCGCGCGGCTCTCAGAATGTTCGGGCCTTGTAGAACTCGTCGGAGGATGGATCAGCGGCAATCGCACCGCTTTGGGACTGCCTCCGTTCGATCTGCTCACCGCTGTAGCAGCCTGACCGCAGCTCAGGAGGCATCGGAGAACACTCGCCCAGGCGATGTTCACCGCATCTGAGTGAGGCAAGGGACCCTGTGCCGATGGCCCCAACCGCTGTAGTGTCGCTTGGGTCTAGCAATCGAAGGGTGGTCGCGATGAGCGCTGAGATTCAGGATCTGGCGGTTCGTTATGGGACCGCGTGGGCGGGGCGCGACCTGGACGCGATCGTGGCGATGCACACCGACGACACGGTGTTCCATCTTCACGGTGGCGGCGAACCTGCGATTGGCCGTGCCGCCACGCGGGAGGCAATTGCAACTGTGTTGGCCCAGTGGCCAGATATCCGCTTCGAAAGGAAGCGGGTGTACATCGGAGAGGGACACTTCGTGAGCGAGTATGAGATGAGTGCCACCAACGCCGAAGGGCAGCTTCTCGTGTGTGACGGGATAGACGTCTTCACCATCATCGACGGCGGCGTGGCGCGCAAAGACACATATCTCGACTGGCCGGCAC
>WNFM01213485.1_pt1 | contig 30815 bp, 25 predicted proteins | sample 5400271 | NCBI WGS metagenome assembly WNFM01 (sample SAMN13153352, study PRJNA577476) | soil metagenome | isolation source: 60 cm saprolite on Douglas fir-dominated hillslope | place: USA:California | collected 2013-09-17 | reverse complement strand
CGAACAAAGTGCCGGAGAGATTGGACATGATGGCGTGCGGGCTCATGCCATAAGACCGCACGGCGATCTTGGCCTGCATCTTGCCGTCGATCTGTTCGAAATCAGCGACGCTTTGCAGCAGCGGCAGGGCCCGCACGCCGATCAGGTCGGAGGAAAACGCATAGGCCGGGTTGCCGGAGGACGCATCGACCAGAAGCTGGCCATTGACCTGGCCGCCATAGGCGATGAGGTTCGGAAAGCCGCATTTGAGGACGCCGCCGGCCAGCGTCGCGTCGATCTTGGCCGGCGCGAAACGCGCTTCGCCGATGTTGAGCTCGGCCGCCGAAACGCTGACCTGGGCGTCGACATAATTCAACCCCATGAGATCGATCGAGGCGTTGCTCCAGGGCTGCGAACCTTGCGAGCCCGAGGATTCGGCTGGCGCCTTCGACATCGCGACGTCGAGCCGCTGAAAATCGAGATCGAGCTTTACCAGCGGCTTGCTTGCTATGTCGACGGAAGCCCAGCCATTGAACGCGGCATCGCCAAGCCGTCCGGTGACGCCGTTGATCATCACGATCATGCCGTTGAGCCGGACCTCGGCCTTGGCCGTCAGCGCCGTCTGCAGGACACCGGGCGCGTCGAGCGTGAGCTCGACCGGGATATTCTGCCGCTCCAGCGGCGGGTCGGGCGCCGTCGCCTTGATGTCGAATTTCAGCGGATGCTCGCCGGCGCGGGCGCTTCCCGTGATCTTGACATGGCGGTCGTCGCCGATCCGGACGTCGGCGTTGATGCCGTCGATGTGACGTTCCACGCGGTCGCGCAGGTTGGAAAGCACCACCTGGCCGTCGGTGACGGTCACGCGATTGATCGCTACGCTAGTTGCTTCCGACGCCTCGGACAATTTTGTCGGTTTCGACGCGACGTCGGACAGCCGGTCGCGTTCGCGCAGCAGCGGGCGGTACAAGACCGGATGCACGATCTTGAGTTCGGTGATCTCCGGCTTGCCCGACCAGACGCTCTTGAGCGTCATGTCGGCCTGCACGCTGCCGACGGTCACCCGATTGCTGGAGTCACGATCCTTTGGATCCTGCAGCGTGAGGTCATTCAGCGTCACGTTCAGTGACGGCCAGAGGCCGATCTTGGTCGCGCCCGCGATCGTCAGCCGGTATCCGGTTTCGCGCTCAACCCGGGACTGTATTTCCGAAGTCAGGAAACCGGAGGGGATCCCGATGAACAGAAGCAGTGCTGCGACGACGATGATGGCGGCGAGCGCGGCGCCTGCGATTTTCAGTGCTTTCATGACGAAGTTCCAAACCGGGCGACCGGCAACGAATTCAGCTGCGCCAACCCGGGCCATATCTGGGCGCGGCCTTTTCCCTTAAGCTTATCCCGGAAGGGCAAACCGCTCAAAGGAGCTAAAAATAATCCGGGGGTGCTGCAAAGTTATGTGACTTATGACACACTTCCTGGACGCGAATTTTGCAAAACAACCCATTTGACGATTTCGAAAAGGTTCCGGTTCGAGCCAAGCTTAGGGAAGGCATTTCAATGAGCAAACAGGCCGAATTTGCGGTCATTCTGAAGATGAATCCGATGTTCGCGGACTTGGGCGCCGACGAATTGCAGCGGATCTCGAGTCTCTGTCACACCCAGAATCTCGGCGTCGGCGAGATGCTGTTCCAGAAGGGCGATCCCGGCGCCGCCCTGTTCGGGGTCCGCCGCGGCCAGATCCGGATCGAGACCGGGGCCTCCGACGGCAGCCGCCTGACCCTGAATTTCATGGGCCCCGGCGATCTGTTCGGCGAGGTCGCCGTCCTCGACGGCCAAAGCCGCACCGCGGACGCGACCGCGGGCGAGCCGACCGAATTGTTCGTGCTGCGGCGGGAAGATTTTCTCGGCCATCTCGAGCGCGAGCCGAAGGTCGCGATCAAGATCATCCAGCTGTTGTGCCAGCGGATCCGCTGGCAGAGCGAGCGGATGGAGGAATCCATGCTGCAGCCGCTGCCGGTGCGCCTCGCGCGAAGGCTGTGCGCGCTGGCATCCGATTACGGTTCTGAAGTACACATCTCGCAGGAGCAGCTCGGCATCTTCGTCGGCGCCGCGCGCGAAAGCGTCAACCGTCAACTGCAGCAATGGCGCAAGGACGGCATGTTGGATTTACAGCGCGGGCGCATATTGCTGCAGAACATGACCAAGCTGACGGCGGTGGCAAGGAACGAGTGAGGGGGCCTTAAGCCGCCTCTGGAACACAGTGCAGAACCAACAGGTCTGCGCGCCGACAGGGCGCTACCGTATAGGCGTGTCCTTGGTCGTCGCTGAATTCGACGAGCGAAGTCTTGTCGTCAAGCTGCTCGACGATTGTACCGACCTGCCCGCGGGCCAGCCGTTGTGCAGGAAGGTCCGCCAACAACGCCACTGCGGCCAAAAGGGGCAGTTTCTCGTCCTTTGTATTTTTCGTCGCTTTCATCATAGCACCCAACAGGTGACGAACGTCGGCGCAATCGCACGATCCAGATTGTTCTTACCAAAACACGCGGGTACGCGGGGTGTTCGGGCGTGGATAAGGCTCCGCAGATATGATCTACGACTTGGGGTAGTAGAGTAAGGATCGGTGATGCCTGTTGATCACGAATTCGGCGCACAACATACGGAATTGAAGCTCTCGATTGTTGAGAGTTACCTAAAGGCATTTGTTACAGCTCTTACTCCACATTTCAAAGAGCTTTGGTATATCGATGCCTTTGCCGGAACGGGCTCACGTACAGTGCGAGTCGAAGCTCGCGATGGAGATTTATTCGACGCGCCAGTGCCCGAACGTGTCGAACAGCGGCGTGGATCTGCGCAGATTGCAATTGACGTCCGTCCCCCGTTTCACCGCCTTATTTTTATTGAATCGAAGCCGTCGCACTGTGATGCGCTCCGCGCCTTGGCTCGCCAGTTTAGTGATCGGCAGATTAACGTGGTCGAGGGCGACGCAAATCTCGCGATTCAATCTGCAATCAAGCGTGATGGATGGTCGGATACGCGCGCCGTATTGTTCCTTGATCCCTACGGTATGGAAGTAGAATGGAAGACGCTAAGGGCAATCGCCGCCACGAAAGCAATAGACGTATGGTTCCTGTTCTCGCTCTCCGGACTTTATCGCCAGGCAACTCGAAGGAGCGGTAACATCACCCGGGACAAGCGGGCGGCGATCGATAAAATTCTTGGTACAAAAGCGTGGGAGAAGGAACTCTATTCCGACTTAGGGCAAAATGATCTCTTTGAAAATGCAGATACTCAGCGGACGGCTGACGTTCGCGGCCTCGAACAATACGTTAAACGGCGATTGGAAACGATTTTTGCGAAAGTTTTCGAACCACTAGCGTTACCGATCGAGCAAAAGCCACAACGATTCTCGCTCTTTTTAGCGATCTCCAATTCTGATCCTAAAGCACTAGGTCTCGCGACGCGCATCGGAAATCATATACTCAAAGTGGGTAGTTCATCGTAGGTATCGCCTCGATAAGATCTGCCGGTAGCCTTCTTGTTTTTCCCGCCCCATTGTTTGAAGAAAAAGGCTGTGCCTTCTGCCCTGCACATCAATTCAATTTCATCCACCCATTCCTCCCGCATGGGCCGAGACTTCGGTCCGCTTTCGCCGCCTATGATCGCCCAATGGATGTTTTTCAGGTCGGCGCCGCCGACCGGGCCGATGAGCGGTTCAAAGGAAATAAAGCGAATGGTGGCGTTCACTTTGCGAAGTTGGTCTATGCGATCGAGGTAGTCTGCATTCTCCACGCTTGTTCCGAGCCAGACGTTACCCAGGGTAGGTAGTTTATTGCAAATATCTGCCATCCGGTCAGGACGCTTGGTCAATATTTGATAGGTGTGCTGTGGTGTATCGGCCATTACGTTCCACACGCGAGCAATGAACGCGGAAGGCACTGCCTCATGAAACAAATCTGACATCGAATTTACGAATATTTTCTTTGGCTTTGACCAGCGCTTAGGTACGTCCAAGGCTTTTTGGTCGAGTCGAATTTTGCCCGTCCATACGGCGCGTCCACCACTGCGTCGAGTGAGCCCGTCGTATTTTTTTACAGACATGGCTTCAAGGCGTGCTGCCATTCGCATCGCATAACAATTGGTGCAGCCGGGAGAGATCACTGTACATCCGGCGACCGGATTCCAAGTGGCGTCCGTCCACTCAATCGTTGTTTCGGCCATCTCGCCCTCCGCGAATCATTTTATGTTCTTATAGCGCGGGTTAATTAAGGCTTCGTAGGAAGGCGGCTGATGCCTGCCCGAATTGCGTATAAGTTGGCCACCGCTCACTCTGCCGCAGGCGAATGCACGATGGTCGGCGGCGCTGGCTTATGGTCGGCGCCATGCTCGGTGCCATGTCCAGCCGGCGCATCCTCGCTCTCGCCATGCGAGACCACCAGCTTCTTCCCAAACCGCCAGATCAGCGAGCCCACATCGTCCATCAGCATGAACATCGCCGGCACGAACACCAGCGACAGGATGGTCGAGAACACCAGGCCGCCGATCACGGCGAGCGCCATCGGCGAGCGGAATTCGCCGCCGGCGCCGAACGCCAGCGCCGACGGCATCATGCCGGCGGCCATCGCGATCGTGGTCATGACGATCGGGCGCGCGCGCTTCATGCCGGCGTCGATGGCGGATCGATTCGACCGCGAATTCCACCAGCATGATGGCGTTCTTGGTGACGATGCCCATCAGCATCAGGATGCCGATCCACACCGGCGTCGTCAGCTGCTTGCCGGTCACCAACAGCGCCGCGATCGCGCCGCCGATCGAGAGCGGTAGCGAGAACAGGATCGTGATCGGCTGCAGGAAGGTTCCGAACAACAGCACCAGCACGGCGTAGACCATCATCAGGCCGGAGGTGATCGCGGTGGCAAAGCCGGACGACAATTCGGCCAGGCTTTCGGCGTCGCCCGACGGGCTGACCTTGACGCCTTTGGGCAGCGTTTTCATGACCGGCAGGTCGTAGATTTTCTTGGTGGCGTCGCCGAGCGCCGACGAGCCGACGAGGTCGGCGGCGACCGTCGCCTGGCGTTCCCGGTCGTAGCGGTTGATGCTGGTCGGACCCTGGTCGAGCTTGATGTCGGCGACCACCGACAGCGGCACGCCGCCCTTTTCGCCGTGCTCCCCCAAGGGAACGCGCAACTGCTCCAGCAAGGGCAAATCGCCGCGCGCGGCGTCTTCGAGCTGGACGCGGATCGGCACTTGCCGGTCGCCGGCGTCGAACTTTGCCAGCGCCGGACCGACGTCGCCGATGGTGGCGACGCGGATGGTCTGCGACAGGCTTTCGGTCGAGACCCCGAGCCGCGCCGCCAGATCCGCCCGCGGCTGGATCCGCAATTCCGGCCGATCGAGGGAGGTCTCCGAAATCACGTTGGCGATCAGCGGAATCCGCTTCATCTGGGTCGCCAGCTCGCTAGCGACGTTGCTGACGATGTTGCTGTCGACGCCGGTAACCACCAGCGAGATCGCGCGCAGGCCGTTTTCGTCGAGGAACCAGAACCTTATATCGGGGACGTTTTCCAGTTCCCGGCTGATCTCGAGCTCAAGCTCGCGCTGCGTAATCTTGCGTTCGGTCTTCGGCGTGTAGTTGATGATCAGCGCGGCGCGACGCACCTCGAAGGTGCCCGGCGGTACCCGGCCGCCGTCGACGAACACGCTCCTGACCTCAGGGCGCTTGCGCAGTCGCGCGACGATTTCTTCGGTGGTCTTCTCGGTGAAGGCGAGCTGCGAGCCCGGCGGCAGCTCCATGGCGAGCAGCGAGCGCGCGGTGTCCTGCGCCGGCAGGAAGCCTTGCGGCAGCAGCGTAATGCTCCAGATCGAGGCAGCAAAGATGCCGAAGCCGATCAGCACGGTGAGGAAGTAGTGATGCACCGACCACGTCACGAGCCGGGTGTAGGCGTTCAGCACGCGGCCCGGCGGCGGATCGTCGTGGTCATGATGCTTGAGGAAATAGGCCGCCAGCACCGGCGTAACGAAACGTGCAGCCAACAGTGAGAAGAACACCTGCACCGAAACCGTGATGCCGAATTGCTTGAAAAATTGCCCGGCGATGCCGGACATGAAGCTTGCCGGGGCGAAGATCGCGATGATGGTCAGCGAGATCGCGATCACGGCCAGGCCGATTTCATCGGCGGCCTCGAGCGCAGCGCGATAGGGCGACTTGCCCATCCGCATATGGCGCACGATGTTCTCGATCTCGACGATGGCGTCGTCGACCAGAATGCCGGTTGAAAGCGTAATCGCGAGAAAGCTGACCAGGTTCAGCGAAAATCCCAAAATGTCCATCGCCCAGAACGCCGGGAAGATCGACAGCGGCAATGAGATCGCCGCGATGATGGTGGCGCGGATGTCGCGCAGGAACAACAGCACGATGACGACGGCGAGAATGGCGCCTTCGAACAGGGTCGAGATCGCGGCTTCGTAATTGCCTTTTGTAAACTCCACCGAGGTGTCGATGAGTTTCAGGTCGACGTCGGGATAGCGGACCTTGAGGTCGTCGATCCGCTTCTGCACGGCGGCGGCGACCACCACGTCGCTGGCGCCCTTGGAACGCTTGATACCGAGCGCCACCACCGGCTCGCCGTTGAAGCGGGCAAACGTCCGGCGGTCGGCGATGGTATCGGTGACGGTACCGAGATCGTCGAGCCGCACTTCGCCGCCGCCGAACAGCGGGATCATGGTGCCGGCGAGATCGTTCAGCGTCTTGGCGCCGGCGAGCGTACGGATCGCCTGATCGTTCCTGCCGATTTCGGCACGGCCGCCGGCAAGATCGACATTGGTGCCGCGCAGGCTCTGGCTGACATTGACCGCGGTCAGCCCCGCGGCCTGCAGCCGGTCGGGATCGAGCGAAACCAAAATCTCGCGCTCGACACCGCCGATGCGCTCGACCTGGGCGACGTTACGCACGCCCTGCAGCGCGCGTTTGACCACGTCGTCGACGAAATAGGACAATTGCTCCGGCGTCTTGCCGGGCGAGATCGCCGCGTAAGTGACGATCGGCAGGCCGATCACGTCGACGCGCTGGATCAGGGGCTCGGTGACGTTTTGGGGCAGGTTAGAGCGGACGCGGGTGACGGCGTCCTTGACGTCGTTCAGCGCCCGATCGGTGTTGGTCTCGAGCGCGAACTGGATCGTCGTCAGCGACAATCCGTCGGTGATCGAGGATGAAATATGTCGCACGCCCTCGACGCCGGAAACGCCGTCTTCGATGGTCTTTGTAACTTGCGATTCAAGTTCCGCCGGCGCCGCACCGAACTGCGATACCGCGACCGAGATGACGGGGATATCGGCCGACGGCAGCCGCGTCACCGCGAGTTTTGTAAAGCTGACCCAGCCGAGCACCAACAGGATGATCGAAAACACGATCGAAGGCAGCGGATTTCGGATCGACCATGCCGAGATATTGAGTGCCATCAGCGTACCCGCGTCGTGCGATCGAGGTCCTCGGCGAACGTGGTCTTGATCTGGTCGCCGTCATGCAGCGAAGAGCCGGCGTCGTTCACGACGATTTCGCCAACGTCGAGGCCTCCAAGGATTTCGGTGCTCGTGTCGGACACCAGCCCGACCCGAACATTTCGCGTCTCAACCGTATTCCCTTTGACCACCTGAACGGTCAGATGGTCAATGGCGGTACGCGGGATCGCGACACCGCAACTGTGCTGGGCGTCGATGTTGGCGCGGGCAAACATCCCGACCTTGAGTGTCGGATTGCTGGTCAGCGAAATCCTGACATGGCCGAGCTGGGTTGCGCGATCGATCTGCGGCGAAATCAGCCTGACGCGTCCGAAAAGGTCCGGCCCGTTATCCCGGCTGATCCGTGCGTTCGCTCCTGGATTGAGTTTGAGCAAATGAACGCTCGGAACCTGGGCATCGAGTTCGATTTCGTTGTTGACGGAAATCCGGAACATCGGTCCGGCCTGGGGTGAGGCCGGCGCGCCGGCGATAGTCTTGACCTCGGTGACGAGGCCGGGAGCCGGAGCCCGCAGGGACGTCGGGGGTGGTCTTCCGCCGCCGGCTCCCTGGGCGCCGGGCTGTGCCGGCGGCGGGGTCAGCCGGGCCAGCTCCTGATTGTCGGTGACCGTGTCACCTTCGCGGACCAGAACCTCCGAAACCTTGGATCCTTCCTGATCGACCCCGACCACGGCTTCCCGGCGCGGCACGACGAATCCAGTGACGCGTACCGAGTCCGAGAAACAGGCATGGGTGGATTTCGTCACCACGACAAGCGCGTTGCTCGACGTCTCCTTTTCCTCGGGGTGCGGACGATGCTCGAACCAGTACCATGCGCCACCGAGTGCCGCGAAGAAGACCACCGCCATCGCAGGCTTGAGGTATTCGGAGAGGTTCATCGCCGGATCAATCCAGACCTACGCAGGAAATACGATAAGCGACTTTATACAGTCATTGCGGGCGCAAGCGAAGCAGTCCGGACCGGCGAAGCAAGTGCTGGGTTGCTTCGTCGCTGAGCCTGTCATCGGGCGGGCGCGCATTCGCGCGACCCGTTGGCTCCTCGCAATGACGGAGAAAAACAGCTCGCTTTCGAAACCAACAAGCGTCCCGCAGGGCCGCGGGACGCTTGGGAGCTGCTGAACCTCAACCGGTGCCACGACCGCTCTACTTGGACGCGGTTGACTTGTTTTCCATATTGACCACCTGCACGCGGCGGTTGACTTCTGACAGCGGGTTAGCCGCGTCCTTGAGCTTGCTCTTGCCGTATCCGACGGTCACGAGGTCGGAGCCGGTAATGCCGTATTTGTCGACCAGATATTTCTTGATCGAGTCGGCGCGGCGCTCGGAGAGGTCCTGGTTGTAGGCCTCGCCGCCGGCGGCATCGGTGTGTCCGGCGACCACAAAGGTCGAGCCCTTCAAGTCAGGATTGGTCAGCGCGCGCCCCAGCGCCTGCACGGAAGGCAGTGACTTCGTGCTGATGTCAGCTGAATTGTAGTCGAAGTTGATTTCGAGATCGATCTTCGGTTTGTCCTGAACGATGGTGGCGATTTCCTCGCGCTCGGTGACCGAGAGCGATCGGGTCGGTCGGCCACGGATTTTCTGGACAAACTGCCCTTGCTCGGCAGCAACCGCCGGATCGACCTTCGGACCTGCCGAGAGGCCCCGGGTCAGGGGCTTCTTGGCCGGCGCCAGCGCCTTCAGGATTTGATCCTCGGTGACATCATCGCCGGCGATCGCCGTCGCCACGCCAAACGTAAGCGCGGCGCCAATCGTCAGAAGCGAAACGATAGCGATGAACTTTCCCCTTCCAACCATGTTTGACATTGCCAGTCCCTCCTGCGCTGCCCGCGCGGTTCCAATTAATTTGCAAAAAGGGCCGCCCGAAAATTGGTCACCCATCGGTCGCGGCCGTGCTGCCTGCCTGCGACCTACTTACCTTACCTATATGTCGCTGGTGCCAGCCCGGGGGTTCGAGGATGGGCTTAAGGAGGCGCCGCCGCTGTTCTCAAATAATCGTCAACGTACCCCGTAACTGGCGAATTCCTTAACAATATTTGGATCCATGGCCTTGGCGTTGTTTATATCCAGTTCGCCCTCCGAAATCGAGCCATTACGCTGCTTGGCAAGGCCCCGGCCGTACAGCGACGAGGTCAATCTCGGATTGATCTTCAGGGCGGCGTCAAAATCGGCAATGGCGTTTTTGCTCAGTCCGCTCTTGAGGTTGACCAGGCCGCGGCTGTCGAGGGCATCGACGAAATTCGGGCGCAGCCGAAGCGCCTCGTTGCAATCCTTTAGCGCAGCCTGCAGGTCGCCGATCACGGTCCGTGCCCAGCAGCGGTTGTTGTAGGCCTCCACGTCCTTCGGGTTGAGCCGGATGGTGTCATCGAAGTCGCGGATCGCGAGGCTATACGCACCCTTGCTGGCATAGACCTGTCCACGCCGGTAAAGCGCGTTCTGATCTTCGGGGTTATCTGCGAGCTTGGCGGTCAGGCTCTTGATCGTCGGGTCGTCGGCAAGCGCGAGCTCATCCTTCTTTTCCGCCGGCTGGTCGACCACAGGAGGCGGAACTTCGATCTTTGCCGGCGGTGGCGGCGGCGGCAACGGGTCAACGCGCGGCGGTGGCGGCAACGGATCGACGCGCGGCAACGGTGGAGCGGGGGTCGGTTGCTGCGGAAGCGTCGCCACGGGGCCGGGTGCCGGCAGCGGCTGAACCGTTGGCCGCGGGCCGCCCGTACCGGGGATAAACGAAAAATCCTCGGCCAGAGAGGACGAAATCCAGGGCACCTGCTCTTGGCGCGAGGCGCGGGTGACGCCGAGGCGGGTGCGGTTGAGCGTCTCTTCGGCCATCAAGTCGGGAACGCGGATTTCCTTTAGCAGCTCCTGCACGAACAGGCTGCGGTCGCCGCCATTGTCGGAGATGACCGAAGAGAGCGCGGCCGAATACATCACCAGCGTACCGTTCGGCGCAATCACCGGCGCCAAACCTGCCGAAAAGCTTCGGAACCGGCGCTCGAACGGGTTGCGCCTACTGGCATCGATCAGGGCGATCTTGACGCCGGCGCCGCGATTGTTGATCTCGCTTAGGATCGTCTCCAGGCTGAAGCCGTCGCGGCGGACATCGGGTTCGGTCCAGATCTGCGCGTCGACCGGGATCATATAGCTTTGGCGGCTGGACTGGACGCCAAAGCCGCTAAAGAACACCAGCGCGACGGAGCCGGGCTTGATGCGGCCGTAGAGCTTATCGAACGCACGCCGCATCGCGTCGCCGGTCAGATTTTCTCCGACCTCGACGTTGAAGCCGTCGCGCTTGAGTTCGTCGGCGACTTCGCGGGCGTCGTTGACCGGCTCCTTGAGCGGCGCCTCGGCGTCGGGATATTTCGCGTTGCCGATCACAAGCGCAAAGCGGTCCGCGGCAAAGCACGGAACGGCGGGTGCGACCGACAAAATCGCGACCGATAAAATCAAGGTCACAAGCAATGCGAGGCGAAGTCTCATGCGAGGCGAAGTCTCATATCACGGCGGTCCAGCCAACAGGGCGCCGATCCCAGCTTGCGCCTCGGCGACCTTACTCTACGCAATCCGCATTATCAAACCGGGCCCGCAAGGCCTGTCAACCGTCTGCAAAGCCAGCCACCAAGCGCGTCAATTAACCGCAACAAAACTTTCAATTGCTGCGCGGAAGCGCGTTCGGAATTTCCCGTTCTCGCGCCCCGGCCGCGCGCGCCCCGCGCGGGCGAGCCCGATGCGGCGTCGATCGGCGGCACGCAGAGGGCGTGCATATTTTTCAGGGTCGTTTTGAAATGTGACGTATCTCACATTGAGGGCCGTCATTGTATCTTCGAGCCGAGTAAGTCCGGAATGATTGCCGTCCGTCCGGAACCAGCCCGTGGGGTTTGACCTTTGCGGACTGAGATGGCTTGGTGCGGCAACTGGAAAAAGCTTGCAACCAAAAGTGTGACCTATGGGAAACGTCTACGCAATCTACGCCATCCGCTATGCGACGATGTCGCCGCGCACGCCGCAGCTGAATTTTCTGCTGCCGGATCCACATGAGACCACGGCGCAAGACCTCGATTATTTCGTCTGGCTGATCAGAGGCCACGGCCGCGATATTCTGGTCGATACCGGCTTCAACGCGACTGAGGCGCAATTGCGAAACCGCAAATTGACGCTCAACCCGGTCGAGGCGCTGGCGCGTTTCGGCGTCGGCGCGAATACGATCAAGGACGTCGTCGTCACCCATCTGCACTACGATCATGCCGGCAACCTCGATCAGTTTCCGAACGCGCGGTTTCATCTGCAGGACCGAGAGATGAGCTACGCCACCGGGCGTTGCATGTGCTTTGGGCAGCTGCGGCATCCGTTTTCGGTTGAGCATGTCACGCTGATGGTCCGCCACGTGTTCAGCGAGCGCGTGACGTTTCACAGTGGCGATGGCGAGGTCGCGCCGGGCGTGACGCTGCATCGGGTCGGTGGCCATTCCGACGGCTTGCAGGTGGTGCGGGTCGAGACCGCGCGGGGACCGGTGTTGCTGGCGTCGGACGCGTCGCATTATTACGCCAACATGCATCGCCGCAGTCCGTTTCCGATCGTTTACAATCTCGGCGACATGTGCGTGGGCTGGGAAATCGTCGAGCGTCTCGCCGGCGATCCCGACCGCATCATTCCCGGGCACGATCCGATCGTGACCGAAATCTATCCGCGCGCCAGCGATAAGGTCGATGCGTATGCCTTGCACCTGGCGCCAACGCGCGCGTTCGCGAGGTCGCCATGATCGGCCGCTTTCCCGGCCTTACGCCGACCCGCAGCCGCGCCGTCGTTCACGACGACCTTGTGTTCACTGTCGCGGTCGCGCCGGATCCCGTCACTCCCTCGATGTATGAGCAGAGCGTGAAAGCGCTGGCGCGCATCGACGAGAGCCTTAAGCTGTGCGGCTCGGACAAGAGCAAGATCCTCACCGCGATCGTCTATATCAGCGACATCAAGCGCAAGGGCGAGATGAACCGCGCCTGGGACGAATGGGTCGATACCAAAAATCCACCGATGCGCGCCTGCCTCGGAGTCGAGCTCGAACCGCCGCATATCGTGGAGATCGTGGTGACGGCGGCGAAGTGACCGCCTCGCAGTCATCCCGGGGCTTTCCATTCGTCATTGCGAGCCAACGGGTCGGCGCAGAGCGCCGCCCGATGACAGGCTCCACGAAGCAATCCATCACGCCGCAAGCGGAAGGCTGGATTGCTTCGTCGCAAGCGCTCCTCGCAATGACGGGGAGGGAGTTGGCGCTCAATACGCCTCTTTCGCATCCGCTTCCTTACTGGTCTGCACCAGATCGAGGCTCTGCTCGATCTTGCCGAGCAGCGTCGCAAACTCCTGCCGTTCCTGCGCCGAGAGGCACGAAAGAATCTCCTGCTCCCGCCGCAACAGGCGCGGGATCAGTTCCGCATAGAGCGTCTCGCCTTTGCGTGTCAGGCGCAGGCGGTATTCGCGGCGGTCGTCTGCATTTTCGACGCGCTCCACCAGTTGCCGGCCCATCAGCGCCGTCACCGCGCGGCTGATGGTGGATTTGTGGGTCCGGGTGCAATAAGCGATGTATTGCGCGCTGCACGCGTCGTTGCGAAAACCGAGCGTCGCCAGCACCCGCCATTCCGGGATGTCCAATCCGTAACGCGCCTGGTATTCGCTTGAAAGCGCGGCAGAAACCTCGGCCGCCAGCCGGTTCAGGCGGAACGGCACGAACTTGAAGAGGTCCAGCCTGGAGCGCTTTTTCGCCGCGTTTTCTTCACGCGAACCGGTGCCCTCATCGCTTAAAAACGCTTTTGGCAAAAATCGCTCCAAATTGAGTTGACGCCGCAACGTTGCTGGCGTTTAGATAGTTGCAGATGCGACTATCTTAGGCCGGTCGCGATCCCTTGGCTAGTCGCAAGGTTAAGCCCATGGCGCAGCAATCCAAAGTCCAGTTTGGCTACCGCCGCCACGCCGATCAGGCGAGGGGAGATGGCGACGCGGCATGGCATCCCGTCGTGGTGGTCGGCGCGGGTCCGGTCGGGCTTTCGCTTGCGATCGATCTCGCGCAACGCGGCCAAAGCGTGGTGCTGCTCGATGACGCCGACCGGATCGGCGAGGGGTCGCGCGCGATCTGCTTCTCGAAACGCTCGCTGGAATATTGGGACCGGCTCGGCGCAGGACAGCGTATGGTCGACAAGGGCGTGGTGTGGAGCGTCGGCAAGATCTTTCACGGCGCTTCGCTGCTCTATCAGTTCAATTTGCTCCCCGAGCAGGGCCACAAGCGGCCCGCTTTCATCAACCTGCAACAGTTTTACGCCGAAGCCTATCTGGTGGATCGCGTGCAGGAATTTTCCGCGATCGATCTGCGCTGGCGCAACAAGGTGACGGGGCTGGAGCAGCGCAATGACGGTGTCGTGCTGACCATCGAGACGCCGGACGGGCCTTACCTTCTGTGTGCGAGCTACGTTATCGCCTGCGACGGCGCGCGATCGTCGTTGCGGCAAATGGTCGGCGCGGAATTTTCAGGCAAAATGTTCGAGGATCAGTTCCTGATTGCCGACGTGCGGATGAGCGCGGAATTCCCGACCGAGCGCTGGTTCTGGTTCGATCCGCCGTTCCATACCGGACGCTCGGCGCTGTTGCACAAGCAGCCGGACGATATCTGGCGGATCGATCTGCAGCTCAATCCGGACGCGGATCCCGTGGTCGAGAAGCGCCCCGAAAACGTGCGGCCGCGGATCGCGCGCATGTTGGGTCACGAGAAATTCGAGTTCGAATGGATATCGCTCTATAAATTTCAGTGCCGCCGGATGGATAAATTCATCCACGGCCGCGTGATCTTTGCCGGCGATGCCGCCCATCAGGTCTCGCCGTTCGGCGCACGCGGCGCCAATTCCGGGCTGGAAGACGCCGAGAATCTGGCGTGGAAACTCGACCGCCTGCTGAGGGGAACGTCGCCGGAATTATTGCTCGAGAGTTATCACAGCGAGCGCAGCGCGGCGGCGGATGAAAACATCCGGGAATCGACGCGCTCGACCGATTTCATGGCGCCCGTCTCGCGCCAGGAAGCGCGGTTGCGCAAGGCGGTGCTGGCGCTTGCGAAGGAAACCGAATTCGGCAAGCGCATGATTAATGGCGGACGACTTTCGGTCCCCTCGGTCTATGATTCGGCGCTCTCGACCGGTGATTGCGACACCTGGCGCGGCGGCCCGCGGCCCGGCGCTTCGATGCCGGATGCGCCGGTTGCCGCGCGCACAGGCGATGCGATCTATTTGACCGATGCCTTCATCAAGGCGGGAACGCGGTTCACGCTGCTCGAGTTTTGCAATGGCGCTGCGGTGGATGTGCCCGATGAGATCGGCGTGGTCCGTATCGGCGGCGACGATGGTTTTGTCGATGCTGGGGGTCTCGCCGGCGCGCGCTACGATGCCGAGCCCGGCACGGCGTATCTGCTGAGGCCTGACGGTTATGTCGCGGCGCGGTTTCGGCACCCGACACGATCGGCGCTCAACGCCGCCTTGGCGCGTGCCGCAGGCATCAACTGAGGTTTGAAAAATGGCGCTGTCTACCGCTTCGAACTTTGCAAAACCGGACGATGCATTCCGCGCTGTCGTCGAGGCGCATCGCGGACTCTCCGACGAACAAAGCGCCGAGCTCGACGCGGCGCTGGTCTTGATCCTCGCCAATCACATCGGCGATCTCGATGTGCTGCGCGAAGCCATCGTGCTCGCCAAGCGGCGAATGATCGACGCGAACCAGCAGCAGCAACAGCAGCAACAATAATAAGCCCAAAGGGACTGAATTCATGACAAAAGGTTTCGCATCCACGACAGACATGGCGGAGAAGAAAATCACCTTCTCCGAGATCGGTACCGATCTCTATGCCTTCACCGCCGAGGGCGATCCCAATTCGGCGGTCATCGTCGGCGACGATGGCTGCCTGGTGTTCGACGCCCAGGCGACGCCTGCGATGGCGAATAAAGTGATCGAGCGGGTGCGCAGCGTCACCGACAAGCCGGTCAAATATGTCGTGCTGTCGCATTATCACGCGGTGCGGGTGCTCGGCGCCTCCGCCTACAAGGCGCAAGGCATCATCGCCTCGCAGGAAACTTACCGGTTGGTGGAAGAGCGTGGCCAGCAGGATTGGGATTCCGAATATGGCCGCTTTCCGCGATTGTTCCAGGATGCGCAGAGCATTCCCGGCCTGACCTGGCCGACGCTGACTTTTGAAGGCGAGATGTCGATTTATCTGGGCAAGCGCGAGGTGCGGTTGATGCAGCTCGGCGCCGGACATACCTCAGGCGATATCGTCGCCTGGGTGCCGGATGCGGAAGTGATGTTTTCCGGCGATTTGATCGAATATCATTCGGCCTGCTATTGCGGCGATGCGCATCTGCGCGAATGGCCGGCGACCTTGAACGAAATCCGCGCCTTCAATCCGAAGGCGATCGCGCCCGGCCGTGGCGATGCGCTCAAGGGCATCGCGACGGGGCGCGAAGCGATCGCGATGACGCGCGACTTTGTCACATCGCTCTATGGCGCGGCCGAAACCGCAGTGGCAAAGGGTCGCGATCTCAAGGAGACGATGGCGTCGACCCGCGAGGTGATGGACCCAAAGTTCCAAAAGTTTGCGATCTATGAGCACTGCCTGCCCTTCAATGTCTCGCGCGCGTTCGACGAGGCTTCGGGAATCGACGACCCCGTGATCTGGACCGACAAGCGTGACCGGGAAATGTGGGCCGCCTTGCAAGGAGGAGGATGACCATGAATATCAACACCTCGCCCGATGTGATCTCCAGGAGCTCCGTCAATATCACGCCGGGCTACATGTCCGGCTTCGGTAACAGCTTTGAGACCGAGGCATTGCCCGGCGCGCTGCCGATCGGCCGAAACTCGCCGCAGCGCGTGGCTTACGGGCTCTACGCCGAGCAGGTCTCGGGCTCGCCGTTCACGGCGCCGCGCGGCAGCAACGAGCGCTCCTGGCTGTATCGCATCCGGCCGTCGGTAAAACATTCCGGCCGCTTTGCGAAAGTCGACGCCGGGCTGTGGCGTTCCGCGCCGTGCCACGAGGTCGATCTGCCGATCGCGCAATTGCGCTGGGATCCGGCGCCGATCCCGAAAGACGAAAAGACATTCCTGCAGGGCGTGCAGACCATGACCACCGCGGGCGACGTCAATACGCAAGCCGGCATGTCCGCGCATGTCGTGCTGATCACCAAATCGATGGTCGACCAGCATTTTTACAATGCCGATGGCGAGATGCTGTTCGTGCCGCAGCAGGGCAATTTGCGGTTTGTCACCGAGTTCGGCCGGATCGACGCCGAGCCTGGCGAGATCGTCGTGATCCCGCGCGGCGTAAAATTCCGTGTCGAAATTCCGAACGGCCCGGCGCGCGCGTATCTCTGCGAGAATTACGGCGGCGCCTTCACGCTGCCGGAGCGCGGCCCGATCGGCGCCAATTGCCTCGCCAATGCGCGCGATTTCCTGACGCCAGTGGCGGCCTATGAAGACAAGGACGCCCCGACCGAACTTTTCGTGAAATGGGGCGGCTCGCTGTTTGTGACCACGCTGCCGCATTCGCCGATCGATGTGGTGGCCTGGCACGGCAATTACGCGCCCTACAAATACGATCTCCGCACATTCTCGCCGGTCGGCGCCATCAGCTTCGATCATCCCGATCCGTCGATTTTTACCGTGCTGACCTCGCCGTCGGAAACCGCCGGCACCGCGAACATCGATTTTGTGATTTTCCCGGAGCGCTGGCTGGTTGCGGAAAACACGTTTCGGCCGCCGTGGTATCATATGAACATCATGTCGGAGTTCATGGGATTGATCTACGGCGTCTACGACGCCAAGCCGCAAGGGTTTACGCCCGGCGGCATCTCCCTGCACAATTGCATGCTGCCGCACGGCCCCGACCGCGAGGCATTCGATCACGCCAGCAATTTAGAGTTAAAGCCGGTGAAGCTGACCGGCACCATGGCCTTCATGTTCGAGACGCGCTATCCGCAACGCGTCACCGCGCACGCCGCGAACTCGCCGACGCTGCAGGATGATTATTCGGATTGCTGGAAGGGACTGGAAAAGCGGTTCGATCCGAATAGGCCTTAAGATTTCGCTCTAGCTGTCATCGCCGGGCTTGACCCGGCGATCCATCGCTCTTCGTTAGATGATGATGCCCGGGTCAAGCCCGGGCATGACGAGTTTTCGATTGGAGAATTCCATGCCCCACCCCAACGATCCCTCGCTCCGCTCCTTCATCCCGGTCGATCCCACCTCCGACTTCCCGATCCAGAATCTCCCTTACGGCGTGTTCTCGTCCAAGGACGGCCTCGCGCCGCGCGTCGGCGTCGCGATCGGCGACTATGTGCTCGATCTCTGGGAGCTCGAGCAGAACTCCAGGCTCGATGTCGGCCCGCTCGGCATCTTCGCAGGCCCGACGCTTAATCCGTTCATGGCGCTGGGGCAGAAGGTGTGGTCGCAGACCCGCGCGCGGATCAGCGAATTGCTGCGGCACGACCATCCTGAACTGCGCGAGAATGACGAGCTGCGCGAACGCGCTCTGGTGCCGATGGCAAATGCAAAACTACATATGCCGATCGCGGTCTCCGGCTACACCGATTTCTATTCGTCGAAAGAGCACGCCACCAATGTCGGCGTGATGTTCCGCGGCAAGGACAACGCGCTGCAGCCGAACTGGCTGCACATGCCGATCGGCTATAACGGCCGCGCGTCCACCGTCGTGGTCTCCGGCACAAAAGTGCGCCGGCCGCACGGGCAGCTAAAGCCGCCGAATGTGGAGGCGCCGAGTTTCGGCCCCTGCAAGCGGCTCGATTTCGAACTCGAAATGGGTGTCGTGATCGGGCAGCCGTCGCCGATGGGCGAGATGCTCAGCGAAAGCCGGGCCGAGAAGATGATCTTCGGCTTTGTATTGTTGAACGACTGGAGCGCGCGCGACATCCAGCAATGGGAATATGTGCCGCTTGGCCCGTTCCAGGCCAAGGCGTTTGCGACTTCGATCAGCCCGTGGATTGTGACGCGCGAGGCGCTGGAGCCGTTCCGCCGGCATGGACCGGAGCAGGATCCGATGCCGCTTCCTTACCTGCGGCAGACGCAGCCGAACAATTACGATCTCACCCTCGATGTCAGTCTGCGCGCCGCGCCGATGAACGATGGTTTGCGCATCTGCCGTACCAATTTCAAATACATGTACTGGTCCTCAGTGCAGCAACTCGTGCATCACGCTTCCTCTGGCTGCGCCATGAATGTCGGCGATCTCTTAGGCAGCGGCACCATCTCCGGCCCGGAAAAAAGCCAGCGCGGCAGTCTTTTGGAAATCTCCTGGAACGGCACCGAGCCGCTGGAGTTTGTCGGCGGCGTAAAACGCGCCTTCCTCGAAGACGGCGATTCGCTTGTGATGCGCGGCTGGTGCCAGGGCGACGGGTATCGCGTTGGTTTTGGGGAAGTCGAGGGGACGATTTTGCCGGCGGAGTGACTTTCCTCGCCCTCGCAAAGAGGCTTGAGGGAGCTCAGCGTTCCTCCGGCGGAATATTCCTGATCCGTGCCGAATGCTGCGCAATGTCGTCGAGATTGTAGGACAAGTGCACGCGCTTGTCTGACGGCGGCCGCTGCGCGATCGTTAGTCCCGGCCGCCATTCCCTCGCAGGCCTGATCGGCCGGGGCACAAAACCGCCGCCGCAGTTCGGGCAAACATTGTGCAGCTTGGTCTCGACGCAGTCGGCGCAGAAGGTGCACTCGAAAGTGCAGATGCGCGCGTCCGTCGCGTTCGGCGGCAGGTCCTTGTCGCAATATTCGCAGTTCGGCCTAAGTTGCAGCGCCATGGTGGTCTCACCGCGTTGGAGGAGCGGATCATTGCAAATCCGCCGCCGATTCGAATGACAAATCTCCCTCGATTTCGGACGCGTCCGGTAAATCTCAACCTCGTCATTCCGGGCTCGCCGCAGTGCGGCGCCCCCGAAATGACGGAACCTACTTCTTCAGCGGCAGTTTTGAACTCTCCTTCAGCCGGTCCAGCACAATCGAGGAGCGCACATGCGCCACGCTCTGGTGCGGCATCAACACGTTGTTGACGATGTCGGACAGGCTCTTCAAATCGCGCAGCACGGCTTTCAACACATAATCGGCGTCGCCGGTCAGCGAATAGGCCTCCTGGATGTCGTCGACGCGGTTGACCAGCGCGCGGAACCGCTTGGCGTTATCGGGCGAATGGGTCGCGAGCGTGATGTGGATGAAGGCAATGACGTTGAAGCCGAGCGCCTCGCTCGCGAGATCCGCGTGATAGCCCGATATCACTCTGTCTTCCTCCAGCCGCATCCGCCGCCGCGAACATTGCGAGGCCGACAGGCCGACGGCGTCAGCCAGTTGCTGGTTGGTCAGGCGGCCGTCATCCTGCAGCGCGCTCAATATTTTGAGGTCGAAGGCGTCTACGGGTATCATGCGCGAAATGCCATTTTTATGCACAAACCGTGCATGATTGTAACAAGGCATCAGCCATTTTGCATGCACTTTGTGGATGGAATGGTTGAGAATCCACACCGGCAATTCAGGGAGATAACGATGGGTCCGTTTCCGCACGACGCGCCGCCGGTGACGATTTCAGCCGACAATCCGATGGGCACCGACGGCTTCGAGTTCGTCGAATACGCCCATCCCAATCCCGAGGCGTTGCACGCGCTGTTCAAGTTGATGGGTTTTGTGGCGGTCGCGCGTCACAAGACCAAGAAGATCACGGTCTATCGTCAGGGTGACATCAACTACCTCGTCAACGAAGAACCGGGCACTCATGGTTTTGCGTTTGTCGCCGCACACGGGCCGTGCGCGCCGTCGATGGCGTTTCGCGTTGTCGACGCGAAGGCGGCCTATGCACGCGCGCGCTCGCTCGGCGCGGAAGCCGCCGATATTCCCTCCGCGCAAAGGACGCTCGATGTTCCCGCTATCAAAGGCATCGGCGGCAGTTTGCTTTATTTCGTCGATCGCTACGGCGCCAAGGGCTCGGCTTACGATGCCGAGTTCGAGTGGTTGGGCGAAAAAAATCCGCGCCCCGAAGGCGCCGGACTTTTTTACCTCGATCACCTCACCCACAACGTCCATCGCGGCCGCATGGATGTCTGGACCTCATTCTACGCAAAGCTGTTCAACTTCCGCCAGATTCGTTTCTTCGATATCGAGGGCCGCGCCTCCGGCCTGTTCTCCCGCGCGCTGACCAGCCCCGACGGCAAAATCCGGATTCCAATCAACGAGGACGCCGGCTCCTCCGGCCAGATCGCGGAATATCTCAGCATCTATCGCGGCGAGGGCATCCAGCACATCGCCTGCGGCGCCAAGGACATTTATCGCACGGTCGAGACGCTGCGCGATGCCGGATTGCCGTTCATGCCGTCACCGCCGGAGACCTATTTCGAGAAGATCGACGCGCGGCTGCCGAAGCACGGCGAGGACGTCGGGCGCCTGCAACGCGACGGTATCCTGATCGACGGCGAAGGCGTGGTCGATGGCGGCCAGACAAAAGTGCTGCTGCAGATTTTCTCGGCGAATGCGATCGGGCCGATCTTCTTCGAATTCATCCAGCGCAAAGGCGACGACGGTTTTGGCGAGGGTAATTTCAAGGCGCTGTTCGAATCGATCGAGGAAGATCAGATTCGCAGGGGCGTGCTGAAGGTGGACGCGGCGTAGGCTTCGTCATTCCGGGACGACGCGACGGAAAAATCTACGTCGTCCCGGCCTTGAGCCGGGACCCATAACCACGAATCTTCGTGTGGTGCGAAGCTGGGGCCGCGTTCCCTTCCATAGCCAACATCGGTGGTTATGGGTCCCGGCGTTCGCCGGGACGACGATGGTTGCTACGGTTTCTTCCACTCCCGCGTCAGCCCCGCAATATCCGCCGTCTCCGCCTCGCGGATCGCCGACGGCGTGCGTGAAAAGCGCGGCGCGGGGGCGGGCTGCGTTACGCCGTGGCGCTCGACAAAAATATTTCTTGCCGCCATGTGCGGATGGTGCGGCGCCTCTTTCATGGTCAGGACCGGTGCGAAGCAGATGTCGGTGCCTTCCATGATCTTGCACCACTCGTCGCGGGTTTTTGTCTTGAACACCTCGACCAGCTTCTGCTTCAGCGCGGGCCAGGCATTGCGGTCCATCTGCGCGTCGAAATCGGCCTCCGTTAGGCCCGCGTGCTGGCGCAGCAGCGCATAGAATTGCGGCTCGATCGAGCCGATCGAGACGAACCGGCCGCAGGCGCATTCATAGACGCCATAAAAATGCGCGCCGCCGTCCAAAAAATTGCTCTCGCGCTGGTCGGTCCATCGGCCGGCGGCGGCCATGTCGAAGAACATCGACAACAGCGATGCGGCGCCGTCGCACATTGCGGCGTCGACCACCTGTCCCTTGCCCGACTTCGACGCTTCCAGCAATGCGGCCAGCACACCGACCACGAGATAAAGCGCGCCGCCGCCGAAATCGCCGACCAGATTGAGCGGCGGCACCGGCCGCTCCGCAGGTCCGATCGCGGCCAGCGCGCCGGTCACCGAGATATAGTTGATGTCGTGGCCGGCGGCCTGCGCCAGCGGGCCTTCCTGGCCCCATCCGGTCATGCGGCCATAAACCAGCCGCGGGTTTCGCGCCAGCACCGCGTTGGGCCCGAGCCCGAGCCGCTCCATCACGCCGGGCCTGAACCCTTCGATCAGCGCATCGGCATTGGCCAACAAATCGAGCACCTGCGCGACCGCGGCCTTGTCCTTCAGATCGAGCTCGACGACTTTGCGTCCGCGCCCAGCCACCGATTTGAGATTCTTCTTGGCGCCGACGCGGTCGAGCGTGACCACCTCCGCGCCCATGTCCGCCAGCATCATGCAGGCAAAGGGGCCGGGCCCGATGCCGGCGAATTCGACGATACGAAAACCTGCGAGCGGGCCGGAGGTGCGGGTACCGGCATGCGGGGCTGATTCGTCGAGCACGTTGTTTTTCCGTTGAACCGTTTCCTGCGAAATTGTCTCGCCTTGGGCAACATGTAGCAAGAACCATTTGCGAGGAATATGACCAAAAACGAAGCGGCGCGCCTGGCTCGCGCGCCGCTTGCATCGGAAATTGCGTTTAGGCGCTGTCAGCCGGCCGCGGTGACCGCGCGTTGTGCCATCACTTTTATCAGATTGGCGCGATAGTCCGACGTGCCCTGCAGATCGCTCAAGAGCCCGCTTGAGGAAATCGTGACGGGATCGAGTGCGGCCGCCGACCAATTGGCCTTCAACGCCGCCTCGATCGCCGGCAGGCGCATGACGCCAGACGAGGATGCGCCGGTGGCCGCAGCGCGGACATCGCCTGATTTTGCTTTTGCCACGAACACGCCGGTGAGGGCAAAACGCGACGCCGGATGCGGGAATTTGGAATAGCCTGCCTTGGCCGGAACAGGGAACGACACTTGCGTGATGATTTCGCTGTCGGCCAGCGCCGTTGCGAACAGGCCCTTGAAGAAATCATCGGCCGCGATGCTGCGCTTGTTGGTCTTGATGGTCGCACCGAGCGCCAGCACCGCCGCTGGATAATCCGCGGCGGGATCGTTGTTGGCGAGCGAGCCGCCGATGGTGCCTCGATAGCGCACGGCCGGATCGCCGATCAGCGAGGCAAGGTAAGTGAGCGCTGGGATCGCCTTTTGCGCTGGCCCGCTGGTGGCGACGTCGTAATGCGGCGTCGCCGCCTTGATGATCACTGCGTCGGCGGAAACCTCGATGCCGAGGAGATCCTTGATCTTGCCGAGATCGATCACGTCGGTGGGCGACGCCAGCCGCTGCTTCATCACAGGGATCAGCGTGTGGCCGCCGGCGAGATATTTTGCCTCTTTGCCCTTCGAAAATAGCGCAGCCGCTTCGTCGACAGAGGAGGGACGATGATAGGTTGTTGCGTACATGATTATGCTCCCTCTTAAGCGGCGTGAATGGCGCGCCACACCCGATCGGGTGTCGCCGGCATCTCAAGCTTGTTGTTGCCGATCGCGTCCGTGATCGCATTGATCACGGCAGCGGAAGCGCCGATCGCGCCGGCTTCGCCGCAACCCTTGACGCCCAGGGGATTGCCCGGACACAGCGTCGGGGTGTGGTTTAATTTGAACGACGGCAGATCGTCGGCGCGCGGCATGGTGTAATCCATGAACGACGCGGTCACGAGCTGGCCGTTACTGTCATAAACCGCGCCTTCCAGCAGCGCCTGGCCGATGCCTTGCGCGAGGCCGCCATGGACCTGGCCCTCGACGATCATCGGGTTGATCAGCCGCCCGAAATCGTCCGCCGCGACGAAGTTGACGAACGAAGTCTTGCCGGTCGCGGAATCGACTTCCAGTTCGCAGATATAGGCGCCGGCCGGAAAGGTAAAATTGGTCGGGTCGTAGAACGCGGTTTCCTTCAAGCCCGGCTCCATGCCGTCGGGCAGATTGTGCGCGGTATAGGCGGCGAGCGCGACCATCGGCAGTGCGATCGACTTGTCGGTGCCGGTGACCTTGAACTCGCCGTTCTCGATGATGATGTCGCCCTCGGACGCCTCTAACAGGTGCGAGGCGATCTTCTTGGCCTTGGCCTCGACCTTCTCCATCGCCTTGATGATGGCGGTGCCGCCGACCGCGATCGAGCGCGAGCCGTAAGTGCCCATGCCGAATTGCACCTTGTCGGTGTCGCCATGGACGATTTGCACCTGGCTGATGGGAACGCCGAGGCGCTCAGAGATCAGTTGCGCAAACGTCGTCTCATGGCCCTGGCCATGGCTGTGCGAACCGGTCAGGACTTCGATGGTGCCGACCGGATTGACCCGGATCTCCGCGGATTCCCACAAACCGACGCCGGCGCCCAGGCTGCCAACTGCTTTCGAGGGCGCGATGCCGCAGGCCTCGATGTAGCAGGAGAAGCCGATGCCGCGGAGTTTTCCTTCCGACTTCGCCTTGGCCTTGCGCGCGGGGAAGCCGGCGTAGTCGATCGCCTTTAGCGCCGCGTCGAGCGAGGCGCCGAAATCGCCGATGTCATAGGCCATGATAACCGGCGTCTGATAGGGGAACTGAGTGATAAAGTTCTTGCGGCGCAATTCGCCGGGATCGACCTTCAATTGCCGCGCCGCGGTTTCCATCATCCGTTCGAGCAGATAGCTTGCTTCAGGCCGGCCCGCGCCGCGATAGGCGTCGACCGGCGTGGTGTTGGTATAGACGCCCATCACCTCGGCATAGATCGCCGGGATGACATACTGGCCCGACAGCAGCGTGACATAGAGATAGGTCGGCACGGCCGAGGAGAACAGCGACATATAGGCGCCGAAATTGGCGTGGGTCTTCACCCGAAGGCCCAAAATCTTGTTGTCCTTGTCGAACGCCATCTCCGCCTTCGAGACATGGTCGCGGCCATGCGCGTCCGTGAGGAAGGCTTCGGTGCGGTCGCCGGTCCATTTGACGGGGCGACGCACCTTCTTCGAGGCCCACAGCGCCACCATCTCTTCCGGATAGATGTAGATCTTGGAGCCAAACCCGCCGCCGACATCGGGCGCGATCACCCGCAGCTTGTGCTCCTGTGCGACGTTGTAAAACGCCGACAGCACGAGGCGCGCGACATGCGGGTTCTGCGATGTCGTGTAGAGGGTAAAGTGCTCTTCGGCGTCGTTATATTCCGCGATCGCCGAGCGCGGCTCCATCGCGTTCGGCACCAGCCGGTTATTGGTGAGTTCGAGCGTGACGATGTTGGCGGCCTTCGCAAAGGCGTCTTTCACTGCGGCTTCATCGCCGAGCGCCCAGTCATAGACCACGTTGCCCGGGGCTTCCGGATGCAGTTGCGGCGCGCCCGGCTTGATCGCGGCGCGAATGTCGGCCGCCGCGGGGAGTTCTTCGTAATCGACCACGACGGCTTCCGCTGCGTCCTTGGCCTGGTTTCTGGTTTCGGCGATCACGACCGCGACCGCCTGTCCGACGAAGCGCACCGTCTCCGGCGCCATCGCCGGCCACGCGCCCATCTTCATCGGCGTGCCGTCCTTCGAGGTGATGGCCCAGCCGCAGATCAAATTGCCGATCTTGTCATCGACCAGTTCTTTGCCGGTGAGCACACCGACCACGCCGGGCATTTTCATCGCCGCCGCCGAATCGATGCTCTTCACTTTGGCGTGCGCGTGCGGGGTGCGGATGAAATGGGCATAGGTCATGCCCTGTAATTTGATGTCGTCGACGTAGCGGCCCTTGCCCGTGATAAAACGCCGGTCTTCCTTGCGCACTACGCTTGCGCCAATGCCTTCAACGCCCATGTCCGTTCTCCCTACCGGAGTTTGTTGTCCGCCATTTCCATCGAAATTCGGCGGTCTTGATTTGGTGATCGGTGGTCCGTCGCCCGCTATTCAGCGGCTTGCGCGACCTTCATGCGGCCTGCCGCGTCGAGCACCGATTTGACGATGTTGTGGTAGCCGGTGCAGCGGCAGATATTGCCCTCGAGCTCGTGCCGGACGGTGGCCTCGTCGAGCTTGCCGCTGTGGCGATGCACAATATCGATCGCCGACATGATCATACCCGGCGTGCAATAGCCGCACTGCAATCCGTGATTATCGCGGAACGCCGCCTGCATCGGATGCAGCTCGTCGCCCTTGGCGATGCCCTCGATGGTGGTGACATTGGCGCCATTGGCCTGTCCGACCAAAACCGTGCAGGATTTGACCGCGCGGCCGTCGATATGCACGACGCAGGCGCCGCATTGGCTGGTATCGCAGCCGATATGGGTGCCGGTCAGGTTGAGATGATCGCGCAACAGATGCACGAGAAGAGTGCGGTCCTCGACCTCGGCCGAAACCGCCTTGCCGTTTACCGTCAGTTTGACTGTGGACACGCGTAAACCCTCCCGATGATTTTTGATTGTGCCGATTAGAAGCACGGGGGCAGGACTTTGCAACTGGGATTTTCGTTGCAGTGGTCATTGTGATGTCGCGTTCGTCTCGCCCGTCGTCCCGGCGAACGCCTGGACACACCGCCGCTGCGGTGGCACCCTCACCCCGACCCTCCCCCGCAAGCGGGAGAGGGAGCGATAGAGCGCAGCGAGTCGAGAGCGATCCACATCGCGCCCGTCAGGGAGGAAATGCTTTTCGCCAAGTGCGGCGCTTTCTGCTCCCTCCCCCGCTTGCGGGGGAGCGTTGGGGTGGGCAGCCGCGGGCGAGAACCTCTCCATCGGTCCCGGATTCTGCTGCGCTGCATCCGGGCTACGAGGTTTCGACGTCGGCCCCCACCCGGCCCAAATTTACGGCCCTTTATCTATTCTGCCCTAGTTTTCGGCATCGGTATCGGGGGGAGCTTGCGCTCCCCGATATTGCTGCGTTGCCGAAGAAAACGGGGGTCGAGGTGGGGTTGTTCAAAGGTGTCTGGCCGCGGTCGACGTCCCCAAAATTTCCCAAGCTGAGGCTCCCGAGCTTGCGATTTCGCGGCAAAGTCATGCTCGGCTTTGCCGTCGTGCTCGCCATCTCGGCGGCCAGCATGGGGATCGCCTATCTCGGCTTCGAGCGGGTCTCGGGAGGCGTCGCCACTTACCGCAACAGCGTCTCGGAAGCCGATCTGGCACGCAATATCGACCGCCAAATGATCTCCTATCAGGGCTTGGCGCGCTACTACATCGTGACCGGGAAGGAAGACGATGCCACCGCGGCGCTTAAGGCCGAAACCGGCCTGAAAGACGCCATCGATCAATCGATGAAGGGCACCACCAATCCGGCCGGCCTGGATCAGATCACGCGGCTGGCGAGGGAGTTCAAAGCCTTCACCAAGATCTTCGCCGAGATTCTCAAGTTCAAGCGCGACAGCGCGCTGGTGACGCAAAATCAGCTCACGCCTAGCGGCAGCATGTTCCGTTACAAGCTCGACGATCTCCCCAGCAACGCCGAGGATTCCGAAATCCAGGCGATCCAGTTCGGCGCCAAGAAGGTGACCGATCAATTTCAGGCGGTGACGGCGCTTGCCAACACCTTCGTCGTCAATTCCGACCAGACGGTCGCCGCCAGCGCGCTGGCGCGCCTCGAGTTTGTCGCAAATGCGCTTCACGCGGTAACCTCACGCGATGAAAAGATCGTGCTGGGCCTCAAAGAGGCCGCCGCGCTGCTCGAGAAATATAGGCAGGCGCTGACCAAGCTGATCGACAATTCGAAGGAGATCGACGAGCTGGTGGCCGAGATGGCCGACTCGGCGGCCGCGATCGTCAAGGGCGCTGGCGAAATGAAGTCGGATTTGCTCTCCGATCAGCAACGGCTTGAAGCCGAATCGGACGCGACCATCGGCGAGACCCAGCACCTGATCCTGATGCTGGCGGCCGGCGGCTTCCTGCTCGGCGCTATCCTGGCGCTGCTGCTGGGCAGGGGAATTTCGCGCCCGATGACGGCGATGTGCAAGGCGATGCGCGAGCTCGCCGGCGGCAATTTCGAGGTCGTGCTGCCCGGCCTCGGGCGCAGGGACGAACTCGGCGAGATGGCGGGCGCGGTGGAAGAGTTCAAGATGCAGGCGATCGCCAAGGCCGAACGCGATGCCGCGGCCCATGACGCCCAGAACAAGGCGGCAGGTGCTGCGCGTCGCGCCGAGCTCATTCGTTTCGCCGATGATTTCGAGACGGCGGTGGGCGCGATCGTCTCCAACGTGTCGGCCTCCGCGGTTCAGCTCGAAGCCGCCGCCGGAACGCTGACGCGGACCGCGGAAACCACGCAAAGCCTGTCCAGCCAGGTCGCGGGTGCCTCGGAAGAAGCTTCCAGCAGCATGCAATCGGTGGCGTCTGCGACGGAGGAATTGTCGGCGTCGGTCGATGAAATCGGCAGGCGGGTGCGCGACTCCAACAAGATCGCGGAAGCCGCCGTGCTCCAGGCGCAGCAGACCGACGGACGCATCGGCAAATTGTCGAAGGCCGCGCAAGAGATCGGCGACGTCGTCAAATTGATCACCGCGATCGCCGAGCAAACAAATTTGCTCGCATTGAACGCGACCATCGAAGCCGCCCGCGCCGGCGATGCCGGACGCGGTTTTGCAGTGGTCGCCTCCGAGGTCAAATCGCTGGCGAGCCAAACCGCGAAAGCAACCGACGAGATTTCGTCGCACATTTCGGGCATGCAGGGCGCCACGCAAGAATCGGTCGCCGCGATCAAGGAGATCGGTGGCACCATCGGCCAGATCTCCAGCATCGCCTCGTCGATTGCCAGCGCCGTCGAGCAGCAGAGCACCGCGACCCAGGAGATCGCGCGCAGCGTGCAGAACGTCGCGAAAGGGACAGAGGAGGCCGCCGCCAACATCATGCAGGTCAATCGCGGCGCCACCGAAACCGGCTCGGCGTCGGAAGAAGTGCTCAATTCTGCCAAGACCCTCTCGAGCGAAAGCGCGCGTCTGCGCGAAGAGCTCGATAGCTTCATGGCGAATATCAGGGCGGCATGAGTTGTCGTCCTTGCGAAAGCAGGGACCCATCACCACCGATGCGCGTTGTTAGAAAGCCGTCCAACCCCAGCGCAAAATCGCGACAGCACGGCGTATGGGTCCCGGCCTTCGCCTGGCCTTCGCCGGGACGACGGTCAACACTTTGGGAACCCCAGTACGCCTGAGGCGTTCATATCAGCGGTCTCCGGACGCCGCATTCCCTTGTATTTCTCGCTGGCTCGACGTGATGGATGTGCAGCTGACAAAGCGCTCTTCGACGGCTGCCACGTCGGCGCCGATGCGAGGCGACGACGATCGGATCATCGAGACCAGCATCCCATCGCGTCTCGACGCTCTCTCCTGGAGCGGCTTCCATACCCGTGTCGTGCTGGCGCTCGGGATCACCTGGATTCTCGACGGGCTGGAGGTCACGCTCGCCGGCGCGCTGTCCGGCGCATTGAAAGAGAGTCCGACGCTCAATTTTTCTAATTTCGATGTTGGGCTTTCCAACAGCGCTTATCTCGCCGGCGCGGTCCTTGGCGCGCTCGGTTTCGGCTGGCTCACCGACCGGATCGGGCGCAGGAAACTGTTCTTCATCACGCTTGCGCTTTATCTTTCCGCAACCGCCGCGACCGCGCTGTCGTGGAATGTCGCGAGCTATGCGCTGTTTCGTTTCCTGACCGGCGCCGGCATCGGTGGCGAATACACCGCGATCAATTCGACGATCCAGGAATTGGTGCCGGCGCGTTATCGCGGCTGGACTGATCTGGTCATCAACGGCAGTTTCTGGGTCGGCGCCGCGATTGGCGCCACCAGCGCGATCGTGCTGCTCGATCCGCATTTGATCGGTCCCGATCTCGGCTGGCGGCTGGCATATCTCACCGGCGCCGCTCTCGGCCTTGTGGTGTTCGTGATGCGGATGTGGATCCCCGAAAGCCCGCGCTGGTTGATGATCCACGGTCGTCCCGAAGAAGCCCACGCGATCGTCGCGGAGATCGAACGATCGGTGATCGGCCATGCGCAGGACCCGCGTCAGCAGGCTTTCCCAAAAATCAAATTGAGAATGCGTGACCACACCCCGCTGCGCGAGGTGGCACGCACGCTGTTCGTCACCTACCGACAGCGCTCGCTGGTCGGGCTTGCGTTGATGATCGCGCAGGCGTTCTTCTACAACGCGATCTTCTTTACCTTTGCGCTGATCCTGACCGACTTCTACGCCATCCCGGCGGACCATATCGGCTGGTACATCTTGCCATTCGCGGCCGGCAATTTCCTCGGGCCGCTCGTGCTCGGCCGGTTGTTCGATACGCTGGGGCGCCGCGTGATGATTGCGTTCACCTATGGCGTCTCGGGCGTGCTGCTTGCGCTGTCCGGCTATCTGTTCGCGATCGGGGTGTTGAGCGCGCAGAGCCAGACCATCGCATGGATGGTGATTTTCTTCTTTGCTTCGCCAGCCGCAAGTGCCGCGTATCTCACCGTCAGCGAAACCTTTCCGCTGGAGGTACGCGCTCTGGCGATCGCGCTGTTCTATGCGATCGGCACCGGCATCGGCGGCGTCGCCGGGCCTGCGCTGTTTGGCGCGCTGATCGATACCGGATCGCGCGGCAGCGTGTTCGCCGGCTATCTGCTGGGGGCAGGATTGATGGTCGCGGCGGCGGTTATCGCATGGCGCTATGCGGTGGCGGCCGAGCGCCAGGCGCTGGAACAAGTTGCACGCCCGCTCGCCTTTGTGGAGTAGGATGAGATGAACGAGGTGGCATTGCGAGACGATTTTCCATCACCGCAACAGCCGTCGCCGGATCTGGTTCCGGTGGTGAACGAGCTTGCGCGGCGGCTAAACGAATGCGCCATCCTGCTCGATATCGACGGCACACTGCTTGATCTCGCGCCGACGCCGCGCGAGGTGTGGGTGCCGCCGGGCCTTTCAACAACGCTCAATCGCCTGCTCGAGAAA
>WNFM01072582.1_pt6 | contig 30854 bp, 39 predicted proteins | sample 5400271 | NCBI WGS metagenome assembly WNFM01 (sample SAMN13153352, study PRJNA577476) | soil metagenome | isolation source: 60 cm saprolite on Douglas fir-dominated hillslope | place: USA:California | collected 2013-09-17 | reverse complement strand
TTTTGGAGATCGTCTCGAGCGTGAGAATCGGAGCCATCGGTGGCGATCAGGAGATCGGCTGCAGTTTGCCTCCGAGCGGAATATTCGGCGCGGTCTTATTCTCAGCAATGACGAGGTCGAACTTGCCGTTCTTGCGCTGCCATTGGCCGGCGACCAATGGCGTTTTGGTGACATTTTTCACCGGCGTCCCTGTCCATTGGATCGGGCCCACAATCGACTGGTAGTTCGTCGCAACAATCGACTCGAGGATCGATTTCGGATCGGTCGGGTTTTTGGCGCGCTTGAGAACATCGATTGCTATTTCGAACAACGCATGTTGGAAGCCGACGGGCTGTGTCCAGGGCCGGTTAGTCGCTTTCGTGTACGCGTCAGTGAGCTGTTGGCAGCTTTGTCCGGTGAGACCGGATTTGAATGGGTGGTTCGGCGTCCACCAGATTTCACTGGTCAACCCGTTCCCGCGTTCGCCCAGCGATTCGATCACCGACGGAAACAGCAGGGCTTTGCCGATCGTGACGATCTTTGGTTTGAAGCCCTGTTGCGCGGACTGGGACCAGAAGGTCGCGAAGTCGGGCGGGATCATGTTGCCAGTGACGATCTCCGTGCCTGCCGCTTTGAATGCCGATATTTGCGACGTGAAGTCGTTGTTCATGAGTTGGTAGCGGCCGGGGTCATGCAACTTGTAGCCGGCTTTGGCGAGCGCGGGAGGCAGCCCAAGTTTGGGATCGCCCCAGGCATTGCCATCGGCGTCGTTGGGAAAGAGGCCGCCGACCACCTTGTTGGTCGGCAGCTCGTCCCATAGTGCCAGGAAAGAGGCGATCACATCCTCGAGGCCCCAAAAGAAATGGTAGGTCCAGGTGAAGCCCTTCTTCGGGTCGCCCTTGCGGCCGAAAAAATAGGGCTGCCACGGGCAATTGGTGGTGATGCAGGGAACTTCGTTGACCTCGGCTTGGTCGGAAACGGGGTTCGTGGTGTCTGGAGTTGCCGAGCCGACAATGAGATTGACCTTATCGCCGAGGATCAGTTCGGACGCGACTTCCGCGGCGCGGCTGCCGCTCGACTGACTGTCTTTGGAAATAATCTCGACTTTGTAGGTCTTGCCGTTGTTGTCGAGGCCTTTGCTCAAAATGCCGCGCACCTGCTCAAGAATGAAATTATCGGCCTCGCCGAAACCGGCAAGCGGGCCAGTTTTCGGACTGACGTGACCGATTTTGATGACTTGCGACTGGGCTTCTGCCGGAAGCACCCGCAATACGGCGGGAGTGACGATGACGCCCAGCCCGGCTTTGACCAGTCTACGGCGGGAGATTGTCCCACGGTCTTTCATTGTCGCCTCCCTCTGTCGTTGTGCCCCTCATGTGTCGTGGGCACGTGCGGTTTTCAGATGTTGCAACACTTTCGAACGCAGCGTGGCTTGCTGCTCGCCACTCCATTTGCGGAAACCTTCGCCCGATTTGAAGCCGAGCTTGCCGTCCTTCACGAGCTTCTCGAGATATGGCGAGGGGCCAGGGCGGCTGTCGATGTCGGGCAAGACCGTCTTGTGGATCGCCAACGTTAAGTCGGTGCCGACCATATCGGCATTCTCCAGCGGGCCCAGGACCGCGAGCCGGCGGCCAAACGCCGCCTTGATCACGTCATCGACAGTCTCGGCATCGCAGATGCCTTGCTCCACCAATGCAATCGCCTCGCGCCACAATGCGTGCTGTAGACGATTGCCGATGAAGCCGGGCACGTCCTTCTTCACGTGTGCCGGTTTTTTGCCGGCGGCCGCGTGCAACTTCATGGTGAAGTCGATCGCCTGTGGCGACGTCCATTGTGTCTCGATCACCTCGACCAAGGGAACGAGATAAGGCGGATTCCACCAATGCGTGCCGAGCGCGCGTTCGCGCCGCTTCAGGCCTTCCATGATTTTTGTGATCGGGATGACGGAGGTGTTGCTGGCGAGGATGGCATCGGGGCGAACGTGCTTTTCGATCTCGGCGAACAGTTTCTGTTTGAGCGGCAGGTCCTCCAGCACGGCCTCCACGACATAGTCCGCGTCGCGCACCGCTTCCCCGAGCTCAGCAACGGGAGTGACTCGCTCAACCGCCATCAGATCGTCGCCGAGGTCTTTCAGATTGGTGAGGATGCGGGCCCTCGCGCTATCGAGTGACGTCGCAATCGAATCATAGATCGTCACGTCACGTCCGGCGAGGGCGAACACCTGGGCGATGCCGTGACCCATCAGGCCGGCACCGATCACCGCGATGCGCGCTTTCGTCATCCGTTACCCCGCCGTGTAGCCGCCGTCGGCGTAAAGGATGTGGCCGGTGTAAAAATCGGAGGCTTTCGACGCGAGAAAAAGGAGCGGTCCCGCCAGATCTTCCGGTTCGCCGAGACGGCCTTTCGGCACCCGGGCCAGAAATCCCTTGCGCACGTTTTGCGCCCGCTCTGTGTCCTCATACATCCAGGCGGTGAGTGGCGAGCGGAAAACGGTCGGCCCCAGGGCATTCACGGTGATGCCGGTCTCGCCCCATTCGCAGCCGAGCGCCTTGGTGATGCCGTCGACCGCCGACTTCGAGGCACAATACGCCGAGTAGCCGGCCGGATGACCGAGCAACCCGCGCGCTGACGACGTGAGGATGACTTTCCCGCCAGGTTTGCCTTCTTGGCCTTGCTTGAGCATTTGCTTGCCGGCCGCCCGCGCCATCAACCAGGACTGATTGACATTTGCGTCCATCACGTCGAGGAAATCCTCGACGTTCTGATCGACAATCTTCGACACTTTATTCAGTCCGGAGGCAACAACCAAAATATCGACGCGGCCGAACTTGTCGACCGCCGCCTTGACGATCTTGTCGCAGTTTTCCTCCGAACTTGGCCGCAGCGCGACGATCTCGGTCTTTCCGCCAAGCTTGTCGCATTCCGCGGCGACCTTCTTCAACTCATCCACTTTGCTCGCGGCCAACACGACATTGGCACCGGCGCCAGCAAATGTTTTTGCTGCCAGCGCACCGAACGCACCGGAAGCGCCGGTGACGATGGCGGTCTTGCCCTTGATGTCGAACAAAGATAGTGGATTTTTCAGGAACTCACTCATGATACGCCTCACTTCGGCGGATTAGCCACCGCGACCACAATCGAACACACTTCATTGCCACGGTTGATGATCTCACGTGTTTCGTTCGGCTCGATCACACAAGAGTCGTTGGCTTTCAGGACGGTCTCCTTACCATTGACGATGATGGTAAGTTCCCCGCGCAAAACGAAATAGACCTTCTCCGGCGGCGAGGCATCGGGCCCCGCGCCGCCGCCGGGCAGGAAGTGTGAATATCCAAAGACGAGACCCTTGGTGCCGCCGGCTTCCGCGCCGAACAGCCGCAGTGATGTATAGTTGCGGTGATTGGGCGCCTCGTAAGGCTTAGCGTCCGCGAAGCGTTTGACGTGCATCAGAACTTCCTCCCGCGCTCGATTTTATATTTTCCCGCCGGATCGACGATGGCAACCAGCCGGACGATGCAGCCGTCACCGCGATCCCAGTTCCAGGGGAAATACGCGAAGGTCACACGCTTGCCCGTCACCTTGTCGATGTCGCCGCCGACATTCTCGATGCCCATGATGCCATTCTTGAACAGGATGCGATGGACTGGCTCCCATTCGGGGAAGTCGTCCTTCCAATCGCGCCCCCCGGACCATTCGCGGTATTCCTCGGCCAAATGAGGGTGCAAGGGTCCGTTCCGCTGCGGGCCGATGGCGGTCGCGAGCGGATGGTCGTTGGCCTGCGTATCATGGCCGACTACCTTTACCTTCTTTTTGACGAACCATTCGCCGGCGGAGGGCACGAAGCCGGGCGCGCGGCAGAAATAGTCTTCGCTGTCTTCGTAGAATTTGTGCCAACCGGTGTTGACGATCACCACGTCGCGCGGCCGCACAATCTTGCCGCAGGCCTTTTCAAGGTCTTCACCAGTGATCGGCTCCCACTTGTTTTTCGGGATCGACACCACAATGCCGGAGCCGAAGAAGTGCGGCAGCGGTACTTCGTCGATGAAAGGCGTGCCCTGGATCACGTGCGCGGGAGCGTCGATATGCGTGGTGTTGTGCATCGACGTTGTTATGCGCTGCGATAGGACGCCCGACTTTGCCATGTAGTGGATGCGCTCGATCTTCACGTCCTCGAAATATGGCCAATTCGGGGACTGATAACCGAAGCGATGGGATAAGTTATAAAACTCCAGCCCCATGCTGTTCTTGAGATTTTCTTCGAACATCACGCCGCGAATTCTTTTGGCCACGGCATCCTCCCTTGTTCGCGCGTTCGCGCTTGTTGCCTGAATTGGTTTGTCGTCGGTGTGCCGCGGTTCAGGCGGCGGCAGAATTCATATGGCGCTCCAATGCATTTTTGGTGGCGAGCAGGCGTTCGGTGATCAATGCCTGCCGGGTTTGGAACCGCTGGCTCGGAACTGGAACCGAAATGGCAACGGCATTGCCAAGTGGATCGTGGAGCGCCACGCCGACGGCGCATACGCCGAGCGTGTGCTCTTCGCGGTCCAAGGCAACGTTGGTGCGCCGCGCAGATTTCAAATCCGTTAGCAGCGCGTCGAGACGCGTGAGCGTTTTTGGCGTTCGCGCTTCGTATGCGCGGCCGATGAGCGCTTCGACTGCGGAATCGGAAAGTTGCGCAAGATACGCCTTGCCATTGGCAGTGCAATAAAGTGGAAAGGTGTCACCAACCGCGGAAACGGCGCGCAGGCGTTGTGAACCGATCACCTGATCGATAAAGACGAGGTGGTCCTTCTTGACCGTCGAGAGGTCGACTGTTTCGTGGAGTTCCTCGGATAGGCGTTCGAGAAACGGCCGAGCCGACGCGATGAAATCGCTGCGTACCGACGCGGCCAGTCGAAGGATCGTCGGGCCAAGTCTGACACGGCCATTGGGCGTTGCCGCGATGACGAGTTTTTCGGTTTCGAGTGCGGCGACGATGCGTTGGACAGTCGAACGGGCGAGGTTCACCCGTTGTGCGATCTGGCCCAGACTCAGGCCGGCATTTTCTTCTTCGAGCGCACGCAGGATCGTGGCCGCGCGCGCGATGACCTGGACTTGGCTTTTATCGTTGGTGACGAGCCGACTCATGACGTTCCCCACGCATATACCGTGTGGCGGTCTCTTGCCGCCTTGCATCGTGGGACAGCGTAGCCCAAAATCCGATACACCTAAAAGGGAAAAATATGGCAGCCCTGCTGCCTGAACTGAGGAAACCCATGGTCAAGAAGATTGCGTTGGAAGAGCACTTCCTGGATCCCGCAACCGAACCTTATTGGCGTCCGACGATGGTCGACGTCGCGCCTGCCAAGACGGCGCAGCTTTACGCGAGCCTGACCGATTTCGGCGAACAACGGCTGCAGATGATGGACAAGGCCGGCATCGCGCGCGCCGTATTGGCGATCGCGGGTCCTGGTGTGCAGACGGAGCGCGATACAGCGACAGCCGTGCGCGCCGCGCGCGCATCGAACGATTTCCTTGCCAAGGAACTGCAGAAACGGCCGGACCGTTACTCCGGCTTCGCGCATCTGGCCATGCAGGACGCAAAAGCCGCCGCCGACGAGCTGGAGCGCTGCGTGCGCGAGCTGAAGTTCTGCGGTGCCATGATCAATGGCCACACCAACGGGAAATATCTCGACGACCGTTCCTATGATCCGTTCTGGGAACGTGCCGCGGCGTTGGACGCACCCATCTACCTGCATCCGGCGGACCCAGTGGCGCCGCTGCCGGCGATCGCCGGCTACAACGTGTTGGCGCGCCCGATGTGGGGCTGGGGCGTGGAGACCGGATCGCACGCCCTGCGCATCATCTGCGGCGGCGTCTTCCACCGTTTCCCGAAAGCCAAGCTGCTACTCGGACATCTTGGCGAGACGCTGCCGTTCCAGCTATGGCGCTTCGACAGCCGCTCGGCGCCCTATGGCTGGAATTTGCCAAAACCGCCGTCGCAATATCTCAAGGAGAACGTTTGGGTAACGACCTCGGGTATGTACGATCTCCCGCCGGTGCGCTGCTCGCTCGATGCACTGGGGCGCGACCACGTCATGTTCTCCGCCGACTATCCTTTTGATTGGCCAGGTTGCGGTTTCATCGACACGGTGCCGCTCGACGAAGGCTTGCGCGCCGATATTGCCTACAACAATGCGGCGAAGGTGCTCGGGCTTTGAACGCTATTTTGCGTCAATCACCCGCACCGGCTTGCCGTCGAGCCACGCTCGGATGTCCTCGACAACGTCCGGGAAGTATTTGCGGTAGTTCTGCTCGCTGACATATCCGAGGTGCGGTGTGATCACGACATTGTCGAGCTTGCGGAACGGATGGTTGAGCGGCAATGGCTCGACATCGAACACGTCGAGCCCGGCACCGGCGATCGTCTTGTTCTGCAACGCTGCGATCAGAGCCTTTTCATCGACGATCGGTCCGCGCGAGGTATTGATGAGATACGAGGTCTTCTTCATCAGGCCGAGTTCTTTTGCGCCGATCAGGCCGCGCGAACGGTCACTCAAGACGACGTGGATGGTGACAATGTCGGCGTTGCGGAACAGGTCATCCTTGGCGACGTAGTCTGCGCCACCGGCTTTGGCTTTTTCCTCGGTCAGGTTCTGGCTCCAGGCAATTGTCTTCATGCCGAAGGCCTTGCCGACGGTAGCCGAACGTTGGCCAAGTTTTCCCAGGCCCAGGATGCCGAGCGTCAACCCTTCGAGGTCGCGGCCAACGGTCACCTGCCAAGGGGCGCCGGCCTTCAGCCGTGCGTTTTCGAAGCCGATGCGGCGGGTTAGTTCCAGCATCAGGCCGAAGGCGATGCCCGTCGTGGGACTGCCGAGCGCGCCAGTGCCACAAACGGTGATGCCGCGCTCGGCGCAAGCCTTGACGTCGAACGAGTTGTTCCGCGCGCCGGTGGTGATGAGCAGTTTCAGATCGGGAAGCGCCTCGATGACCTTGCGCGGGAAGGGGGTGCGTTCCCGCATCCCGGCAATGATGGCGAAGCCCTGAAGGGCTTTTATCGCCTCATCCTGGTTCGCGAACGGCTCGTTAAAGACCTCAATCTCAACGTCTTTGGCTATTGTGGACCAATCCGCAAATGCCATCGCCACGTTCTGATAATCGTCGAGAATAGCTGCCCGAAGCATGCAATAGCCCTTTCACCGACCCGGACGGCCCGGGCCGCGACACCTTAGGCATGGAGCAACGAAAGGAAAGGGGGCTTGTCAGTTCGGAGGCAGACCGTGCTTGGCGCGCCAGGCAGGTCCAGGGCCGCGCATGTAATGCAATTCGGGTCGATAGGGGCGGACTGCATCGCGTGTCAGTTCGCGCCAAAAACCACCCAAGAAAGTGCCGATAATGGCAAAGGGGCGCGGCAACAGCGAAATCGCGGTGCCCGACAGCGCCAAGATCGCTCGACCCATGATGCAACTCCCACACCGACCGCGCGGGCAAATCTGACCCGGTTTGTCCCTTGGTCCGATGATGGCGTAACAGCGGTTAAGAACGGGTACCGGAACGGCACCGCGGCGGCATTTTTGCAATCAGCCTTTCCAGAGGTTTACTGCTATCGCGTACACGCCGGCCGGCGGCCTCGCGCTTGCTCTTTCGAGTTCCCGCCGTTACATCAGCCTCGCATTTCCCGAAAAAGCGTGCGGCAGCGCGTGAGCGTAGGCGGGCGGATTCGGGCCGCAATTGCAGGGGTTTCGAGAGCGCAATGAACGGTCGTCAATTCATCTATCACATGGAGGGTCTCACCAAGACCTATCCGCCCGCAAAGAAGGTGCTGGATAACATCCATCTGTCTTTCTATCCCGACGCCAAGATCGGCGTGCTTGGCGTCAACGGCTCCGGCAAGTCTACGCTTCTGCGGATCATGGCCGGCATCGACAAGGACTTCACCGGTGAAGGCTGGGTCGCGGAAGGCGCGCGTGTTGGCTACCTGGAGCAGGAACCGCAGCTCGATTCAAAAAAGACCGTCCGTGAGAACGTGATGGAAGGCGTCGCAGCAAAGAAAGCGCTGCTCGATCGCTACAATGAAATCGCGTCCAACTATTCGGACGAGACCGCCGACGAGATGGCGAAGCTGCAGGATCAGATCGATTCCAAGAATCTCTGGGATCTCGATAGCCAGGTCGACCTTGCGATGGACGCATTGCGCTGTCCGCCCGACGATGCCGACGTGGCCAAACTCTCAGGCGGCGAGCGCCGCCGGGTCGCTCTCTGCCGGTTGTTGCTCGACCAGCCCGAACTACTGCTGCTCGACGAACCGACCAACCATCTCGACGCCGAAAGCGTGAACTGGTTGGAAGGCCATCTGCGCAACTATCCTGGCGCCATCCTGATCGTCACGCACGACCGCTACTTCCTCGACAACGTTACTGGCTGGATTCTCGAGCTCGATCATGGCCGTGGAATCCCTTACGAGGGCAATTACACGTCATGGCTCTCGCAAAAACAGAAGCGTATGGAGCAGGAAAGTCGCGAGGATGAGGCGCGCCAGCGCACGCTGCAACGCGAGAGCGAGTGGATTTTATCTTCGCCGAAGGCGCGGCAGGCCAAGTCCAAGGCCCGCTATCAGCGCTATGAGGAATTGGTCAAAATCGCCAATGCCAAGCAGAATACCGTCGCTCAGATCACGATTCCGGTGGCGGAGCGTCTTGGTCAAAACGTCGTCGATTTCGATCATCTGACCAAGGGTTTCGGCGAAAATCTTCTGATCGACGACCTTACCTTCAAGTTGCCGCCCGGCGGCATCGTTGGCGTGATCGGTCCCAACGGCGCCGGCAAGACGACGCTGTTCCGTATGATCACGGGGCAGGAGAAGCCCGAAAGAGGCACGATAAAGATCGGCGAGTCGGTTCATCTCGGTTATGTCGACCAATCGCGCGATTCGCTCGACGGCAAGAAGACCGTTTGGGAGGAAATCTCCGAAGGCAATGACATAATTCTACTCGGCAAAAAGGAAATGAACTCGCGCGCCTATTGCGCCTCGTTCAATTTCAAGGGCGCCGACCAGCAGAAGAAGGTCGGTACACTCTCGGGCGGTGAGCGTAACCGCGTACATCTCGCCAAGATGCTTCGCTCGGGTGCCAACCTTCTGCTTCTCGACGAACCGACCAATGATCTCGATGTCGATACGTTGCGGGCGTTAGAAGAGGCGTTGGAGGATTTCGCCGGTTGTGCCGTTATCATCAGTCACGACCGCTGGTTTTTGGACCGAATTGCCACGCATATCTTGTCGTTCGAGGGCGATAGTCATTTGGAGTGGTTTGAGGGCAACTTTCAGGACTATGAAGCCGACAAAATGCGGCGGCTGGGCACCGATTCCGTTATTCCGCACCGGCTGAAATACAAAAAGTTCTCGCGATGATCCGGAAATATTGACTTGTCATGCTCCGCAAAAGTGGGGCATCCAGTGTTCCGTGGCACCACTTTCACGCAAGTCCTTCAACTTACTGGAACGCCCCCTTTTGCGCGTAATGGCGATGGCGTTGCTGCTCGCTTTCTCGGGGGCTGCTTCCGCTGACCCCGCGTTCCAGCAATGGCTGCAAACACAATGGCCGGCCGCGCAGCAACTTGGCGTTTCGCGCGCAACGTTCGATGCCGCCACGCGTAGCCTCGAACCCGATATCACGCTGCCCGATCTCGCCATCCCCGGCCAACCTGAGAAAGTTCCGCAACAGCCTGAATTTGTGCAGACGCCCGCTCAATATCTGCGCGAGCCGACCTTCGATCGCCTTGCGGTCCGCGGCAAGCAATTGGCCGTGCAATACCGCGAGACGCTGGCACGAATAGAGAAAGAATTGGGTGTGCCCGGCAACGTCGTATTGGCAATTTGGGCGCGTGAAACGGATTACGGCGGTTACCAGCTTCCGCACGATGCGATCCGCGTGCTGGCGACACAGGCCTACATTGGCAAGCGCAAGGACTTCTTTCGAAACGAATTTTTGCACGCTTTGAAGATGCTTCAGGATGGCGTACCTCGCGCCGAAATGCGCTCGTCATGGGGCGGCGCATTGGGTCTCACGCAGTTTCTGCCGTCAGAGTTTTACAAATACGCCATCGATTTCGACGGCGATGGCCGCGCGGATATATGGCATTCGGTGCCGGATGCACTCGCTTCCGCGGCAAAGCAGCTGGCAGGCAAAGGCTGGCGCACCGGGGAGCCTTGGGCGATCGAGGTGCACGCTCCGGCCAACGTCGACTGCAGCATCGGCGTTCCGGACGTGACAAAGCCAATCGGCGAGTGGGTCAAACGCGGGTTTGTTGCTGCGTATGGCCGAAAACTCAGCGCTGCGGAGCGGTCGTATGAGGCCTCCCTATTGCAGCCGGAAGGCAGCTATGGTCCGTCATTTCTCGCACCGAAAAACTATTTCGTGCTGAAGGACTACAACTATTCGGACCTGTATGTGCTGTTCGTCGGCCATCTCAGCGATCGCATCGCTGGCGCGCGTTCATTTGAAACGCCGTGGAGCAAGAATGCACAACTCAAAACGACCGACGTCGAAACGATGCAACGCCGTCTCACTGGTCTTGGTCTCTACAAGGACAAGATCGACGGCAAGGCCGGCATGCTGACGCGTGCCGCGCTTGGTGCCTATCAGAAGAAAAATGGCCTGAAAGTTGATTGTTGGCCGACCGCCGCCGTGCTCGAGCACATGCGGCGGTAGCGCGTCGTTTTAGTCGCAGACTTCGATGCGACGTATGCGGTAAGCGTACCCGTCCCACACTTGGCGCCGTTCGGTATGGCAGACCGGACCGCCCCAATATTCCGGCGGCTCGGCATAGGCGGGCGGCGGGGGTGGCGCTGCGTAGACCGGACCCGGGTCGACATAAGCCGGCCGGCTGTTCGCGATCGCCGAGCCGATGATGGCGCCGGCGGCCAGTCCGCCGACGACGCCGGCTGCGACGCCGCAGCCGCCGCAATTTGCTTGCGCTGAAGACGGAAAAGCCGCGGCCAGGGTGGCGGCCGCGGCGAGCGCGAAGAAGGTATTCTTCATGGATGTCCTCTCGGGCCGAATTCGTTCGGCGCGATCATCCACCCAAAATCGTTACGCGATCTTTAAGGGCAAATGAATCGCGGGCGGCTCCAGCCGACGACATTGCCGTAACCGTCACGCATAGGCCGGCGGGCCCAATAACCACCCTCACACCTGTCCGGATAGGCGGCACCGTAACCTTCATACACGACATAACCCGGAGCCGGGGCATAGTAGCGCGGCTGGCTGTTGGCGATCGCGCCGCCAATGATGGCGCCGCCGATGACGCCGGCAGCAATGCCAGCGCCGACTCCGCAACCATAGCAACCGGCGTTCGCACCGGTCGGCGCGCCTAAGGTCCCGACGGCCAAAGTGGTGGCTGTCGCAAGCGCAAGCATCGTCTTTTTCATGGGTGGTTCCCTCTAGGGTCAAGTCGGCAGGGCCGACCACGAGTGGTGAAGTTTAAACTCAGCCTGTCCCCGTGCCGGTAAAGAGACAGTTCCAATATGTCGGAAATTTGATGAGCCCGGCCCAGCCCCTCTTTCCGAAAAAGCCCGGACGCGTTGCCGAATCCGGGCTCTTTCTTAACTTAATGCTCGACTTTTCGTTGCTTGGCTAGGCCTTATCCGCAGACCCGGACGCGCTGGAAACGCCAGCCCCATCCGTCCCAAACCCGTTGGCGAGTCCAGTAACAGCCGCCGTAATAAACCGGCGACGGGCCGCCGTAATAGCCTGGGCCGTAGCCATAGCCTGGGCCATAGCCGTAATAGGGACCGTTGAACGCCGAGCCGATGATGGCGCCGGCGGCAAGCCCGCCGATAACGCCCGCGGCAATCGCACCGCCGCGCGCTTCAGCCGGCTGAGGGGCAGCAACGGCCGCGAGTCCAAGGGTCGCGGCGGCCGCAAGAGCAGTGAGAGTTCTGGATATTTTCGTCATGGCGCACCTTCCTTTGGTTCGCTGAGGTCCTGTGCATTCAACGACCGCTTTGCTCGTTTCCTGCGTCTTTTGCCTCAGCGTCAACTATCGTCGTGGATGCGAGGTTCCGGCTTTTCGCGTGAACGGCCGGTGAACGGGCCATTTGGAATTGGCCTAACGGCATGTTTTTGCGGATTAAATTTTTGCAATGGTTGCGGCGAGATCGGGGCAATCGCCGTTACGCGCGTCAGTACGCGGCTTACGGCGACAGGCGCCCAAAGACGCGCTTGAGGATATTCGACTGCGCGCCGCGCGCCACCGAACGTCCCGCAAGCTTGTGCGCGCGGCTTCGCGATATCGCAGCACGGCGCAGATGGGACTTGCGGCCGCCGCGCGCTTTTGCGGCACGCCGCAGCTTTGCCTTGCCACCGTGACCGCGGGCCTTGGCGCGCTTTCGCTGCCGCAGCGCCGCGCGTCCGACATTGCGCAGAAATAATCTTTCCAGCGGATAACTCAGCCGTCTCACAGCCGCGGACAACGGCAACCATTCCACCGCCATGATGTCTTTCATCACGTCGCGGCTCGGTTTGACGGCCGCCTGCATGCGCCAGAACTGCACAACCTTCGGCCGCCCACGCGCGCGGTAGGTGATGGCGCCGAGGAATTCACGCACGCGCACGCGATGGCCGGTTTCCTCGACGACTTCGCGGCGTGCACCCGCGAGCGGGCTCTCATCGGACTTGAGCTTGCCGCGCGGCAATACCCAAAGCTCGTCTTTCGCGCGCTGCACAACGGCGATCAGCGGGCGCGCGCCATTGCGCACCACAATGCCCCCCGCCGCGTGAATGGTTTTGCTCGGCATATCCCCTCAGCCCACCCAGTCGATTCGTTTAGCAAAATTTACGGTGGCGCATGCAGATAAATGCGGGCGTTCACCGTGCGCCTGTGGGCAACTGTTGAGTCGCGGCCGACGTCACAATTTTGTCTTGCGGCCGGCAGCGGCGCGCGACGCAATCGGCCGCATCGAAAGCACGGAGCGATCGCGCGCACGTGCATGCATTCGTTCAATAATTCCGCGGTGAATCCATGGTGGCGCGTTTGGTCGCCCGTATTCTTTGCGGCGCCGGGTACGCCGTCGTCTCTCCCCCGCCGGAGCGGGGTCTTTCCTCATCGCCCCGCACAAAAAGTGCGAGGGGAGATGGCGCGCCGAGTGGCGCAACCATAGTTCTTTGTGTGCCGCGTTCCCTCGCGAGAACGCGGGCGCCTCCCGGCGCGCCATCGCGACGTTCTCCTTCCGGCGCCGGGCCGCGCTTTTCGGGGGTCGTCAAACGACCACCGTCAGCCAAGCTCCTGGCAGGCAGCCCGTAGTGGCCAGCCGGGCGGAGCCCCGACGCCGCCCGAGTGCGTGGCTGCGAAACCACGCCCGCAGGCGCCGCATCCCGTTCCACCTTCAAGACGCCTCCGGAAGGCGCCCCTCAACGAACGAGACAAATGGAATATAATCCTAGCAGAAAAGAAAGTCAAGTCTCCCCGCCACGCTCGTGGCCGGAATTGCGGACGCGCGCTGTCGTTCAGTTGAACTTTAGCCCGGCATCCTTTGCGATCTTAAGATTAAGTGCGATCTCGCGCCGGATCATGGCGTCCATCTCGCCCGGCGTGAGCGGCGCGGGCTCGACGCCCTGGATCGTCAACTTCTGTTGCACCTCCGGCAGCGCCAACGCCTTGGTTGTTTCCGCAGAGAGTCGCTCGATGATCGGACGCGGCGTTTTGGCCGGCACCAGCATGCCGTTCCAGTAGTTGAAGTCGGAGTCCTTGTAGCCGGCCTCCAGCGTGGTGACGACATCGGGCAAAGCAGGCGAACGCTTGGCCGAACTGACCGCGAGCGGCAGCAGCTGCTTGTTCTGGATGAACGGCAGCCCGGCCGAGATGCCGATAAAAATGAAATCGACCCGGCCGGTCATCACTTCGGTGAGCGCCTCGGGTCCGCCACGGAAGGGGACATGGGTCACCTGCAAGCCGGCGCTCACGATGAACCGTTCTGCCGCCCAATGGGTGGCGCTGCCGACGCCGGCGGAGGCAAAGCTCATGCTGCCGCCTTTTGCCTTCGCGACCAGCTCCTGCACATTCGTGATGCCTTTCGTCGGTGCAATCAGCAGCACGTTTGGCACGCTGCCGAAACAGGCGACGGCTGCGAAATCATTGGCCGCATCGTAGGGCAGGTTCGGGTAAGCGGCGGGCGCGCCCGAGTGGGCGGCGGCGTTGATCAGCAGCGTGTAACCGTCGGGGTCCGCTTTCGCCACCGCCGCCGAACCGAGACTGCCGCCGGCGCCACCACGGTTTTCGACCACAATCGTCTGACCGATTTGACGCGAGACCGGCTCAAGGACGATGCGGCCGAGGATGTCGATGGTGCTGCCGGCCGAGAACGGCACGACGGCGCGGATGGATCGTGCCGCCGGCCACGCTGTTTGGGCAACGGCCGTGCGCAGAAGTGATGGCGCCGCCAACGCGGTGGCGGTGAGTTTCAGGAAAGAGCGGCGATCACGCGTCGTCATGGCATTTCCCCCCAGCGCGGCTTGTTGACGGGAATAATGCCATGAATGACAGGCCGCGCGATGAGGATTTATTTGTTGATTTGCATTCTCGTCGGAGATTCTGAGATTTCGCAGAGCGAAAAACCGGACGCCCCTGTTGCGCGCGCCCCCGCTGCGGTGTGCTAGCGTTGGCCTATAATAATGGGAGAAAGCCGATGTCGACCTTTACCTGGGATCACATTCATCTGCGCACGCCGGATCCAGATGCAGTGGCGCAATGGTTCGAGCGCGTGTTCGGGGCCGAAGTGATTCGCTCGATGCAACAGGACAAGCCGCGTATCGATATCAAGCTTGGCGGCGCAATGATTTTCACAGCACCGGTCGCGCCCGGCGATGGCGTCAATCCGCCGCCTGCAACGCCCTATCAGGGCCTCGATCATTTCGGCCTTGCGGTTTCAGGCATCGATGCGATTGCCGCCGATCTCAAGAAGAAGGGCGTGGAATTCACCAAGGAGCCGCATTCGCCGCGGCCCGGTATCAAAATCTGCTTCCTGCGCGGGCCGCAGGGCATTTCCATCGAATTGCTCGACCGCGACCCCAAATATACGTGATAGTCCTGACATGTGCGTGCCACTTTTGCTTGGGACAAGCCGGCGGTGCCGATTGCCCGGCCGGGCGCTGTGCACATAATCGTGGCCGTTCGGGCAGGAGGTTGCATGCGCGTACTTGGACTGGCAGTGGTCGCCGCGACAACGATTGTGACTTTCGCGGCGGCTGACGACGCGCGGTTCGAACGCAGTCTGGAAATGCTGGCGCCCGCTGAGCGGCTGGAGCAGCTCTGCGACTACACCGCGATGTCGCGAATCCGCACCGAGGTGAAGGATTTCCGCCCGGACCGCGCGGTCGCAAACGCGATGGCGGAGCCGGTCGCAACCGGTGACACGCTCCAGGTCAACGGCGGCGCCTTTCGCAGCCGGAAGAAGTGGTACGGATTGTCCTATCGTTGCACGGCGACCGCGGACCACCTGAAGGTGGTCGCATTCCGTTACACGATCGGCGAAGAAATTCCCGAAGCCAAATGGGCGTCGTTCGGCTTATGGCAGTGACAGCACCTATTGGTGCTGCACCACCACCTTGGTGCCGAGCGGTACGCGCGAATAAAGATCGACCACGTCATCATTGACCAGCCGGAAGCAACCGGATGACACCGCTTGGCCAATCGTTTCCGGCGCGTTGGTGCCGTGGATCCGGTAAACCGTAGCGCCGAGATTCATTGCGCGCGCGCCGAGCGGATTGCCTGGGCCGCCGGCCATCCAGCGTGGCAGATAAGGTTGACGGTCGATCATCTCCGGCGGTGGCACCCAGTCCGGCCATTCGCGCTTGAGCGAGATCTTCTGCGTACCGCCCCATTGGAATCCATCGCGGCCGACGCCGATGCCGTAGCGCATCGCAACGCCATTGCCCATGACCAGGTAGAGATAGCGGTCAGCCGTGTTCACGATGATTGTGCCCGGCGGCAGTTCGGTGCGGTAGTACACCGACTGGCGGCGCAGCTCGGACGGCAGGTCGGCGTCGCGCGCGGTATGGTCGACGCCAGGATCGACGTCTTGCATTGTCGGCGCTGACGACGACAGAAGCGCCTGCGCGAAAGCCGGAGCTGCCGGTGAAAGTACCGGTGCAAGCAAAAGTGCGAGAGCGAAAACCCGCAGCAAAGCCATTTCTGATCCCCCGAATGTCGGCGCCATCGCCGCGCCTCAGCCTTTGTCCTTGATTTGAGTTTGTGGTCGGTCGGAGCCGCGCGCAGTCTCGGTATGCCAGCGGCCTTTCTCGTCTTCGTATTCGATTGTCTCAGTGTGCCCGGGCACAGTCTGTTCCTCAGCGGCCGCTTGCGCGGCGGCAAGTGCATCTTGGTGCGTAGGATATGGTTCCGAGTATACGCCGTCGACCTTATAGGCCCAGCCGCCATCGTGCTCGACAATCTCGTAGGTGACTTCCGCCATAGGCAATCTCCGGGAACTCGTACGGTGCTCCAATAACGTAGCGCCTTCAGGGTCGGTTGTGCCAGCCGGTCGTCGCACGCCGGCGGCAAAGGTTACCGCCCGCCTGGCAGCGGTTTGTGAGGGCAAATTTGCTGGTCCGGAGGGCATCAGAAATCGAAATCCAGCCCAAACCGGCGCTTGAACGCCTCGCGGTCCTGCGGGAGCGCCGACTTGAGGAGCGCACGCACGGAGTAATTGCCCATCATTGTTCCGGCATCCATGTACATCCAGTCCATGATTTCCAGTTCTGTGAAGGTGATAGTATCGCCTATTTTCAGATTTGCCACCGACCGTGGCGTGTTGTTGATTTGCCCGACAAAGCGCTCGTCGACATGCGCGAATGGCTGAATCCAGAAATATTCCGGTCCCTCATGCGCGAGGATAGCGATCTTGATCGCAAAGCCTTCCATCGTGGGGCCGGGACGTTTTGCCAAAGCGAGGAATCCCGGCAACGTGTCTCGCGCGCTGCGAAGCGCCGCCGTCATTGTTGCATCGTTGACGGCCAGAAAGACGATCTCGTCGCGCTCGGCTTTCCGCAAGATTGAATTGGCCGCAATGGGGCGTGCGCTCAACGCGGCCGCGCGGGCGGCACCAAGGATCTGCGCAAAGCCTTTGGCCGTACGGCCAGACGGATAATCGGACGACATGGAAGCCGCCTTTCCGACACCGGCGCGCACTGGCGCACCGTTACTGACATAGGTCGTATCGCAACGCCGAAAGGTTCAAAGCCTGGTCAATGCATGCGGTATCATCAAAGCCTCCGCTGCCGCTTCAGGCGGTCGATGTAATCCTCGACTTCCGGCGGCAGCGATTGCAGCCCGTGCTGTCCGGCATTCGACAGGACCGGCCGCCATAACGATCCCTTCAGGAAGTTCGGCTCACGGCCGGGCGGTATGATGCGATCGAAGACAAGGACCAGCAGCACAGCCAGAAGTCCAATGCGAAGCGCGCCCAGCAGCGCGCCGGCAATGCGATCGGGGATGCTGACATTGGGGCCGATCATTCCGCTGACGCCGAACCGCAACAGCGCGCTGATTCCTGCGCCGGCTGCGACAAAAATGGCAACGAACACGATCCATGTCTTCGGCGTCGGCATCTTCAGATAGCTCGTGAGGAGCGGCGTCACTTTCGGGCCCGCCGCCACCGCCACGCCCATACCGCAGACGTAGCCGATGATTGTCGCAAGGCTGCGCAGCAGACCTGTCATGAAGCCCAGGACCACGGCGATGAACAGGCAAATGTAGATCGCCAGATCGAACAGGTTGGTGGAGATGAAGTTGGACATCAACGGGCCCCGGTTTAGCTCGCGATCTGGCTAGCGGCAAAGAGGACGAATGTCATGATCAACGAGAATCCGGTCAGGCCAACGCCGACAGGCAGCCACCGGCCCCAGATCCCGATCGCGAACGCCGGGAGCACGAAAAAAGCTATGGTGCCGTAAAACCCCGCCGGATCGAAGTGATGTGCCGGGAAATACGACACGGCCGTCGTAATCAGCCACAGCAGCAATAAAAACGCGTTAGCGACAAGAATAAATTTGCGCATGACTCGCCCCCGATTGAAGCCTAGCGCGGATCGGGATGCGCCGTCAGGCCCGCACGATGCCATTGCGGTTTTGCGGCACCGGACTAGGCTTTGCGGCGTTTTTGCAGGCGTGAGGAGAAATTCCATGGCGTTCACGGTCACAAGCAATAGTTTCAAGGATGGCGACTATTTACCGAAAGAATTCATCTTGTCCGCGGATTTCGGCTTCGGCTGCGCGGGCGGCAATACGTCGCCGCATCTCAAATGGTCCGGCGCGCCTGCCGGCACCAAGAGCTTTGCCGTCACCTGTTATGACCCTGACGCGCCGACCGGATCGGGCTTTTGGCACTGGCTGGTGGTGAATATCCCGGCCAATGTGACGGAGCTCGCGATGGGAGCGGGCAGCGCAGGCGGCACGTTGCCCGCTGGCGCGCTGCAGACGCGCACGGACTTCGGTGCGCCCGGCTACGGCGGCCCATGTCCGCCCGAGGGCGATCATCCGCATCGCTATCTGTTCACGGTGTTTGCGGTGAAAGCCGACAAGCTCGCCGTGAAGGACGATACCTCCGCCGCTGTCGTCGGCTTCAATCTGCATTTCAATACGCTGGCGAAAGCGGAGATCATGGGCCTGTTCAAGCGGTAATCGCCGCGAATGCGATTGCAAGGCCGTGCCCGTTGATGAGATAGTCGCGCGAAATAGAAAGGGCGGCACTCATGATCGGCGGCCATAAACTTGCGGCACTTGCACTTGCGTCACTTGCACTTGCGGCAGTTGCGACTGCGCTAACGGGCGCTCCGATATTTGCACAACAGCAACAAGCGACCGACATGAAGCTCGTCGATGCGGGCTTTAAAACGCGTGTGGCGATAAACCCGGCGGAGGTCGCTCGCCTGAGGAATTATCCGGCGCGGACGATGTTCGTGCGGACCAAAGGGGGCGTGCGCAAATATTATTATGTCGACCCCGACAACTGCCAATGCCTGTTCTCCGGCAATGAGGATGCGTACAAGACCTATCGCGACATGATCACACAGGCGCAAGCATTGCCGGGAGCGATGGGCAACGGCTCGTCTCCGGAAAACTCGATCATCCAGGAAATGAATGCCGACGTAGAGCCCGACTATATGATGGACGATAATTTTTTGTGAGCCCCCGGCCGCGCAAAAACTAACGCCGGCAGGCTTGCGATTTCATGAATTGCCTGGGTATGCCCGTATCTCACGCCCGTTCGACCCTGGCCGCGTAGCAGCCGGGTGCGGCGAAGTGGATGTGGAGATAGTGCGTACGCGGATCGGCGAACTGCCGTTCGATTGCCTCTTCCAGCCAGATGCCCTCGATCAGCTCCCAACCGGTCATCAGCGCATTATGATCGAACCCGCGCACCGCGAGCGTGCGTCTGCGCAACTGGTCGGGCACGGCATCGACGGCATCGAAGGTTTCTTCACCCTTGCGCACATAAATCGCAAAGCGCATCCGGTAAGGCGACTCGACGGCGTGGTGCTCGTAGTTGACCAGGATCACCTCGTCGCCCGGCGTTGCGTCGGTGAGGCTGATGCGGCAAGGGGAGGGCCCATCCGCCATTTTCCTGAGCGCGCCGTGCGCCGCGAGCTCTGCATCCGAAAGCGCGAAAAGGTGTGCGAATTGTTCGGCTTCGAGACCGCGAATGCGAAAGTTCATGATGTCCTCCGTCCTGTGTGGAGGACAATGGTGTGCGGGGCGATGCAGAGACACCCGATTTCCCCACCCGATTTCTGCGGAAAAGCTGGCGGATACGGGCGCCTTGTGGGGCTGCGTGCTATAAGGTGTGTCATGGCCCGCCGCCCGATATTCGATTCCCGCACCGAAGCTGAAAAGGCCTTCAAGGCCGCGACCACCAAACCGGTCGAGCAACCGGCGGCGAAAGCGCCGTCGATTCCCGGCACCAAGGAGATGGTGTCGCTGCGCATCGACCGCGACGTGCTCGACTTTTTTCAGGAAGGCGGCCCCGGCTGGCAGGACCGCATCAACGCCGCGCTGCGCAAGGCAGCGGGCAAATAACAAACGCTCCAACACCGCTCACCATCGCAACGGAACCAAGGGAACAACGACAATGACATTCTCATCCGGACTTCGTGCAGCGCTGATCGCCGTGATCGCCCTGGCAGGCGTCGCCTCATCCTCCGTGGCGCGCGCCGATAGCGGCAGCATCAGCTTCCGGGTGTTCAAGGCCGGCTGGTTCATCGGCGGATCGGGCGGCAGCGGCGTGGTGGTTTTCCATGGCCGGCGTTACCCGATATCGATCGGCGGGCTGAGCGCGGGCCTTGTGTTCGGCGCATCGGAGACGCGCTTCAACGGCACTGTTACCAATATCCGCAGCCCCTATGATGTCGCCGGTGTTTATGGTGCGGCCGGGATGGGCGGTGCGCTCATCGTGGGTGCGCAGGCGATCGTGCTGCGCAACGAGAAGGGCGCCGTGCTGCAGCTGGTCGGCCGGCAGGTCGGGTTGCAGATCAATGCCGACCTGAGCGGCATGAGCATTTCGATGCGGTAGGCCAACGAGGCGCGTCACGCCACCAAATTCGCATCCCGCGCCAGCAGCCATTTGCCATCCGGCTGCTTGCGCAGAATCGTCAGCGTGTAGCCCGTCCGCTTCACCGGCGCGCCGCCGGGCGGCGTGACCGTGATCGCGATGAAATTGCGCAGGTAAGCCCAATCACCGAGCACCTTGAGTTCGCGGATGTCGGCTTTCCCGTCCAGACGGAAGCCCTTCATGCCCTGCGAGGTGGCGGCGAATTCCTGCTTGCCGAAAGGCTCGCGGCCGGGGACCATGAAGATCACGTCGTCGGCCATCAGGCGGAGCACGGCCGCGGTGTCGCCAGCGCGGCTTGTTCTCATCCAGTTTTCGACCAGCTCGCGAATAGCGCGTTCGTCGGGGGATATAATAGCGCGTTCGTCGGGGGAAATATTTGTCATGCGGGTTCCATCTTCCTGTTTGGTCATTCCGGGGCGCGGTCGCGCGACCGCGAACCCGGAAACAGGTCAACGCAAACGCATGGACTCCGGGTCCGGCGCTGGCGCGCCGTTCCGGAATGACCTCAGGGAACTTCACGGCTCTCCCGCCACTTTCAAAATCTCGATCAGCTTGCGGTCGCGCCAGCGTTGCAAATCCGCGATGCTGCGCCGGCCTGCTTCCTCGGCGACGCCGTCGATGATTGTCTTCCGTGTTTTCGGCGTGAGCTTGGGCTTGCCGAGATCGTCCATCCAGCTCTGCATCGGCCCGCCGATATGCTCCATGAAATGCGTCATGCCGCCTTCGCCGCCGGCCATGTGAAATGTCAGCGACGGCCCCATCAGCGCCCAACGCAGGCCGGGGCCGTAAGCCACCGCCGCATCGGCATCGGCCACCGAGACGACGCCTTCGCTGACGAGGTGAATGGCCTCGCGCCACAGCGCCGCCTGCAGCCGGTTGGCGACGTGGCCGCGCACTTCCTTGTTGATCTGGATCGGGTGCTTGCCGATCGAGCGATAGAACGTCATCGCCTTGTAGACGGCTTCCGGCGAGGTTTTCTTGCCGCCGACCACTTCGACCAGCGGAATGAGATGCGGCGGATTGAACGGATGGCCGATCACGCAGCGCTCGGGGTGCTTGCACTTTTTGGTCACGCGGCTGATGAGCAACCCCGATGAGCTCGACGCGATCACGGTCTCGGGCGGCAGCGCGGCGTCGAGCGTGGCGAACAATTCGATCTTGAGGTCTTCGCGCTCGGGCCCGCTTTCCTGCACGAACGCAGCGCCCTTCGCTGCTTCCGCCGGGTCCTTGTAAAATGCGAAGCGCTTGCGGTCGGCGCCGGGCTGCACGATTTTGAGGGCTTCCAGCGCCGGCCAGGCATTGTCGATAAAGCGGCGCGCGAAGGCTTCGCCGTTCGGCGAGGGGTCGGAGGCGCCAACCTCGAACCCGCGTGCGAGAAAGTAAGCCGCCCAGCTTGCGCCGATGGTGCCTGCGCCGATGACGGCGATGCGTTTTGGCATGAGTTGCTCGCTGCTTGAATGCAACTCAGCTTACCAGATTGGGCGCGCGCGCACCTTCCTGTCCTGAGCGACGCTAGGAATTTATACTTGACGGCTCCGAGCAGGTGTGATAGGAAAAAATACCTTCACCGGAATGTACTTTATGCCTCAAGCGTCGACATCTTTCCTAAATCAGCTGGAAGTTGGCCTCCGCGAGATCCACGACGAATTAAGCGAGCTGAAGGAAATACTCGCAATGCGTCGTCGCGACAGGGTCTGTCGCGAATTCAAATATGAACTTGCCGCACTACGCTTCGAAACAATATTGGTCAGGTACGCGCACATTTCGCAGAAGGCCGGTTTCAGGCGAGACCAACCACGGCGGCCAAAGGGTACTGAAGAGGGAGGCCAATGGTCAGGTGGCACGGGAACAGAGCCGCCTAGCACAGAGCCGGCCGCAAACCCCAAGTCACGCGGCCATCATTTGGTGCCGGGAGAACTCTATCGCAATGAGCCACTGCAGCCGGAAACGCGGAGAGTCTTTGAGCAGACGGCCACGGGTCCTCTTGATGGAGAGACACACCGTTACGATAAGGCACATAAGGAGTATAATAACGCAGTAAAAGAAAGCTTTGAAAAGTTTAAGGCGGAAAACGGAAACATTCGTTCGGAGGATGTCACTCCCGAGCAAGCCAATAAATTTGTGGATGAGATCAGAACTTCGTCTGATCCTCGGATACGTAGCTTCAATATGAGAATTTTCAGGCAGCAATTCCGATATTTTATGCGCCGGGGTCCGCGCGGCACTGAGTAGGGAAAATACGATGAATAACACTTACACAGAACAAGAGCGTGTTTGGGGCATCCTGTACGCTCGCCTCGAAAAAATATTGCGGCAATTCGGCAAGTCAGACTATCTCGGCGGTGCCGACTACTGGCTACTTGATGACAATTGGGGATCCAAGCAACATAAATTGTACATAGCTAATCTTAACATGCTCGCACCTAAGATCGTGAAACTGCTGCAAGCTGCTCTGGCAGAATTCCCTGATTGGGAAATAGTCGCTGCTATTGCGCTCGACGGAGCAGGTAAATCATGGCCGGAAATGGGCTTGACCATTCGCGCACATGAAATCGTTGATGATCTGCAACGGCAATGTTTTCCCAAAGAGTTTCAGGGAATCACCTACGAAGGAGCTTGATGCAATTCGCAAAATAGCCGGGCTTTCACCCGGCTATTTCGATATCCGATGAAATGGCGGCGAGGTGAAAGCGTCAAAATACCTTATTACTCTCCTTCACCTTCTCCGCATCGACATAAACCTGCTCGCCCATCGCCTTGAACTTCGCCGACATCTCGGCCATTCCGGCTTCCTTGTCGTTCAAAGTCGCGGCGTAGTCGCGCACGTCCTGCGTGATCTTCATCGAGCAGAACTTTGGCCCGCACATCGAGCAGAAATGCGCCACCTTGTGCGCTTCCTTCGGCAGCGTCTCGTCGTGATATTCTCGCGCGGTGTCGGGGTCGAGCCCGAGGTTGAATTGGTCCTGCCAGCGGAAGTCGAAGCGCGCGCGTGAGAGCGCATCGTCGCGCAGTTGCGCCGCCGGGTGGCCCTTGGCGAGGTCGGCCGCGTGCGCCGCGATCTTGTAGGTGATGACGCCTTCCTTGACGTCGTCGCGGTCGGGCAGGCCGAGATGCTCCTTCGGCGTCACGTAGCAGAGCATGGCGCAGCCGAACCAGCCGATCATGGCGGCGCCGATGCCGCTGGTGATGTGGTCGTAGCCGGGCGCGATGTCGGTGGTCAGCGGCCCGAGCGTATAGAACGGCGCCTCGCCGCACTCTTTCAGCTGCTTGTCCATGTTGATCTTGATCTTGTGCATCGGCACGTGGCCGGGGCCTTCGATCATGACCTGGCAGCCTTTCTTCCAGGCGATCTGCGTGAGCTCGCCGAGCGTTTCGAGTTCGGCGAATTGCGCGCGGTCATTGGCGTCGGCGATCGAGCCGGGCCGCAGGCCGTCGCCGAGCGAGAACGACACGTCATATTTGCGCATGATGTCGCAGATTTCGTCGAAGCGTTCGTACAGGAACGATTCCTTGTGCCGCGACAGGCACCACTTCGCCATGATCGAGCCGCCGCGCGAAACGATGCCGGTGACGCGGTTGGCGGTGAGCGGCACGTAAGCCAGCCGCACGCCGGCGTGGATGGTGAAATAATCGACGCCCTGTTCGCACTGCTCGATCAGCGTGTCCTTGTAGCATTCCCAGTCGAGCTTGACGGGATCGCCATCCACCTTCTCCAGCGCCTGATAAATGGGAACGGTGCCGATCGGCACCGGCGAATTGCGCAGGATCCATTCGCGCGTGTTGTGGATGTTGCGGCCGGTGGAGAGGTCCATCACCGTGTCGGCACCCCAGCGGATCGCCCACACCATCTTCTCGACTTCCTCCTCGACCGAGGAGGTGACGGCGGAGTTGCCGATATTGGCGTTGATCTTCACCAGGAAGTTGCGGCCGATGATCATCGGCTCAAGTTCGCCGTGGTTGATGTTGGACGGGATGATGGCGCGGCCGCGCGCGATTTCGCTGCGCACGAATTCCGGCGTGATGAAAGCGGGCACCGCGCCGCCGAATTGCTCGCCATCGGCGAGCGCGGCTTCGGCGCGTTCCAGCTGCGTCTTGCGGCCGAGGTTTTCGCGTTCCGCGACGTAGATCATCTCATTGGTGATGATGCCGGCCTTGGCGAATTCGTATTGCGTCACCGGCTTGCCATTGAGCGCGCGATAAGGCTTCGGCGTGTTGGGGAAATTGCGCGCCAGGTGCTTGCCGCTGACATTGCCATTGTCGACCGGCTGGATTGGCCGGCCTTCGTATTCCTCGACCCCGCCGCGCTCTTTCACCCATGCGATGCGGGCGCGCGGCAATCCCTTTTCCACGTCGATCGCCACCGCCGGGTCGGTGTAGGGCCCGGTCGTGTCATAGACCGGCAGCGGTGGCTCGCCCGAGGATGCATCGAGCGCGATCTCGCGGATCGGCACCCGCAAGTCGGGTGCGGCCTCCGGGCTCGCGTAAACCTTGCGCGAGGCAGGCAGGGCGCCGGTGGTGACCTTCGGGAGGGTGACGTTGGGATCGTGGATGTTCATTTTACCTTCTCCTCCGTGGACGCGGCCGGCCGCGCGCGGACGCACGCTCCGGAGACAGATGTGATGAGTCGAGATAGCCGAAATAGCTCAGCAACACGCCGAACAGCACGGCGGCCGCACCGTCGATGATGAAAAAGTTCGGAGCGCTGAGCACCGAAAGCCCGATGGCTTCGATGACTTGCGGCGCGACCATGCGCACCACGCCACCGAACAGCGCGAGCCAGCCGATGATCGTGATGATGAGCGGCCAATGCCATTTCCAATCATTGTGCACGGAAACGATCGCGAGCCCCACGACGAGGGCGAGAACGCCGGACAGGTAAATCACCATGTGGTCGTGCAACGCACGTTCGAACATCGCGCGGTAAACGGCGGTGTTGAACAACATGCCGACACCGCCGGCAATAAAGACAGGGCCGATCAGTTTGGCCAGAAAATGCGAGCGTTCCATGGTTTTATCCCCCAGTTGGATGGCGACACTCACGCGACATAACCTTTGAATGTGATGAACCCGCCGAGCCCGACCAGCATAATGCCAAGGGCGGTGAAAAAGCCGGCGCTGGCGACGATCCCGCCGGCGATGAAGTTCGCGAACTGCGGCGCAATGATGCGGAATGCGCCGACACCGGTGAGAAACCAGCCGATAGCCGTGACCGTGCTGCGCCAGTCGGGCGTCCAGGTGTGGTGCACGTTGAGGATGGCGAGGCCGGCGATCACCATCAGGACGCCGGAAAAATAGATAAAGGGCAGGCCCGAAAGGAATTGCGCGGCCATGTCGCGGTAGGTCGCCTGGTTCGCCAGCATGCCGATGCCGATCGCGGTCAGTACCGGCCCGACCAGCCTCGCGATGTTCAGCGATGTGTGCATCGAAGTGTCCTGTCCCTTCGCCGGCATGACCCGGATCAGGTTCAAAGGGTTTTTCTCAGCCCAAACCGGGGCACCCCTCGGAACAACGTTTAATGTATGCGCGGGGCCCGATGTGTCAATGCGGGCAACCGCCCTTGTGGAATTGGGCCGTTCGCTTCGCCCCGCGAAAACGGGGACCCAACCGCGGCTTAGCGCCCGGGCGTCACGGCAATTGCATCACCGCCACCTTCACGGCGCCATTGGCCTCCGCGATGACGCGCAGCGTATTCGCATCGAATTCGATGCCGGTGAGGCGCAGGGCGTTCACGGAGGCATCGACCCGCACGCCGTTGCCCACTTGCTGAAATTCGGTGAGCGCGGCGGCGATTTTCGTCCTGGCGTCGTTGGCGAACGGCTTGAGGTCGACCGTCGCCTTGTCCGCCAGCGCCTTTTGCAAATAGGGCATGGCTGCGCGCGCAGCTGCCCCGAGCAGGCCAAAGGCAGCTTCCGATTCAACGGCGAGTGAAATGTCGGTGAGCCGCAGGACCTGGTTCTGCTGGTCGAGCGCAGGTTTCCCCCAAATCTGCACCGTCGCTTCCGTGCCAAATCCGAACCAGCTCTTTTTCTCGCGCGCTTTCACGCGCAGGGAAATCAGCAAGCGGTCGCCGGCCGCGCCGATGCGGGCGCGCAGCACTTCAACGTCAACCGGCCCGCTGCCGTCATCGGGGAAGTGACGGCCTTTGAGTTGCGGCTCGATCAGCTTGTTGAGCTCCGTAAACGGCACGTCGATCGGCACGCCAACGGCGAGCACACCGTCCTGCATTGGCGGCACCAGCTCGAGTTGCGCGGGGAACGGACAATTCGGCTTGGTCTCGTTCGGCACGATGCGCGTTTCGGCTTGAACGCCGATGGTAATCGTGACGTTGCGGGTGTCGACCTGCGGCTGTGCAGCGGCGGCACGGATCGGACGCATCTCAAGCCACAGTGGTGGCAATCCGGTTTTTTCTCCGCCCAGCGGAATGGACCGGCACATCTTGGCCCACTGTTCGCGCGCGGTGCGCTCGATCATCGGATCGTTGCGGAGCCGCGATTGCAGCGCAGTGATCTGAGTGTTGACGACAGGATCGAGCACCGGCTTGATCTCGCCCGCAAGGTTGACCTTGACGCCGCCAATGTTGGTGCCGGTGTCGCCGAAATCGAGGCGGCCGGCGAGGTTGGGCTCGATCCGCCATGAAGCCGTGATTTGTGGCCGCGACGTCACGATGACGTTGCCGCGAAAATCGGCGCGCTGGTCGAGAGCCTTGGTGGCAAGAGCCTCGATCTGCTTGCCGACCGCGCCGCCGCCGATCAGGTCACCGATTGCGCCGCCGATGCCGCCCGCCGCCTTGCCGGCGGTGTTGCCGATCTGGCCCGTGATGCGAATGGTGCCGTTCATCGGTGTGATGATCGTGAGCGTGCCAGGCTGCCCGGTTGTGTATATCGTTCCGCGCGAGACCGTGAGGCCGATCTCCGCCTGGCCGAGCAATTGCGTGACCGGGTTGTCGTTCTTGCCGGCAAAATCGCGCGGTGCGGCGGTATCGAGCGAATGGCCAATGGCCGCGAGCGCGACGGCGACCGGCGCAATGACATGTGAGGCGCGCGTCACCGGCTGCAACGGTTGCGGCGGTTGCAGAATCGCGAGCGCTTCCGGCAATCCGGTATCGGAAGACGCAAAGCGATTGAGCGCCCAGAGTGTCGCTGCAAAGCAGATTGCGAGGACGCATGCGGCGCCGACAGCCAAACGAAATCTCGCCGATCGGCCAAACAGCCGGATCGGTGCCGTCGCGTAGTAAATGAAGATGGCGAGTCCGCCGTTCATGTTCTGCTCGAATCGCCCGCGGGCGAATGTTAGGCGGCGCGGGTTCTGCGCGCCAGCGCGAGAAATGCGGCGGCGCACCCGAAATCGCGCTACTTGATTGACAGATTCAACGCCTTGACCATCTCACCCCACTTGTTCACTTCGGCCTTGAACATGGCCTCGGCCTGCGCCGGCGATCCATTGATCGGGTCGAAACCAATAGTGGCGAGCTTCTGCTGAACGTCGGCATCTTTAATGGTGTTGTTGATCGCCTCGTTCAGCTTGGCGACGACTTGCGGATCGGTCCCGGCTGGTGCGAAGAAACCGACCCAGGAGGCGGCAAAGAATCCGGGGAAGCCGGATTCGGCATAGGTGGGCACATTCGGCGTGACGGCGGCACGCATGTCGGATGCGATGCCGAGGCCCTTGAGTTTGCCGGCCGTGATCTGCGCGGCCGCGCCGCCGCCCAGTGTCGTGGCGAGTAGGTCGATCTGGTTGCCGAGCGTTGCGTTGATCGCCGGTGCTCCACCCTGGAAGGGCACATGGGTTGCCTCGATCTTGGCGAGCGCCTTGAAGAAATATTCGGCCTCGATGTGGGAGCCGCTGCCGACACCCGCGGAGCCGAAATTGATCGTCTTGCCCTTCGCGGCCTTGACGAAATCGGCGAGATTGTTGGCGGGGTTGCTTGCGCTCGTCACCAAAGCTTCCGGGCTGGAGGCGACGATCGCGATCGTTTTGAAATCGCTCGCCGAAAACTGCTTGGTCTCGCGCAACGTTTCATTGATGGCGAGCGCCGTCGTTGTGACCAGCAGCGTGTAACCGTCGGGCGCGGCATGCGCGACCACACCCGCGGCGATATTGCCGCCGGCCCCGCCGCGGTTTTCGACCACGACGGCCTGGTGCAAACGCTCGCTCAGGCCCTGTCCGACCATGCGCGCCAGCGTGTCGGCAACACCACCGGCGGCGAACGCAACGACGAGCGTAATCTTGTTGGACGGATAAGTTTCCGCGTCGGCCCGTCCCGTCGCGATAACGAGGGACGACACGGCCAATATTGCCAAAGTGTGACGAAGATGTCGCAGAAGCAGCATGAAAACCCCGCCAATGCTCGCGTGTTTATTATTTTCTTCCGGACCGCGACCCCGGCGAAGTATTCCGTCCCGACGATGGGGTGACAAGGAAGCCGTTGTCATAAACTCCGGGTATGGCCCGGCAATGTCACCGCATTGCTGAGCCTTTCGTGCGCGTGGTACCCATGCGTCGCCATGGCACAGCCCTTCGTCGAGCCATGCGACCGCGGCATTATTGCGGCCGAACCATGCCCGCGTGCGCTCGGACGCGAAATCGCGCCGCAGCGTCGCCGGATGGTCCTTGCCGCCTGCGTGCTCGCGTCCTCGATGGCATTCATCGACGGGTCGGCATTGACGGTCGCGCTGCCGAAATTGCGCGCGTTTTTCGATGCCGATCTGGCCTCGGTGCAGTGGGTGCTCAATGGCTACATATTGGCACTTGCCGCGCTGACGCTGATCGGCGGCGCGCTTGCCGATCACTACGGCAAGGGCAGAATGTTGGGCGTGGGCTGTCTCGGGTTCGGGCTGGCGTCGGTAGCGTGTGCGATATCGCCGTCTATTGAGTGGCTGATCGCGTTTCGCGTCCTGCAGGGAATTTCGGCCGCAATCCTGACGCCATCGAGTCTCGCTTTGATCGGCGCGACATATCCCAAAGAAGAGCGCAATCGCGCAATCGGTGTCTGGGCCGCGGCCTCGGCTCTCACCACCGCGGGCGGACCGGTCCTTGGCGGCTGGCTGACTGAGAGCTTCGGGTGGCAATGGATTTTCGCGATCAATCCGCCGCTCGCACTCGTCGTCGTGGCGCTCTTGGTCCGCTACGCACCGGGCGACCAGCATGCCGCGCGCCGGTTCGATCTTGCCGGCGCGGCAATCCTGGCAAGCGCGCTTGGTGCGATGGCTTGGGCGCTCAGCCAAATAGGGCCGGACAAGACCGGCACGGCGAATGGCGCGACGATTACGATAGTCGCTGTACTCGGCGGGGCGGCGCTTGTTGGTTACGCTTTTTGGGAGCGCGCCAGTGCGCATCCGATGACGCCGCCGCGACTCACAAGCAACCGTGTCTTTGTCGGGCTCAATGTCGCTACGCTGCTGATCTATATCGGCCTGTCGATTATGTTTTTCGTGGTTCCCTTCGATCTCATCGACCGACGCGGCCTGTCACCGATCAACGCAGGACTCGCATTTCTTCCGTTTACGCTCGGCGTTGGTTTTTTGTCGCAGCCCTTCGGAGCCGTGGCGGATAAATTCGGTGCGCGCGCAATGCTGATTGCGGGTCCGCTCGGCGCGGCGCTCGCCTTGCTGCTGCTGGCATTTGGCAAAAGCGCTTCGCTGGTCTTCGGTGTGATCGTACCGATGGCGCTGCTGGGGATCTCTTTTGCGGTGCTCATTGCGCCACTCACCGCGTCAGTGATGTCGAGCGTCGTAGACACCGATGAGGGGCTGGCGTCCGGCGTCAACAATGCGGTGAGTCGCGTTTCGCAGCTCGCCGGCGTTGCGCTTTCCGCAGGCGTTGCGTCATATTCATCCGGCTACCAGATTGGGCTGATGATTGCCGCCATTTTCGCCGCCGCCGGGGCCTTCGCCGCGGCGACGATGTTGCCGGCGGCCGCGCGGAAACACCGGAGGGCGCCGTGACCAAAATGTGCACGCATGCGGCCGGCATCAAAGACGTGACGCCGAGCGCACGCGGCTGCGAAGAGTGCCTGAAAATTGGCTCCCCCTGGGTTCATTTGCGTGTGTGTCGCACATGCGGCCACGTTGGTTGTTGCGATTCGTCGCCGAACAAGCACGCCACCAAGCACTTCCGTGCGACCGGGCATCCAATCATCGAAGGCTATGATCCGCCCGAAGGATGGGGCTGGTGTTATGTCGACAAGAAATTTGTCGATCTCGACGGCCGCACCACGCCGCAAATCGGGCCGATACCGCGTTTCGTCTGACCGTTAAGCCGTTTTCGGCAATGGTATCGGCGCCAATTCGTGCGGC
>WNFM01038002.1_pt3 | contig 30902 bp, 30 predicted proteins | sample 5400271 | NCBI WGS metagenome assembly WNFM01 (sample SAMN13153352, study PRJNA577476) | soil metagenome | isolation source: 60 cm saprolite on Douglas fir-dominated hillslope | place: USA:California | collected 2013-09-17 | reverse complement strand
GCGGGCGAAGCGGGAACGGGCGGCGCGCCGGCCGCGATCATGAATGCGGTGAACGACGCGCTGCGCCCGCTAGGCGCGAAGGTCACGAGCCAGCCGATCGCGCCGGAGGTCGTGCTGCGGGCGCTCGGCAAAGTGAATTGAGAAGGGAGATCGAATGAAAAAAGTGATCGTTTCAATATCTGCAGTTCTCGCGCTCTTCGGCTGCGCGCAGGCGCCGACGCGTGAGGCCTCGGGCGGTTTCCAGGTCGACACCTCCTGGCCCAAGCCCCTGCCCAACAACTGGATCCTCGGGCAGGTCGCCGGGATCGCCGTGGACGCGCGCGACCACGTGTGGATCATCCAGCGTCCGAGGACGCTGGTCGACGAGGAGAAGGGTGCCGCCTTCAACCCGCCGCGCGCGAAGTGCTGCGTGCCGGCGCCCGCGGTGATCGAGTTCGACCCCGAGGGCAACGTGGTCCGCGCCTGGGGCGGCCCTGGGCAGAGCTACGAGTGGCCGGAGAACGAGCACGGTATCACCATCGACCCGCAGGGCAACGTCTGGATCGGCGGCAACGACCCCAAGGACAACCAGATCCTCAAGTTCACGCCCGAGGGCAAGTTCCTCTCACAGATCGGGCACGCCGGCGCGAGCGAGGGCAGCAACTCGAAGACCCAGCTCGGGCGCCCGGCGCACATGGAGATCGACGCGCAGGCGAACGAGATCTACATCGCCGACGGCTACGGCAACAAGCGCGTGATCGTGCTCGACGCGGCGAGCGGCGCGTACAAGCGCCACTGGGGCGCCTACGGCAAGCCGCCGAGCGACGAGAAGCTCCCCCTGTACAACCCGCAATCGCCGCAGTTCGCCAATCCCGTGCACTGCGTGCGCCTGTCGAAGGACGGGCTGGTCTACGTGTGCGACAGGGCCAACAACCGCGTGCAGGTGTTCAAGAAGGACGGAACTTTCGTGAAGCAGTTCGTTTTCGAGGAAAGGACGCTCGGCTCGGGCTCCTCCTGGGATCTGGTGCTCTCGACCGACCCGGAGCAGAAATACTTCTACCTCGCCGACGGCACGAACGACGAGGTGCGGACCGTCGAGCGCGAGTCGGGGAAGGTGATCTCGAGCTTCGGGCGCCCGGGCCGCTTCGCGGGCGAGTTCCTCTACGTGCACAACATCGGGATCGACTCCAAGGGCAACCTCTACGCCACCGAGGTCGCGACCGGCAAGCGCGCGCAGAAATTCAAGCCGGCGAACTGATCGCCGCCTCGAGCGGCACTCGGCGGGGGGTCCCGGAGATGCCCGGGAGCCCGCCTCGTCGCCGCGGGTCAGGTTACGCTACGCCCGTTTCACTTCGAAAGCGCAAAAGACAGCACCGCGCAGATCACGGCGAGCCAGAACGCTGTGTGCTCGATGTGGACCCAGACCTTCGCGGGGAGGAGCGCGGTGTCCCAGGGACCGATTTTTGCCTTGAGAAAATCCTCGGCGCCGTTGCTCCTCGACTGGGTGACGCTGCTGGCGACCACTCCGGCCGCGATTCCGGCCACCATGAAGAGAGCCACGGCGATCCAGGCGAGCGTCGGATGGAGTAGGGGTAAAGCATCCTTTCTGCCGATTTTCGACGTGACGAGGGTGATATAAGCCGAGGTGAGGATAAGACTAAGCCCGATGTGAAACTTCGTGTGATCGTACAAGAGCTCCAGTTTTTTCAGGTTGGCTTCCACTTCGTCCTCCTGTCGCTATTTGACCTCCCCGGAACAGATTACTAGCCCGGACATCGACTTGGCAAATGCACCGCACGGCGCCTTCCTAGTAGCCCAGCGCCGCGCCTATCATCACCACACAGATCCGCCCGGCGATGCGCTCGTTCTCGATGATGAGAACTTTTCCGCACTGCCGGTCAGCCCCGCGGCACGCAGCGTTGTCGCAGCGCCCGGTGAGGACCGCGGCGTGGTTCCTCAGCCGCTCGAACGCTGCGGCGATGTCGGGAACGATCTTGTTGACGCCCGCGACGAGGAAGAGCTTCCCCGCGCCGTACGCGTAGGCGGCCACGCGGTTGCCGCCTCCGTCTGCGTTGAGAATCTCGCCTGAAGCGGTGACGGCGTTGATCCCGCCGACGAAATAGTCTGCGGTCCCCGCGCGGCGGCGCACGCGAATGCGCTCGTCGGGATCGGCGATCGCTGCGATCCCGGGGCGCAGCCAGTCGTAAGGCCCGTTCGCGAGCGCTTCGAGAAACCCGATCTGCTCGAGCGTCGTCGAGCCTCCGTTCATCACCGTCGCGCCGGCCGGGATGCGCGAGAGCAGAAAGGCGAGGGCGGCCGCGCCGTCCGCGCAGTACGCGAGGTCGATGCCACGCCGCGCCAGCTCGCGCTTCAAGCCCGTCGCCGCCGGGGGCATGCCCTCGTCCCGGCCGGGCGGCCGGATGCGCGCGTCCATCAGTCGCCCTCCTTCACGGCCTGGCCGCCGAGAAAGAGGCTCGAGAAGAGCCTGTCCCACTTGTCGCCTTCGTCGAGCGCGAGCACCGGATCGACGATCTCGTACTTGAACTTGTTGAGCGGGCTGTCCACCAGCCTGCTGGTCGGGACGCGATTTCCGACTTTCAGGATTTCCTGGCCCTCTTTCGAGAGCACGAACTCGGTGAAAAGCAACGCCGCGTGCGGGTGCGGCGCGTAGCGCGACAAGCCGACCGCCGCGGCCTGCCCGAACGCCGGCTGCAGCGGCTTCCACTCGACCGGCGCGCCCTTCGACTTCAAGGTCTCGATGTTGTTGTTGTACGCGGTGAGGAAGAACGCGACTTCGCCCGAGGCGACGAGCTGCGCCGTGTGGATGTGACCGTGGCGGATCTCCGGCTTCATCGCCGCGAGCTTCCTGAAATAGGCGATTCCCTTCTCCTCGCCCATCGCCTTGGCCACCGCCGCGAACCAGAGCACGTCGGTTCCTTCGATCGTGATCCTTCCGCTCCATCGCGGCTGCAGCAGGTCCTCGTAGGTCGCCGGCAGCTCTTCGCGCCTGACGAGGTTGGTGTTGTAGCCCATCACGAAGAACGCGAACCGGTCGGCGACGTACTGCCTGTGACCTCGGGGAAAGGCCTCCGGCACGATGTCGCGCAACACCGGCGTGTGGAAATCCTCGAGCAGGCGCTCGCGGTAGAGCGCCTCGATCCGGTGCGAGCTGGTCTCGAACAGGTCGGCCTCGTGGCGCCGGGCGCGGGCTTCTGCCAGGGCGCGGCTGACGATCTTCTCGGCCGAGCCGCGCCAATGGTTGACCCGGACTCCGTACTTTTGCTCGAACGCGGTGGCGAGCGCCTTGCCGTCGGCGACCGTCATCGTGCTGTAGAACAGGACCTGGCGCTCTTTCCTCGCGCCCTCGATGAGCCGCGTCTCGCGATCGGCGCCCTGGTACATGTAGATGTCCCGGTTCGAAGGCGTCTGGGCGAAGGCGGCGGCCGCAAGGCAGGCGAGCGCGGCGGCGAGGCGGGGCGAACGTTTCATGGCGGGACGAAGGAGAATCGCGGCGCTCGACAAATTGCCAATATTACGGTGTACATTATCGACGCTGTCAAACCGGCAAGAACCCTCGTTCTTCCAAGCGGAACACGCGATCCTTCACCGGGAGCAACTCGAATGACCGACCCCTCCAATCCCATCCGCATCCGCAAGATCGGCCACGTCGGCCTCTACTGCCGCGACCTCGCGAAAATGGTCGATTTCTACACGCGCGTGCTGGGCTTCAAGGTCTCCGACGTCAACGAAAAAGGGATGACGTTCCTGCGCTTCGGCGGCGACCACCACAGTTTCGTGCTGGCCCAGATGTCCGCCGAGGAGCAGAAAAAAGGCGCGGGTGCGACGCTCCTCCAGCAGATCGCGATGGAGGTCGCCGGCCTCGATGCGCTGAAGCGCGTCCGGAAATATCTCCTCTCGGAGGGCGTAAGCGTGCGCGGCAAGATCAAGCACGAAGGGCCGGGCAACGATTACACCTTCGATTTCGACGATCCGGAGGGAAACCGGCTGCAGTTCTTCAGCGACATGGACCGCATCGGCTGGGACGGAAAGAGCCGGCCGAAGGGGGAGTGGAAGCGCTTCGAGGTCGACGACTAGTGCGTGATGGCTCTGATTGATGCCATTCAGGTTTTAGACCTTCACTAGTTGAGCCATTTCTCCACGGTCTTCGTAGCGGGCGCCGGGCGGATGAGAAGGCCGGTCGTCGAGACCCGCAGCTCGAGCTCCATGGGCTCGTTGACCGGGACGAAGGCGGCCGAGCCGTAATCGGCGTCGAGGAAGGGCGCGAGAAAGGTGTAGCGCTTGCGCAAATCGAACAGATCCAGGGGCTTTTCCTGACCGAGCGCGTACAGCGAGCGCGCCGCGGCGCGCTCCTTGTCGATCTCGCGGTAGCGTCCCCCCACGCGGTCGAGCTCGTAGGCGGTGGAAAGGCCGAGCAGGTTCGCGAGCGCATGCCACTTGAGGATGCGCGCGTCCACGTAGATCTCGTCCCCGGAGATCGGGAAGGTCGCCATCCGCCCGTCGGGAAAACGCAGCGTGGCCGCGAATTGCTGCGGGCCGTAGGGACGCACCACGATGCGCGCGGCGAGCTCCTCGCGCGCGAGCGAGCGGTAGCCCTGGATTCCGACGGTGATCGTGCCCTCGAGCAGCCCCAGCGAAATGAGCAGCAGCCCCAGGAGCGTCCGCGACACGAAGCGCAAGGGGTGCAGGCCGAAGAGCGCGGTGAGGCCGGCGAGGACGAGGATCGCGCCGAGCGATAGGAGCACCGCCGCGCCGAGCAGCCAGGGCAGGCTGGCGGATTGCGTCAGGAAACCCAATTCCGGTATGTCAGGCATGGTCACGGTTCATAGCCCCATGTAGAGTTTGTGGATCAGCTCGTTGTCGGCGAGATCCTCGCGCGAGCGGCCCTCGTACTCGATCTTGCCGTGCACGATCACGTAGCCGCGGTCGGCGATGCGGATCGCCTGGTTGAAGTTCTGCTCCGCCATGAGAACGGTGAGCCGGTAGCTCTCCTTCAGTTCGCGGATCTTGTCGATCGTGTGGATCACGAGTATAGGCGCCAAGCCGACCGAAGGCTCGTCGATCAGGAGGATCTTGGGCGCGGTCATGAGAGCCCGCGCGAGCGTCAGCATCTGCTGCTCGCCCCCGCTCATGCTGCCGGCGAGCTGCCGGCGCCGCCCGGCGAGGACCGGAAAGGTCTCGAAGCAGAACTCCAGGTTCTTCGCGATCGCCGCGCGCGCGCTCCTGCGGTAGGCGCCGAGCAGGAGATTCTCCTGCACCGTGAGCCGCGGGAAAAGGCGCCGCCCTTCGGGCACGAGCGCGATGCCGAGGTCCACGATCTGCTCGGGCGCGCGGCCCGCGAGGTCGTGCTCGACGCCGTCGACGGTAGCCCTGATGCGCCCGGCGCTCGGCGGAACGATGCCCATGATGCACTTCATGAGCGTGCTCTTGCCGTTGCCGTTGGTGCCGAGGAGCGTCACCGTCTCCCCGTCGTTCACCGCCAGCGAAATGCCCTCGAGCACCTGCACCGCGCCGTAGCCCGCGCAAAGGCCCTCCACGCGGAGGCTATTCTCCAAGGTAGGCCTTCACGACTTCGGCGTTGCCGACCACGACTTGAGGGTCGCCGTCGGCGATCTTGCGCCCGGCTACGAGCACCGCGATGCGTTCGGAAAATTTCATCACCGCGCGCATCACGTGCTCGATCATGATGACGGCGACGCCCTGCTCCTTCAAGCCGAAGAGGAGCGCGAGGATGTCGTCCACCTCGGAGGCGGAGAGACCCGCCATGGCCTCGTCGGAAATCAGGAGCTTCGGCTTCGCCGCCATGGCGCGCGCGAGCTCGAGCTTTCTCATGTCCACCTGCGTGAGACCGCCCGACATCGCGTGAGCCCGTCCGGCGAGGCCCACCTGTCCGAGAATGCGCATCGCCTCCCCGGCGATCCGGCCGGGCGCGAGCTTCTCGTGCTTGCGCGCGGCGTAGACGAGCGGCACGCACAGATTGTCGAGCACCGTCATGCTGGCGAAAGGCTTGGGAATCTGGAAGCTGCGCGCGAGGCCCATGCGGATGCGCTTGTGCGCGGCATGAGCGCAGATGTCTTGTCCTTCGAAGCGGATGCTTCCTTCCTCGTTCCTGAGCGTTCCGGTGATGCAGTTGACGAGCGTGCTCTTTCCCGAGCCGTTGGGTCCGATAAGGCCGACGCGTTCGCCCCGGCGAACGGCGAAATCGACGCCATCCAGCGCGGTGAAGCCGCCAAATCTTTTGACGACGCCGCGAACTTCGAGAAGGGTTTCAGCCATTACTTCGCCTTTCGCCGCCGCCAGGCGTCCACCCAGCCCATGATTCCGTTCGGGGCGAGCGTGACGAAGAACACCAGCAGCACTCCCACGATGAGCAGGTTCCAGGCCGACGACACCGTCACCTGCACCAGCTGCTGCACGCTGCCGAGCAGCACCGCTCCGATGAGCGGCCCCATCCAGCTCATCATGCCGCCGATGAGCGGCATCGCGATGCTGTTGACCGCGTAAGACAGGCTGAACGCCGAGCTCGGCTCGATGTACGAGAGGTAATAGGGAAAGGTGGTTCCGGCCATGCCCATCAGGGCGCAGCTTGCCATGGTCGAGAAAATCTTGAGCCTCAAGGTCGGCACGCCCGAGCACTCGGCGGCGAGCTCGTCGTCGCGGATCGCGGCGAGGCCCCGTCCGAGGGTGGATTTCTCGATCGCCCGGGCGACGACGAGCGCGAACGCCGCCATGAGAAGCTGGACTGAGTAGATCAGGTGGATATAGCGCGGCATGCCGAAGGGGATCTCGCGGGGCTGCAGCACGTAGGCGCCGCGCGCGCCGCCGACGTAATCCCAGTTGACGATGAAGATGTAGAGCACTACGGCGAGCGCAAGAGAAGCGATGGCGAAGAACACGCCGCGCAGGCGCAGCGTCAGGTAGCCCAGGCCCAGCCCCGCGAGGCCGGCCACCAGAGTTCCGGCGACGATCTCCACAAGCAGCGGCGCCTTGAAAGCATTGTAGAAGAACACCGTGGTGTAGGCGCCGATCGCGAAGAACGCGGCCGATCCGAAATTCACGTAGCCGGTGTAGCCGCCGAGGATGTTCCACGCCGTGGCGAGGATCACGAAGAGCAGCACCGTGTAAGCGGCGGTGAAGAAATATTCGTTCGGGATGAGCTGCGTGACGGCCGCGAGCGCGAGCGCGACGGCGAGGGTCACTGCGGCGAAGGCCTTGTTGCTCATCGGCGGCTCATCTCCCCAGGAGTCCCGAGGGCCTGAACGCCAGCGTGGCGAGCAGGAGGCCGAACGAAACCGCCGGCGCCCACGACGGGCCGAAGAAGGTGGAGGTGAAGGACTCGGCGAGCCCGAGCACGAAGGCGCCGAGCAGCGTGCCCCAGATAGAGCCCATCCCGCCCAGCACGCACACGGCGAACACCAGGCCGATGAATTCGCGTCCGATCGCCGGCTGAACGGGTTGTATGACGATGAGAAAGGCGCCGGCAACGCCCGCGGTCGCGATGGAAATCGCGAAAGCGAGCTCCTTGACGCGAACGGGATTCACGCCCATCAGGCGCAGCGCGAGCTGGTCCTGGGCGACCGCGAGCACCGCGCGGCCGAAGAAGGTGTGCGTGAGAAACAGCTGAACGCCGATGACCATGACCATGGACACGAGGAACGGCACGACCAGGCGCATCGGGAAATCGACCTCGCCCGCTCGCCAAGTCACGTCGCCGTAGCGCGTGTTCACCATCCGGTAGTCCACGCCGAAGACGAGGACGAGCGCGACCTCGGTGATGAAGAGGATGCCGAAGAAGAACGCGAGACCGCGCAGCGATTCCTGTCCGCGGCGCTCGAAGCACAGATAATAAATCCGGTACAGAGCCATCCCCAGAAGAAAGAACAGCGGGGACACCGTCACCGAAACGACGATCGGATCGAACCCGAAGCGGTCGTTGACGATGTAGGCGATGTAGGAGCCGAGGATGATGAACGCCGGGTGCGCGATGTTGACGACATCCAGCATCCCGAACGAGATCGAGATGCCGACGCTCATCGCGGCGTAGAAACCGCCGAGCAAGAGGCCGGCGATCACTGCGTTGGCGAGCAACGCCCACGAGACTTCCATGCGAAGAAAACGGCACCGGCGGGTTTCCCGCCGGTGCCATCAGTGGTTAACCGTTATCGGGTGGTTAGTCGTTATTTCTTGTTTTCGTGATACGGGGCTTTCAGGTCACCGGTCTTGTATTCCTTGGGGGAAAGCACGGTGAGGCGGCCGGGCTTCTTGAATTGCTCGACGTCGTTGCCGGTGATGCCGTGGTACTGGGTCATCATCACCCGGGGCGCGGCCCATTCGCCGTTCTTGGCGAATCCGACCTTGCCGACATAGGTGTCGAACGTGCTCTTGTGAATGTACTCGGCGAGCTTGGCCTGGTCGAGTCCCTTGGTCGCGGTGATCGCCTGATCGAGCACCTGCATCATCGCGTAGGCGTAGGGCGGCAGATAGAAGCCGAGCGGGTCGACGCCCTCCTTGGCCGCGCGGGCCTGGTACTTCGCGAGGAATTGCTCGAGGAAGGGGAATTTGCTGCCGAGATCGGGCGCATAGAACTCGTAGTTCACCACTCCGTTCAAGAGCGGCCCGAGCTGCGTCTTCAGCGCGGCGAACTGCGGTCCGACCAGGCCGCCGCCGAAGATGCGCGTCTTCAGGCCCACTTCGTTCACGGCGCGCACCATGCCCGCCGAATCCGGCGGATAGGAGGCGACGAAAACGATCTCGGGGTTGGTCGCCTGGATCGCGCGCACGATCGGCGAGTAGTCCACGGTGTTGGGCGGATAGGTCTTGTCGTAGACGATCTTGAGACCCGTCTTCTTGGCGTGCTCGCGCGCGCCTTCGAGCGCCATCGCCGGGTACTCCGCGTCCGCACCCACCAGCGCGACGGTCAGACCAGCCGACCGCCGGGTTCGGTCCCGCCGGCATGATCTGGAAGTAGCGGTCGTAGTTGAACTTGGAGTTGACGTTCAGGCCGAACAGCGTCATGAAAGTGAGATTTCTCTGCATCATGATCGGCATGGCGGGCGCAATGACGTTGGTGCCGTAGCCCGACACGACGAGGTCGACCTTGTCGACATCGAGCAGCTTCGTATAGATGCCGGGAACCGTGGCGGGGCTCGTCTGGTCGTCGTAGTAGACGAACTCGACCTTGCGTCCGAGGATCCCGCCTTTCGCGTTGACGTCGTCGCGCCAGATCTCCATCGCGATCAGCGCCGCCTTGCCGTTGCCCGCGAGCGGCCCAGTGAGGCTCATGCCGAAGCCGATCTTGAGCGGCTGCTGCGCGAGCGCCGTTCCGGAGAGCGCGAGCCCGATGAACAGGGCACCCAGCACGCGCCTGGGAGCGGTCAGAACACTATTGCCTAGCATGGTCTCCTCCTCGGTTTGCGGAAAAATCGATGCGGGGGTTTCGAAACTTGCCCTGGTGCCCGTTCCCCCTCTGGTCTGTCCCGGCGATTATGAAAGCGTCCCGTTATTTGTCAAGCGATACCAGATCGATAACCTCTACCACAGGCGCTCACCGCGCTCGAGCTGGGCGAGCATCTCGATCTGGAATTCCCTCGGCCCGAAGCCGAAGCGCTCGCCCGAGCGCTCGTAGAAAAACGGGCGATCGGTCTTCAAGCTGAATTCGCGCATCCACGCGAGCAGCGCCTCGTCGGGGTCGCGCCCGGCCGAGCGCAGGATATAGGCGGTCTTCGTTCTCCACCGGACCGGAATGATCAGCACGCCAAGCCGGTCCGGCTTGAACTCCTCCGGAAAGGGGCTTTCCTCCTGCAGCCACCCGCAGACGAAGTTCCGGCACGGATCGACCGGCCGGCGCTCATAGATGGTGCAGCATCCCTCTCCGCGGAAGTGACATGGCTGGCCCGGCTTCATCTCGTGGCCGAAGACCGTGCCCCTGACCCAGCCGTCGCAGCAGGCCGTGCAGGTGCCGCACCGCCGCGCTCCGTGCGTCACGGAGACCGGGTTGATATTCACCACAGCGCCGCAACAGTGCTTGTATTTCTTGCCGCTGCCGCAAGGGCAGGGATCGTTTCGTCCGACGGGCATGGGAAGGAGTCTAGCGCATTCAACAGCCTGCTAGACTTGACGCGCTCATGTCGACCTATTTCGTGATCCTCCTTTCGGTGCTTTCGAGCGTCGCCCATCGCGGCAGCAAGGTGCTGGTGTCGCTGGACGCGCTGCAGCTCGGAGCGAATTCCTTCACAGTAGGCGTTCTCGCCGCCCTGTACTCGGTGTTCCCGCTGCTGCTCGCCGTGTACGCGGGCCGGGTCTCCGACCGCGTCGGCGTGCGCTATCCGATCCTGTTCGGTTCGATGGGCATCACGGCGGGACTTTTCCTTCCGGCGCTGCACGAAGGCCTCGTGACACTGATCCTGTGTCCGGCGCTGATCGGGCTCGGGCATATCTTCTTCCACGTTTCGATCCACAACGCCATCGGATCGATCGGCGGCACGGCCGAGCGTACGAAGAACTTCAGCACCTTTTCGCTCGGCCAGTCGATCGCGACCTTCATCGGGCCGTCGCTTGCCGGATTTTCGATCGACGCGATGGGCTTCCGGCCGGCGTTCCTCCTGCTTGCTTCGATCTCGTCCACCGTGGCGCTGCTCGCGCTTCTGTTTGCAAAGAAGATCATGCCGCCGCGCGCCGAGCGAGAGGACGCAAATCATGGACAGGGCGCGTTCGACCTGCTGAAAGGAGCGCCCTTGCGGCGCACGCTGATCATGAGCGGGGTGACGCTCACCGGCATCGAGCTGTTCTCGTTCTATCTGCCCATCTACGGCCGATCCATCGGCCTCTCGGCTTCGGGAATCGGTCTCGTGCTCTCCAGCTACGCCGCGGCCGCCTTCGTCGTGCGGCTCCTCATGCAGGAGCTCGCGCGGCGTTTCACCGAAACAGGCGTGCTGACCGGCTCGCTTTTCATCGCCGCATCGACCTATGCCTTGTTCCCGTTCCTGTCGGGCGTTCCGATGCTGGTGGTGACCGCGTTCCTGCTCGGCCTGGGACTGGGCTCGGCGCAGCCGCTCACCATCATGCTGACCTACCACCACGCTCCGCCGGGACGCTCGGGCGAAGCGCTGGGAATGAGGCTGACGGTGAACAAGATCACCCAGATCTCGATTCCGCTGGTGTTCGGCGGCATCGGCGCCGTGTTCGGCCTCGCCCCGGTGTTCTTGGCCAATGCCGCTTTTCTGCTCGCCGGAGGAATCGTCTCGGTGAAGGATCTCAGAGAAGACCGGGTATCCAGCGTTTCACGCGCGCGAGGTACTCGCGGTAAGGGTCCCCGAAAAGGGCGGTGAGGCGCGTCTCGTCGTCGCGCACGCGCCGGTCGAACCACGCGGCGTGGTACACGAACACGGCCGCGGCTAGCCACGAGTCGAGCGCGAAAGCGAGCCCGGCGAGAAAAATCAGGTGCCCGAGGTACATCGGGTTGCGGCAGTAGCGATACGGTCCGCCTGTCACCATGCGCTCCGGCGGAATCGAGAGGCCGGGCCCGCCGCCACCTTCGCGCGAGCGATAGTTGCCGATGAGGCGGTACTGCAGGTATCCCCACGCGAGCAAGGGCAGCGTCCAGAGTTGAATTCGCGGCAGGCCCTGCTGGATCGCGGCCTCCGCTGCCAAGAGCACGATCGGCCAGAGAACGAAGGTGCGGTTCGAGGTGCTGGAGAGCCACCTCGCCGCAGCACGGCGGGCCCCGCTCACACCCTCGCCGGCTCGGTCTTCGGCATGAACAGGATGAAGAGATTCGCGGCGACGATCGTCCCCGCGAGAAAGGCGAAGGTCGCGGTCAGGCCGTAGCTGTCGGCGACCAGCCCTCCGAGGAGCGGCCCGACCGACGAGCCGAGCGCCTGCGCGCCGAAGAGGACGCCGATGCTCGTTCCGCCCATGTTCCTCGGCGTCGTCTCGAGGAGCCACGCCTGCAGCACCGGCCTGATCGCGTAGAGGAAAAAGCCGAGGACCGCGACGAAGAACACGAACGCGAGCGACTTGCCCGCGAGCGCCATGAAGACGAGCACCACGGCCGTCATCGCCATGCTGGTCATCATCACGCTCTTGCGGCCCATGCGGTCCGACAGGTGCCCGGCGACGGGCGCGGCGGCGAAGCCCGCGGTCTGCAGCGCGAACATGCAGGCGCCGACCCAGAAGGACGAATAGCCCATTTCGTACGCGAGGTACACCGGCAGGAACGTGAGCAGCGCGTTCTGTGTCATCGAGCGGAACGCGGAGCTCGTCGAAAGCAGGATGAGCCCACGGTTGCGAAACAGCGCCGGCACGCCGCGCGCCGAGCTGCATCGTTCCGAGGAAAACGAAGATGAGGAGCGCGATCACGACCCCGGGAACGACGTTCAGGATCACCACTTCGCGCCAGGTGAGTACGGCGAGCAGCGCCCCCACGACGATGGGCGCGATCGCGTCGCCGACGTTCCCGCCCATGCCGTGCAGCGAGAGCACGAGGCCCTTCCTTTCCGGGAAGCGCCGCGCGAGCGTGGGAATCGCCGTCGGATGCCACAGGCTGTTGCCGAAACCCACCAGCGCCACGCAGCTGAGCAGCATCAGGTAGCTGTGGGTGAAGCCCATGAGCAGATATGGGAACCCTACCCAGAAGAGCGAGGTGGCCATCAGCACGCCTTTGCGGCCGACGGTATCGACGAGCACCCCGCCGGGGATATTCGCGACGGCGCCCGCGATGTACTGGCAGGTCATGATGAGACCGATCTGGCTGTAGGAAAGGTCCAATTCCTTCCCGATGATGGGCAGGATCAGATAGAAGGTCGCCGGATACCAGTGCGTGAGCGAGTGGCCGAGCGTGATCAGCCACATCTCGCGGTACGAGCCCCGGCGGGCTTCGGGCACGGCAACGGCGACGCTCATTCGGTTCTCCTCAAGCCGGATATTATCAATTTCCGGCGCGCCTCAGCACGACGTCCTCGAAGAGCTTGGTCCATTTCTCGGTCTCGTCGAGCGTGCGGATCGGATCGGTCTGCAGGATCTTCACGTTCTTGAGCGGCGAAGGCGCCTTCCTGTTGGCGGGCACGTAGTCCATGTCCACCAGATACCGCTGTCCCTCGCCCAGCATGTATTCGTAGAAAAGCAGGCCCGCGTTCGGATGCGGCGCGCGGCGCGCGATGCCGATGGCGTTGGACCGCGCCACGGCGGGCTCGAGCGCGAACCAGTCGATCGGCGCGCCTCTCTTCTTGGCCTGCTCGGGCATGTAGTTGTACAGAGTGAGCGCGAGCGGCACTTCGCCGGCGATCACCATGTTGTTGAGGAGCGTGTGCCCCGTGCGCGGAGAGATGCCGTTCCGCGCGACGAGGTCGCGGAAGAACTTGAGCCCCTTCTCGCCGCCGCCCATCACGTCGACCACGGAGGCGAACCAGTCCTGGTTTTTCGCCTCGATGCCGAGCTTGCCCTTCCACTTCGGATCGAGCAGGTCTTTATAAGTCCTGGGCAGGTCCTGCCTCTTGATGAGCTGGGTGTTGTAGGCCTGCACCCACACCGAGAGGAGCGTCGCAGCCCATTCGCGGTGCGCCGGCACCGACCCCGGCTGCAGGTCCTTGTGCACCGGGGAATTCACGGCCTGCAGGATCTTCTCGCGCGAGAGCGCCTCCATCTCGGGCGAGCCGAAATGGATGAGGTCCGCGTCGTACTTCTTCGCGGCCGCCTCGGCGAGCGTGCGCTGGAGCACCTTGTCCGTCCCCGCGCGCCAGATGTTGACCTTGACGCCGTACTTCGCTTCGAAAGGCCCGATCAGCGCCGGCTGGTCCCTGGGCGCGAAAGTGGTGTAGATCGTCAGCGTGCCCTCTTTCTTCGCCGCCGCGACGATTTTCTCCATGCGGTCCGCACCGCTGTAATCGAACAGCGTCTGCGCCCAGGCGCTTCCGGCGAGAAGTGTCCACGCGACCAGAGCGGCGGTGGATCTCTTGGTGTTTTTCATCAGTCTCTTCCTCAATCGCGTATGTCCTGCAAGAACCAGTCGGTGGGCAGGTCGCGCCCGAGCCCCTCGCGCCGCGCCCCTTCGTAGGCCGCCGCGGCCACGGCGAAAAACTGAGCGCCCTGGATGTTGCCGCGCTCCGAGTAGGAGATCTGATTTCGCGAAGTGCGGCCGCGGACCTTGCCCTCGATCACGTCGCCGAACCTGACGTCGTCGCCTTTGCCCGTCACCTGCGGCGCGCGCCGGCCCATCCGGTTCGTTCCCCACCGGGGGTCCTTCGGCCGCGCGACATATCCCAGATACTCGTCGGCCGTGGCGAGCTCGGGCCGCCCCACGGGCGCCGGCGCGGTGCCCAGCCGAAGCGTCCGATCGAAACGGGAAAGCGCCGCGTCATCGGGCCGGCCGCCGATCGAGATGACGTGCATCCCCGCCTCGAGCCACTCGCCCCGGATGACGGGCCGGGCGGAATCGGTGCAGGCGGCGAGAATATCCGCGCCACGATAGACCTCGCGCGGCGAATCAAAGGCTTCGCACTCGATGCCGTGGCGCTGCGCGATCTCGGCCGCAAACCGTTCGCGGTTCGCGCGAGTCGGACTGAACACCTTGATCCGCTCGATCTTCCTCACTTCCAGCAAGGCTTCCACATGCGACGCCGCCATGCCGCCCGAGCCGAGCATCCCGAGCGTGCGGCAATCCTCCCGCGCCATGATGTCGGTCCCGATGGCGCTGTCTGCCGCGACGCGCAGGTGCTGCAGGTGGCCGTCGTTGATGATGGCGAGGGGCGCACCGGTCTCGACATCCGTGAGAAACACCAGGCCGCAATAGCGGCCCGGGCGCGCGCAGTACTTCTCCTGCGTGCGCACGCCTTCATACTCGCGCTCGTAGACGATGTCGGATTTCATCCGGATGGCGAAGTAGCCGCCGGTGGAGCCCCCTTCCATCGTGCCCCACTGGTAGAACTTCCCGGGGTCGCGCGTCGGGATGCGGATGTCGATGCGCGGCCGGCAGACCGCCTCACCCGCGGCGAGGTCGCGGTACGCCGATTCCAGCGCCCGGCGCACCACCGCGGGCGTGAGCACGCGCCGCACGATCTCGTTGTCGATCAGCAGGGTCACCGGCCACCCTTCAGGATGATTTCCTCGTAGAGCTTCGCCCAGCGCTCGCCCTGATCGACGAGAAGCACCGGGTCGATGATTTTCAGCGAGCTCCGATCCAGCGCGGTGTGGATCTTCCTGCTGGTCGGAACCGACTTGCGATCCGCCAGGATCCGCTGCCCGTCGTCACCGATCATGAATTCGTAGTACAGCAGCGCCGCATGCGGGTGCGGTGCGCGCCTCACCACGGCGAACCCGTTGCCGTGCGCGATTGCCGGCGAGAGCGTGAACCACTCGAGCGGCGCACCTTGTCCTTTGAGCTGGTCGGCGGTGAAATTGTAGACGGTGAGCGCGAACGGCACTTCGCCCGAGGCGACCATTTGCGCGAGGAGGCTATGCCCTCTCCGGACCGACAGGCCGTTATTCGCCGCCAGGTCGCGAAACAGCCTCAAGCCCTTCTCTTCTCCCAGGGCTCGCACGACTTCCGCAAACCAATCTTCGTCCGAGGCCTCGATGCCGAGCCTTCCCTTCCACCGCGGATCGAGGAGGTCGGCGTAAGACGCGGGCAGGTCCGCCTGCTTGATGAGCCGCGTGTTGTAGGCCTGGACGAACACGCTCAACCGGGCCCAGGCCCACGCGCGATGCTCCGGCACCGCCGCCGGAATCAGGTCGGCGTGGTAGAGCGAGCGCACCGGCTGCAGCAGCCCCTGGCGGCGCAGCAGCTCGAGCGGCACCGAGTTGCTGTCCACCAGATCGACTTCGTCCCGCCCTGCCTGGGCTTCGGCCACGGTGCGCTGAAGGACCTTCTCCGAGGCGGCGCGCCAGGCGCGAACTTTCACGCCGTACTTCTTTTCGAACGCCGCGTTCAGCGTCGCGACATCTTCGGGGGGAAACGACGTGTACAGGCTGAGGAAGCCCTCGCGACGCGCGCCTTCGAGCAGGCGCTGGTGGCGGTCGGCGCCCTCGTACAGAGCCAGTCCCGCCAGCACGCCCCTCGCTTCCTGCGCCGCGACGGGCGAAGCGAGACACGCGACCGCGAGCAATGCGCACAAGGGTTTCATGCCTTCGACACCGTTTTCGCCGGATCTTTCTGCGCCGTTACGACCGCGTCGGACAAGCTCAGCTCGCGCGGCGCCACCATAGCCACCGCGCGGGCGCGCTGCACGGCCGGATCGAGGCCCGGCGGCGCGAGCCCGCGCTCGACCGCCTTCGCAGCGTCCATCAGCCGCTTGCGCGTTTTGACGATGCCGTTGTCCGAGGAGACGAGATGCTCGCGGCTGCGGTCCTGGATCGTCCCCATGCTTTCCTGTATCGCGGCGTCCTGGACGCCGACGCCGAAGACGCCGGAAAAGGTCTTTTTCTCCTTCTGCGCCGCCCGGTCGATCAGATAGTCGTTGCGCAGGTTCGCGACCGGGATGAAGGAGCCTTCGATCAGCGGCACATGGATGCCGCGCCCGGCATGGGCGGCCTCGCGTTCCGCGCCGGTGAGCGCCCGCTCCGGGTGATAGTCGATGCTGAATGTCCAGCAGTGCCCGTCGTCGATCGGAACGAACGCGTGGCCGCCGAAGGGATTGTCTCCGTAGGGGGGAAAGAAGCTGAAGCACGGCATCAACCACTGGGTGACCCGCCAGTAGTAGCGGTCCGTCCCCACGTCGCGGCGCGTCGCGACGTACAGGCCGGCAGGCGAAACCGTCGGGACGATTTTCGGATGCCGGTCGGCGAGGAGCATCGCGAGACTCTCAGGATCGCGCTTGAGCAGTGGGTCGTCGGCGACCGAGTGGCGGTGCAGGAAACCCGAATGAATGGAATCGAGGGCCCCCTCCATCGCCTGCAGGTAATTGCATTCCTGCAGGCGCTTGGAGACGTATCGATGGGCAGGCGGCACCTGAGTCCATTCGTAGGCCGGCTCGTCCGGCTTCTGGTGCGCCGGACCGAGATAGGCCCAGATCACCCCGGCGCGCTCGATCGCCGGATACGATTTGAGCTTGATGTTCTTGCGCATGCCGGACTCCTCCGGCTCCGAAGGCAGGTCCACGCACTGGCCCGTGGCGTCGTATTTCCATCCGTGATAGGGACAGCGGATTCCGTTCTCCTCGTTGCGCCCGAACCACAGGCTCACGCCCCGGTGAGCGCAGAATTCCTCGATCAGTCCGAGCCTCCCCTGCGTATCGCGAAAGGCGATCAGGCATTCGCCGAGCAGCTTGACCCGCACCGGGGCACCATCGGGCTCCGGCAGCTCCTTTCCAAGCAGCGCCGGCAGCCAGTAGCGCCGGAACAGTTCGCCCACAGGGGTTCCCCTGCCGACGCGCGTCAGTAGCTCGTTGCGCTCGGCTGCGAACATGGCCTAGTGCGACGCCGTGGGCGCCGGGACCGCGGTGCTGCGCCCATAGATGGTGTCCTCGAAGATCCGGGTCCAGCGGTCATAGTCGGCGAGCACCGCGTCGAGCTCGATGAACTTCAAGTCGAATTTTCTCAGATAGGGCTCGTTGCGGCGATGGGAGATGACGTGGTTCAACTCGGCGAGAAGCGCCTGGCCGTCGGAGAGGACGAAATCGTAGAAGAGGACCGCCGCGTGGGGATGCGCCGCGTGCTTCATGACGCCGATTCCGTCGGTGTAGGCGACGGTCGGCGCGAGCGCGAACCAGTTGATCGGCGCGCCGCTCTTCCGGGACTGCTCCGGCAAATAGCTGTAGAGAGTCAGCGCGAGCGGAATTTCGCCCGCGACGACGAGGTTGTTGAGCAGAGCGTTGCCGTTTCGCACCGTCAGGCCGTTCGTCGCCACCAGATCGCGGAAGAATTTGAGACCTGTCTCGCCGCCCATTTCCCGCACCAGCGTGAAGAACCATTCCTGTTCCTTCGCTTCGACCGCGATCCGCCCTTTCCAGCGCGGGTCGAGCAGGTCCCTGAACGTTTTCGGAAGCTCCTCGGGCTTTACCCTGTCCGTGTTGTAGGCCTGGACGAAAATATAGACGCGAGGGCCGGCCCACTCGCGATGAGGTGCGACAGCCTCGGGAATCAACTCAAGCGGGTAGGGCGAGCGGACTTCCTGGAGCAGGCGCTCGCGGTGCAGCAGCTCCATCTCCGGAGACGGGTTGTGCACGACGTCCACGTCGAAGCGCCCCGCTCGCGCCTCGGTCACCGCCCGCCGCAAGACGTTGTTCTTGCCCGAGCGCCAGATCTTGACCTTGATGCCGTAGCGGCGTTCGAACTCCGAGACGAGGCGGATCAGGTCCTTTTCCGCCATGGATGCGTACAGGGAAAGCGAGCCCTCCCGCCTGGCGCCGGCGAGGAGGCGCGCCGAGCGATCGGCGCTCTCGTCGAGCGCCGGGGACGGATTGTGCTGCGCGAAAGCGGCTGTCCCGGCGGCGCAGGCGAGGAGGAAAAGCGCCGGGCGCGACAGCATGCGACCCGAAAGCCCTACGCGGGCTCTTTGGTCCTGCGTCCGAGATATTTCTCGACGAGCTCGGCGCCGAGCACGATCTTGGCATCGTACTCGGGAGCGTCCTCGATCTGTTCCAGGTCGTTCAGCCCGCAGTACTTGTAGATCCGGTTGATCGCCGAGACGAGCCGCACCGGCTTGTCCGGGCTCGCGTTGAAATGCTGGTGGATCGTGTTGGGCGGGATGTAGATCACGTCCCCCGCCTCCCACTCCCAGCGCTTCAGCTCCGCCTGCGGCTTCCAGTGATACGTGTCGGTGATCTCCACGTCGCAGTCCTGGTGCAGGTCGTAGCCGCGGCCCTCCACCACGTACAGGCACTCTTCGGCCAGGTGCCGGTGCCTGCCCGAGCGGCTGCCCGCCGGGATGATCTGCATGTACGCGTCCACCGTCTCCATGCGCGTGTTCATCTGCTCGTTAAGCAGGTGCTTCAGGAGCCCCTGGCGCGACATCTCCCAGGGCATGTCCTCCGGGTGCAGGATTTTCCGGCGCTTGGCGTTTCTCGCCGGCGTGGCAATCGCGTTCTCGAGCAGGCTCTGATACAGCTTCTGGTGCGCGCTGCCGCGCATCCAAGCTTTCGATTCACCCCAGCCCATATGCGACTCCTCTTCCTAGCGGGGACAGACCACGTTTTCCACGCTCGGGGAAAGACTCCGAAAAACGTGGTCTGTCCCCGGTTTTCAGTGGTTGTAGTTTTCCTCGAAGTGCCGCGGAACGAAGCCCGCGCCCTCGGGCGTCGCTTCCTTCGGCCGCGGGATGACGGTCTGCTGGAACATCAGGTTCATGAACAGGACCATCGGCTTGGGCTTCAGGACGAGCGCTCGGGCGGGCTTCACCGGATCGGCGTTGAAGTGCTGATGCACGCAGTTCATGTGCACGATCGCGACATCTCCCGCCGACCAGTCGTAGCGCACGCCGTCGTGGATCTCGTAGCCCTTGCCATCCAGAATGTAGAACGCCGCCTCGTTCACGTGGCCGTGCTTTTGCGTCCGGCCCCCCGGGCCGTATTCCTCCAGATGCACGTGCAACGTCTGCGCAAGGCCGTCCACCGGCTCGATGAAGTGTTTGCTGAAGGACTGAGGGCCGTCGTTGAAGAGGAGGTCCTTGCCCTTGATCACGCGCGGCAGGCCCCTCAAGCGCGCGAGCTCTTCCTTGAGGCTGTACTGTCCCTGGATGCCGCGTACGAAGACGCGGTCCTTCTTGCTGCTGTAGTGCGATTCCTTGGCCATGGCTTGCTCCGTTCGTTTACCGTCCCTTGCCGAAAATCTCTTCGTACAGCTTCACCCACTTGTCGTACTCGTCGAGCGTGACGCGCGCGTCGACAAACTTGAGCGGCAGCTTGTTGAGCGGCGTGTCGACTTTTTTGCTCGTCGGCACGAAGTCGCGCTGCGCGAGGATCTTCTGGCCTTCCTCGCTGATCTCGAAGTCGTAGAAGAGCACCGCGGCGTGCGGGTGCGGGGCGCGGCGCGCCACGCCGACTCCGTTCGGCCGCGCGATCGCCGTGCCGATGGAGAACCAGTCGATCGGTGCGCCCTTGCCCTTGAACTGTTCGGCCTTGTAATTGTATACGGTCAGCGCGAGCGGCACCTCACCCGACACGACGAGCTGCGTCAGGAGCGTATGCCCCTTGCGCACCGACACGCCGTTTTTTGCGACGATCTCCTTGAAAAGTTTCGTGCCCTTGGCCTCGCCGAGATCGCCGAACAGGCCCGCGAGCCAGTCCGAGTCCTCCTGCTCGATGCCGAGTTTGCCTTTCCACTTCGGGTCGAGCAGATCTTCCCAGGTCTTCGGCAGGTCCTGTTTCCTCACCGCTTGGGTGTTGTAGGCCTGCACGAACACGTTCAGGCGCGTCCCCACCCACTCGCCGTGAGGGCGCATGGCCGGCGCGATGAGATCGGCGTGGTGCGGCGATTTGACCTGCTGCAGGACCTTTTCGCGGTGCAGCGATTCCATCTCGGGCCCGTTGGTCTCGACGACGTCGACGGTGTTGCGGTTGGCGCGCGCTTCGGCGACGGCGCGCTGCAGCACCTTCTCCGAGCTCGCGCGCCATACGTTGACCTTCACTGCGTATTTCTTCTCGTAGGCGCCGACCAGCGCTCCCATGTCGTCGGACTGCGCCGAAGTGTAGAGGTTGAGCTCGCCCTCCTTCTTGGCGCCCTCGATCACTTTCCGCAGGCGCTCGGGACCCGCATACAGGCCGACGTCCGCGGCCGTGGCGTTCGGTTTGACCTGCGCGAGAACGGGCGCGGAAAGAACCGCGCCCGCAGCGAGCAGGCTCGCGAGAAGACTGAATCCAGGCATCTTCATTCGGCTTCCTTCTGGATCTTCTGGCCTTTGAGGAAGAGATCCGACCAAAGTTTCTCCCAGCGGTCGGCCTCGTCGAGGGTGATCACCGGGTCGATCATCTCGAAAGGGAACTTGTTGAGGTGCGTGTCCACCGCGCGGCTCGAGGGCACGCGGTTGCGCTCCTTCAGGATCGTCTGACCTTCGAGGGAGAGCATGAAGTCGGAAAAGAGCAGCGCCGCGTAGGGGTGCGGGGCGCGGCGCGCCAGGCCGATCGCGTTCGGGCGCCCGAACGTGGGCTTGAGCGCCTTCCAGCGGATGGGAGCACCTTTTACCACCAGCCGCTCGGCGTTGTGATTGTAGATGGTGGCGGCGAGCGGGATCTCGCCCGAGGCGACGAGCTCGGCCATCAGCGTGTGGCCGCTGCGTATTTCGGGCCTCGCCGCGGCGAGTTTCCTGAAGAATGCGAGGCCCTTCTCCTCGCCCATCGCCTTGACCATGGCGCCGAACCAGTCGACGTCGCTCGCTTCGATCCCCACCTTCCCCGCGAAGCGCGGGTGAAGCAGGTCTTCGTAGGTATCGGGCACCTCGTTCGCCTTGACGAGATCGGTGTTGTAGGCGATGGTGAAGAAGTTGAAGCGGTCGGCAACGTAGTGCCGGTGCCTGGGAAAGGCGGCCGGGGGCAGGTCCTTGAAGTGCGGGCTGAAGAACTCCTCGAGCAGCTGCTCGCGGTGCATCGCTTCCATCTCCGGGCCGTTGGTCTCCAGAATGTCGCAGGCGAAGCGCCCGGCGCGCGCTTCGGCGATGGCGCGCTGCAGGACCTTCTCCGAGCTCGAGCGCCAGAGCTGGACCTTCACGCCGTATTTCCTCTCGAAGACCTCGACGATCGGCACCGAGTCCTTGAGGTTCAGGGAAGTGTAGACGACGACCTCGCGTTCTCTCCTCGCACCCTCGAGGATCCTTTTCTCGCGATCGGCGCCCCGATACAGGTAGATCTCCCGGTTCTTCCCCGCATCCCGCCCGCTTTGAGCGAATGCGAAACCGGGAAGAAGGGCCGTTCCGATCGCGCCCACAAGGATCCGCCTGCGGCGGGAATCGACTCCACCGCGCATGCCTCGTCTCTCCTCTGCCGGAAGGCCTCTTGGGACCTTCCTATGAAAAATTCGGGCGGACGCCTTGGCGCCCGCCCGGGTCCTGCCGCCTCAACACCCGAAGGTGTCTCGACGCGCCGCCTTTAAAAGCTGTACGCGATGCCCACCGCGACTTGATTGATGTCTTCGCCGGGGTTCGGCGTTTGAGGCGAGTCGTTGAAACGCGCCGAGGTACCATTCGTGAGCCGGGAGGCGAGCCCGAACAGGTAAGTGCTCGGATCGAAGGAATAGGTGAGTCCGGCCGCGATCAGGCTGCCTTGGAGCCCGCTGGTGCTGCAGTCCTGGTTGACCAACGAGCAGCTGCCTGCGGTCGCCCTGACGTAACTGAGGGCCGTGCGCCACTGGCTGGTCCAGCGTGCCTCCCAGATCAACACAGCCGCGGTGTTCTTGTATTGCTGGAAGCTGGTGGCGGCGGCACCGCCGCTTTCCCTGTATTGCTTCGTGTTCACATCCGCCTCGATCGAGTGGTCGCCGATCTTGAATACCGCCGTCAATTGAACCGCCCCGTCCTTGGAGTGGGCGTCCGGATTGTTGTCGTTCCGAGTCGCGGTGACTCCGGCTCCGGCTATGTTTACGGCGTTCGAGCCGCCGAACAGGTCGTAGTGCATTTCGCCGGCTGCGGCGAGGTACAACGGGCCTTGCTCCCACTTGACCCCCAGCGAGACCACTCTCGGAAAGCGGCCCGTCGGAACGATGCCGGTCTCGGTGGGACTTCCGATCGAGTACTGCAGCGCGACCTGCACTCCTCCGGGGATCGTCGGCGAGGCATAGTCGATCGAGTTCGCGCGCCGCAAGTTGAAGCTCGAGGCCGAGCTGGTGCCGACGCCAATCTTGCGCGACACGTTGTTCGCCGTCACGAAGTTGCCGCTCGAGACGCCGAGAAAGCCCAGCGTGTCGCCGTACTTCTTGAACGGGGTGTCCATGTTGCCCAGCCTCACCGTGCCCCAGCCGGTTTCCAGGCCGGCAAACGAGTCGCGGTTGGCAAAGGAAGTCGTGGAAGTCGCATTGCCGCTTGCATTTCCCTCGTCGATATTGACGGTCTGCTCCAGCTGGCCGATCGCCCTCAACCCGCCGCCGAGGTTCCTGCTCCCGCGGAAGCCGAGATAGGTGTTGCTGATCTGCATTTCCCACCTGTGCACGAGGCCGTTGACTCCGGTCGGCGAAATCGAGAGCGTAGACCCGCCCGCGCCCGCTGCCGTGGCCCCGCTGCTGCCGTCGTGGGTCATTTCGGGATAGAACTTGCCGTAGATCTCCCATTTGTCGCTCGCTTGTTGCGAGTAGGCAGACGGCGCCGCAAGCGCCGCGCCGACAGCCAAGACCATCGCCTTTCTGTTCAGACTCATCGTTTCCTCCTTCGCCTGATGATTTTTCAGAGTGCGCCCGGACATTTCTCGTCCGGTTTCGCCCTCCGCCCCCGATGTTCCTTCATGCGGAACAATAATCGGTGATACGGAACATCTGCGTTGCAACTTACCCTCCGACCGCGGCGCTGTCAACGGAATGCAAGCTGGGCGGCGCAGGCGGGCGATCAGCGCCCGTACGCCTCCAGCTTATAGCGCCGCGGCTTCAGCGCCCGGCAAATCTCGCGGTTGACGCTGGCTTGCGGCAGCGCGATCCCCGCCTCAGCCGCCATCTCGGCGACGATCGCCATGTCGTCCTCGGCCCAGGCCATGGTCTGGCTGCCCCACTTCTCGAGGGGTCCGTTGGCGCAACTCGACCTGAGGAGCGCACGGCGCAAGACCTCGACGTCGGCGCCGTAGTGCCGCGCGAGCGCGAGCCCCTCGTGGTCGGCGACCAGGCAGGCCCACAGGATCAGATTGTTGACGGCCTTGGCGACCTGAGCGGTGCCGACGCCGCCGGTGTGCACCACGTCGGACGAATAGGCGCGGAGCACCGGGGTCAGACGCGCGACGAGCTCCGCGCTGCCGCCCACGAAAGAAAGCAGCGTGCCGCTGTCCGCGGCTTCGCCGCCGCGGCACACGGTCGAATCGACGACGTGCAGGCCGGCGCCTTCACATTCCGCGGCCAGAGTCTGCACGGTTTTGGGATGAATCGTGCTCAGGATCGCGACGATCGTGCCCGGCCTCGCCTTGCGAAGCGGTCCGCCTGTCGCGAGAAGTTCCTGCACTTCGCGATCGAAGCCGACGCAGATCAGAATCGCGTCGCTCCCGGCGGCGAGAGATTCCGGGCCCGCGGCCCATTGGGCACCGAGCTTCTTCACCGCACCTGCCCTGGCTGGGTCCAGGTCGCAGGCCTGGGTCGCAAATCCCTTGCGAACCAGATGCCCGATGATGGGCGTGCCCATGCGCCCTGCGCCGACGACGCCGACGCTTCTCAGTTCGCTCGGAACTGCGGTCTTCGTCATTCTCCCCTCCGGTTTTCAGCGCTTCTGCGTGATGGTGTCAAGAAGTGCCGGCGTCCCCGCCTTGACCTTCGCGATCGCGCGCTTGAGCGCCGCGGCGACTTCGTTCGGATCCTCGATCGGGCCTTCGGCGTACCAGCCCATCGAGCGCGCCATCGTCGCGAAGTCGGGCGCGGGATCGTCCATGTCCATGCCGATGTGCGCGCGCGCTACCGGCGTGCCGCGCAGCTTGGCCATCCGGATCTGGTGCTCCCAGTCGTTGTAGTAGGCGCGGTTGTTGTACATGACGACGAGGAGCGGGATCCTGTGCTTCGCCGCGACCCACATCGCGCCCGCGTCGAACATGAGATCGCCGTCGGGCTGCAGGTCCACCACCAGGCGCTTGTTCTCCCGGTGCGCGAGCGCGACGCCGAGAGAAATGCCGAACTGGGTCGCCGTGCCGAGCGACCGTCCCGGGTGCCGGTAGGGACGATCGAAATCCCAGAGCTTGCGCGTCCATTCTTCGAGGGTGTTGGCGGTGAGCACCCAGTCCTCGTCCTTGATCGCTTCCCACACCTCGGTGGCGAGCCGCGGCAGCATGATCGGGCTCGCGTCCCAGTCCTCGCGCGCCTCTTTCGCCCAGCGCTCGCGCTTGGCCTGGCTTTCCCTGGCCGTCTCGGCCGCGCGCGCCTGAGCCCGCCCCTTGAACTTGGAGTCGCTCTTCGAACGATCCCTGAGGAGCGCGCTCAACATCGGAATGGCGAGCGAGGTATCGGCGAGGATGCGCACGTCGGCGTGATGCAGGCGCTGGTAGTCGAGCGCCCAGCTGGAGAGCTCGAGGTCGCCGAAGCCGATGTCGATCCACTTCGCCCCGTCGGGCACGATCGATGTGCGCTTTCGCGTGGCGCTCACGAGTTCGGTCGTCGGCCGCTCCCAGTCTCGCGTATCGAGGCAGACGATCAGGTCGGCGTCGCGGAACACGTCCTTCGCCATGCTCATGTTGAGCGGATGGCGCGTCGGGAAGTTGAGACGGCTGTCGACGTCGTATACAGGGATTCCGCCCGTCTCGGCAAGCTCGACGAGCGCAGGAAAGCCTCCGGGCTCCCGGCCGACATACTCCGCGATGATCACGGGCTTCTTCGCCGCCGCGATGAGATCGGCCGCATCGGCAAGCGCTTTCGGCTCCGGCGCGAGGCGGCTGGGCACTCTGGCCGCCTGCTGCGGCGGCAGCGGAACCTCGTGGTCGAGCTTCTGCTCCTGCAGCCACGCGTCGTAGCACATGTAGATCGGACCCTGCGGCTCGGTCATCATCACAGCGTAGGCGCGCGCGAAGGCCTCGGGCGCTCCATCGATCGCGTGTGGCTGGTAGTCCCACTTGGTGTAGGCGCGCACCGCCTCGCCCTGGTTCTGGGCCGTGTGGATCCAGTCGATGCGCGGGCGGCGCTTGGTCTCGTCCATGGGACCCGTCGCGCCGATGATGAAGATCGGCGCCCGGTCGATGTACGCATAGTAGATGGCCATGTTGGCGTGCAGGAGGCCCACGAGGTTGTGCAGGATCGCGACCATCGGGCGGCCAGCAGCATTGGCGTAGCCGTGCGCGATCTGCACCGCCGTCTCCTCGTGCTGGCACAGCATCATGGTCGGGCGGTTCTGCCCGTAGTTCACGATCGAGTCGTGCAGCCCGCGGTAGCTCGCGCCCGGATTGATCGCCGCGTGCGGGAGCTTGTAGGCGTGCAGCAGGTCGACGATCACGTCGGAGGCCCAGCGCTCCTTTGCCGCTGTCGTCGAACTCTTGTTCCTTATCGGTTTGGGCACGGTTTCAGGCGGCTTTGAAGGCCACGCATTTTTCTGGATGAAGTTTCACGTAGAGGGCGTCTCCGGTGGGGGTTCTGAGGGAAGGATGAGCTCGCGATAGCAGGACGCGGCCGCCGAGCTTCACCTGGAAGTCGATGAACTCACCGAGAAACACCTTCTGGTCGACCCGCGCCTCCCAGACGTTGCTCCCTTGAGGGCGCTCTTCGGCGAGCTCGACGTCCTCCGGGCGCACCGAGAGGACAACGCGGTCGTTGCCGCGCAAATCGTCGTCCGACAGGACTTCGACCTCGCCGAACTCGGTGCGCACGCGGAAATGCCCGGGCTCGGCGCCGCGGCCGAGAACCGTGCCGTCGAGAAAATTCGTCGTTCCGACGAAGTCGGCGACGAACTGGCTGCGCGGCCGCTCGTAGATCTCGCGCGGCGTGCCGATCTGCTGGATATGACCCTCGTTCATCACCGCGATCGAGTGCGACAGCGCGAGCGCCTCGCTCTGGTCGTGGGTCACGTAGACCGTGGTGATCCGCAGCTCGCGCTGCAGGCGTTTCAGCTCGAAGCGCATGAGCTCGCGCAGCTTCGCATCGAGGTTGGAGAGCGGCTCGTCGAGGAGCAGCAGCTGCGGCTCCATGACGAGCGCCCGCGCGAGCGCGAGGCGCTGCTGCTGTCCGCCGGAGAGCTTGGTCGCCTCGCGGTCGGCAAGCTCATCGAGCTGCACCGCCTTGAGGACGCGCTCGACTTTGTCGCGGATCTCCTTCCTCGAAAGCCTGCGCTCGCCCACTTCGAGCGGGAAGGCCGCGTTCTGGAAGACGTCCATGTGCGGCCAGATGGCGTAGGACTGGAACACCATGCCGAAGCCGCGCCGGTTGGGCGCGACGAAGACGTTCCGGGCCGACGAATACACCACGCGGTCGCCGACGCTGATCTCGCCCGCGCGCGGCCGCTCCAGGCCCGCGATCGAGCGCAGCGTCGTGGTCTTGCCGCAGCCGCTGGGCCCCAGTAGCGTGAACAGTTTTCCCTCCGGCACGTCGAACGTCACGTCCTGCGCGGCGCGCACGATCTCGCCGCGTTCGTTGGGGTATTCGGTGTAAAGCCCTTCGACTTTCAGCACGCGGTTCTCCGGATCACTCCTTGACTCCGAATCTCTTGCCCAGCCATTGGGCGAGCATCACCAGGACGAAGAGCGCCAGGATGAACAGCACTCCCAGCGCCGACAGCTCCACGTACTGGCCGTTCTCCCACAATTCCCAGATGGTGATCGACAGGACTTCGGTGCCCGGGCTGTAGAGCAGGATCGAGCTGGAGAGCTCGCGGATCGAGACGATCATCACGTAGATCCAGCCCGCGACCAGCCCGGGCTTCAGGAGCGGCAGGATGACGCGGCGAAACGTGGTGCCCCAGGAGGCGCCGCTCATCGCCGCCGACTCCTCGAGTTCCTTGTGGATCTGCAGCATCGAGGTCGTGTTGTAGCGCAAGCCGTAGGGCATGAAACGGGTGATATAGGCGATGAACATGATCCAGATCGTGCCGTAGATGCCGATATCGAAATTCAGGTAGAAGATCAAAACCATCGGCAGCGAGGCGACGTTGTCGAGGAGCCAGCGTCCGGGGAGCTTGGTCTTGACGACGATCCAGCAGATGACGGAAGTCACGAGCATGATCACCGTCGCGCTGCCGAATGAGAGGATCAGCGTGTTCCACACCGAGCGCGCGAGGTTCGGGTAGGTGAAGATGAAGCGGTAGGGGTCGAGGGTGAGGTTGTGCAGCGCCTGCCAGGAGGGCACCGAGTAAAACCTCTGGAACGAGGACCACAGCAGCACCGCGAAGGGCAGCACCACGATCAGGAGGAAGTACACGATGAAGATCGCGGCGGCGAACCAGCGCCAGGGCCCGAGGTCGATTCTCCGCGGCCTGAAGCCCTTGCCGGTCATGGTCGCGTACTTGCTCCCGCGGCTGGACAGCCGCGAAACGAAGTACACGCCGATGGTCGTCATCACGAGCAGCGTCATCGCGTAGGCGGAGGCGAGCCCGATCTGGCTCGGATAGCGATGCACCGCCTGGTAGATCGCCGAGGTAAACACGTGGATTCCGACCGGCAGCCCGAGGAGCGCGGGCACCTCGAAGGACTCGATCGCGCGCACGAAGAGCATCAGCAGAGTCGCGAGGATCGCCGGCCAGGTGAGCTTCAAGGTCACCCGGTATGCGACCTGGAAGATGTTCGCCCCGCTCATGGTGGCCGACTCCTCGAGCGAGGGATCCATCGCGCGGAAGGCGGCGGTCATCAGGAGAAACGCCATCGGAGAGTAGTGCAGGCCGTCGACCCAGATCATCCCCAACAGCGAATAGACGTTGAACAGGGGCTTTTCCAGCCCGAACCAGTTCTGCAGGGCGAGGTTGAGGATCCCGATCTTGGGGCTGCCGAGCAGGATCCACGCGACCGTGAAGAGGATCCCCGGGATGATGAGCGGGATGATCGACAAGGCGAAGAAGAGCGTCTTGAAGGGCGTGTTGGTGCGCTCGTTCATCCACGCGAGCGCCGTCCCGAGAAGGAAGGCGAACAGCGAGGCGCCGAAAGCGAACTTGAGCGAGTTCCAGAAGAGCCGAAGAGTTTCGCTCGAGCCGTAGGCCGAGGTGTAGTTGTCCAGCGTGAGCACGGCGGCCTTCGCCGCAGTCTGCGGCGTGAAGAAGCTCTGCCAGAGGAGGAACGCGAGCGGAACCACGGCGATGTAGACCGTGAAGGCCACGCAGAGCCAGATCACGACCCATTTCCAGTCGAACGAGCGCCGCAGCGTGAACGGGGCCGCAGCCGTCATCGCGGGATGACCCGCCTGCATCGATTTCCTCCTCGTGATGCGCCGCCGACCGGACGCTCTCCCTCGCGTCGGCGGCTTCTGCCGCGCGTTCCTTTATATGGAACTTCGGTCCTGAGCGGCAGTGCGGCGCAATCTATCAACCGCGCCTCGCCGTGTCAACGAAGAATCGCGGGCCTTCAGCGAATATCGAGCTCGATGTCGCGCAGCACCGGGTCGTCGGCGCGCGCGATCTCGTTCTCGATGAGCGCGCCGCACCCGGGGCAGGTGAACTGCCGGAACACCGGCCGGTCGTCTATGTAGCGGCGGTAGTCGCCGATGTTGGGGTTCGCTGAGCTCACGTCCGATTCGCGCCGCACGCAGTGGTCCTTGTAGTTGTCGCGCACGGGCCCCAGGTCGGCGGCGCACTTCGCGCAAGCCGTGCGCAGGCCGCTACCGTTGCGGCGCACGTCGAGATTGTCGGTGACACGCGCTACGACTTCGCCTGCGAGTTTTTCCACGGCGCCGTCTTTCCGGCGGTTCGCCTCGCGCCGCTCGGCGCGCAGCTTCTTCGTCGCCGCCGCATCGACATCCCCGCCGGGGGTGATGACCACGCCGTAGATTTCGCGCGCCGCCTCGGCCGACACGGAGCGCTGCTCGATCACGTCATCGCGCACTTTTTCCGGATCGCGCTCGAGCGGATCGCCGAAGCCCCCCGCCGCGGACCAGATCACGGCGTAGACGTCGTCGGGCTTCTGGAGGAAGTTTTCCTCGCGGAGCGCAAGCGTCACCTCCTCGCCCTTCAGCTCCGCGATGTCGCCGGGAATCCGGCTTTGCTCCAGGCGTTCGAAAATATCGGTCGCCCGCTTGAACTTGTACACGTTCACCGAGCCGGGGTAGCCCGCCATCATGCCGGGCGAAGTGGGGATCGCGTTGCCCGAGGAGAGCGTGTCCTGCGTGATCGCGTCGGTGCGATGCGGGATGAAGCACGACTCCGCCGAGAGCCCGCCGCGGAATTTCCCGGCGCCTCCCGAATCGATCACTTCCTTGCGGTACAGGAACAGGAGCGGAAAAGTCTGCTCGGTATGCTCGACGTTGGGCAGCTTGCAGATGGGCGTGCGCGACTGGCCGCCGGTGGAAATGCCGTCTCCGGTTGCAAAGGCGCCGATCGCCCCGCCGATGGGATCGACGAGGATGTAACCGTAGCGCTCGCCCCATTGGTCGGTGCCGCGGAATATGGTGGCCGGCCACTGGCTGGTGCCGCCGATGCACATGATGTCCTTTCGCATCTCGGGATCCGCGTGGATCATCTTCGAGAGCACGTTGTACGCGGGGTAGAGCGAAATCTCCATGGCCTGGATCGGCGCGGTCGAGACCGATGCCGGGAAATTGGCGCAGTTGAAAGTCCCCGGGGTAGGATCGAACTCGACGTGGCGCAGCGCCCCGCCGATCGAGAAATACTGGTCCCAGCAAAGGAGCTGGTTGAACGCCACCATGATCGCGCCGCGCCAGCCGGAGTAGGTCGCATTCATCGCGCCGTCCTGCGGCGCCGTGCCTTCGTTCTCGAAAACGAGCTTCGTGCCTTTCTTGCGCAGCGTCAGCATCACCTGGTGCGTGCGCCGGTCGCCGGGGCGGCAGCATTCGACGTAGCTGCGCTCGCGCCACACGCCGTCCGGCAGGCGCTTGAGCTTGCCGAGAAAGGCGCGCTCGCCGTTGTCCAGGATCTTGCGCATGACACCCTTCACGACCTCGGACCCGTAGCGCCCGATGAGCGCGAGCACGCGGTCGCGCGCGGTGATGTTGCCGGCGAGCTGGGCCCGGAAATCGAGCGCCACCGCCTCGGGCTTGCGCGAGGAGCGCAGGTACAGCTCCTCGATGTCGCGGCGGATCTCGTTCCCCTCGACGATCTTCACCGGCGGGATGCAGATGCCTTCCTCGAAGGCGTTCTCCGCCGAGCCGCAGAACGAAGACGGCGTGATGCCGCCGAGGTCGTACTGGTGCAGGCAATTGGTCACCCAGCAGAAGAGCTCCCCCTTCCAGAA
>WNFM01217858.1_pt1 | contig 30964 bp, 28 predicted proteins | sample 5400271 | NCBI WGS metagenome assembly WNFM01 (sample SAMN13153352, study PRJNA577476) | soil metagenome | isolation source: 60 cm saprolite on Douglas fir-dominated hillslope | place: USA:California | collected 2013-09-17 | reverse complement strand
CAGCCAGCTGCTGACGATGGCCGGCGCCACGATCGGCAAGGTGATGACGAAGAATACCTTGGTCGGCCGGGCACCGAGATCCATCGCCGCCTCTTCCAGGGATTTGTCGAGACTGAGGAAGCGGGAGCGCATCACCACCGCCGAATAGGACATGGTGAAGGTGACATGGGCGATGATCACCGTGATCTGACCACGCCCCAGAGAGGTGTCGAACCAATCCTTCAGCAGCTGATCGAACGAGACGAAGAGCAGCAGCAGGGAAATGCCGGTGATCACTTCCGGCATCACCAGGGGCGCCGTCACCATGCCGCTGAAAGCGGTGCGGCCGTGGAACCGGGTGAACCGCACCAGGATATAGCCAGCCATGACGCCGAGACAGGTCGCCAAGGTGGCGCTGATGGCACCGATCTTGAAGCAGGCCATACCACTTGGTGGAGAAACCACCCCAGACCGTGACCAGCTTGCTTTCGTTGAACGAGAAGATGACCAGCGAGACGATCGGCGCATAGAGAAACGTGAAGCCGAGGCCAAGAATGAACAGAATGAACCAGGATTGACGATGCATGATTATTCCGCCCCTTCCATCTGCTTGTCCTGATAGCGCTGGAAGATCATCAACGGTCCGACCAGCAGGATGAGGATGGCAATGGCGATTGCCGAGGCGGTCGGCCAATCGCGGTTCGAGAAGAACTCGTTATAGAGCGTCCGACCGATCATCTGTGTATTCGGCCCACCCAACAGTTCCGGGATGACATATTCACCAACTGCCGGGATGAAGACCAGCATGGCGCCGGCCACGATCCCCGGCAGCGACAGCCGCACGGTGATGACAAAGAAGGCCTTCAGCGGCCGGCAGCCGAGATCGGCAGCGGCTTCAAGAAGCGACAGGTCCATCTTCTCCAGATTGGCGTAGAGCGGCAGAATCATGAAGGGCAGATAGGAATAGAGAATGCCGACATAGACCGCGAAATTGGTGTTCATCATCTGCCAGGGCAATTCACCGATCAATGGCTGGGTCGATACCCCGGTCGCAAGCCAGATACCGTTGATAGCAGCGAAGATGTGTACATGTTCTTCGATAAATCCCAGAACATTATTAATCATGCCATTGTTCTTCAGGAGTCCAATCCACGCATAGACGCGGATCAGAAAGGACGTCCAGAACGGCAGGATGATCAACATCAGCAGGATGTTGCGAGTCGACGGTTTCGCCCGCGCCATACCATAGGCCATCGGATAGCCGAGCAACAGACACAACACGGTGGAAATCGCCGCCATCTTGATGGCGTTCAAATAGGAATTGATATAAAGCGAGTCACTGATGAGGCGGCCATAGCTCTCGGTAATATTGATCTTCAGCGACCCGTCATCGGCAAAGTGCGTGAATGGCGGCTGAGCAATGGTCGATGTCGCGAAGCTGATCTTCAGCACGATTAGGAAGGGCACCAGGAAGAACAGGGTCAGCCAGATATAGGGCACCAGGATGACCGCCCAACGTGGCGAAATGCCGATCGCCTCCATAGCTCTGGTGATGATGTCAGCAAAAGGCATGGAGCGAGGTGCCCCGCTGCGACCGGTTTTACCGGCGGGCAGGGTGGTGAGATTGTGTTCGGCCATGATATCAGCCCAACAAGGCGACGGGGCTGTTGGGATGGAAGGTCATACTGACCCGATCGTCCCAATCGATGGCATTCTCGGCCGCGCGCAGCTGGTTCGGCTGGGTGACCTTGATCTGCTTGCCGCTATCGAGCTGGATCAGATAGATCGAAAGATTGCCCATATAGGCAATGCCCTTCACGACACCCTTCAGGCAGTTCACCGGCTCATGCACATCTTCCTTGGTGATGTGCAGCTTCTCCGGGCGGATCGCCACCCAGACCTTGGCGCCCGGCGCGCTGGAAATGCCGTGATCGATATAGATGTTGCCACCGGCTTCAGCCGAGCTGATCAGCACATGGCCGGATTCATCTTCGACGATTTGGCCTTCGAACAGATTCACCGAGCCGATGAAATCGGCCACCATCTTGTTGTTGGGGTATTCGTAGATTTCCTGCGGCGTGCCGATCTGCACGATCTCGCCGGCATCCATGACGCCAATCCGGCTCGAGAGCGTCATCGCCTCTTCCTGGTCATGGGTCACGACGATGAAGGTGATGCCGAGACGGTCTTGAATGTTCATCAGCTCGAACTGGGTGGCTTCGCGCAGCTTCTTGTCCAGCGCGCCGAGCGGCTCATCGAGCAACAGCAGCTTCGGCTGCTTGACCAGCGAGCGGGCGAGGGCGACGCGTTGCCGCTGGCCACCGGAAAGCTGGTGCGGCTTGCGCTTGGCAAACTGCGTCAGCTTGACCAGATCCAAGATGTCGCTGACGCGGCTTTTGAGTTCGGGGTCCTTGACACCATCCTGCTTCAAGCCGAAAGCGACGTTCTGTTCCACCGTCATATGCGGGAACAAGGCATAGGACTGGAACATCATATTGGTCGGCCGCTCATAGGGCGGGATATGCGCCATGTCGACGCCATCGATATAGATCTTGCCGGAAGTGGGATTTTCGAAACCCGCCAGCATGCGCAGCAACGTCGTCTTGCCGCAGCCAGAGCCGCCGAGCAGCGAGAACAGCTCGCCCCGATAGATGTTCAAGGAGACATCATTGACCGCGACGAAGTCGCCGAATTTCTTGGTGACATGCTCGATCCGAATATAAGGCTGTGCCTGGGGATCATTCCAGGGAGTGATCTGCGTTTCTGGTCTCTGCTTCTCTGCGGCCATGATTCTACCTGGTTGGTGGAAACGGTCCCTAAATATCGTCGGGTATCTTAGGCGGTTGGGCGCCGCCGTCGACTGAAAAAAGCCTAACCGCCGGATTTAAACCAAGCCCATTTACTATTCGGCAGGCGTTGGATCTCATTCGAGCGCTCGACGGTGGTAAAAGGACATTGCTTGGTCGCAACAGCGATCTGCATAAGAGTCAGGGTGACGGTCGTGCCGTCGGTTTCACGGATATTGTCGGCTTGTGCCGCGGCGTTTAGCCAAATAGCGGCACAGATAGAAATGGCGCACGCGAAACCGGCACCGCGGGGTGCGATGTTCATTCAGTATCCCTCCCAGAGCAGCCACCGATCAGTGCCGGCGGCGTTATCACACGCCGTCTTATGCGGCGTCTTGTCGGGGCGTATCCAAGCCTTCCCAGGATCGGATTGTCAACCGTTTCCAGGCATTTTTCGCGGTAGTTTTGATTCTACATTCAACTCTTTGACCGCCCGCATAAAAAAGGACGCCCCGTTTTCCGGGGCGTCCTGCAGGTGTAACCGGTAACAGTCGGAATGGTTACTGACCGGTCTTGATGGTGGTCCAGGTACGAGTCCGCAGACGCTCAGTTTCGGCATCCACGATCTTGTCCGGGAACAACTTCTTCTTCACATCTTCCGTCGGATAGATACCGGGATTGGTCGCGATATCCTTGGTGACGGTCGTCATCAAGTCCAGCTTCACAGAGCTTGGATAGGTGACGAAGTTCACGCCATCCGCAGCGACCACGGGATCGAGCAGATTGTCGATGAACTTCAGAGCATTGTCGACATGCTGCGCATCCTTCGGGATCGCCAGATTGTCGACCCAGAGCAGCGAACCTTCCTTCGGAATATGATAGGCGATGTTATTGCCGTTCTTGGCGTCAGCCGCACGGCTGGCAGCAATGAAGACGTCACCGCTCCAACCGAGCACGGCACAAACCTCGCCATTAGCGAGATCATTGATGTAGCTCGAGGAGTGGAAGTATTTGATGTCCGGGCGAATCGCCTGCATGATTTTCTGAACGGCGTCAAAGTCCTCTTTCGCCGTCGAATGCGGGTCTTTGCCGAGATAATTAAAGATCAGCGGGAAGATGTCCGATGGTGAATCGAGCATCGTGATGCCGCAATCCTTGAGCTTATCGGCATATTCCGGCTTCAACAACAGATCGAGACTGTCGACCGGTGCATTGTCACCGAGCCGCTGCTTGACCTTGTCGACATTGATGCCGATGCCAACCGTGCCCCAGAAATAGGGAACCGCATATTCATTGCCGGGATCGAAAGCAGCTTCTGCCTGTAAGATGAGTGGATCCAGATTGCCATAATTCTTCAGCTTCGACTTGTCGATCTTCTGATAGATTCCAGCCTTGATCTGGCGGCCCAGGAACGGACCCGTCGGCACCACAATGTCGTAGCCGGTATTACCGGCCATCAGCTTGGCTTCCAATGCCTCATTTGAATCATAGACGTCGTACTGAACTTTGATGCCGGTGGCTTTCTGGAAGTTCTCGACCGTGTGTTCGCCGATATAATCGGACCAGTTATAGACGTTGAGCTTCTGGTCACCAGATGCGGGTGCCGTCGTTGTCGCCGTCGATGCGGGTGCGCTGGCAGCAGGCGCGCTACTTTGGTCGCTTTGCGCTTGCTCCTCCTTTTTCTTTTCGCCACAGCCGGCAATAAGCAGGGCTGTCACGAAAGCAACAACGCCGAAACTGACTCTCTTCAAGATGTCCCTCCAAGCCTGATGGATCGCAGATGTTTTGAGTTGATTGTCATTTGGCAGGTCCGCATGTCGCGGCGATATCGCTCATCAGACCTGTTCTGCCCCAGTGATACGGGGGCCATTCTCGCCGCCCTGATGCAATACTGTCAATTGCGCCACGGCGATCATCGCGCCCAATCAACAGATCGTCAGATATATCGATAGAAATCAAAGAATTAACTTGAAATTTCGCGCACGAGCAAACGCAGGACGCTGCCGATGCAGCCCTGTACGACAGCACCGCAATTGGGAGCCGATGTGCATCAACCGGCCCTCATTCGCTCCAATTCTGACCGTCGAGTGTCATCAGCGAGGTATAGAGTTCCGGCCGGCGGTCGCGAAACAGCCCCCAGCCAGCCCGATGCGCGCGAATGTCGTCGAGATCAAAGGTGGCTGTCAGGATGGCCTCCTGGTCCTGCGCTTCCGCCACCAGGGCACCCCAGGGATCGGCGATGAAGGATCGACCATAGAAGCTCAACGCACAGCTTTCGCCGACCTCGCGGCCGATCCGGTTGCTGGCGACCAGGGGCACCATATTGGCACCGGCATGTCCCTGCATCACGCGCTGCCAATGATCAGCGCTTGAATGCGCGTCATCCTGCGGTTCGTTACCGATCGCCGTCGGATAGAGCAGGATCTCGGCGCCTTGCAGAACCATCGCACGGGCGCATTCGGGGAACCACTGATCCCAGCAAATACCGGTCCCGATCGCACCATAAGCAGTATGCCAGACCCGAAAACCGGTATCGCCGGGGTTGAAGTAGTATTTCTCTTCGTAACCGAGACCATCCGGAATATGGGATTTCCGATAGAGCCCCATGATCGTGCCATCGGCATCGATCATCGCCATGGAGTTGTAATAGGCATTGTTGGCGCGTTCAAAGAAGCTGACCGGCAGGACAACACGCAAGGATGCGGCCAATTCCTGCATCCGTTCAATCGTCGGATGGTCGTCGAAAGGCTTGGCCAAGGCGAAGAAGGATCTGCGCACATCCTTACAGAAATACTGCGTTTCGAAGAGTTCCTGCAGAACGATGACTTGCGCGCCTTTGGCGGCGGCGCGGCGCACCATGTCTTCCGCTTTGTCGACATTCCGGTCGATCGATGTCTCACAGGAAAATTGTGTCGCGGCGACGGTCACTCGACCCATGATCTACTCCCTCACACTACCCCCACGATTCATAGCGCCATCAGGTTTTCGCGCAAGCCCGGAATGCAGTGTGACGACAGCGGGACGACGACACCGGTGCCGCCCGTCGCAACGATCACTCAGCTTTCAGGATACCGGAATTTCAGCGCTCGTGCCGAGGTGTAGGCGGCCTCGGTGATTTTGGTATAGGCCTTGGCATCCTTGAGGGATTTGAAATAAGACTTGGCGATTCGTTTGGTCAAATCATTGCCCTTATCCACGACATCCTGCATCACCTGGCCGGAGGCATTGCCAAAGGCGGTGAGGACGTCCTTGGGGAATTGCATCAGTTGGACTTTGTGTTCGTTGACCAAGGTCGCCAGGGCCGCCGGGCTGCGGCCATTGAATTCCGCGAGCATGATGTCATTTTCTGCCGCGCAGGCAGCCGCAATGATCTGCTTCAAGTCTTCCGGCAGCGCGTCAAACTTCTGCTTGTTCACCATACATTGTAAAGCTGAACCTGGTTCATGAAAACCCGGCCAGTAATAAAGCTTGGTGATCTTGTAAAAACCAAACGACAGGTCGTTATAGGGTCCGATCCATTCGGCACCATCAATGGTGCCGGATTGCAAGGCGCCAAAGATATCCTGACCAGGCAATTGTACAACCGTGACACCGAGCTTTGTCAACGCGTCGCCACCCTGGCCGGGCAAGCGGAATTTCAGCCCTTGGAGATCCTTGACGGATTTTATCTCGCGACGGAACCAGCCGCCCATCTGGACACCGGTATTGCCGGCCAGAAACGCCTTGATGCCATATTTGGCATAGAGCTCGTCCCACAATTCCTGGCCGCCGCCGAAATAGACCCAACCGTTCAATTCCGCCGAGGTCATGCCGAACGGAACCGCCGTGAAGAAGCCGGCGGCCGGCTCCTTATCGATGTGATAATTGGCCGCGTCATGCGCCATATCCGCGGTCCCTTGCTGGACCGCATCAAAGCAGCCAAGCGCCGGCACCAGTTCACCACCGGCAAACACTTTGACCGTCAAGCGGCCACCGCTCAGTTTGCCGATCCGATCGGCCAAACGTTCGGCACCGGTGGCCAGACCGGGAAGGCCCTTTGGCCAGCTGGTCACCATTTTCCATTCGATCTTGTCTTGGGCAATCGCGGGTTTCGACAGGGACGAAGCCAGAGCAGCACCGGCAGCCAGACCGGCGCCAGACAGGAAATTGCGGCGCTTCATAAACTCAAGACCTCCATGGCGGATAGGATACGCTTCCAGCCCCGTCGGCTGCGGCATAGCTGCCGCAACATCGTCGAACCGGATCGACATCATATTGTTGAGGGCGATTCACGGATGAGGCATCAGCGCCATTGCCGCTGTCAAATCCGATCGCGCGCTCGGCATGATTAGCTCATACCTGAACAATTCCAGGCAAGCAATCAGCTGGCCACACGGATTGCCGATGGCGCGTACCCGTTTTCAGGTCCGGTCGGCCATGCCATGAGAGGAAAGGGGGGAGGTTAGAGCCGGCCTGGAGACGAATTCACGGAGCAGATAGACGCAAACTGCTCCTATCCGAGGCGATCGCGCTCTAGGGTCAGCAATCTAGGGTCAGCAATCTCCAACCCGTTGGCCCGTAGGCTTCCAGCGGCTCGAATCTGGCTTTGTAAGCCATCTTGCGGCTGCCGGCGACCCAATATCCCAGATAGACATAGGGCAGGTCATGCTCGCGCGCCGTTTCGATCAGCCAGAGGATGATATAGCTGCCGAGACTGTCGACGGCGCGATCGGGATCGAAAAAACTATAGACCGCCGAGATACCGTCATTTCCCCAATCGGTCAGACAGCAGGCCGTCAGATCGCCGCCAGCATTGCGGAACTCCACCAGCCGGGTGTCGATCGGGCTGTCGGCCACCATGCTGCTATAGTCCTGGGGCCCCATACCGACCATTTCGCCGTCGCTATGTCGGGCCTCGAGATAGTCGGCAAATAAGTCGTATTGCTCATGGGTGGGCAGATTGTCGCAGATTTCCGCGACCAGATCGCTGTTGCGCTTCCAGATGCGGCGATGACCGCGCGACGACTGAAAACGGTCGACCGGAATGCGGACCGGCACACAGGCCTGACAGCCGGCACAGGCCGGGCGATACGCAATACCGTGGCTGCGGCGAAATCCGGCATGCGATAGCAGCTCAAAAAGTTCCGGCGCATTGCCGCCACCCAATTCGGTGATGATTTTACGTTCCTGTCGATCCGGCAGGTAAGGGCAGGGCACTTCGGTAGTGACCAGGAACGGTATCGGAAAATGGCGACCATAGACGCTCATGAGATAATTCTAGAGCGCGATCGGTTCAGATGGAAGCGGTTTGCTTCCATCTGAACCGTGAATCGCCCTCTATCGTCTTGAAGAGAGGCGGATTCACGTCAAAGGCAGAACCGCGAAGCGATTCCGCCTTTGACGATCCGGCTCTCGAGCGCGATCGGTTCAGATGGAAGCGGTTTGCTTCCATCCAAGCGTCGCTTGACGCAATTCGATTATCCCCGGAACTCCAGGAGGGAGCGACGCACCACCACGACGCCCGACAGAAGATCGTGCAGGCAGCGCAGTCGCCGGTCGAACAGGGCCACCAGGAGGATAAAGCCACTGGTCGGGACGACGGTCGCGTAGAACAGCATCGTCATCAGCAGAGCCTGGGGGAAATCCGGTCTCTGTCCCTGCCAATTGCGTACCGTCAGATCCAGCGCCCGCATGCCCGGTGTGGCGCTGGCGCGGCCACCGATCGTCCAAGTGCCATAGATGATGGGCAGCAAAGCGACGGCAATAATCATCAACGGTGTCAGGGTGCCAAAGGTCATGACAGTCGTCGTGCAGGTCGCCAGATGACCGAGGATCATCAGGCAGAAAAGCACGATCCAGTCGAGGATACAGGCGAATATGCGCCTTGCCAGCACACCATCATAAAGCTCCGTCCGCTGCAGACGGTCATTTATGGACCGGTCGCCACGCACGGGCGAAAGATCAATCATTGTCGGTAAACGGTCGCGCACGGCGGCAAGCCCAAGTGGTTAACTCTGGCTAGATATTGGCAAGCGTAACCTTGATCACAAGAGGGCGATTGGCACGGCGCAGCGGTTGCGCGTTCAATTTCTTTGGAGCGTTGCCGGTGGCACGATCTTTGGAATGGCCTGCTGGGCTGCCGGATCGCCCTTGGCCGCCGCCCTCTGAGCGGCCTCGATCTGGGCCTGGGTGGGGGCTGGTGTCGCGGCATTCTGTCCGGAGGTTATCGGCGGCAGATTGTGCAGCAGGACGATGCTGATCCGCCGATTGGTGGGCGCCAAGGGGTTTTTGGCATCGAGCGGATCGGTATCTGCCTTGCCATTGACGGCCTGAACCCGGCCGGGATCGACGCCGGCATCAACCAGCACGCGGCGCGAGGCGTTGGCGCGCTCACTCGACAACTCCCAGTTGCTGTAGCCATTCTGACCGGCATAGGCAGCGGCGTCGGTGTGGCCGGAGATGGATAGCTTGTTCGGCAGGCCGTGAATGGCCTGCGCGACCTTCTCCAGCAACTGCTTGCTCTTGTCATTCATGGCCGGGCTCCCCGAAGGGAACATCGAGATCTTGTCGCGATCGATCAATTGAATACGCAGTCCCTCTGGCGTCTGATCGATCATCAGATTGTCCTTGAGATCGCGCAATTCCGGCGATTGCTTGATCGCCTCCTGGACCTGCAGCTTCACTTGTTCGAATTGCTGCTGTTCCGCTTTGGCGACGACGTCCCGCGCTGTCTGTTCGTCGATGGATTTTTGATCATTCTTCGCGGCATTGCCGCCGGTCGCCTCGGGCTGCGTCTCATTGGTCTTGGAATCTTTCGCCGCCGTGCCCTCACTCTCGCTCTGGACATCGGATTGCGCCCCGGTCGAGCCTTGCGTGGATTCGAGAACGGCCGGTTGACCGTCCAGCATGACGCTTTGCCCGGAGAGCGGCTGCTGAATCGACAAGGTCGGTCGGAAATAATCGGCAATGCCCTTGCGCTGTTCGACCGTCACCGCATTCAGCAACCACAGCAGCAGAAAGAACGCCATCATCGCCGTCACGAAATCGGCATAGGCCACCTTCCACGCGCCACCATGATGGCTGGGGGCGGATTTCTTGATCCGTTTGATGATGATCGGGCGTTCATCGGCCATGGTTTGAGATCCCGGCGCTTAGACGGGCGGCAGCGAACTGACCGCCTCCTCGACTTCATAGAAGGTGGGGCGATCGCTCGAGGTGATCACCTTGCGGGCAAATTCGACCGAAACAGCCGGTGGATAGCCCTGCATATGGGCGAGCAGGCCGTTTTTCATGCACTGATAATATCTGCCATCAACGGCATCGACCTGGGCGACGGCACTTGAAAGCGGCGCGACAAAACCATAGGAGCACAAGACACCGAAAAACGTACCGACCAGCGCCGCGCCGATCAATTCGCCCAATATGGCCGGTGGTTCGGTGATCGAGCCCATGGTGTGAATGACACCCAGCACGGCGGCGACGATACCGAGCGCCGGCATGCCATCGGCCATGATCTGGATCGCATGGGAGGCACTGTGCAATTCGTGATGATGCGTCTCAAGTTCGGCATCGATCAGGGTTTCGACTTCGTTCGGGTTCTCAGTGCCAAGCGTCATCAGCCGCAAATAGTCGCAGAGAAATTCGACCGCGTGATGATCGTGCTGAAACTTCGGGAATTGCGCAAACAGCGTGCTCTCGTCCGGTTTCTCAACATGCTGCTCCAACGCCAGCATGCCCTTGGTCTTGGCCAACCGGAACAGTTGATACAGGACACTCAGCAGTTCGACATATTCGGGTTTCTTGTAGGTCGGCCCCTTCAGGGCCCGTTTCAGGCCCCTCAGGGTCGCCTTGATGTTGGATTTGGAATTGCCGATCACGAAGGAGCCAATCGCCGCCCCCAGAATGATCAGAAACTCGTTATATTGGAGAAGCACAGGAATATGGCCACCATTCATCAGGTAGCCGCCTGCCACACAACCCAAAACGATTACTGCACCGATAATTACGAGCATGGCTGGCCGTCGTCATTCCCCAGAATTTAGGACAGCCCCAAGATTGCCGAAGTTAGTTAAGACTTGGTTAGATTCGACAGGCCAAGGCCTGAATTCTTAACCCTCGGTTGAATGGCTGGACAACCGCCGGGTGGGGAAACCGGCTTGCTCGAGCTGGGCAATAATCTCGCCGACATGCGCTGGATTGCGGGTTTCCAGGGAAACATCGATGTCTGCCCGCTTGACGGGTAAATCGAAGAACATACGCTGGTGGTGGACTTCGATAATGTTTGCCCCGGTAGATCCGATCAGCCGGGCAACGGCTGCCAGAACGCCGGGCTGGTCAGCGATCTCGATCCGCAAGGTGGCAATTCGCCCCTCCCGAACCAGACCGCGCATCATGACCTGGGCCAGCATCCGAGCGTCGATATTGCCGCCACAGATCACCAGGCCGACTTTTCGTCCCGCGAACAGCTCGGGATGCGCGATCAAGGCGGCGACTCCCGCCGCGCCGGCACCTTCCGCCACGAGTCGCTGGGTCTCAACCAGCATATGAACCGCGCGTTCCAAGGCGTTCTCGTCGACCAGCAGGACCTGTTTGACCCATTTCTCGACAATGGCCCGGGTCAAGGCCCCCGGCGATTTGACCGCGATACCTTCGGCAATGGTCTGGCCGCCATTGGCCGGGGCGAGGCCGTTCACGGCATGATGCATGGAGGGATAGAGCGCCGATTCAACGCCGTAAATCTCGATCTCCGGCTTTATTGCCTTGATCGCCGTGGCAATGCCGCCGATCAGGCCGCCGCCACCGATCGGGATGATCAGGCAGTCGATATCCGGAGCCTGGTCCAGCAGTTCGAGCCCGATCGTCCCCTGTCCGGCGACGATATAGGGATCGTCATAGGGATGCACAAAGACCAGATTTTCCTTGGCCGCCACCTCGCGTGCATAGGTCGCGGCGGCATCGATCCCTTCGCCCTGGAGGATGACCCGCGGGCCGTAACTGGCGGTTCGCTCCACCTTGGTGAAGGGTGTGCCATCCGGCATGACGATGGTGGCGGGAATGCCCAGGCGCTGGGCATGGTAGGCGACGCCCTGGGCATGATTGCCGGCCGACATGGCGATGACGCCGCGACGCGCCTCGTCCGGGCTCAGGCTCTTGAGCTTGTTGAGGGCACCGCGATCCTTGAACGAGCCGGTATATTGCTGATTCTCGAGCTTGAGATAGAGCTTGGCAACACCGGTCTGCCCGGCCATGCGCAGCGCCTCGACGCAAGGCGTCAGGACGACGTGCCCGCGAATGACCTCGGCGGCGCGGCGGATATCGTCAAGGCCGGGAAGCACGGTCGCAGGCGGCTTGGTCGTCTGGGCGGTCATTATTGCACACTGGTTGTGGGTTGCAGGATCAGGTGATGGGAAATGGTCGTCAGGATAGGCTTGGCCACCCCGTCGCGCCAAGCGGGAAGCTGATCGGCGTAATGCGGCGACAGCGGGTTGCCCGACTGGCCGCCGGCAAGGGCGAAACGCGGCGACAACGGCTGTGCCATATCCACCGAGAAACGCATCGATGGCCCGTGAATAACCGGATAGTCACCTGCCAGTGACGGCAAGGCGGTCGCGCAATCGACCGTCGTGTGATCGCCATCATCCGGCAGGGTGCCACGCAACAGGGTGCTGACCAGCGGGATGTTGCGCCAGAGCGGATTTTCAAAGGTCACGCGATGGGCGTTGCCCCAGCGCCAGGCCGTCCAGTCGCTGCCATAGCTTTTGGCCAGATCGATCATGGTATCGTCGAGCGAGGCGCTCAATTGATCGCGACAGGTCTCACGTTTGGCGGTCGCCGGATCATCGCACCAACGATCATCCGCGGTCAGCTGCATCAGGATATCGGTCTGCCAGAACCACCAGTTGATATAGAGACTGCCCAACCGGCGGGCCAACAGCCGATGCGCCAGGTGATCGACCCAGGCGGTGGCAATCAGCGGCTCGGCCTGATCACGGCGCATCTGACCATCCCAGGCCTGCAGGGCCGCCGTCACATCGGGATGACCTGCAACTTTCGGCAACCACACCTTCAGCGCCTGCAGCACGCCAAGCGAGACGATGTCCCGCTGCAGATCGACGCTGTCATCCAGGGTCATCTTGGCAACCGGCGACAGACGCTCGGCAATCCGGCGATAGCGGTAGCCGATATCCCATTCGGCGCCGTAAAAGCCGGCTTTGGCAAAACCGGAAACGTCATTGTTCGCGGTCGCGATCCAGCCGGCACCCGGATCGCTTTGTTGCGGCAAATCGTCAAAGGGTATCATGCCAATCCATTCTGCGGCATCGGTCCAACCGGGAACCGGCAATCTGGATTGATCGTAGAGAGTGCGACGCAAGGGAACCCGGCCCGGCGCGACAAAGCCGATTGCTCCGGCGACATCGGCAAAGACGACATTCTGTTGCGGCGCAGCAAAATCGCGCAACGCCGCACGAAACTCAGCGGCGGAGGTTGCCTGGTTCATCTCCAGCAATGCCTCAGCCGTGCGGTCATCCGGCAATTCACTCGTCCAAGCCAAGGCCAGCACATGTCCGGGCGGCGCGGGGATCAGCCGTGTATCGCTGATGACCGGTCCATGGCGTGTCGCGCGGGCGATGAAGTCGTCGTCGGGCCAGCCCTTGACCTTGATGACCTCGTGACGGGTCGCAAAGCGCTGCACACCAGTCGGCGTCAGATAGCGGCCGGGATCCTGCGGGTCGAGCTTTTCGTCGAAGATATCCTGAACATCACTCATGGTCGTGGTGAAGCCCCAGGCGACATGACCATTGCTGCCGATGATCAGCATGGGCAGGCCCGGCGCGGTTGCCCCGATCAAGGTGCGGGTCGGCGTTTCCAGGCGGACGAGATACCACGTCGACGGCGCCATCAATCCGAGATGCGGATCATTTGCCAGCAATGGCTTGCCCGAGGCGGTGCGCGCGCCGGCCACCACCCAATTGTTCGATGCCGCATCGGTATTGGCTGGTGCATCGATCGCCGATGATCCGCTATTCCGACGCGTGAGCAGCCGATAGAGATCGTCGGGCAAAGCCGCCTTCAACTTGCCGTTCAACAACTCGTCGCCACCGTTCTGGCTGAGCTGCTGGGCCATCAAACGCCCCCAGATCAGGCTGTCGACCGGCGTCCAGGGTTCCGGCTGGTAGTTCAGAAGAATGAATTCCGGCGGCAGGGCACCGTGACGCTGCTTGAGAAAGGCGTTCACCCCATCGGCATAGGCCTGAAGCTGGGCTTTCAACGCCGGGCTGGCCTGATCGTATTGCGCCTGGGCCTGGCGCCGAATGCCCAAGACCCGCACCCGGCGATCGGACAGCAAGCCAGAGGGGCCGATGATTTCCGAGAGCCGACCGCTGCCCAGCCGACGCATGCCGTCCATTTGAAACAGCCGGTCCTGCGCATGCGCAAAGCCCAAGGCAAAGGCGGCATCGCTGTCGCTATCGGCGCGGATCGCGACATAGCCATCATCATCCCGATCGATCGAAACCGCATGTTGCAAGCCGGTCGCCGTCATCGAGATCGTGCCATCAAGCTGTGGCAGCGAGCTGCGGAGCCAGAGGAAGCCACCGCCGGCTACCAGGACCAGCACAGCCACAAGGCCGGACAGCGCCAGGAGAAGCCGGCGCAGCCAGCGCCGACGCGGCCTGTCTTGCAACAAAATTGGAGCGGGCTCGGTGGTTACAGAAGGCATGATGATCGGCGTTACGCGTCGGCGAATTCCGCCAGCAATCTGGCGCGATCGGCATCCAGATCCGGTGCCGCCGCCCGACTGACGGCATCGGGATAGGCGGACATCTTGATCGGCAGGCCGGCGACCTTCAGATGCGGTGCGTGGGGATCATCCAGCGGCAGGATCATGTTGCGCGACAAGACCTGCGGATCATTGGCCGCCTGGGCAATGTCATTGATCGGGGCACACGGAATATTGGCCCGCTGCAACAGATCCAGCCAGTGATCGCCGCTATGGGCGGCCAGCACCGTCTCCAAGACCTCTTTCAACTCGATGACGTTGATGGCGCGGCGATCATTGGCACTGAAGCGCGGATCGACGGCAATCTGCGGATACCCGATCGCCTCGCAGAACTGTCGGAACAATTGATCATTGCCGCAGGCGATGACGATTTCACGGTCCGCCGTGCGATAGGGTTCGAAAGGCGCGATCGAGGGATGCCGGGCGCCGATCGGCTTCGGCGCCTTGCCGCTGGCGACATAGCGCATCAGGCCGTTTTCCAGCATGGCGATCTGGCAATCGAGCATGGCGACATCGATCATCATGCCTTCACCGGTACGATCGCGGTGATGCAAGGCGGAGAGGATGCCAATCACGGTGAACAAGCCGGCACCGATATCGCCGATCGAACTGCCAACCCGCGTGGTCGGTCCACCTTCATGGCCGGTGACACTCATGATGCCGCCCATCGCCTGGGCGATGATGTCATAGGCCGGACGCTGCGCATAAGGACCTGTCTGCCCGAATCCCGAGGTGGCGGCGTAGATCAGCCGTGGATACCTGGCATGCAAGGCCTCCCAGCCGAGGCCGAGCCGGGTCATGGTGCCCGGCCGGTAATTTTCGGCAATGATATCGGCGCGCCGCAGCAGCCGATGCAGGATCGCCACATCGCCTTCCTGCTTCAGGTTGAGGGCGATGGATTCCTTGCCGCGATTCTGGGCGATGAAATAACCCGATCGGCCATCGACGAAGGGGCCATAGCCGCGTGAATCGTCACCACCTTCCGGGGTTTCGACCTTGATCACCCGCGCTCCCAGATCGGCGAGCAGCATGGTGCAGAAAGGACCGGCAAGAACGCGCGTCAGGTCGATAACCAGAAGACCGGAGAGCGGCCCCACGGGCAATGCAGACGCACCTTGCGACTGAGGTTGCGGTTCGCTCGGGCTCTGCCTGTTCATACATGCTCACGATGTTGATGGTGATGATGGGGATCATTGATCAAGGCAATCGGTTGACCATGTGGTGTTGCCTGTGCCGCGCGGTCCCAGGCGTCACGACAATCGCGCATGGCCTCGACACTGCTGACGCGCTTCAGCACGATCAATGCTTCCAGCGCCGCCAGCCAATGCTGATAATAGGTGTTGCCGAGATCGGCATCGCCGGCTGCCTGCGCCGTCTTGATTGCCGCGGACAGGGCCGCTGCCCATTCCGGCCAGGTGAACAAGCCCCGTTCGTGCAAGGCGATGGTCATGGCAAAGGCCTGCGCCTGCCACGGCTCGGCAAAGATTGGGCCATCGTTATCGCGCGGCATATCCGCGACGGCCGCCAGCAAGGCCAGCGCCGGATCGCCGCCTTTACAGGTGCTCAAGATAGGGCTCCCAGCAATCGACGGCGATGGTCAGCGTTGGATCTGCCTCGGGCCCCCAGATCTCGCTGCCCTGAAACACCACCGAATAGACCCAGTGTGGATTCTCGCCGGCACCATGGGCATTGGAATCGGGAAACACATAGCTCCCCTGAACCCGATCGATCACGCCGACCTTGCCACGGACATAGCGGGGCAGGCGGGTATGGCCGGTCGGATTAATGTTCTTGGTGCGCACATGATCGCCCGGCGCGAAGGCAGCGGCTTTTGTCACCGGCCGATCGCAGGGACCACCGCGCGCCAGCGCGGCAGCAACTTCGGATGCCGTCAAGGCCGGCTTCCTGGTGGCGCGGGCCGGCGACAAGCTGTGACCAGCGGCGAGTTCCGCCGGACTGACGAGCTGCGTCGTCGTCAACAGCTTGATCAGCCCCTTGATCCACACTTCGTAATAACTGGAGGCGAGATAATCGACCGGGTGCAGGGTTTCGCGCGCATGGCGGCTGATATCGATATTCCATTCACCGAGCGCCCCGCAACTCAGGGTGATGCCCAAAGCCCGCTTCTCCCAGGCGGCGTGAAAGACCGGCTCGTTGGGTTCCGGCTGCACCGGGCCAAAGCCCATCATACCGCCAAGATCCTGGGCACCGTTCATCGGCTGGCACCCTTGCCGATCTCGGCCGGAGGTAAAGCCAAGCCGGTGCCGATCATCGAATCGCGCGTCACCAGATCGGCCAATCGGTCCTCAGACCATCCGTCGGTGCCGGCGGGGCGTAGCGGGATCACCAGATAGCGCAATTCGGCTGTCGAATCCCAGACGCGGATCGCCGTCGTGCTGGGCAATGAAATACCAAAATCGCTCAAGACACCGCGCGGGTCGAGCACGGCCTTCGACCGATAGGGGGCGGCCTTGTACCAGACCGGCGGCAGACCGAGGACCGACCAGGGATAGCAGGAGCACAAGGTGCAGACGACGAGATTGTGCTGTGTCGGGCTATTTTCGACGATCACCATATGCTCGCCCTGGCGCCCGCTGAAGCCGAACTCGGCGATGGCAGCGGTAGCATTCTCCCGCAATCGCTGCAGATAGGCGGGATCGCTCCAGGCTCGCGCCACGGCCCGGGCGCCGTTGCGTGGCCCGACCCGGGTCTCATAGGTCTCGACGATGGCATCGATCGCCGCCGGGTCGATATAGCCCTTTGCCGTCAGGATGGTTTCAAGGGCACGTACCCGCAGGGCAATCTCGGACAGCTTCTCGCCCGGCCCGTCATGGTCGTGATCATGCGTATCTGTGTGATTTTGGTGATCCTGTGCCATCGGAGGAGCATAATCCGAGCCTGCCCGGCCTGGCAATCACGGGTCGATAGGCGCGCCAATTTCCCTCTTATCCAGCAACGGTGATCGCTCCCATGTGGTGACAAGGGCCGGCCGATCGGCTAAAAGCCAGGACAGAAGGTGCAGCTTTTCCGCCGTTTTACGGTGCCATGTTGTGTCGCGATCGGTCGCATCGTCCCGTCGCGGTAGACGGAGGTTTAGCTACAATGGCCAAGGAATTTCCCACAGTTCGCGCCATGGTCGAGGCGCTCACCCCGAGTTATCCGGTCTATTGCCTGCGCCCAAAGATCATTGCCGCGGGTGCCAAGCGTTTCGTCAGTCAGTTTCCCGGCCGCGTTCTCTATGCCATCAAATGCAATCCGCACCCGGAAATCGTGAAGGCGCTCTATAACGCCGGCATCCGCCATTTCGACACCGCCTCGCTGCCGGAAATCGCGCAGGTACGCGAAAGCTTCCCCGATGCCGGTTGCTACTTCATGCATCCGGTCAAGACCCGCGCCGTCATCGGCACAGCGTCGCGGGTTTATAATGTCGATACCTATGTAATCGATCATCCGCGCGAATTGGAAAAGATCCTCGATGAGACCGATGGCGGCGAAGGCCTCACCATCTTTGTCCGCATCAAGACGCCGCCGGTCGAAGGGACCCTCTATCATCTGGCGGCGAAATTCGGTGCCGAGGTCGAGGAGGCTGCCAGCATGTTGCGGGAAGCCAAGTCGCGCGGCTGCCAGGTCGGCGTCGCCTTTCATGTCGGCTCGCAATGTCTGGTGCCCGGCGCCTACCGCGAGGCCCTGGCCTTGGTCGGCGAAACCATCGCCAAGGCCAAGGTGGATATTGCCGGGCTCGATGTCGGCGGCGGTTTTCCGGCGGAATATATCGGCACCAACATGCCGCCTTTGGAAGATTTTATCCGCGAGATCGAAGAGGGCGTCAAGGATCTGGGCCTGCGTCGCGATTGCGTGCTGATGTGCGAACCCGGTCGCGCGCTGGTCGCCCATGCCGTCTCGCTGGTGGTGCAGGTGCAATTGCGCAAGGATGATCAGCTTTATATCAATGACGGCATCTATGGCTCGCTGTCCGAGATGGTCGATGCCGGCATCCGCCTGCCGGCGCGCCTGATTCGCCTGAAAGGCGAGACATCCGGCGAGATGCGCGAATTCACGCTCAATGGCCCGACCTGTGATTCGCTGGATGTCCTGCCGTCGACCTTCGCCTTGCCGGCCGATGCGGAAGAGGGCGACTGGATCGAGATTGACCGGGTCGGCGCCTATTCCAACGCCTTGGCGACGCATTTCAACGGCTTCCACCCGGAAACCATGGTGACCGTGCATGACGAACCGCTATTGATGATGCGTTAGATCCGGATCGGATCGTTTCAGGTCGAAGCAAACTGTCTCGACCTGAAACGATTGCGCTCTCAGGAACTCGCAGCAGCGATTGCGGTTAATTGCTGGCGACAACAATTGCAACGCCGGAAGGCCATGAACATGATCCCCCGCCACGACCACCTTCTCGGCCTCAGCCCGACCGGGTTTCACAAGGTTGCCTATGTCGATTGGCGGCGGGATTCCCTGGCAGGCGCCAATGAGACTGAAAACCGTCCAAAAACCGTCGTCTGTGTCCATGGCCTGACCCGCAACAGTCGGGATTTCGATCAACTGGCCGCGACCCTGGTCAGCACGCAGTTCGAGCGTGTGGTTTGCCCCGATATCGTCGGTCGGGGCTCCAGCGACTGGCTGACGGATCCCGCCCAGTACGGGTATCCGCAATATCTTGCCGATATGAACGCCCTTATTGCACGCCTCAACGTTCCCAGCGTCGATTGGATCGGTACCTCCATGGGCGGGCTGATCGGCATGTCGCTCGCGGCTTTACCGAACAGTCCGATCCGGCGCCTGGTGCTCAATGATGTCGGTCCGGTCATCAGCAAAGCCGCCCTGCAGCGCATTGCCGATTATGTCGGGCTGGATTATCGCTTTTCCTCGCTGAATGCCTTGGAACGTCACCTGCGCAAGATCCATGCCCCCTTCGGGCCGCTGACCGATGCGCAATGGCAACTGATGGCGCAATACAGCCAACGGGGCCTGGCCGACGGAAATCTGGGTCTCGCTTATGATCCGGCCATCGTCCATAATGTAAAATTGGGAGTTGCCGATGTTGATTTGTGGGCTCTGTGGGACCGCATCAACTGTCCGGTCCTCATTCTGCGCGGCGCCGAGTCAGATATTCTCTCGGCCGAGACAGCGCAATTGATGACGGAGCGTGGACCAAAGGCCGAACTGATCACCTTGGCAGGCGTAGGGCATGCCCCGGCCCTGATGGCGGAAGATCAGATCGACATCGTGACCCAATGGTTGACCAAGACGTGCTAGGGGACGCAGTCACGCGGCTTCCCACTTTCATTCCGAAATTTCCCTGGTTCGGCGGTGATCTGCAAACCTTGCGTAACGCCCTGCTACCGCCGCGGGCGATGCTCGATATCTGGCCGCGAACCTCGTTGCGCTTCGACATGGCGGATGGCACCGGCGACAGCCTGGTCGGTGAACTGCAACAGCCGGACACAGTCGACCGGCATCTGCCGCTGGTCATCCTGATCCATGGCCTGACCGGCAGTATGGACAGCGCTTATATGCGCGTCAGCGCCCATCATCTGTTGCGCGCCGGATATCCCGTGTTGCGGCTGACCCTGCGTGGCGCCGGATCAAGCCGCCGCCAAACCCGGGCCTTCTATCACGCTGGGCGCAGCGAGGATCTGCATCAGGTGATCGGGCAGCTCGATGGCCGCTTGGCCGGCAACGGGCTGGTGCTGGTTGGATTTTCGGTGGGCGGCAATATGATGCTGAAATATCTGGCCGAGCGCGGTCGCCTGGCACCGATCCAGGCAGCGATCAGTGTCTCCGCACCGATCGATCTGGCCGTCACGCAGCAACGGCTCGCCAGCCGGCGCAATCGGCGCTATCACGATTTCCTGCTGGGTGAGATGAAGGCAGAGCGGCCTTGTCCGGCAGATATTATCAGCATTATCGACTTCGATAACCGCGTGGTGGCGCCCTCGAACGGCTTTGCCGATGCCGCCGATTACTATCGCCAATCATCGGCAAAGCCAATGCTGGGGCGGATCAAGCGGCCGACCTTGCTGATTCATGCCGCCAATGATCCGTGGATTCCAGCCAGCATCTATCGTGATCTTGATCTGGCCGGCAATCGGCGCCTGCGCCTGCTGATGCCACATTCAGGCGGTCATGTCGGCTTTCACGCCTGGGGCCTTGAGCAACCCTGGCATGATCTCGCCATCGAACAGTTCATCAGAGCGGCGCTTGCCGGCTGATCACCCGCGCAGCAACTCAGCCGCTTCGATGGCGGAATAAGTGAGGATGCCATCGGCGCCAGCGCGCTTGAAGCAGAGCAGGCTTTCCAGCACGACGCGGTTGTTGTCGATCCAGCCATTGGCGGCGGCGGCCTTGATCATGGAATATTCGCCACTCACCTGATAGGCGAAGACCGGCATGCGGAATTCCTGCTTCACGCGGTGGAGAATATCGAGATAGGGCATCCCCGGTTTCACCATCAGCATATCGGCGCCCTCGGCCACATCCAGCGCGCATTCGCGCAAGGCCTCGTCACCATTGGCGGGATCCATCTGATAGGTGCGCTTGTCACCCTTGCCCAGCGCCGATTTCGATCCGACCGCCTCACGGAATGGGCCATAAAAGCCGGAGGCATATTTGGCGGCGTAGGACATGATGCGCACTTGCTGATGACCGGCGGCATCGAGGGCGTCACGAACGCGGCCGATGCGACCATCCATCATGTCGGATGGCGCCACGATATCGACACCGGCATCGGCTTGCGCCAGCGCCTGGCGCACCAAAACTTCCACGGTCTCGTCATTGATGATGACGTCATCCCGCATCAGGCCATCGTGCCCGTGATCGGTATAGGGATCGAGGGCGACATCGCAAATCAGGCCAATTTCCGGCACCGCCTTTTTCAGTGCCGCTACCGCCCGGTTGCACAGATTATCTGCCCGATAGGCTTCTTCGGCAGCGCTCGATTTACGCTCGACCGGTACGACGGGGAACAAGGCGAGGGCAGGGATACCGAGATCGGCGGCCTTGATCGCCAGGTCGATCAATGAGGGGATCGTATGGCGATAGACACCCGGCATGGCGGAAATCGCCTCACGCTTGGCGCCGCCCTCCTTGACGAAAACCGGGAGGATGAAATCTTGTGGCGTCAGCTGGTTTTCCGCCACCATGCGGCGGGACCAATCGGCAGCCCGATTGCGGCGCAGCCTGATACGGGGGAATTGGCCAAGAGGCTGTGGTGCGCCCGGCTGATCGCCTGATCCTGAAAAAACGGACCTCGGCGCAGAAGCGTCCGTCAGGCTGGATCTCGGACTTTTCCGACCGTTACGCATGGTGAACCCCAACAAGAAACTGGCCAAATTGAGCTGTCGCTGCGAGAGCGCAAGCGCGCACTCTTCTATTAAGGAGAGCCGGATTCACGTTTCAGACGGAACCGCAAAGCGATTCCGCCTGAAACGATCCGGCTCTCAGCATCGTATCGGCAGTGATCTTAATATTCCAGGGGCAAGAGCGGCCCATCCTGGTCAGCGGGATGGGCCGATTGTCGCATCAAGACGCGGGGCGCTGGATTACTGAGCTGCCTTTGCCGTGTCGACCGCAGCCAACGCCTGGGAAAGATCGGCCAGAATGTCGTCGATATGTTCGAGACCGACCGACAACCGGACATAGCCCGGGCTGACACCCGTGCTCACCTGTTCGTCAGGCGACAGCTGGGAATGGGTGGTGCTGGCCGGATGGATCGCCAGGCTGCGGGCATCGCCGATATTGGCGACGTGGTAAAATAATTCCAGTGCATCGATGAAGCGGCGTCCGGCATCCTGGCCACCCTTCAACTCGAACCCGACCAGACCGCCGAAGCCACCTTTGAGATAAGTCTGAGCGCGGCGCAACGCCTCGCCATCCGTGACAGTCGGATAGATGACCTTGGTCACCGCCGGATGCTTCTGCAGGAAATCAACGACCGCCTGGGCATTACGGCAATGTTCGCGCATCCGCAGCGGCAGCGTCTCGAGACCTTGCAGGAACAAGAAGGCATTGAACGGGCTCATGGCAGCACCGAGATCGCGCAGCAGCGTGACCCGGGCTTTGATGATATAGGCGACCGGACCGATCGGCTTTACCGCCTGGGTCCAGACGGCGCCATGATAGCTGGGATCCGGCTGATTGAGGCCCGGGAAGCGGGTGGCATTGGCTTCCCAGTCGAAATTGCCGCCGTCAATGATGGCGCCACCGATCGACGTACCGTGGCCGCCGATATACTTCGTGGTCGAATAGACGATGATCGCCGCACCGTGATCGAAAGGACGTGACAGGATCGGCGCCGCGGTGTTGTCGACAATCAGCGGCACACCGAGCTTGCGACCGATATCGGCGACTTCACGGATGGGGAATACCCGCAGTTTGGGATTGGGCAGGGTCTCGGCGTAATAAGCGCGGGTCTTGTCATCCGTCGCGCGGGCAAAGGCCTGCGGATCCTGAGGATCGACAAAACGAACCTCGATGCCCTGGTCCTTCAAGGTGTTGGCAAACAGATTCCAGGTACCACCATAGAGATCGGTCGAGCTGACGATATTGTCGCCGGCCTTGGCAATGTTTTGAATAGCGAGGGCCGACGCGGCCTGACCCGAACTGACCGCCAAAGCCGCTGCCCCGCCCTCCAAGGCCGCAAGGCGCTTTTCCAGCACATCCGTGGTCGGATTCATGATGCGGGTGTAGATATTGCCGAACCGCTTCAAGGCAAAGAGATCAGCTGCATGGGCGCTGTCATCGAACTGGAAGGATGTCGTCTGATAGATCGGGACCGCAACCGAGTTGGTCGTCGCATCCCGACGATGCCCCGCATGCAAAACAATGGTTTCCGGGTTCTTGCTTTGAGCGCTCATGACCGATCTCCTGCCTTAGCCTGTTGCCCGACAGCCTGTTGCCCGGCTGGCAGCGCCATCGGTGCCGACCGGCACCCCATCTGTCAAGCGCGCATTCTTTATGTCGATGACACGTTTTACGCGCCAAGAGCCGGATCGGATCGAATGGCATCACTTTGCACGTCGTGCTCCTCGGACATGAGAAGGGCGAGGGGCGAGACTTGACGGCACCCGATCAGTAGTTAAAAAGACCGACGGCGACATCTTGCTATTCCCCTCGCGGCGATGCCGTCGCCGATATTAATCTTTACCCTGAGGGTTGGAGCCGATCATCGTGACTGACGCAGTCCTGTTTTCTGAATTCGACGGTTTGGCCACGATCACCTTCAATCGCGCAGAAATCATGAATGCGCTTGGCCTGGACGACATCCTGGCGATCGACAGCCAGCTGCGACGTTGGCGTCAAGATCCGCGCATTACCGGCGTCATCCTGCGCGGCGACGGATTTCGAGCCTTCTCCGTGGGCGAGAATCTGAAAGAGCTCTATCAGGCGGTTACAGACGGCGATGAGGCCTATCAGACGTCCCTGGCGCGTGGCACCCATCGGCTGGTTCAGCTCTGGGGCAGCTATCCGAAGCCGACCATGGCTGTCATGAATGGCATGACGATGGGCCTCGGCGCAGCGCTGGCAATGGCTGCATCGATCCGAGTCGTCACCGAGCTGACGCTGTTTTCGGTTCCACAATGTCGTCTAGGGTTGGTGCCGGATGCCGGCACCGCCTTCTTTCTGGCGAAATGCCCTGGCAAGATCGGCCTGTTCCTGGCCCTGACCGGCTTCGAAATTCGTGCACCAGGCATGTTGCATGCCGGGCTCGGGACTCATTACGTGCAGCCTCAAGATGTTGATTTCGTTACTTTTGCTAATATTGCTGAGGTGAGCCGGCCACTGGAGAAACGACCGCTGGCGATCATTCAACCGGAAATCGATCGCTGCTTTGAACAACGATCGGTCGACGAGATCGCAACGGTGCTGGCGGCCCGCCGCGAACAAGGCTTTCAGGACATGCTCAATCAGTTGAAACGGGGGGCGCCGCTGGCCCTAGCCGCGACCTATCAACATGTGACCACGACCGGTGGTCGCAGCCTCGAGGATGTCTTGAAGGAATCCTACCGTCTCAACCGGCGTTTGATGCGATCAGCGGACCCGAAAGAGGGGATTCGTGCTCAGTTGATCGACAAGGATGGCAGTCCGGCCTGGCGCACACTTGGACTCCAGACCAGGGGAACCGAAATTGCCGCGCTCTTTTCTCCCCTGAGCGCCGAGCCGGAGCTCTATTTTGATGTCGCCTAAAGGGCCATCGTTTTTAATGGAAGTAGCTTGCTGCTATTAAAAACATGAATCGTCCTCTATCTTATCGAGGAGAGGCGGATTCACGTTTTTTAGACGGACCTGCAAAGCGATTCCGTTTAGACATGATCCGACTCTGATGCGGTATCTTCCGGTCAACCTACGCAATTCATTCGGAAATCCAGCATTATTGGCCAAGTCATCTGAAATTAACCACTTTTTTACAGCAAATCCTTATCGTTGGCGTTTGAGGGGCAGGGAATTGGCCATGGGGGTCGCTCTCTGAATTCGGAGAATATAGGGTGAAAAAGGCCTATCTTGAGACGATCTCGTTGATCGAACGGCTGCACCGGGAATGTCTCGAAGTCATCAAGACAGACTTGGATCGGCAGGGCATCCGAGATCTCAACAACGTGCAAGCCATGATTTTGTTCAACATCGGCAAGGACACCCTGTCGGTGGGGGAACTGACCAATCGTGGGTATTATCTGGGGTCCAACGTTTCCTATAACGTCAAGAAGATGGTCGAAAATGGCTATCTGATGCAGGAGCGCTCGACCCATGATCGCCGCGCCGTTCACGTGCGGCTGTCGCAAAAGGCGTTGGAAGTCTGCGAGCGCATGGATGAGATGTATGACCGCCACCTGAAGGCGATGTCATCGGAGATCGCTACGCAAGGGGATCTTGAGACCATCAATACGACGTTGCGACGCATCGAGCGATTCTGGGCGCATGGCTTGAGCTATGCACTGCGATCGGCCTGAACGTCGATCGCGCTGATACCGAGCATGATGGAAGAGGGGCCGCGGCCCCTCTTTTGAGTCGCATTGGACGTCGCTTACGCGGCTCTGGTCCCGATGTGCGCGCTCGATCATATCGAGGAGAGACGGATTCACGCTTTGAGAGGAAACCGCAACGCGGTTCAACCCTCTCGGTCACGAATCCGAGGACACAAAGGAAACCGCGTCAACCGATGCGGGTCTTTTCCAGCATCTTCTCGTCGAGCGCATAGCCCAAACCGGGCGCCTCGCCGAGGCGGATCCAGCCATCAGTATCGACCTTGAAAGTCTTCTCCATCATGAAGTCGCGACGCTCCAGACTCCATTCCGGCGGATCATAGGGGAACTCCAGGAACAGGCCATCGGTCAGACCCGCCGTCAGATGGGCGTTGGCAACCACACCCATGCCATTGGTCCAGGTATGCGGGGTAAAGGTGATGTTGTGTTCCGCCGCCAACATGGCGACACGGCGCAGTCCGGTGATGCCGCCGACCAGTGCTGCATCCGGCTGCAGGATGTCCAGAGAGCGGTTCTCGATCAGCATGCGAAACTCATAGAGTTCCCGGGTCATCTCGCCGCCGGCAATCCGCACATCGACCATCTGGCGCAGCTCGGCCATGCCCTTGTGATCACCACGATGCAGCGGCTCTTCCATCCAGTAGACGTCGAGACGCTCCAGCTCAGTTGCCGTATCCCACGACATCCGCCAGCCCTGATTGCAATCGACCATCAGCCGCAGCTTGTCGCCGACGGCCTTGCGAACCGCCTCCAGGGCCTTGATGTCGTCGCGCCAGTCACCGCGGTGGAAGCGGACCTTCATCGCCTCGAAACCTTGTGCCAGGAAACTCTGGGCAAGGTCGGCCATCTCGGTCGGACTGCGCAAGGTGCCTGACGAGGCATAGGCACGGATCTTGTCGTTCATGCCGCCGATCAGGCGCCAGACCGGCTGATTGGTGATTTTGCCGGCGAGATCCCAAAGGGCCAGATCAAGCGGCCAGCAGCGGCCGAAATGGAAATTGATATTGTTGATGACCCGATAGTGACGCTCGATCGCCAGGGGATCTTGACCGATGAACAAATGCTCGTGGCCCTGGAACCCCACCATCATGTCGCCGGAGGCGACGCCGACCAAGCCCTCATCGGTCTCCACCCGTGTAATCGTCGCATCGAAATGCGTCCGTGGACGGGTGTCCCAACTGGCCCGAAACGGCGGGTCGAGCGGCAGGCGGTGATGGGTGACGATAATGTTGGTGATTTTCATGGCTGGCTTCAGTCGTCATCGACAATCTGCCTTTGATGATGCCCCTGCGCCACGGCCATTTTCTCAAATCGCTATGAGCTGACGGCATTCAGAGTGTCTGCCTGCATATGGGGTAACACCGGGCGCCAACCTGAAACCAACGGCCGCAGAGCTATCAGCGCGCAGGTCGCCTTTGTCGCCGGAAAGTAAAACCAAAACAGCTAGTTAAGCGCGACATTCCAGAACCACGGCACGCTTGCCCTGGGTTCCTTGGTATCGTATTCAGATGTGAGCATTTTTTGATTCCGATTGAAACAGAACTAAGCCAGCAAACGGATCGACCGTCGAAAGTGCCCATTTTCTGGCCGTGAGCTTAGTCGAGTAAAGGCAGTAACCGTGATCAAGCTTGGTAAGGAATTTCGCCAAACGCTCATTACCCGATCCGCCTATTTTTTTGTTCCGGCCATTCTTCTGGTTCGACTGATTCGCCCGCTGATCTGCATCAGATTCGGTTGGGTCCAATCACATAAGATCGGCCATTACTTGATCGAAGCCGAATTTTACCTGCTCGAAACCCTGGAAGGATCAAGGGAAGGATCAAGCGATCGACGCAATTTCGATTTGTTCTTCGATATTCGTCGCGGGCATCACAAATACACGACTGAGAAAGCCAATCTGCAAACCGAAGTGATGGCCCGCCGGCATCTGCGCATCCATCCCTGGGTGGCGTTGCTCTATCATGCGAACCGTCTGATTCCCGGTTGGCAGCAGCACGAAATCATTGTCAATGCCCGCGATGAAAACGATCGAGACCGCAACGGTCTGTTCGATAAATACCCGATTCAGATTGCACTGACCGATGATGAACATCGCCGCGGTGAAGCCGAGCTGCAGCGGATGGGCATAGCGGCGGGCGCCAAGTATGTTTGCATCCATTGCCGTGACTCAAGCTATTGGAAGACGCGTTATCCGGGGGTCGGCAATGACAGTGAATACCGCAATACGGATATCAATGACTTTGTCCCTGCCATCAAGGAACTGACCAGTCGCGGCTTCTATGTCTTACGGCTGGGCGCCGTCGTGCAGAAGCCCTTGAGCCTTGACGACCCGAAATTCATCGACTACTCGACGACCTACCGCAGTGAGTTCATGGATGTGTTCCTGGCTGCGACCTGCCACATGATGATTTCCACGAGCAGTGGCATCGATTCGATCTCCTACATGTTCAGGCGCCCGACTTTGTTGGTGAATATTGCGCCCGTCGGTCGGCTATTCACCGACAAGACCTGGATTTTGAATGTCCCCAAACTGCATCGCTGGATTGGCAGTGGAAAACTCCTCACCCTGTCGGAGGTATTTCAGAGCGGCGCTGATTCTTGCGCCGTCACGGCCGATTTCACGAAGGCTGGTATTGCATGCGTCAACTGCGATCCGGAGGTCATCCGGCTGTCGACCATCGAGCTCCTGGGACGGATTGCCGGAACACACCAGTCCGACGACGCCCTGGAGTTGCTGCAAGAGCGCCATTGGTCGCATTATACCCAGCCGGAGCACTTCCCACGGCGGGGCCGCGTCTCGGACGCGTTTCTATCGCGGTATCGCAGCCTGATCGATTGACCCGCCCAGCCAGCGGCCCATTTCAACTTGCCCATTGCTACTTTTAAGAGCAATTTCCACGCTCGCCCTTCAAGTTTCCGTGAATAATCGGGATGCATTTTGCGGCTGCCTCGGCTAGTACTTTCCGGCAAGGCGACAGGTGCATTTAGCCGGTATGATTCATGAAGATCGAGACATTCATTTTTGCCCGCGGCGGGTCCAAGGGAGTCCCCGGAAAGAATATCAGGGCGCTTGCCGGTCGACCGCTCATCGCCCATGCCATCGACGCTGCATTGCAGACCCCTGGCCTCGACCGGGTAACAGTGTCGACCGATGACCCGGCCATTGCCGACATCGCCCGACGTTCCGGCGCAGATGTACCCTTCATGCGCCCCCCCGATCTGGCAAGCGACACAGCCTCGGAATGGCAGGCGTGGCGGCATGCGATCCATGAGCTGCAGGCACAAGGTCAGGACTTCGATACGTTCGTCAGCGTGCCGGCAGTCTGCCCCCTGCGATCGCCGATTGATATTTTGGCCTGTCTGGAGCGTTTTGGGAAAGGCCGGGATGACATCGTTCTGACTGTCACACCGGCCCAGGCCAATCCTTATTACACCATGGTGGAGCTTGATGCGGAGGACCGGCCGCAGATCTGCAAGAAGCCGGCGTCACCGCTCAGTCGGCGGCAAGATGCGCCGAAGGTCTTCACCATCGTTGCCGCCTGCTACGTTGCCAGCGTCGATTTCATCCTGTCGGCCGACAGCATTTGGGAGGGTCGGGTCGGCGCCGTCGAAATCCCGCCCCTGCGTGCCGTTGATATCGATACCGAATTGGATTTTCAGTTCGCCGAGTTTTTGATGCAGCAGCATTTGCATGCGGTGAAGGAGTAGCTCGACATGATCACGAAGGCGGGCAAGACGCAGCACGTTGCGGCGAGATCGAAAGCGCTGATCATCTGTGAAGCCGGGGTCAACCACAACGGCTCTGAAGATCTGGCCCTGCAATTGATTGACGCCGCCGCCGATGCCGGTGCCGACATTGTCAAGTTTCAGACCTTTCGCGCCGCGCAAATGGTGTCGGCCGCCGCCCCAAAGGCGGCCTATCAAGATCGCAATGCACCGGAGGCCGCCAGTCAGCTCGAGTTGCTGCAAAAGCTGGAATTGCCGATAGCGGCTTACCCGGCGTTGTTGGCAAGATGCGCCAAACGCGGCATCGAATTTTTGTCGACGCCGTTCGATCTCGACAGTTTGCGATTCCTGGTGGGTGAGCTCGGATTGGCGCGGATCAAGGTATCGTCCGGCGATGTGACCAACGCGCCTTTGTTGCTTGAAATGGCCAGATCAGGTGCTGACATCATCGTGTCGACCGGCATGTGCAGCCTTGGCGAGATCGAAGACACACTCGGCGTTCTCGCCTTCGGTTATCTCGATGACGCGAAGACAGGTGCCGGCCAGCCCAATCGTCACAGCTTCGCCGCCGCCTATCGCAGCGATGCAGGGCGATCGCTCCTCGCGGCAAAGGTAACCTTGCTGCATTGCACGAGTGATTATCCGGCACAGCCCGCAGACGTCAATTTACGCGCGATGGACACGTTGTCCCAGGCCTTCGGCCTGACAACCGGTTATTCCGATCACACGCTTGGCTTATCGATTTCCCTGGCTGCCATTGCCCGTGGCGCTTGTGTCATCGAGAAGCATATGACGCTTGATCGAGACTTGTCAGGCCCGGATCACAAGGCGTCACTCGAGCCGAGGGATTTCGCTGAACTCGTGCGCTCTATCCGGGCAATTGAGGCGGCGCTTGGCAGCACGTTGAAGGCGCCGACCGAAGCCGAATTGTCGACCAGGCAGGTGGCCAGAAAGTCCATCGTTGCCGCGCGACCGATTGCTGCGGGAGAGCGCTTCACGACCGATAACCTGACGACAAAGCGGGTGGGCGGCGGCATCAGCCCGATCGAGTTCTGGGACCTGATCGGCGCGGTGGCGCCGCGCGACTTCGCCCCTGATGAGGCTGTTTCCCGATGACCAAGCCCGTCGCCGTTCTGGGTGGTGGTGGCCATGCCAAGGTGGTCATCGATGTCTTGCGATTGATGCGTCGCAATATTGCAGGCGTCATCGACCCGCGCCAGCAGCTTGACCTGCCCGAGGGGATCACACGGATCGGCGGCGATCTCTCGTCAGTTGAGCCAGGAACCATCGATCTTGCGCTCGGCGTGGGATCCATCGATGTTGGCGGCGATAATCCTCGCTTCCGACTATTCGACGACGCGAAGCGTGCTGGCTTCCATCTGGTGACCGTCATCCATCCCAGCGCGATCATCGCCAGCGACCTGCAGGTCGGCGAAGGGTGTCAGATCATGGCCGGCTGTGTCATCCAGCCTGGGGTGGTGCTCGGCGACAATGTGCTGATCAACACGCGCTCCAGCATTGATCACGATTGTCAGATCGCCAGCCACGTCCATGTTGCACCGGGCGTGATCCTATCGGGTGGAGTCAAGGTTGGCAGCGGGTCGCATCTGGGGACGGGCGCCATTGTCATTCAGGGCATTCAGATCGGTCGCGACGTCATAGTTGCGGCCGGCAGCACGGTCACGCGGGATATCGCCAACGGTGTGCGGTTCCGATCGCGCCCC
>WNFM01339502.1_pt2 | contig 31014 bp, 33 predicted proteins | sample 5400271 | NCBI WGS metagenome assembly WNFM01 (sample SAMN13153352, study PRJNA577476) | soil metagenome | isolation source: 60 cm saprolite on Douglas fir-dominated hillslope | place: USA:California | collected 2013-09-17 | reverse complement strand
AGCGCGCTCGGCATCCTGGGCGAGGCGGCCAAGGAGGAGGCGGAGAATGCCGCCCAGCCGGACAGCCTGCTGTCCGACATCGCCCGCACTCAGCCCTGGCTGCGGAACCGAGTGCGGGGGCTGCGAATCCACTATCGCCAGCTGCGGGACAGCATCGCGGCGCTGCAGGACGAGCTGAGCGATTCGGCTGACCCAGGGGTGGACTTCACTGACATACGCCAGCGCCTTGGCTGGGTGCTGGCCGGGTTCCGGCACCAGAGAGGCCGCGAGTCCGATCTCATCTACGAGGCGTACTACGACGCCTTCCGGTCCGATGTCACGCGGGACGCCAGTGACCAGCGGCCGGGCCGGTGACCGCCAAGCCGGGTGGCACGTCGACCGCGTTATCGACGCCGCAGACCCGGCCCAGGGGTACCGGCGGTCCGGTCTGTGCTGGTGACGGCCGGTGCGGCGGGGCCCAGGCGCCGGGCTTCGCTAGCGGCGGAAGAGGGCGCCCACGATCAGCAGGGCAACGACGACGAGCCCCAGCGTGATGAGCCCGCTGCGCAGGCGTGTCTTCCGGTAGCCGGAGATCCTGCTGTGCGTGGTCTTGATGTCGCCGTGCGCGGCGTGCGTTCGGTTTGCGTGCCAGCCCAGGAAGCAGCCGACCACCAGAACGATCGCCGCTATCCCGAAGCCGGCTGAGCCCATGCCAGTGCCCCCTCCCCGGCCTCCCGCTATCCCGAAGGCGGCTGAGCCCATGCCAGTGCCCCCTCCCCGGCCTCCCGCCTTCCCGATGATGTCGCAAAGCGGAGGGCGTTACCAGCAGAAACGCCGGTCAGCTGGTGTATGCCCGCGGGACACCTGGGACGCGTGCGGACGCGGCTGGGGGTCGGCCGGGCGTTATGCGGCCTGCTGGCAGGATTGAGACGGTCGCTGCACTGAACGACAACCCGAGGGAGAACGCATGAATGAGGCTCTGATCGCGGAGACCATCAGCATCGCCGGGCATGGCGGGGACGAGATCGAGGCGTATCTTGCCCGGCCGCTCGGCGGAGAATCGTTCGGCGGCGTGGTGGTGATCCACCACATGCCCGGATACGACGGCGGGACCAAGGATATCACCAGGACGTTCGCCGCCCACGGCTACGCCGCGCTGATGCCGAACCTGTATCACCGCGACGCACCCGGTGCCAGCCCGGACGACGCCGCCGCGGCGGCGCGGGCCATGGGCGGCGTGCCGGACGAGCGCCTCGTCGGCGACGTCCGCGGCGCAGCCGACTACCTGCGGGCGCTGGACGGCAGCAACGGCAAGGTCGGCGTCATCGGGTACTGCTCGGGCGGGCGGCAGTCTTTCCTGGCCGCGTGCAGCCTTCCCCTGGACGCGGCGGTGGACTGCTACGGCGCCTTCGTGGTCGGAACGCCGCCGGAGGGGATGCCGCTGAAGGTACGCCCGATCGTGGACCTGGCCCCCAACCTGTCCTGCCCACTGCTCGGCCTGTTCGGCGAGGATGACCAGTACCCGTCTCCCGACCAGGTCGCCGAGCTGGCCAAGGCCCTCATCGAGGCCGGCAAGGCGCACGAGTTCCACAGCTACGAGGGCGCCGGCCACGCGTTCTTCTCCGTCAACAGACCCGCTTACCGGGTGGAGGCCGCCAACGACGGCTGGCAGAAGATATGGGACTTCTACGGCCGCTACCTGGCCGGCTGAGGAGGTATTTATATGTGCACGTACCTGACCGAGAAGATCGTCGTCGACGGCAGCGGCAAGGGCGCGGCCGGCTGGTTCTCGCTTACCGACGCGACCGTGTACCTCGATCACCCCCAGCATGCGCCGGCCGAGCACACGCTCAACATCGATTTCCTCAACCCGGCGCAAGGGCCCTCCGCGCGGGTCGCGGTGGAGCTGACCGCCGATTCGGCCCGGGCGCTGGCGAGGGCCATCGAGGCGGCCCTCCAGGCCGCGCCGCCGGGCCTGGCCTGAGCGCGGCTCCAGGCCCGGGAGTCAGCCAGGGTCAGCGACGGGACCAGCGCCCGGCAGCCGTTCCGAAATGTCGGCAGCGCATGCCAGGATCGGCTTAGAGAGCAGGGTCGGTCGGAGGCGGTGGCATGAAATTCCGGGTCGGGCGCGAGGCGCTGGGCGAGGCCGTGGCGTGGGTGGCGCGTGCGCTGACCTCGCGCCCCGTGGTTCCGGTCCTGTCCGGGCTGATGCTGCAGGCCGACGGTGACGGGCTGATGCTGTCGTGCTTCGACTACGAGGTCTCAGCGCGGATGCGGATCGACGCTGACGTCGTGGAGGCCGGGGCCGCCCTGGTGCCGGGCCGTCTGCTGGCCGAGATCACCCGCAGCCTGCCGGCCCTGGACGTGGAGGTCGCGTCCGACGCCGACATGGTCGGCCTCACCTGCGGCAGCGCCGAGTTCACGCTGGTCTCGCTGCCCGCGGAGGAGTACCCAGCGCTGCCGGAGCAGCCCCCGCCGGCCGGGACGGTGGACGGCGGCGTCCTCGCGGTGGCTGCCGCCCAGGTCGGGCCGGCCGCGAGCCGCGACGACACGCTGCCCATGCTCACCGCGGTCTGCCTGGAAATCGACGGCGAGACGCTGACGCTCGCCGCCACCGACCGCTACCGGCTGGCGGTCAGGGAGGTGCCCTGGGTCCCGGCGGTGCCCGGTCTGCGGGCGGCTGCCATGGTCCCGGCGCGGACGCTGGCCGATGTGACGAGAACCATGGCGCCCGGCGCAGGTGTAACGGTGGCGTTCGGCGCGGGCCAGGCCGGTGCCGGGGCCGCGCCTGGGGCGGGGCCAGCAGGCGGAGCAAGGGCAGGGAAGGATCCGCGGCCGGCTGACGGCATGATCAGCTTCGACGCCGGCAACCGGAGGCTGACTGCTCGGCTGATCGGGGGCGAGTTCATCAGGTACCGGTCCCGGTTCCCCGCCGAGTTCGGCTCCCGCGCGCTGCTGCCCGCCGGCCCCTTTACCGAGGCCGTGCGGCGAGTGTCGCTCGTGGCGGAACGGGCCAGCCCGGTCCGGCTGGCCTTCGGCTCGGGGACCGTGACCATCGAGGCACAGACCGACGGGCGAGCCCGGGCGGTGGAGACCGTGCCCGCCGACTTCGAGGGCGACGAGCGGGTCATCTCCTTCAGCCCGCATTATCTCCTCGACGGCCTCAGCGCGGCGGCGGCGTCGGCCGCCTCGCCGCGGCAGGCGGGCGCGCCCCGCGATGACGAGGAGGCGCCGCCGGCCGACCCTGGGCAGATCAGGCTCGAGTTCACCACCGCGGCCAAGCCGGCCCTGATCACCTGGGCGGGCGATGGCGGGCTGGCACCGGACGACCCGTCGGGCACTCCCGCGTTCCGCTATCTCGTTGTCCCGCTCAGGGTGCCGGCCCGGGCCTGACGTAACCGGCGCGGTCCTGACCGCGACGGCGACCGCCGGCGGTCAGAAATCGCGGGGCCGGGAGCCGCCGGAGTACCGGCCGCCCCGGTAGCGGCCGCAGCCACGGCCGCGGCCCCGGCCCAGCCCGAACATGCGGCGCAGCAGTCCGCGGACGCCGGCCAAGATCGCCAGGAAGATCGCCAGCTTGCCCGGCCACGGGAACATCCGCAGGTGCAGGTCGAAGATCAGCAGCCAGGTGGCCAGCGCGGCGAGGATCACGGGGATCAGGCCGAGCCGCGTCCGCGCGCTCCGCGACCGGTACTCTCGCCGGGCCCGCTCCCGGCTCGCGCCGGTGGCGGTGACCGGCAGCGCGGCCGAGGGCGCGGGAACGTGCGGCAGGTCCTGGGTGATATGGCTCAGCTGGCTCCGCATGGTCGAGGCGAACACGGCATCAAGGCGCTGGTTGAACTCATCCAGGGTCAGCCTGCCTTGAGCGTAGTGCTCGCGCAGCGTTGCCGCGGCGGCCTCACGGTCGGCGTCCCCAATGCGAAGGTCGGGTCCTGTCGCCATGTGATCCTCCGCGTTGTCGTGTCCGCTAGCAAGACGATATATCTCGACGCGAGCATCGGCAAGTCGCCTGGCCGTTTGAGGGGTCAGTTGAGGAAGTAGCTGCTGCCACCGGATGCCGGGTTGGTGACATCGGCCACGACCGACAGGGTGCCGCCCTGAGCGAAGACAAGCGTCAGCGTGATTTGGGTACCGCCCTTCATCGGCCCGGCACCGGTGATCAGCATGTGAGCGCCATCGGGAGAAAGCCGAACCAGTGAGTCGGCCGGAATGCGGATGTCCGGCACGGTCTTCATCATGGTGCCCCCGGAGCGGACCGGCGCGCGGAAGATCACCCGCCCGCCGACGCTGGTCCGGGCCGAAGTCAGGCGGTCCGCGGGCCCCTTGTCCTGGATGACCAGGTAAGCCTCGGTGGTGCCCCCAGCGGACGGCACCTCGACATACGCCGTCCCCAGCTGGAGCGACGCGGCGGCGGCCGCCTTCTGCGCGCACCCAGCCAGGGCCGCGCCGCCGATCAGGAGCACGCCGACCGCCGCGACCACCCGGGCGGCCAGGGCAGCCCGGACGGCCGGGGCAGCCTGGCCGGCCGACGGCCGCTGGGGCGCTCGCGCCGACCCGCCCCACGTCCCCGGCGGGCCCTCCAGTTCCTGCATGATCCTGCCCTCGCGTCCGTTCCGGCGCTGCCATAATCTCACGACCGGATCGGCTGCCACGAGTCGGCTTCCCAGGCCTCGGGCTCACGAGGCGGAGCCGACCGGGGCGGGAGCCGACCAGGGGCTGGAGCCGACCGGGCGGGAGCTCACGCTCCGGGCCGCTCAGGAAAAGTCGCGGAACGCGGGCCAGGCCTGCGCCCAGGACGACTTCAGCCCGGTGGCGATGTAGATCCGCGCGCCCTGCTCGTCGTCGCTGACGCCGAGCCCGTTCCAGAACGTGGCGGCCAGCCGGACATGGGCGAACTCCTGGTGCAGGAGCACCGGGTTGAGGTTCACCACGATCGCGGCGGAGTCGGCGGCGGGCGGCGGGCCCCAGAGCCAGAAGTTGTTGCTGCCGCTGTAGGCCTGCGGCAGGCCCAGCCCTGGGCCGTAGCGGTCGAGGGCGCCAGCCTCGCCGTAGTTCCCGGTCAGGATCGTCGTCTGCCGCCGCTGCGGGCCCGGCAGCGAGTCGTACTCTCGGGCGGCCAGCGCGACCAGCTTCGGCCAGGCGATCGTCTCGGCCAGATCGTAGTTGATCTTCTGCAGCGGCACCGTGTGCAGCGCCCGGGCGGGCAGCACCGACAGCGTCACGGGCGCGGCCACTGCCGCGCCGGCCAGCATCGCCACGCCCTTCCGGGTCGCGGGGCTGATCCTGGCCGCCAGCGGCTTGCGTGCCGCCAGCCGGCGCTCCAGCGCAACGCAGCCCGCAGCGAGCAGGAACGTGTACGCGCCGCCCGGGTAGTACGCCTTGCCGCCGAGGGCGAACTGCAGCGCGATCGCGATCGCGCAGGCGAGCGCCACCGGGCGGAAGGGCCGTGCCTGCGCGCTGCGCAGGGACCAGATCAGGCCGGCGACCCAGACCGGGGTCAGCACCGGGCCGGTGTAGAGGACCTGCGCGGGCCAGTAGACGGCCCGGTTGTGGCCGGCCTCGGTCTGCAGCGAGCGGAAGACGTCCAGGCTGGGCCAGCCGTGTGCCGCCTGCCAGATGACGTCTGGTGCGGCCAGCGCCGCGGCGATCACGCAGCCCAGCAGCAGGTAGCGGCTGCGCAGCAGGCGCCGGGCGTCCGTGACCGCCAGGCCGGCGGCGAGCGCGCCCGCCAGGAAGGCGATGTTCCACTTGGCCTCGCTGGCGATCCCGATGCACGTCCCGATCGCGATCCACCAGCGCGGATCCTGGCTGGCGAGCAGGCGCATGACGAGCAGCAGCGTGACGGCCCAGAACACGAAGTCGGGCGTGGTCGTGGTCAGCTCGTGCATCGCCCCGAGATACTCACCGCAGGTGGCGGCGGCGATCGCGGCGAGGAGCCGGCCGGTCCGGCCCGCGCCCAGCAGGCGGCTCATCGCGGCGGTCGCCGCGACCAGCGCGGCCAGCGCGAGCGCGGGCAGGACCCGCAGCCCGACCAGCGTGTTGCCACCCGCTGAGGAGATCCGCGCCAGCAGCGGGGTGAGCGGCGGCTGATCCACGTAGCCGAAGGCCAGGTGATGCCCGGCGGCGAGAAAATAGAGCTCGTCGCGCACGTAGCCGTAGCGCGCGCTGACGGCCATCTCGAGACCGAACGCCCCGGCCGCGATCAGGGCGATCCCGAGCCACGGCGGGCGGCCTGGGCGTGCTAGCGCGGCGTGGTCAGCCACAAGGTCCTGGGCACCGGTGGTCATGTTCATGGAATCAGCATGAGGAGGCGGGGGGCCCGGCCGCATCGGGCCGCGAGGCGATTTCTGCGGCTCCGCTCTGCGCCCGAGTACGGGCCCCTGAGGCGGTGGCTGCTCCGCCTGTGGTCTGATCCTCCCGATCAGCCCTGCGGCCGATCCCCCGGCGCGGCACCAGGCCGTACGATCGGGCCGTGAAGACGCTCGCGGCGCGGGCAGCCGGGTTCCCGCGGGGTCTGGCCGCGCGGGCGGCCGGCCTTCCGCGCGGCCTGGCGGCACGGGTCGGCTCGCTCCCGCCGCGGCGCCAGGAGCGGCTCCAGGACCTGGGCCTCGGGGTCGCGCTCGCCGCGATAAACGTGGTCACGCTGCTGTCGTACCGAGCCCAGTTCCATCCGCTGTGGCTAGCGCTCACGCTGGTCGCCGCCCAGGGCATCCCGCTCATCTGGCGCCGGTCCGGCCCGGTCGGTACGGGCCTGGTCATCGGCGCCGCGCGGGTCGCCTACGACACGATCGGATTCGGGTACGCGCCGCTTCCGCTCGGGCCCGCGATCGCCGTCTACACGGTCATCGACCGCCGCGGTCCGGTGCTGCGCTGGATCACTATGGTGCTGGTGGCGGTGGGAATCACGGTCTCGGAGGCCTCGCCCGGCCATAACGAGCCGTACGACGCCATCTTCCAGGCCCTCATCTTCCTCACGGCGCTGGCGGCGGGCGGGCTCAGCCGCGCCAAGCGGGCGCACCTGCAGGCGGCGGAGAGCCGGGCCGACCGCGCCGAGGCGGAACTGGACCGCCAGACGTCGCGCGCCGCGCTGGCCGAGCGCGCCCGGATCGCCCGCGAGCTGCACGACGTCGTCGCGCACCACGTCAGCCTGATGGCGGTCCAGGCGGAGGCGGCGACGTCGCTGCTCCCCGGCCGCCCCGTCGAGGCCCAGGGCTCCGTGGAGATCATCGGCACTACAGCCCGGCAGGCGCTCACCGAGCTGCGCAGGCTGCTGGGCGTTCTGCGCGGTCCTTCCGAGAAGCTCGAGACGGCGCCGTCGGCGTCGCTGCAGGAAATCGGCGACGTGCTCGACCAGGTGCGCGGCGCCGGGCTGCCCGTCGACTTCGAGGTCGTGGGAACGCCGTGCCCGCTCGCGCCGGGCGTGGACCTGACCGCGTACCGCATCGTTCAGGAGGCGCTGACCAACACGATCCGGCACGCGCAGGCCAGCCGGGCGGTCGTCACCCTGAGCTACGAGCCGGGGTACGTCACCGTGCGCATTGCCGACTCCGGCCGACACCGGCCCGAGCCGGGTCGAAGCCTGAACGGCGGTGCCGCGGCCAGGCTGGGCCCGCTGCTCGCGGGGTCCGGGCTCGGCCTGGCCGGTATCGCCGAGCGGGTCGCCTCGTGCGGCGGCAACCTGACCGTCGGCCCGACCGCAGCGGACGGCTTCGCGGTCACCGCGCGGCTGCCGTCGCGATGACGGTCCCGGGTGTCCAGGCCCCGATCCGGGTGGTGGTCGTCGACGACCAGGAACTGGTGCGCTCGGGGTTCTGCGTCATCCTCGATGCCGCCGACGGCATCACCGTGGTCGGTGAGGCGGGCAACGGCGAGGCGGCCGTGGCGACATCCGCATGCCCGGGATGGACGGCCTGGAGGCCACGCGGCTGATCACCCGGGGCCCGGCCGCCGCGCCCAAGGTGGTCATGCTCACGACCTTCGATCTCGACGACTACGTCTACGAGGCGCTGCGCTCCGGCGCCAGCGGCTTCCTGCTCAAGGACTCGCCCCGGCATGATCTGATCGCCGCCATCCGCGCCGCCGCCGCGGGCGACGCCCTGCTCGCCCCGTCCGTGACCCGCCGCCTGATCGAGGTGTTCGCGCGCCGCCCGCCGGAGGCGACGCCGTCGCCGTCGCGGCTCGCCTCGCTGACCGCACGGGAGCGGGACGTGCTGCTGCTGCTCGCCAGGGGCCGCAGCAACGCCGAGATCGCGGTGGCCTGTTCATCAGCGAGGCGACCGTCAAGACCCACGTCGGCAACGTCCTGGCCAAGCTGGGGCTGCGCGACCGGGTGCAGGCCGTGATCCTCGCGTACGAAACGGGCCTGGTCGTCCCCGGCGACCTATCCGGATGAGCGAAGCTGGTCGGATGAGCTTCGGACAGCCGACCGCGGCGGATCTCGAGCTGATGCAGATAGCTCTCGGCGAGGCGCGCTCGGGACTGGAGGCGGGCGGCGTCCCGGTCGGCGCCGTCCTCGCATCCGGCGGGCAGGTGCTGGCTCTAGGACATAACGAGCGGGTGCAGCGGGGCGACCCCGTCGCCCACGGCGAGATCGCGTGCCTGCGCAACGCCGGCCGCCGGCCGTCCTACCGCGACACGACCCTGTACACGACGCTCTCGCCGTGCCCGATGTGCTCGGGCGCGATCCTGCTGTTCCAGATCGCCCGGGTCGTCGTCGGCGAGGCCGAGTCCTTCGCGGGCGACCTGGGATTCCTCACCGGGCGCGGGGTAGACGTCGTGCTCCTCGGCGACCGCGGCTGCGTCGCGGTGATGCAGGAGTTCCAGCGGCGGTACCCCGAGGTCTGGAGCGAGGACATCGGCGGCCGGTAGCCGGAACGCTGCGGCCCCGGGGGTCAGGACGGTGACCCGTCGCCGCCGGCCGGGCCCGCGACGCTCAGCCGCGCTCCACCGCAGTGCCCAGCAGGCCGAGCGGCGGCGAGCCGAGCTCTAGCATCGCGGAGTGGAACCTGCGCAGCGAGAAGCTCGCGCCCCATTCCTTCCTGGCCCGCTCACGCAGCGCCATGATCTCCAACTTGCCCCAGGTGTAGCGCCCGTAACTCGGGTCGAAGGTCGCGCGGCGCGCCTCGGACAGGGCGGCGGCGCCGGCCAGGTGGGTGTCCGCCTCGAACCTACGGGCGCCCTCGGCCACCGTCATTCCCGCGGTGTGCACGCCAATCGCGCAGGCCAGCCTGGTGACCCGAACCAGGGCCTCGAGCCAGATGCCGATCGCGAACCGCGGATCGTCGGCGCAGAAGCCCTCCTCGACGCAGAGCTCCTCGGCGTAGTGCGCCCAGCCCTCCACGAACGCCGCGGAGTGCAAGGTACGGCGGACCTCGGTGGGGGCCCGGCGGATGGCCCGGCCGTGCGAGAAGTGCCCGGGCGCGACCTCGTGCACGGTGATGCCGGGCAGCGTGGTCGCGCTGAAGACCTCGAGCCATTCCTCCCGGTCCTGCTCGGGCCAGGAGTCCTCGGGCGGGGTGATGTGATACCAGGACGGGCCCTCGGGCTCGCCCGGGCCCGCGGGGGACATCATCGCCATGGCCCAGCGCCGCGACTCGGGGGCCAGCCCGACCCGGCACTCGCCGTCCTGGTAAGGCACCAGGTCGCGGTCCCGGGTGAACGCGATCGCGAGCTGGGTCCAGTGCTCGGCCGCCGCGATGACGCCGTCGGCGTCCGGGTGATCGCGGACAAGCTCGCGGGCCACCTCCAGCGGCGGGCGGCCGGGATCCACCCGCGCGCTGCTCTCGGCGAGCAAGGCGGTGAGCCGGTCCCGCTCGGCATCGGCCCGCTCGCTCAGCCGGCCGAGATCGAGCGGCATGCCCTCGGCGCTGCTCATCAGCGCAGAGAGTCCCCCGGTGCCCAGCGCGGCGTCGGGATCGCCGTGGGCGGCCGCCTGGTCGATGAACGCCACCAGCCGGGCATGAGCCGCCAGCGCCTCCGCCCTGACGCGCTTGTCGACGCCTCCGGGAATGCCCGCCGGCAGCCCGCGGATCCCGCTGGCCAGGGCGGCCGCGACCGGCGCGCTGAGCCGGTCGAGGGTGCCGATGGCCACCTCGATCGCCTCGGGCCACGCGGCGAGGTGCGCGTTGCGGGCGCTGTCCCGCTGCGGCTGCGGGGCATACTCCCGGTCGTAGCAGGCGAGATCGAGCCCGGACATGTGCGGCAACGGGTTGCGGCGGTGCATCTCCAGCTCGCCGAGTGAGAACCGGAACGCGTTCTCGAACGTGGCCAGGTGCGCGTCGTCGTGCGGGTCGCCGGGCTGCACGCCCGCGGCCGAGGCCTCGGCCATCCGGGCCAGGCCCGCCCGGACTGCGTTCGGGGAGAGATCCTGGATCGTGCCGTCGTACTCGTGCCGCCCGCTGAACTCACGCACCTCGGCAATATCGAGATCGCAGACGGCACGCAGCCGGGGAGTCAGATCGTCCATGGCCGCAAACGCTACCGGCTGGCCCCGCCCGCGCCTGTCCCGGCCTCGTTCCCGGCCAGCGTCAGGGGCCCGAGGTTCCCGGCTGGACGGTCTGCACGGTCAGGATCGGCCTGGGCTTCGTGCAGGCCCGCGCGCTGAAGTCGGCGTAGAGCGGCGCGGTCTGGTTGGGCGGGTACACCCTCAGCCAGTGCGCGGCGACCATGCCGCAGTCCGCCTGGGGGTAGTTCGCCGCGTTCACGACCTGGAGCTCGGCGTGGCCGGCTTGGCCGGGCGCCAGTGTGATGAGCTTCCTCGGGTTGGCGGGGTTCTCGGTCGCGGGGATGCCGATCTGGCTGCCGCCGACCCGACTGACGAACGATACGCCAGGGTAGCCGTACAGCGTGCACGAGGCGCCGGAGACGTTGGTGAACACGATGGGGTAGTAGCTGCTGCCCGCAGCGGCGTTCCCATGGCCGGTCGGCACCGATACCCGAAGCGCGGAGGTCGCGCACGGCGGCGGGCCTGATGGCGGCGGCGCGGCCGGTGCCGCTGCGGAACTTGCGGAGGCGGAGGCACTGGCGGACGGAGCGGACGTCACGGTGACCGAGGCCCCGGGCGGCGTCGTCTGGCCGCCCGAACTACCGCAGGCCGCGACCAGGGCCGCGGAAGCAGCGAGAGCGGCGACGGCGGTCAGGGTCCGGGCCGCGCGGGCGGATCGTGTCATCAGTGTCCCCTCCTGCCGTACCCCCCATGCCCGTGTGACAGATATGACGCCGGTCCGGGCCCCGTGGTTGCGAGCCCCGTGGTTGCGGGCCCCGTGGTTGCGGGCACTGTGGTTGCGGCGGGACGGCCGGCCGCGTATCACGGTGGGGATAGCTGTGATCGTCCACTCTTGCGGAGGCGCATGTGCCCGGCCCTTCTTCCTTCACCACGAGGCCGCAGCTGGCCGGGACGTTCGGCATGGTGGGTGCTGGAGAAGGGCGGCAACGCGTTCGACGCCGCGGTGGCGGCCGGCCTGGTCCTGCAGGTGGTGGAGCCGCACCTGAACGGGCCGGGCGGCGAGGTCCCGGTGATCGGATTCGACGCCGCGTCGGGCCAGGTCTTCGTGCTGGACGGGCAGGGGCCTGCGCCCGCGGCGGCGACGCTGGAGGCGTTCGGCGTGCTCGGCCTGGACCTGGTGCCGGGCACGGGCCTCCTCGCGGCCTGCGTTCCGGCGGCGTTCGGGACCTGGATGCTGCTGCTTCTGCGGCACGGCAGGCTCCGGCTGCGGGACGTGATGCAGTACGCGATCGGCTACGCCGGGGAAGGGTACCCGATGCTGGGTTCCGCGAGCGCGGCGGTGGCCGCGGTCGCCGGGACCTTCCGCGACCACTGGCCCAGCTCCGCTGAGGTCTACCTGCGGGGCGGGTCGGCACCGGCCCCGGGCTCCCGGTTCACCAATCCTGATCTGGCCGCCGCCTACACCCGGATCCTGGTTCGGGCCGAGGTCATGGACGTCACAGGGCGGCGGCATCGGGGCCTGCTCACCGGCCCCGACCTGGCGCGCTGGCACGCATCGGCGGAGGCCCCGGTCACGCTCGATTACCAGGGCCTGACCGTGTGCAAGACCGGGCCGTGGGGGCAGGGCCCGGTGTTCTTGCAGCAGCTCGCCCTGCTGGACGGCTTCGACCTGAGGGCGATGGGACCGGGCAGCGCTGACTTCGTCCACACCGTCACGGAGTGCGCGAAGCTCGCCTTCGCCGACCGCGAGGCCTGGTACGGCGACCCGCGGGCGACCGATGTGCCGGTGGCCGGGCTGCTGTCGCCCGCATACGCGGCGCAACGTCGCGGCCTGGTGCGGGCCGGCGCGTCGGAGGAGCTGCTGCCCGGCTCGCCGGGCGGGGCGGAGCCGCGGCTGCCCGGGTACGCGCTTGCCGCGTTCGGCGGTCGCGACGGCGCCGCCAGCTGGGCCGGCGCAGCTGCCCGGACCGGGACCGTGTCCGGCCCCGGCCCCCGCGGGTCAGGGATCGGCGAGCCGCTCGCAGGCCGGGCCGCCGGAGTTGCCGCCCCCGAGCTGGGGCCGGGGGACACCTGTCACCTGGATGTGGCGGACTCCTTCGGCAACCTGGTGTCCGCGACACCGAGCGGCGGCTGGCTGCAGAGCTCCCCGGTAATCCCCGGCCTCGGGTTCTGCCTCGGGACCCGGGCGCAGATGTTCACGCTCACCCCCGGCCTGGCCAGCACCCTGGGGCCGGGCCGGCGGCCGCGCACCACGCTGTCACCCAGCCTGGCGCTGCGCGAGGGCGAGCCCTACCTGGCGTTCGGGACTCCGGGCGGTGACCAGCAGGACCAGTGGTCGCTGGCGTTCAGCAGGCGATCGACGCCCCCGCCTTCCACACCGACCATTTCCCGTCGTCGTTCTGGCCGCGCGGGTCCGCGCCGCGGTCGCTGGCCGCCGAGGCCAGGCTCGGCGAGCCCGTGCTCGCCGAGCTCCGCCGCCGCGGGCACGAGGTCACCGTGATGCCGCCGTGGTCACTCGGCCGGATCAGCGCGGTCGCGAGGAGCCGGGGGTTCCTCTACGCCGGCGCCAACGCGCGCGGCATGCAGGGCTACGCCGCAGGCCGGTAGCCCCCGCGGCGCGTAGCCCCCGCGGCGGGTCTGGGGCTCCGCGAGAGCCATACGGCATCGCCGGCGCGTTACTGCCGCTACCACGACAGCAGCGCGCCGGCGATGCTGCAGAGCAGCGCCCTCGGCACAGGCCTCGTGTCCGGGGTACGGCTATGGGTCTCGGCTTACGGCTCGGGCCGGTGGGGGGCATCGCCGGCGCGTTGGTGCTGCCATTGCGACAGCAGCGCGCCGGCGATGCTGCGGGCGCGTAGGGGGCCTCGCACCGCCCGGGCTCGGGCTGAGCCAGGGATGTTCTGGGAGCCAGGGCCCGGCCGGAAATGTCGGACCTTGGTGACACGCTCGGGACATGGCGACGACCAATGGGTTCAGCGGCCGCTTAGGAAAACTGCTCTTGGCCCAGAATGACGTCCTCTCTCGCGCGCAGGCTCTCGACGGAGGCATGACCGAGGCCGCACTGCGACACCGGCTGCGTCCGGGCGGAGCATGGCGGATTGTCCTGCCGGGCATCTACCTGTTGGGCAGCGTGAGATGGCGGCGCTGCTGTACTGCGGGCCGTGCAGCGTTATCACTGGTCCGGCGGCGCTGAACCGCCATGGAGTCTGGGCACCGCATTCCGAGGTGACCGACGTGCTGGTCCCCGAGCCGAGAAGACGGCAGAGTGTCGGCTTCGTCCGGGTGCACCGCACGATCCGAATGCCGCAACGAGCCTTTGTCAGCAACGGCCTTCGGTATGCCCTCGCGGCCCGGTCGGTCGCCGACACGGCGCGCGGCTTGGCCGATCTCCGTGCTGTCAGGGCAGTTGTCGCCGATGCGGTGCAGCACGGCCGATGCTCGGAGGAGCTGGCGGGCGAGCTCGCGTCGGGCCCGAAGAGAGGCTCGAGCGGGTTTCGCGTCGCGCTGGAGGAGGCTGCGGATGGGGTCAGGTCGGTGGTCGAAGGCGAGTTCCGTGCCCTGATCAAGAGGGCCCGCCTGCCGGCCCCGCTGTACAACCCATCGCTGTATGTGGGGGAGTCCTTTCTCGCTCGACCGGACGTCTGGTGGCCGGATGCGGGCGTGGCCTGTGAGGTCGACTCGCGCGAATGGCACCTTTCGCCGGACGGCTGGAACCGCACTCTCTCCCGCCACGCCCGTATGAGCGCCCACGGCATCATCGTGCTGCATTTCACTCCGCGGCGGATCAGGGCGGACTCGGGCGCGGTGATCTCGGAGCTGAGACTTGCTCTCGACTCCGGCCGAAGCCGCCCTCCGCTACAGATTCGCACCGTGTCGGCACGGCTGGAGTAGCGCTGCGGATCGAGCCAACATCAGACTTCCGGGTGACGACAGCGAGCCCGCGGCGCGGCACGCTAGGAGCGCAGCGCGGCTGGCTGCGCCACCAGCAGCGGGGGTTTCGCGCAGGCCCGGCTCAGGACCGGGCCCGCGGTAGATCAGACGATTGTGAGGCCGAGTCACGTGAGCGCTCAACCGTCACCGCGGGCGGGAGGCCCGCCTGCGGAACCCGATCCCGGGGCGGCGGTCATCGAGACTACCGCGCTGACGAAGCGTTACCCGGGCGCGGTCACCGCGCTCGACGCGCTCACGGTGACCGTCGAGCCCGGAATCACCGGCCTGGTCGGCGCCAACGGCGCAGGCAAGTCGACCTTAATCAAGATCCTCCTCGGCCTGCTCCAGCCGACGAGCGGGCAGGCGAGGGTGCTCGGCAGCGACTGCCTGCACGACGGTGAGCGGATCAGGGCGCTCACCGGCTACATGCCAGAGCACGATTGCCTGCCGCCGGACGTCGCTGCCACCGAGTTCGTCACCCACCTCGGCCGGATGTCCGGGCTGCCGGCGACCGCGGCCAAGGAGCGGGCCGCCGAGTCGCTGCGCCACGTCGGCCTGTACGAGGAGCGCTACCGGCAGATCGGCACCTACTCGACTGGCATGAAGCAGCGGGTGAAGCTGGCCCAGGCACTGGTCGGCGACCCCCGGCTGCTGCTGCTCGACGAGCCGACCGTCGGGCTCGACCCGGCCGGACGCAACTCGATGCTGGAGCTGATCAGCCGGATCGGCGCCGAGTTCGGCATCTCCATCGTCGTGGCTTCGCACCTGCTCGGCGAAATCGAGCGGATCTGCGATCACCTGGTGGCGATCGACGGCGGCCGGCTGCTGCGCGCCGACACGATGACCAGCATGACCCAGGCGAGCCAGGTCCTGCTGATCGAGGTCGACGAGGGCTCCGAGCTACTGCTGGCCGAGCTCGGGCAGCGCGGCCTCGAGCCCTGGACGTACCAGCGGGCGCTGCTCGTCCGGCTCACCGGCGACGGCACGTACGACACCGTCCGCGACGCGATCGCGGATCTCGGCCTTCCGCTCAACCGGCTGGAGCAGCGGCGACGCCGGGTCGAGGAGCTGTTCCGAGACGAGCAGGCCCAAGACCAGCAAGCACCGTACAGCGAGACGCCGGAGGCTTCCCATGTCGGCTGAGACCGGGGTCATCCACGACATCGGGTATCGCCGGTACACCGGACGGCGGCTCGGCCGGGTCCAGATCATCCGCGCCCTGTACTGGCACAGCCTGCGCTCTGCGTTCGGGATCGGGCGCGGTGCCAAGGCCAAGATCGTGCCGGTGATCACCTTCGTGGTCATCTGCCTGCCCGCGGTGGCCAACGCGGTCGCCGTGGCCAGGGGCAACGCCCGCATCGTCCCCTACGACACGTACCTGTTCCAGCTGCGGGTCGTCGTCATGATCATATTCATCGCGGCGCAGGCGCCCGAGCTTGTCTCCCGCGACCTGCGCAGCCACGTGCTGCCGCTGTACTTCTGCCGGCCGCTGCGCCGCCTGGACTACCCGCTGGCCAAGCTCGCCGCGTTCGTCACCGCCTGCCTGGCCATGATCGAGATTCCGCTGCTGCTGCTGTACCTGGGCACGATCGCCCAGGCACACGGCGGCAGCGCGATCTGGCAGCAGACCAGGGCGCTCATTCCCGGCCTGCTCGTCGGGCTGATGTGGGCGGTGCTGCTCGCCGCGATCGGGCTCGCGCTCGCCTCGCTGAGCGGGCGCCGCGCCTACGCGACCGGAGCCATCGCCATTTACTTCTTCCTGACCTGGATCCTCGCCGGGATCCTCATCTCGGTCACCCAGAGGAATGTTGTCCGCGCGGTGACCCCGCCTCCGGGCGCCGTCCCGGCGGGCGCTCCCCCCGGCCCGCACAAGTTCGAGGTCGTCACCCAGGTGGCGACCACCGGGGCCCACCTGACCGGCCTGGTGAGCCCGTTCACGACCCTGGACGGCGTGCGACAGTGGCTCGGCGGCACCTCGCCCGGCCCGGTTCCCGGCGTGGGCCAGTACGGTCCGGTCTACGGGGCGATGCTGCTCGTTCTCCTCGCGGCCAGCCTCGGCGGCCTGGCCGTCCGGTACCGGAAGGCTGGTGCGGCGTGAGCGGGCTGGACGCGCTCAAGGCGCCCGGGAAGCAAGCGGGGGACAGTTCATGACCACCACCATCGAGCTGCGCAACGTGTCGCGCTGGTACGGCAACGTGGTCGCGGTCAACGACATCACGATGACCATCGGCCCGGGAGTGACCGGCCTGCTCGGCCCGAACGGCGCAGGCAAGTCGACCCTGCTGCACCTGATCGCCGGCTTCCTCCCGCCGTCGCGGGGCGAGCTGTCCATCGGCGCGACGCCCAGCTGGCGCAACCCGGAGATCTACCGGACCGTCGGACTGGTACCGGAACGCGACTCCGTCTACGCGTTCCTCACCGGGCAGGAGTTCGTCCGCGCCACGGCCCGGCTGCACCAGCTCGCCGACCCGCAGGCCGCGGCGCGCCGCGCGATCGCGATCGTGGACATGGCCGACGCGCAGGACCGCAAGATCTCGACGTACTCGAAGGGGATGCGGCAGCGGATCAAGGTCGCGGCCGCGCTGGTGCACGACCCCCAGGTCCTGCTGCTCGACGAGCCGTTCAACGGGATGGACCCGCGGCAGCGCCTTCACATGAGCGACCTGCTGGCCAAGCTCGGCGCCGAGGGGCGCACGATCCTGCTCAGCTCGCACATCCTGGAGGAGGTCGAGCGGCTGGCCGGCACCATCCAGGTGATGGTGTCCGGGCGGCTCGCGGCCTCCGGTGACTTCCGCGCGATCAGGCGTCTGATGACCAGCCGCCCCCACGTGTTCCTGGTCCGAACGTCCGATGACCGCCTGCTCGGCTCCGCGCTGATCGGCAGCCCGGCGGTGAGCGGGGTCGAGCTGACCGGCGGCGGCCTGCAGGTGCGGGCCTCCGATTACGGCACGTTCAGCCGGCAGCTCGCGGTGGTCGCCCGTGACCGGGGCATCCGGCTGCGGGAGCTGCTGCCCGAGGACGAGTCGCTGGAAAGCGTCTTCGCCTACCTCGTCGAGTCCTGAAGCGCTGAGCCCGCAAGCAAGGAGAAGTTCCCATGATCGGTGCGCTCAACGGGACCGTGGCCTCGATCACGCTCCGGGCGGTTTTCGGCCGGAAGCGCGCGCTCATCTTCGCCATCCCGCCGCTGATCCTGATCCTGGTCACGCTGGTCCTGAAGGCGGCGCGCCCGCCCGGCACGCCGTGGCCCGGCCGGGTCCTCGGTGACTTCGGGTTCTCGGTGATCCTCCCGCTCACCGCACTGATCATCGGCACCAGCGTGCTCGGAGCTGAGATCGACGACGGGAGCATCGTCCACCTGCTCGCCACGCCGGTGCGCCGCTCGTCGGTGATCGTGACCAAGTTCTGCGTCGGGGCGTTGCTGACGATCGCGTTCGTGGCCGTGCCCGAGCTGGTCGCCGGGATCATCGCCAGCGGGGGAGCCGGCAAGCTCGCGTTCGGGCTGTTCGCCGGGGCGCTGGCCGGATCGGTGATCTATAACGCGCTGTTCGTGATGCTGTCCGTCGTCACCACCCGAGCGATCGCCGTCGGACTGCTGTACGTGCTGATCTGGGAGGCGGTGCTCGGCAACTTCGTCAGCGGCGCCCGGCTGCTCTCGGTCGAGCAGTACTCGCTCGGCGTCGCCAACTCGATCGCGCACTACCCGGCTCTGAACGCGGGCCTGACGCTGTCGACCGCGCTGATCATGGGGGTGATCGTGACCGCGGCCACCCTGGTCCTCGCCACCCGCCGGCTGTCGGAGTTCTCACTGAAGGGCGACGCGGTCTAAGCGGTCAGCGAGGCGTGTCCCGGTCCGGCCGGAACGCCGGTCCATGACCCGGAACGATCACCGTCGCGACGGCCAGGATCCGGCCCCGGCTCGCGCTCAGGGCCGCGGGATCGGTCGCCAGCGGATCGTCGGCCGGCCCGTCCGGACCCCACCAGGCGTGCGTGCACGCGTACACGCCGTCGGCCGCCGACGCGACGGTCGTTATGTCCTCCCCGGTATGGCCAGGAGTGGCCAGCAGCCGCACCGACGGGCTCAGCGCCGCGCCCTCGGCGTCCCGGCTGATCCACAGGTCGCCGTCGTAGATCGCCCAGTGATCGTGAATCCGCGCGGCCGGGAACAGCGCCGCGTTCACCGTGTGGTCGGGGTGGTGATGGCTGAACACGACGTCGGTCACATCGTCAGGGGCAACGCCGCGGGCACTCAGCGCGGCGAGCAGGTCGCCCCGCGCGGCGACCATGCCCGGATCGACCACGATCACGACGTCGCCGTCGGTGATCAGGGTCACTGTGCTGCCCACGCGTTCCTGGCCGGCGTCCTCGCGGGCGTACCCCTCATGCAGGATGTGCACGTGCGCGGTCCCGGCCGGCGGAATCTCAGAGTCTGGCACGACGCGAGACGATACTCGCTGGCCGGCCGCAGCGCTGGCGGGGGCGTCAGCGTCTCTCTAGCGTGAACGCGCGCGTGGTGGGAATGGCCGACGAGACGGACGGCCCTGGCGGCCGGGCCGGCTTCGCGCGGCCGGACAGCGGCCGTGCGGTGGCCGTGACGGATCTGTTCCGTGACCACCACCTGGAACTGGTGCGCCTGGCGCTGGTGATGGTCGGGGACCTGGCGACCGCCGAGGACGTGGTGCAGGACGCTTTCGAGCGGCTGCACCGCGGCTGGCGCGGCCTGCGCCAGCCGTCTAGCGGCCTGGCCTACGTGCGGTCCAGCGTGCTGAACGGCTGCCGTTCGGTGCACCGCCGCGCCGCGGTAGCGAGGAAGCACGTGCCGCGGCTGGCTGAGCCGCCGGGGGCCAGCGGCGAGGATGCGGCGTCGGCCGCCGACGACCGCGGCGAGATGGCGGCCGCGCTGCGCCTGCTGCCGCGCCGCCAGCGCGAGGTACTCGTGCTCCGCTACTACCTGGACCTGGACGTGACCGAGATCGCCGGCACGCTGAGGATTACCCCGAGTGCGGTCCGCGCCACCAACTCCCGCGGCCTCGCCGCGCTCGCCCGCGTCCTTGGGGGGACTGAGCAGTGACCGAGCTTGAGGAGCGGCTGAGCCGCGAGTTCAAGGAGCTTTCCGAGCGCGCCCAGCCGGGGTCGATCCGGCCGCTCCGGGAGCCCCCGGCGCGCAGGCGGCCGCGGGCCGCGCGCTGGCTGGCCCCGGTCGCCGCCGTGGCCGCGGTCCTCGGCGTGATCGCGGGTGTGTCCGTGCTCGGCCGGCCGGGGGGCCAGGTGCCGCCCGCCCTGGGGACGCAGGGCCCGATGCCGCGCTTCTACGTGACGGCCTGGCAGACCTATGCCGGGAGCAACAACGGGCGGCAGATACCCACGTTCGCGGTCGTGCACGACTCGGCCACCGGGGCGGCCCTGGCCACGGTGCGCGTGCCCACGCTGACGGACTCGCAGGGCGGCACGCAGGGGCCCAGCATCACCGCCGCGGGCGACGACCGAACGTTCGTGATCACCGAGCAGTCGACCTCGCCGAACGTCATCAAGTTCTACCGGCTGCGCGTCGCGGCCGACGGCCGCTCGGCGAAGCTCAGCAGCCTGCCGATGAGCGTCCCGCGGGACCTCTCGGTCACCGACGTGGCGCTGTCGCCGGACGGCACCAGGCTCGCCCTGGACGTGCAGCACTGCAACGCCAAGACCCAGAGCTGCCCGTACACCGGGATCCGCGTCGTCACTATCGCGACCGGCGCGGTGAGCACCTGGACCACGCGCGTGAACGGGGCCCCCTTCCTCGTGTCCTGGGCCGGCAACGAGCGTGTCGCCTTTCAGTGGCAGGCCGGCGTGCGCAAACCGCGCCCGGGGCAGCAAACCGGGTACCGGCTGCTGACGCTCACCGCGGCCGGCCGGGACCTGCTGGCGGCCCCGGCCATCGGGTCGCCCGCGGCCGAGCCGACGCAGTTCATGCCGGAGGCGCTGGTCGTGGCGGACGGGAGCGTCGTAGTCACGTCGACGGTCCAGAACATCCCCGACGGCCACGGGCACGACACGGTGGTCGCGAAGGTCATCGAGCTGTCCGCGCGGACCGGTCAGCTGCTGCAGGTGCTGCACACGGTGACGGTGCACGGCGCAACCCGGGGGCAGAGTGGCACCGCGGGGCAGCTGGACCAGGGCTGCAACGTGCTGTCCCTGGCGCCCACAGGCACCCACGTGCTGGTGGCCTGCTTCGCGTTCGGCCGGGTCGATGGCACCAGATTCACGCCGCTGCCCGGCTTTCCCGGCCCGTCGAGCAGCGGCATCGGCGGCCAGCAGGCTGCCGCGTGGTGACTGGCCTGCGGTGACCGCCGCCCGCCTGGCTAGTGCTGCGCCTTCGCGGCCGCCTTGACTTGCTTCTTGTGCTCGCGGACCGCGGCCAGCGTGGCGGCGTCGGTGATATCGGCCACCGACCAGCGCGAGCCCTCCTCGCCGAACCGGCCCGCCGCCTCGCGCCAGCCGTCCGGCCGGAAGCCGAGCTGCTTGCCCAGCAGGGCCACCGTGATCTGCGCCTTGTAGCTGCCGAACCCGGGCAGCTCGGCGAGCCGCTCAGCCAGCTCGGCGCCGGTCGCGGCGGTTGCCCAGACCTGGGCGGCGTCGCCGTCGTAGCGCTCGGCGATCACCCGGGCGAGTTCCTGGACCCGGGCGGCCATGGCCTTCGGGAACCGGTGCAGGGCGGGCCGCTCGCTGAACACCGCGGCCAGGGCCTCCGGGTCGTAGTCGGCGATTTCGGCGGCGGTCGGCTCGTGCCCGAGCCGCTGCGCTAGCTGGTAGGGCGAGCTGAACGCCTTCTCCAGCGGTACCTGCTGGTCCAGCAGCATCGCGATGAGCAGGGCCAGCGGGCTGCGGGACAGCAGCTCGTTAGCGCCGTCCTCGATCGGCAGCGAGAGCGTCATCGAGACATCATCGCAGCAAGCAGCCTCTCCCGCTCGCCCCCCGGGGTGCCTTGAGCCCCTCCAGCTCGGTCATGCCTGGACGCCGCCGCGCGGGCGGCCGAGCGTGGCGGCCTGGGCAGGAACCAGATGGGGATAGCCTGGCGTTTACAGCAGTGGGAGATTCAGTGTCCCGCCAGAAGGAGAGATCGACATGTCGCGTCCAGTGATGTTCGGCATCGGCGGGGTCATTCTTGGGCTCATCTTGTTTTCAGTGCTTCCCTGGTATGTGCCAGTGCTGATCGTCGCCGCCGCCATCGCTATCCCCGTGGTCGCCTGGCGCACGCTCGACCCGTCGCAGCGCCGCCGGATCCGCCGCATGCGCGACCGGGGCCAGCTCGGCCGGTGACCCGTTACGTAGTCAGGCCATGAGGCCTGGGTAGAGGAGCGAGAGCTGGTCCGGGTAGGCGGCGATCAGGCGGAGCTGTCCTTGAGCGCGCCGTCGGCGTGGATGCCCGACTCGTGGGCGGACGCGTTGCGGCCGGTGCCCGGCTGGTTTTAGTCGCTGACCGGAACCGGCTCCGGCGGTGGCTTGCCGTCGTAGCGAGCGGCCGGGCGGATCAGCCGGTTGCCGGACACCTGCTCGAGCACGTGCGTGCACCAGCCGATGACCCGGCTGGAGGCGAACGTCGGCGTGAACATGTTCCGCGGTATCCCGCAGGCATCCATCACGACCCCCGCGTAGAACTCGACGTTGGCGTTGAGCGCACGCCCGGGCTTGGTCTCGGCGAGCACCGCGACGATCGTGTCCTCCACGGAGGTCGCGAACTCCGCGGTGGGCCCGCCGACCGCGTTAGCGACCTCGCGCAGCAGCGCCGAGCGCGGGTCCTTGCCCTTGTAGACCCGGTGGCCGAAGCCCATGATCCGGCCGCCTCGCCCGACCGTGTCGCGGACCCAGGCCTCGGCCCGGTCCGGGCTCCCGATGTCGTCGAGCATCTCGAGCACGCGGGCGGGCGCGCCGCCGTGCAGCGGACCGGACAGGGCTCCCATGGCCCCGACGACCGCGGCGCCGAGATCCGCGCCCGTGGACGCGATCACCCGCGCGGTAAACGTCGAGGAGTTGAAGCCGTGATCGATCGTGGAGATCAGGTACCGCTCCAGCGCCCAGACGTGCTGCGGGTCCGGGCGCTCGCCGCTGAGCAGGTAGAGGTAGTTGGCCGTGGCGGACAGTTCCGGGTCCGGGGCCACAGGCTCCTGCCCCTGGTGCAGCCGGTACAGCGCCGCGAGCAGCACCGGCGTCTGCGCCGCGACCTGCATGGCGTTGTCGTACAGCTGCTCCGCCGAGATGTCCAGCCAGGAGCGGAAGCCGGCCCGCTGGGCGAGGAAGGAGACCGCGGTGCGCAGCGCGGTCAGCGGATCGAACGGATCGGTGGTGGCCAGCGTGCGCAGGAACGGGACCAGGTCATCCGGCAGCACGCGGTGGCCGGAGATCTCGCGCTGGAAGCTGGCCCGCTCGGCCCGGTCGGGCAGGTGGCCGCGGAAGAGCAGGTGCCACACGTCCTCGAGCGTCCGGCGCCGGTTCAGCTCGATGGCGTCGTACTGCCGGTAGTGGTAGAAACCCTCCAGGCCGCGGACGTCACCGATCCGGGTGTGCGCGACGACCACCCCCTCGAGCCCCGCGGGCGCGTCCGCGCCATTCCGGCCGTCCCCATCGCTCACGACCTGCCCCGTGTCTGGCATCTGCGATCCCCTCCGGATGGTGCGACGTTAGGAGCGTCATCGCGGGCGTGCCTCCTGGCGGGGGCATGCCGCGACCTGATACCCGCTAGCCTTAATCACCATGTCCATATGAGTCAATGTTGATTAAAATCAACGTTGCCGCCTGGAGTCCGGCCTGGCTGAGAGGGCAGACGTGACAGAGTGGATCGGTGCTGCGGAGGCAGCTCAGCGGCTGGGCATCAAGCCGGCCAGCCTGTACTCCTACGTGAGCCGTGGCGTGCTCAGCCCGCGCCGTGGCTCCGACGGCCGGGCCAGCCTGTTTGACGCCGCGGAGATAGCCGGCCTCGGCCGGCATGGCAGGCCGCGCCGGGCGCCGGGGGGCGCCGAGCTGGTGATCGAGTCGGAGCTCACCGAGATATCTGATGACCGTCTGCGCTTCCGCGGGCATGACGCGATCGCGCTGGCCACCAGCCGGAGCTTTGAGGACGTGGCGGGCCTGCTGTGGACCGGGTCCTTCGGGGACGCGGCCGTCTCCGGCCGGTGGCAGGCTACCGGCGAGGCGGTCGCCGCGGGCACGGCTGCCCAGGCCGCGCTCCCGCCCGGCACGTACCCGCTGGAGCGGCTGCAGGTGATCGTGGCCGCGGTGGCGGCCACCGACCGGCTCCGGCTGCACCTCGACCGGCCCGCCGTCATCGCCGCGGCCCGCGGCCTGATCGCCGGCATGGTCGACTGCCTGCCGCCGGCGGGCCCCAACTCCGGCCAGGCCCGTGACCGCAGCATCGCCTGCCGCCTGGCGATCAAGCTCTGCCTGCGCCCGCCCTCCGCGGGCCTGATCGGCGCGCTGCGTTCCGCGCTGGTGCTGCTGGCCGACCATGAGCTGGCCGCGTCGACGCTGGCCGCGCGGGTCGCGGCCTCGGTGCGGGCCGACCCGTACGCGGTGGTCGGCGCGGGCCTCGGCGCCATGAGCGGGGCCCTGCACGGCGGGGCGTCGCTGGGCGCGGAGGTGATGCTCGAGTCGGCCCGCGCCCCGGCCGACGCGCCGCGCGTGGTCGGCGAGCTGCTCCGCCGGGGGGAGCGGATCCCCGGACTCGGTCACTTCGTGTACCAGACCGGAGACCCGCGGTCCGTTCTGCTTCTGGACCTGATCAGGGCGGCGGCACCGGAATCCGGCCGCCTGGCCGTCGCCGAGGCCGTCCTGGCCGAGGCCAGGCGCAGGGCGCTGCCCGCGCCGAACATAGAGTTCGCGCTCGCGGTGCTGTCCGCGGTGGCCGGGATGATTCCCGGCGGCGGCGAGGCGGTGTTCGCCGTGGCCAGGACGGCGGGCTGGCTGGCGCACGCGCTGGAGGAGTACGCCCGGGCCACGCCGATCCGCCCCCGCTGCGTCTACACCGGCCCGCCCGCAGCCACCTAACGCGTCCCGGCGCCTGGCCCGGTCCGGTCGCCGCGCCCGCCCCGGTGCCGGGAATCAGATCGGGCAGCGCGGCCTTTTCTCTCGCAGGACGCCGATCCTGGAGGCAGCCATGGCCGTACGCCGGCTGAACCACGCAGTCCTCTACGTCAGCGACCTCGGGCGGGTCGTGGATTTCTACCGTTACGCGCTCGGCCTCGAGGTGCGCACGGAGATCCCGGGCCGGGCCGCGTTCCTGCGGGCACCGGAGTCGGCGAACGATCACGACCTGGGGCTGTTCGAGGTGGGGGATGCCGCCCGGCCGCAGGGTCCCTACGTGGGGCTCTACCACCTGGCCTGGGAGGTGGGCACGCTGGCCGAGCTGGCGGAGGTCCGGGCCAGGCTGGCTGAGCGCGGGGCGCTCGTGGGGGCGAGCGATCACCGGGTGTCCAAGTCCCTGTACGCCAAGGACCCCAGCGGCATCGAGTTCGAGGTGATGTGGCGAGTGCCCGCTGAGAACTGGGAGCAGGAGATGCGGGCGGGCGACATGATCGCGCCGCTCGACCTCGAGCGGGAGCTGGCCCGCTGGGGCCACCGGGTCACCGGCGCCGCGGCCGGCTCGGTCACCTGAGCACGGTCACCTGATCGCTGGGGTCGGCCCTGACCCGGTGCCGGGCTCCTGTGGCTTGGTGCGCGTCTCGATCGTGCCCTTGTAGGCGACGCCCCGGACGTGCACTGTCGGCGCGTCGCGCGGCAGCCCGGTCTCCTGTTCCTCCTGCGCGGACCAGCCCTTGCTGACCCCGAAGCCTTCCAGCTCGACCCGGACCCCGGGCGGGACCAGGATGTCGATCCGCGACTTGTAGGCGACGGCGAGCACGGTCGTGACCGGCGCGGTCAGCTCGGCCGCCCGCAGGTCGAGCCAGCCCTCGCCCTTATAGACCACCGAGGTGAAGCGCTCGGGGACGCGCCAGCGGCCGCCGCGGCGGATCGAGCCCTTGTACGCCATCGCCCAGCGGCCTGGGCGCCGGGCCGGGGCAGCGGACCCGCTGGCCGACACGGTGCTGCCGGGCGCGGGGGCCGGCAGGTCGGCGGTGAGCTTGTCCAGGTCCGCGCCGGTCAGCGCGGTGAGCGCGGCGCGCATCCGCTCGTCGAACTCGTCGTCACCCAGCCGGCGCTCAGCGAAGGCCTCCTGCAGCCGCTGCGCGACGGCGTCGCGGTCCTGGTCGGACGCGCGGATCGGCGGCGCGCGGCGTGGCTCGGGCTCGGGCTCGCCGGTTGATGCCATCGGGACCTCCTCCACCTTCTCCGGATCGAATCGAGATATATCTCAACTCGGGCCGACAGTCAAGGTCGCGCGGGAAGGTCGTCACCTGCCCGTGATCCCGGCGGCGGCGCTAGCCTAGCTCGGGGGGCGGTTCCCGACGAGTTCCGCGTACAGCGCGGCCGTCTGCGCGGCGATGTTGTCCCAGCCGAAGTCGGACGCGGCCCGCTTGCGTCCCAGCCGGCCCATCTCGGCGGCCCGCCGCTCGTCGGTCACCAGCGCGTTGATGGCGCGGGCGAGGGCGGGCGGGTCCCCCGGCGGAACCAGCAGGCCGGTCTCCCCGTGCGCCACCACCTCGGGTATGCCGCCGACCCGGGAGCCGACGACCGCGGTGCCGCACGCCATGGCCTCCAGGTTCACGATGCCGAGCGGCTCATAGAGCGACGGGCAGGCGAATACCGTGGCGTGCGTCAGCAGCTGTATCACCTCGCGCCTGGCGAGCATCCCGGAGAGCCAGATCACGCCGGCCCGGCTCGCTCGCAGCCGCAAGGCCAGATCGCCGACCTCGGACTCGATCTCGGGCGTGTCCGCCTGGCCCGCGCAGATCACGAGCTGCGCCGCCGGGTCGATGTCGGCGGCCGCCCTCAGCAGGACCGGCAGCCCCTTCTGCCTGGTGACTCGGCCCACGAACACCACCGTGGGCGCATCCGGATCGACGCCGTAGTGCTCGAGCACGTCGGTGGCCGGATCCGGGGAGTACTCGGCGGTGTCGATGCCGTTATGGATGACCCGTACCCGCTCGCCGGGAACGGCCGGATACGCGGCGAGCAGATCGTCCCGCATGCCGCGGGAGACCGCGATGACGGCGGCCGCCGACTCGACCGCTGTCCGCTCGCACCAGGAGGACAGCGCGTACCCGCCGCCCAGTTGCTCGGCCTTCCACGGCCGCAGCGGCTCCAGCGAGTGGACGGTGACCACGTGCGGGATGCCATGCAGCAGGGACGCCACGTGGCCGGCCAGGTTCGCATACCAGGTATGGGAGTGGACCAGGTCGGCCGGGGCCGCCGCGGCGGCCATCGACAGGTCGGTGGAGATCGTCTGCAGCGCCGGGTTCGCCCCGGCCAGGCGGTCCCAGGGCCGGTGCGCGACCGCCCCGGGCCGGTCCGCGCCCTGACAGTGCACGGTGAGGTTCACCAGGCCGGCGAGCGCGCGGGCCAGGTACTCGACGTGCACGCCGGCGCCGCCGTAGACGTCCGGCGGGTACTCCCTGGTCAGCAGCGCCACATTGAGCCGGCCCCGAGGGGTGGCGGCGACAGTGCTGGCTGAGGTCACGGCTTGTCTCCCACTCGCCTCCGCGGCGCCTTTTGCCCCTTCGGCTCGCTCACGGCGGGACCAGCTGGCCCTTGCCGACCACGGTAATGCCGCCCGGCGACACGGTGAACCCGCGCGCCCGGTCGCGGTCCTTGTCCACGCCGACCTGGGCGCCCTCGGGAACCTCCACGTTCTTGTCCAGGATCACGTTCTCGACCACGGCGCGGCGGCCGACGCGGGTGTTGTCCAGCAGAACAGCCCGTTCCACGCGGGCCCAGCTGTTGACGCGGACCCCGGGCGAGAGCACGGAGCTGCGGACCAGCCCGCCGGAGACGACTACGCCGTTGCTGACCACGCTGTTGATCGCGCGGCCGACCCGGTCGCCGTCGTCATGCACGAACTTGGCTGGCGGCAGGGATGGCACGGAGGTGAGGATCGGCCACCGGTCGTTGTACAGGTTGAACACCGGGTGCAGCGCGCACAGGTCCATATGCGCGTCGAAGTAGGAGTCCAGCGTCCCCACGTCGCGCCAGTACCCGGCATCACGGGGCTCCGCGCCCGGCACCTCGTTGCCCAGGAAGTCATAGACCTCGGCGAGGCGCTCCCGCACCAGCATCGGGATGATGTCCCGGCCCATGTCGTGCCGGCTTTCGCCGTCGATGGCGTCCTTGCGCAGCGCGTCGACGAGCACGTCGCTGGTGAAGACGTAATTGCCCATCGAGGCGAAGGCCTCGTCCTCATGGCCGGGGCGGGCCGGCGGGTCGGCCGGCTTCTCCAGGAACGCCGCGACCGTGCGTCCGTCCTGGCCGGTCTGGATGACCCCGAAGGCCGTGGCGTCCAGCCGCGGCACCGGGAGGGCAGCCACAGTGACGCCGGTGCCGGAGGAGACATGCTGGTCGATCATCTGCATCGCGTCCATCCGGAACACGTGATCGGCGCCGAAGACGGCGACGATCTCCGGCTTTTCGTCATAGATCAGGTTCAGCGACTGGTAGATCGCATCCGCGGACCCGGTGTACCAGTGCGGGCCGCGCCGCTGCTGCGCGGGCACCGGCGTCACATAGTTGCCGAGCAGGCTGCTCATCCGCCAGGTGGTGCTGATATGCCGGTCCAGGCTGTGACTCTTGTACTGGGTGAGGACGGCGATCCGCAGGATGCCGGAGTTGACCAGGTTCGACAGGGCGAAGTCCACCAGCCGGTAGAGGCCGCCGAACGGCACCGCGGGCTTGGCCCGGTCCGCTGTGAGCGGCGCCAGGCGCGTCCCCGCGCCGCCCGCCAGAACGATGCCCAGGATCCGCCGCCCGGCCATTTGCCCACCTCCCCGGCCGACCTGCCTGCCTGTTCCCATCCTGGCGCGCCGACGGCCGGATGGGTATGGCTCGGGCCGCCGAACTCGGGGAGTGGGCGGGTATCAGCCGCGCCGCGGGCCGCTTGTCAGTCCGCGGGCTCGGCCGGCTCGCTGATCCGGGTCGTGGCGCGGGTCGCGAGCAGCCGGGCGATGTGGACGCCCGCGCCGATCACAATGCCCCAGGCGAGCGCCTCGCCGAGCCCGACCTGCGGGTCCTCGGGGTGCTCGGGCGGCTCCTTGCCCGTGATCCGCTTCCAGGCGAAATGGAGCACCTTCCGCGCCGCGAAGGCCGCGGCCAAGCCGGCCAAGCCGGTGAGCACCCGGTTGCCGCCAGCGGCCCGCTTTCCTGACATCCGAGATCCTTCCTCCAGGCGGTCTGCCGATCATCCCACGGCGGTCCCGCCGGTGCGGGCCTGCGGCCGTGATCTTTCGATGGCGGCGGCTAGTTCCGCTGGCCGCCTGGTGCCCAGCAGCCAGTACGGCCGTTGCTGGTGTTCCCCGGTGACCTCGATGTACACGGCGAGCTTCAGGTACGGCCTGATCAGCATGAGGGCCGATGGGTCCGCGCGCGGGCCGCGCAGCGCCCGGGCCTGGGCCTCGTCGAGCGCAGCCACCTCCCCGGCCAGGGCCAGCGGCAGCGTGACGGATCCGGCGCGCAGCTCGCCGTCGGATACCTCGATCGTGGCATGGCCCCAGATCAGCAGCGCCGCAGCGCATCCCCCGCAGAACACGGCATAGGTCGCGATGGCCACGATCAGGCCGAATCCCGCCCAGGCCGTGCTGGCGAAGATGATGGCCGACGCCTCGCCGAGCACCCACCATGCGGTCGGCGCGCCGAGCCGTTCGATGTAGCTGCGCATCAGTCCACGGTAGTTGGTTACATGGAGGACATGACTGGCCGGTGGGCGTGGCGTGGTAACAGGCGCGGCGAAGCGGACAACCCCGCCCCAAGAGCCCATGGCGGCGCCGCGGCAGGCGACAGCGCGGAAGCTGACGGGCGCTTTGACCGCCACGGTGAAACGGGCGAGCCCCGCCGCGTGACGGGCGGGCCGCACGACGGTACGGGCGGGCCCCGAGGCGGAGCAGGCGGGCCGCACGACGGAGCCGGCGAGACGGCCAACGGGACCGCCGGCGGTGTGCGGACTCCGGCTGACCCGCCGCTCCAGCGGGAGCCGCCGGTGCCTGCTCTCCTGCAGCGGGCGGCGGCCTGGTCGTGGCGCCTGCTGCTGGTCGGCCTCCTGGTCTACGTGGCGTTCCGGGTGGCCAGCGCGCTTCGCCTGGTGGTGCTGCCGTGCTTCGCGGCCCTCCTGCTGACCGCCCTGCTGCAGCCGCTGTCCGCACGGCTGCGCCGGACCGGGATGCCCCCGCTCGCGGCGACGTGGTGCACTGTCCTGACTGTCGCCGTGGTACTGGCCGGGCTCAGCACCCTGGCGGCCAACCGGGTGAGCGCCGACTACCCGAGGCTCCAGACAGAGGTGAAGCACACCACCCGTCAGGTGCAGGCCTCCCTGGCCGGGCCGCCGTTCCACATCAATAGCGCGCGGATTGGACAGTACTCCAACCAGCTTGCCCACTTCCTCTCCCAGCACAAATCGCTGATCGCGGGCACAGTGGTCACCGGCGGGAAGATCGCCGTCGAGCTGGTGACCGGCCTTATCCTGACGTTCTTCGTCATGTTCTTCCTGCTCAAGGATGGTGAGCGGATCTGGGCCTGGCTGGTCAGGAGGCTGTCGCCCGAGGCCAGGCAGCGGGCGGACAACGCGGGAGGGGCGGCCTGGACGGCGCTGGTCAACTACATGCGGGGCACCACGGCGATTGCGGCCATCCACGCCGTGGTTATCGGCCTGGCGCTGTTCATCCTGGGCGTCCCGCTCCTGGTGCCGTTGACAATCCTGGTGTTCCTGGCCGCTTATGTGCCGCTGGTCGGGATACTCGTGGCCGGGGCTCTCGCCTTTCTGGTGACCCTCGGCACTAAGGGCTGGATCGCGGCGGTGATCCTGCTCGCCGTCTTCGTGGTGGAGGGTCAGGTAGAAGGTCATCTGCTGCAGCCGCTGGTGATGGGCCGGATCGTGCGGCTGCACCCGCTCGCGATCATCCTGGTCCTGGCCGTCGGGGGGATCGTCGCCGGAATCGCGGGAGCCATCGTCGCGGTCCCGGCCGCGGCTGCGATCTTGCACGCGTCGCCGTATCTGCGGCGGGAGCGGCCGGCGCCGCCAGGCGGCACCTAGCCGCCTGGCCGCGGACGTCGGAAGGTTGGCGCGGGATGCGCGAACAATCGCCCGGTCAGCGGTAAGGTCGCCTCCGTGAACCAGCCCCTGCTCGACCAGGAAGATCAGGCCCACCCCCAGGATGGTGACCCATGCCGCCCATGACTTCCGAACCCGACGGCGTCGGCGTCCTCATCCAGCGGCTGGATCCTGGCCTTCCGCTGCCCCAGCGAGCCCATCCCGGCGATGCCGGCGCCGACCTGCGCGCCGCCGCGGACGTGGAACTCGCCCCGGGGCAGCGGGCCGTCGTGCCCACCGGGGTCGCCATCGCCCTGCCCGATGGCTACGCCGCTTTCGTGCATCCGCGGTCCGGGCTCGCGGCGCGGCACGGCGTCACGATCGTGAATGCGCCGGGCACGGTGGATGCCGGGTACCGTGGCGAGATCAGGGTGACCCTGCTCAACACAGATGCCGACAGCCCGGTGCGCTTCCGGCGCGGGGACCGGATCGCCCAGCTGGTGGTCCAGCGGGTGGAACGTCCGGT